>Ga0307995_1000010_pt1 | contig 174972 bp, 161 predicted proteins | sample EllFjometagen262_FD_203132 | JGI IMG/M metagenome (GOLD analysis project Ga0307995, IMG submission 203132) | Marine microbial communities from Ellis Fjord, Antarctic Ocean - #262 | ecosystem: Environmental > Aquatic > Marine > Unclassified | place: Southern Ocean | collected 2014-11-02 | reverse complement strand
GGAATTGAAATGATTATGAATAATGATTATGATTTGGTTTTATGCGATATTAAAATGCCAAAAATGGACGGTGTTGAGGTGTTAGAAAAAGCGAAGAAAATTAAACCAGAAATACCAATTGTTATGATTTCTGGGCACGGAGATTTAGATACAGCAGTAAATACAATGCGCTTGGGTGCTTTTGACTACATATCTAAGCCACCAGATTTAAATAGGCTTTTAAATACTGTAAGAAATGCATTAGATAAGAAAGTACTGATTGTAGAAAATAAACGTCTAAAAAATAAAGTAAGCAAAAGTTACCAGATGATTGGTGAAAGTCTTGCTATTACTCATATTAAAGATATTATAGAAAAAGTAGCTGCTACAGATGCAAGAGTTTTAATTACTGGCCCAAACGGAACAGGAAAAGAATTAGTAGCGCATTGGTTGCACGAAAAATCAGACAGAGTAAAAGCGCCAATGATTGAAGTAAACTGTGCTGCAATTCCTTCAGAACTAATAGAAAGTGAGCTATTCGGTCATGTAAAAGGTTCTTTTACAGGAGCAAATAAAGACAGAGCAGGTAAGTTTGAAGCTGCAAATGGGGGTACTATTTTTTTAGATGAAATTGGAGATATGAGTTTGTCAGCACAAGCAAAAGTATTACGTGCTTTGCAAGAAAGTAAAATTTCTAGAGTTGGTTCAGATAAAGATATAAAGGTAAATGTTAGAATTGTTGCTGCTACTAATAAAAATCTAAAAGAAGAAATTTCTGAAGGTAGGTTTCGAGAAGATTTGTATCATAGGTTAGCCGTAATTTTAATTAAAGTACCTGCATTAAATGATAGAAGAGAAGACATTCCGTTATTAATAAGTTTTTTCGCCAATAAAATAGCCAAGGAACAAGGAATGCCAGAAAAAGCATTTTCTTCACAAGCGATTACTTTATTGCAAGAATATGATTGGACTGGTAATATACGTGAGTTAAGAAATGTTGTGGAACGTTTAATAATTCTTGGAGAAAAAGAAGTTTCTGTAAATGATATAAAATTATTCGCTAATAAGTAAATTGAATATAAACCTTTAATAGATACCGAATCAGACCATTTAAAAAAGGGAATCAAAATAACTTGATTCCCTTTCTTTATAACACTTAGACTGTATTACTCTTTAATATCAAATAAACCTAGGTGCATCACCTTTGTCCAGGCAATTACAAAATCGTTAACAAAGCGTTCTTTTGCATCATCTGCAGCATACACTTCGGCAATAGCTCTTAATTCTGTGTTTGATCCAAAAATTAAATCTGCTCTTGTTCCTCTAAATTTAATAACACCTGTTTTTCTATCCGATCCCTCAAATAAAGTGTCGTCATTAGAAGTTGCTTTCCAAGTGGTGCTAAAATCTAAAATATTTACCAAGAAATCATTCGAAAGGGTGCCAACAGTATCTGTGAATACTCCATATTTAGAAGCATCATAATTGGTTTCTAAAGTTCTCATACCGGCAACTAAAACAGTCATTTCTGGAATGCTAAGCGTTAATAATTGTGCTTTGTCAATCAATAATTCTTCCGCTGCTAGATTTAAATCTTTCTTAATAAAGTTTCTAAATCCATCTGCTTTCGGCTCTAAATAACCAAAAGAAATTACATCTGTTTGTTCTTGAGAAGCATCTCCTCTTCCAGAGGTAAAAGGAACATCAATAGAATATCCTGAATTTTTTACTGCTTTTTCAATGGCTACAGTTCCACCTAAAACAATTAAATCTGCCATAGAAACAATACCGTTAAACTCTTTTTGAATGGCCTCTAAAATAGTAAGTACTTTTTTTAGTTCGTACGGATTGTTTACTGCCCAACTTTTTTGAGGTTCTAAACGAATTCTGCCTCCATTTGCGCCACCTCGCATGTCTGAACCTCTATATGTTGAGGCAGACGCCCAGGCAGTAGTTGCTAATTGAGAAATTGATAAATTGGTGTTTGAAATAGCCTCTTTTAATGTTTTAATTTCTGAATTAGAAAGTTTTGTTCCTTGAGGAATTGGATCTTGCCAAAGCAACTCTTCCTGTGGAACTTCTGGGCCTAAATAACGAGAGATTGGCCCCATATCTCTGTGGGTTAATTTGTACCACGCCCTTGCAAAAGCATCTTCAAAAGCTTTGTGGTCTTTATGAAAACGTTTAGAAATTTCTAAATATTTAGGATCTACTTTTAAAGCGATATCCGCAGTAGTCATCATTAAATCTTGTGTTTTATTAGCATCACCAGCTTTGGGTGCTTTTTTCGCATTTGACGCTGCTGTTGGTTTCCATTGATGCGCACCTGCGGGACTTTTAGTTAATTCCCAATCATAATTTAATAAAACATCAAAATAATCATGATCCCAAGTTATTGGATTGGGTGTCCAAGCGCCTTCTATTCCGCTTGTAATCGTATCATCTAAAACACCAGACTTGTAAGTATTTTTCCAACCAGTGCTCATTTCTTCTATTGGAGCTCCATGTGGTGATGGCCCAACATAGGTGTCTGGATTAGCAGCACCATGTGCTTTACCAAATGTATGTCCGCCAGCAACAAGAGCTACCGTTTCTTCATCATTCATTGCCATTCTGCCAAAGGTTTCTCTTACGTCTTTAGCAGAACCCATTGGGTCTGGATTTCCGTTAGGTCCTTCAGGATTTACATAAATCCAACCCATCATTACAGCTCCAAGCGGATCTTCTAACTCACCCTCTTTATAACGTTCTTCATTTTCTCCCATAACGGTTTCAGAACCCCAATATATATCTTGTTCTGGTTCCCAAACATCTTCCCGTCCACCTGCAAAACCAAAAGTTTCAAATCCCATAGATTCCATTGCAGAGTTCCCTGCAAGAATCATTAAATCTGCCCAAGATAATTTATTTCCATACTTCTTTTTAATTGGCCAAAGTAATAAACGTGCTTTGTCTAAATTACCATTATCTGGCCAACTATTTATTGGCGCAAAACGCTGTGAACCAGAACGTGCGCCACCACGACCATCTCCAACTCTATAAGTACCAGCACTATGCCACGCCATACGGATCATAAAAGGGCCATAACTCCCATAATCTGCTGGCCACCAATCTTGTGAATCAGTCATAAAGTGGTTTACATCTTTTTTTAATTCTGCATAATCAATGCTATTAAAAGCAGTGGCATAATCAAAATCTTTGGCCATTGGGTTTGATGCTTCTCCGTTTTGACGTAGAATATTTAACTTTAACTCATTTGGCCAAAAATCTCGAACAGAAGTTCCACTCCCAGCTGTTTGTTTTTGAGTACCACCCATAAATGGGCATTGTCCAATATTTCCGTCATTATTATTCATTTTTTTGACTATTTAAAGATTGATATTACCCAAACTTACAATAAACTTTTGAATAATTTTTATCTATATTTTTATTTAATTATAGTTAAAAACTATATAATTCAATCTGCGAGTTTGCTTATTTATCAAAATATAATTGAATTCTATTGCAAATTATGAACACTATAAGTAAAGCTGATATATATATAAATAGTTAACATTAAATTTTTTAGTTACAAGATATACTAGGGTATTATATTTGCAACTTGAAAACAAATAATAATATTATAAATAATTTTTAAAGTATGGCAACAATAGTAGGTAAGAAATTTCCAGATTTAAACGTAGACTCAATGAATGAAATGGGTGATACTTTTAAATTAAATGTATTAGAAGAAGCAGTAAATAACAAAAAGAAAGTATTATTATTTTGGTATCCAAAAGATTTTACTTTTGTTTGTCCTACTGAATTACACGCTTTTCAAGCTGCACTAGGGGAATTCGAAAAAAGAAATACAATTGTAATTGGTGCTTCTTGTGATACACCTGAGGTTCATTTTGCATGGTTAAGTACTTCTAAGGATAATGGTGGAATTGAAGGTGTAACATACCCGATTTTAGCAGACAGTAATAGAAATTTATCATCAATCTTGGGGATTTTAGATATAACCAATGAAACTTTTGATGAAGTTTCACAAACGATTCAAGTAGAGGGAGATAACGTAACGTACAGAGCAACGTACTTAATTGACGAAGAAGGAACCGTTTTTCATGAAGGAGTAAATCATATGCCAGTTGGTCGAAACGTAAACGAGTTTTTACGTTTAATTGACGCGTATGCGCATGTTCAAAAAAATGGTGAAGTTTGTCCTGCAAATTGGGAAGAAGGAAAAACAGCAATGGCACCAAATGCAAAAGGAACTGCTGAATATTTAGCTGCTCACTTAAACTAATTAATAAGGATGGTTCAAGAATTAAGTCAAGATAATTTAGCCGAATTAGTATCGGATAATAAAATCGTTATTGTACAATATACTGCTACATGGTGTGGAAATTGTAGAATTATGAAACCAAAATTCAAAAAGTTAGCTTTAGAAAATGAGAATATAACTTTTGTAATTGTTGATGCAGAAAAATTTCCTGAGAGTAGAAAATTAGCAGATGTAAGTAATTTACCAACTTTTGCAACTTTTGAAGCAGGGAGTTTCAAGAATCAGGCACAAACAAATAAATTTGAAGTGTTAAAGGAATTAGTAAACGAAGTAATTTAATATGAAGTTACCTGTAATTAAACATCTTACGAGCTTTATCGAAGAAAACGATCAAGATTACGTATTAGAAACTATTGAAACTCTAGAGGCTTTAACAGAAGTTCCGTCTTTAAAAGATGAGGAATTAGATGTTATTGGAGAGTTAATTTCTAACATGTACGGAGCTCTTGAAGTAGATAAAATGGTAAAAGGTGGAACGCCAAAGAAAGAAGCGTTAAATACTTTTATGAAACGTGTTTTGGGTGCTATAGATCAATAAAATAGAAACTATTTTATATGTAAAATCTCAAGTGAAAACTTGAGATTTTTTTTTAATCTATTTTTTCTATTTTCTAATTTTTGACTTTATAAAAAGGCCAGTTTCTTTTCCCCAAACTTTGTATGTTAATTCAGACGGATGCATGCCATCACTGAAGTAAAGTTTAGAGTCATTGGTGGGTAATGTGTTTCTTTTACTCCATGTTTTCAAAGTAATAACTTCATTATTATAATACATGTTTGGTTTGTTATTTACCGAAATATGTAAATGTTCTCCTAAAATTTCAACTAAATTACCAATCACAAATTTAATTGGTCTTGTAAATGCAGGAAACTCCTTAATAGGAGGCATATTTGTAAAGAATATTGGAGTTTCGGGGAATTTAACGTGTAATAAGCTTACCAGGTTTTCTATGGCCTTTGTCCATTTTTTAGGCGAATTTAGGGTAAAAGCATCGTTTCCACCCATTCCAATAACAATAAGATCGGTAGTTTTTTCTTCAATTTTAGGAATAATTTTTTCGCAAACTTGTTGCACCGTATAACCACTTCTTGCGTATACACGCCATTTAATGTTGCTTTTTAGTTCAGTAGAAAGGGTGTTTGCTAAAGCACCTGTAAATCCGTTTTCATGAAACTCTACACCAACACCTGCAATGGTGCTTTCACCAATAGAGAGTATGTGTATAGTATCTTTAAAATTACCATTTACAAAACCTTTTGGGTTTTTTGCTTCTGGAAGCTTAGGAATTTCTTTTTTGATTTTTTTCCCTTGAAAATATAAAACAGGTAATAGAGGTAAAGAAATAAATACACCAAAAAAATATTTTAATTTATTAATCATTTTCTGTATTCACTTTTTCTTCATTCACTTTTTTAATAATAGCTTTCAAACGCTCTTTATGTAGCTGTTTTTCTAGTTTCACTTTGTTGATTTTCCGATTCATTAACTTGGTGTGCTTTGCTTTATTCAACGTATTTTTTGCTTTTCCTTTTTTTGGCATCTTATGTGTGCTTAATAAAATATACAAATAGAATAAACGCTTCTATTTTTTATTCAAATTCTACTATCTTCGTTTTTTACAAAAATAAGAAAATATAATGGGAAGAAGTTTAAAAGAGTATATAGTAATTGGACTCAAAGGAATGGCAATGGGAGCGGCAGATGTGGTTCCTGGAGTTTCTGGAGGTACAATTGCATTTATTTCTGGAATTTATGAAGAATTATTGGCATCTATAAGTAATGTGAATTTTGAACTATTAAAAACATTAAAATCAGACGGAATAAAAGCTGCTTGGAAACAAGTAAACGGTTCTTTTTTATTAGTACTTTTTATAGGGATATTTATTAGTATTATTTCTTTAGCAAAAACGATTAAGTGGTTGTTAGAAAACGAACCTATTTTATTGTGGTCTTTCTTTTTCGGATTGGTTTTAGCAAGTATTATATATATAGGTAAACAAATTAGTAAATGGAATACCAAAGCAATTATAATTCTAATTATTGGTGCTTTTGTGGCGTATTATATAACCACTTTAAATCCTTTAGTAACAGAAAACTCTTCTTTATTATTTATGTTTTTAGCGGGTTCAATTGCAATTTGTGCAATGATTTTACCAGGTATTTCAGGGGCATTTATAATGGTTTTATTAGGGGCTTATAAACCTATTTTATCTGCCTTAAACGATAGAGATTATAAAACGGTAGCAACAGTTTTTTTAGGAGCTATTGTGGGTTTACTTGTTTTTTCTAAGATATTAAAATGGATGTTTACCAATTATAAAAACTATACTTTGGCTATTTTAACCGGGTTTATTGTAGGGTCTTTAAATAAAATTTGGCCTTGGAAAGAGACCTTAACTTGGAGAATAAATTCACATGATTTAGAAGTACCATTTAAACAACAAAGTATTTCTCCATTTTCTTTCGATGGCGATCCTAAATTAATGTTTGCAATTATTTTAGCATTTGTTGGTTTTGGCTTAATCTTATTAATGGAAAAATTAGCAGTTAAAAAAGAGTAATGCAAAAAGAACGAACTTTTTCACAAAAAATAGCTCTTTTTTTAAAGGGTTTGGCAATGGGGGCGGCAAACAAAGTACCTGGTGTTTCTGGCGGAACAGTTTCTTTTGTTCTTGGTTTTTATGAAGAATTAATTTACTCTTTTAGAAAAATTAACTTCATTGCTTTAAAGCTCTTAATAAACTTTCGGTTTAAAAGTTTTTATAGCTATGTAAACGGTCCGTTTTTATTGTTAGTTATGGGTGGAAGTATTTTTAGTTACTTCAGTATTTCTTTAGTTTTAGATTATTTTTTACAGTACTATGAACTCTATGTTTGGAGTTGTTTTTTTGGAATGATAATTGGGTCTGTTTATTACATTGGTAAAGGTTTTGGCGAATGGAATAGCGCAAATACAATTTCTTTAATAGTAGGTATTTCTGTAGGTTTAGGAATCAGTTTTTTAAACCCAGCAAGAGAGAATGATAATCTTTGGTTTGTTTTTATTTGTGGAATAATTGGTGTTTCTGGGATGACGCTTCCTGGGCTTTCAGGCTCTTTTATCCTAATTTTAATGGGTAATTATGTGTTATTATTAGTAGATTCTGTAAATGAGTTACTGTTTGTAGTTACCAATTTAATAACTGGTAATTTTGAAGTATTAGAGGATCCAGAAAAAATTAGATACCTTAAAATAATTAGTGTTTTTACGTTAGGTTCTGTATTTGGCTTAGTTTCTATTAGTCATATATTAGGGTATGTTTTAAAAAGATGGAATGCTATTGTTACTGCCATAATTATTGGTTTCATAACAGGTTCTTTGGGGATTGTTTGGCCTTGGAAAAAGGCTATTTATTTAATCAATAATAAAACGTATTTGTTAGATAAAAAAGGAAATAAAATTATTGAGAACTACAACCGATTTATACCAGATTTTTCACTTTTAGAAACTTGGGTTGCCATATTTTATATTATTTTTGGTATCTCATTAGTGCTAAGCATAGATTATTATGGAAGAAAAAAAGAATAAAGTTTTCGGTCTTTTAGGTAAAAATATTTCTTACTCATTCTCTAGAGGCTATTTTGCTAAAAAGTTTGAGTTATTAGGTTTAAATAACCATGAATACAAAAATTTTGATATTCAAGATATTGCAGATTTTTCTTCAATAATTGCGGACGAAACTTGTTTAAAAGGAATAAATGTAACAATTCCTTACAAAGAGGAAGTAATGCAGTATTTAGACATCTTAGATAATACTGCAAAAGAAATAGGAGCTGTAAATACTATTAAATTTACGAAAAGAGGTAATTTAAAGGGCTATAATACAGATGTCGTAGGTTTTGAAAACTCAATTTCCCCTTACTTTAAATCACATCATAAATTTGCTTTAATATTAGGAACTGGAGGTGCTTCAAAAGCAATCGCGTATGCGCTTAAAAAAAATAAAATACAGTATAAATTTGTTTCTAGGAAACCTTCAGGAAAAGAGGAGATTTCTTATGATGACTTAACTAAAGAAGTGCTCAATAAATATCATATAATTGTCAATTGTACCCCAATAGGAACTTCACCAGAGATTCATTTATCACCAAATATTCCGTATCAATTTTTATCAGGGAAACACTTATTATTCGATTTAATATACACTCCAGAAATTTCTGCTTTTTTGGCAAAAGGAAAACAACAGGGTGCAAGTATTAAAAATGGTTTCGAAATGTTAGAAATGCAAGCTGAGGAATCTTGGAGAATTTGGAATGAATCAATATGATAGATTTTAGCCTCACTTTTTGTGTAATTAGTAAGTTGTCTGTATCTTTATAAACTATTAATAATAGTGAATTATTAACCGAACTTAAACATTATGAATATGTTAGATAATAATGAAGAAAACGTTGAAAAAACGGTAGAAACAAATGAAGTCCTAGTAAACGAGGTTGCAGAGGTAAAAGTAGATGAACCGATAGTAGTTGAAGAAGTGTTAGAGGAGAATCCTAAAGCGGCAGAATTAGAGGTAACAGCTTCAGTCGAAAAAGCATTTGATAAAGCGCAGGATGAGGTGAATACTGAGAAAATTGTTGCTACAGATTATGCTATTTTATCTTTAGAAGAATTAGTGCAGGAACTACAAAATACATTATCTAACAACCCAGTAAACAAAATAAAAGACCAAATAGAAGTTATTAAAAGTGCTTTTAACATAAAGTTTGGTGCTTTATTAGCAGAAAAGAAGAAAGTATTCTTAGAAGAAGGTGGGAATGTAATAGATTTTCAATTTACGAGCTCTGTAAAAGGAGATTACAATACGCTTCTATCTGATTATAAAAAACAAAGAGATGCGCATTACAATGCTATAGATAAGCAAATGAACGACAATCTTGATAAAAGAGTTCAAGTAATTGAGGGCTTAAAGAGTCTTATCGAGAATGCGGATGCAAATACCATGTACAAAGAGTTTAGAGTATTGCAAGATACTTGGCGCTCTATTGGTGCCGTTTCTAAAACTCGTTACAATGATACTTGGAAAACGTATCATCACCATGTAGAGCGTTTTTATGATCTATTGCATTTAAGTAATGATTTTAGAGACTTAGACTTTAAAAATAATTTAGAAGAAAAATTAAAAATTATTTTAAAAGCTGAAGCTTTAGCAGCATCTACTGATGTAAACGAAGCTTTTAAAGAGTTGCAAGAGTTGCACAAGATTTGGAAAGAAGATATTGGACCAGTATCAAAAGATGTAAGAGAAGATGTATGGCAGAAATTTAGTGCTATAACTAAAGAAATACATGACAAGCGTCACGAACATTTTCGTGATATGAAGTCGAAGTATCAAGATATTATAGCTTTAAAACTAGCAGTTATCGAGCGTTTTAATGCGTACGACACTTCAAATAATAAAACACACAAAGATTGGCAAAATAGTATTGTAGAAACAGAGAAGTTAAGACAAGAGTATTTTAATGCGGGTAAATTGCCATATGCTAAAAGTGAAGAGGTTTGGCAAAAATTTAAAACGGCGACAAAGAAATTTAATAGCTCAAAAAATCATTTTTATAAAGATGAAAAATCTGAGCAACAAGAAAATTTAAAAAAGAAGATTGCTTTAATAGAAATTGCAGAGTCTTTAAAAGAGAGTGAAGATTGGGAAGTAGCTACAGAGGGAATGAAGAAGATTCAGGCAGATTGGAAAAAGATAGGGCATGTTCCTAGAAAATTTTCTGATGATATTTGGAATAAATTTAAAGCAGCTTGTAACTCTTATTTTGACAGGTATCACGATCAGAAAAATTCAGTTAGTAAAGAGCAGCAAGCAAATGTAGATGCGAAGAAAGCCTTTTTAGAGACTTTAAAAGAAGAAAAAGAACATACAAAAGAAAGTGTTTTAGATGCTATTAAAACATGGCAGGAATTAGGGCAATTACCTAGAGATGTTAGGTATTTAGAGGGTAAATTCAACAAACAAATAGACAGATTGTTAGAGGGATTGTCTTTAGATAAGAAAGAAGTTGCTATGCTAAAATTCACGCATGTTATAGATGGTTTGTTTGTAAATGAAGATTTTAGAAAATTAGATTCAGAACAATTATTTATTAGAAAAAAGATGGACGAAGTTGTGAAAGAAATGCAACAACTAGAAAACAATCTTGGTTTCTTTTCAAATGCGAAAGACGACAATCCGTTAGTCTTAAATGTTAAGAATAGCGTAAATGAATTTAAAGAGGATTTAAAGATTTGGAAAGAAAAACTAAGTTATTTAAGAAAGTTAGATTATTAGTTGATTAGAAAAATAAATAAAAAAAAACTCGAAGCTTTGAAGCTTCGAGTTTTTTTGTGAATTATAATTAGAAATTAAGAAAACAGTTTGTCCATTTTTGCTTTTTCTTCTTCAGCTAATGCAGCATCAACTAAAATACGTCCACTATGCTCATCTATAGTTATCTTTTTTCTGTTTGCAATTTCTAATTGAACCTGCGGTGGTATTGTGAAATACGATCCTCCAGAAGCGCCTCTTTCAATTGCTACTACAGCTAAACCATTTTTAACTTTGGTTCTAATTCTTGTATATGCAGCATATAAATGAGTGTCTAAAGATTTAGCGAACTCTTCAGATTTTTCTCCTAAAAGTTTTTCTTCTTTTTCAGTTTCTTTTAAAATTGCATCCAATTCAGCCTTCTTATGACCTAAGTGTTTATCCTGCTTTTCTAATTTTTCTTTAGTCCCGTCAATTACTTCATTTTTCTGAGCAATTTTAACCTTGTACTCATTAATTCTTTTTTCAGCTAATTGAATTTCTAAATCTTGAAATTCGATTTCCTTAGACAATGAGTCAAATTCTCTGTTATTTCTAACATTTTTTTGTTGCTCATCATATTTTTTCATCAAAACATTAGAATCTTCTATCGCTTGTTTCTTATTGTTGATTTCTGTTTCTAAATTAGAAGCATCTTCCGTTAAATTAGAAATACGGGTATTTAATCCGGCAACTTCATCTTCTAAATCTTCAACTTCTAAAGGTAATTCACCTCTAACGTTTCTAATTTCATCAATTCTAGAGTCTATTAATTGTAGGTCATACAATGCTCTTAATTTTTGCTCAACTGAAATTTCTTTCTTCTTTGCCATGTTTATATGTAATAAATTGGATTTGTACTTTTTTCCGATAAAATGACTGCGAAATTACTAATTTTTTTCGTAAGATAGTCAACCAAAAGGTTTTTTGTAAACTGTTCACTCTCATAATGGCCAATATCTGCCAATAAAATGCTTTTTTCGGCTTTAAAAAATTCATGATATTTAAAATCTGCACTTACATAAGCGTCTGCACCAGCTCTTTTTGCATTAGAAATCGCAAAACTACCAGCTCCACCTAAAAGGGCTACTTTTCTTATTTTTTTATTTAATAATTCTGAGTGCCGAATACAATCGGTTTTCATAACTGTTTTTAAAAACAATAAGAAATCTTTCTCGCTCATTTCTTTCGGAAGTTCGCCAATCATTCCCATTCCAATATCTTGATGTATATTTTCTGTAGTAATAATATCATATGCTACTTCTTCATAAGGATGATTCTCATTTAATGCTTTTAGTACATTACTTTCATGCTTGCTCTCAAAAACAACACTAATTTGTATTTCTTGCTCTGTATGAAGCTTACCTTTTTCTCCTTTTACAGGGTTTGAGTCTTTATTTCCTTGATAGGTTCCTTCGCCTAAGGTGTTAAAGGAACAATTATTATAATTACCAATGCTTCCTGCACCAGCTTCAAAAAGAAAATTTCGCAATACTGTTGCATTTTGTGCTGGAACAGTGGTGATTAGTTTTTTGATAACTCCTTTTTTAGGAATTAATATCTTAGTGTTTTTTAGCCCTAAAACTTCGCAGATTTTTGCTGAAACTCCGTATTTAGAATTATCTAAAGCTGTATGCGTTGCATAAATAGCAATATTATTTTTTATTGCTTTTAAAACTACTCTTTCTACGTATGAGTTTCCGTTTAATTTTTTTAATCCTCCAAAAATTATTGGGTGGAAGCTAATAATTAAATTACAATTTTTAGAGATTGCTTCATCTACTGTTTCTTCTAGGGTATCTAAAGTTACTAAAATTCCAGAAACATCTGTTTGGTAACTGCCTACTAATAAACCAACATTATCAAAATCTTCAGCATAATTTAAAGGAGCTAATTCTTCTAAATAATTTGTAACTTCTTTTATATTCATTCCATTATCTTTTCTAAAACCAAAGTTAACAATTTTAATGTATTTTTACCGTAATGAAAGTACTTAGATTTATACTCTTTCCATTCGCCATTTTGTACGATTTTGTTACTCGCATTCGTAATTTCTTTTTTAATACAGGTATTTTCCATCAGACCTCATTTAAAACACCGGTTATTGTAGTCGGAAACTTAAGTGTGGGCGGAACAGGGAAAACTCCTCAAATTGAGTATTTAATTCGTTTATTGAAAAATAATTTTAAAACGGCTGTTTTAAGTAGGGGGTATAAAAGGGAAACTAAAGGTTTTGTTTTATTAAATGAAAATCATTTGGCAATAGATGTTGGAGATGAGCCTTTGCAATATTTTCAGAAATTTAAAAATATTGATGTTGCTGTTTGTGCCAATAGAGTAAAAGGTATTACAAACTTGACTAAAAGTAATATCCTAGAAGTGATTTTACTAGATGACGCTTTTCAGCATAGAAAGGTAAAAGGAAGTTTCTATATTTTATTAACTAAGTTTGACGACTTGTTTATGGATGATTTTTTACTTCCAATGGGTCGTTTAAGAGAGAGCAGAGAAGGAGCAAAAAGAGCAGATGTAATCTTGGTGAGCAAATGTCCTGAAAATTTAACTAAAGAATCACAAAAATTAATAAGACAAAAGTTACTTAAATTTAAGAAAGAAGTATTCTTTACTAGTATTTCTTACGCAGAATCTGTTTTGGGTGCATCTGAGATGTTAACTTCAGAACTGAAAAAATTTGAAGTATTATTAATTACAGGTATTGCAAACCCTGCACCGTTATTAAATTATTTAAAAAGTTTAAATGTGAAATTTCAGCATCTAAAATATGCAGATCACCACTATTTTTCTGATAAGGAAATAGAAGGAATTAAAAATAAATTTGATAATATGCAATCCTCAAAAATAATTTTAACTACAGAAAAAGATTATGTTCGATTAGTAAATAAAATTAAAAACTTGTCATATCTTCCAATAGAAACCTCTTTTTTAAATAATGATAATGAGGTGTTTAATAGACTTATTAATACTCATTTAAAAGAAAATGTTTAAACTCTTTTATAGACTAGAATAGTATAAGCTTTTGATAATACCGTCCGATAATCCTATTTTAGGAACATATATTTTTCTAGCACCACTCCATTTCATTGCAGAAAGATAAATTTTTGTAGCGGGTATAATAACATCTGCTCTATCTGGGTTTAGACTTAATTCAGAAATTCTGTCATCATACGACATTTGTTTTAAAAACTGGTATTGTGCATTTAAGTAGATGAAAGAGATAGGTTTTCCTTCTGATCTACCAGACATTTTAAATAATTTATTAATATTTCCTCCAGAACCAATAAGTGAGACTCTTTTTAAATCTTTAGTGCTCTTTTTAATCCACTTTTCTACGTTGGTAAATATTTCTTTGTTTAGCGCTTTTTTGTTATTTAGAAGACGCACGGTACCCATTTTAAAAGATTTTGAACTTATAATTTCACCCTTAGAAAACAATGTAAACTCTGTACTTCCGCCTCCAACATCTACATATAAATAAGAGTTTTCTCCTTCAATTAATTCACTTAAATCTGTAGAAGAGATAATAGCTGCTTCTTCTTTACCTCCAATAATATCAATTTTTACACCTGTCTTCGATAATATTTTATCAGTAACCTCTTTCCTGTTGGTCGCTTCTCTCATTGCAGAGGTTGCACAAGCTTTGTATTGTGCTACCCCATGCACATTCATTAATAATTTAAATGCTTCCATTGCGTCTATTAATCTGCCAATATTGGCAGCACTGATAATACCATTATTAGTAAAAGCATCTGCTCCTAGACGAATTGGAACTCTCACTAAAGAAGATTTTTTAAATTGAGGTTCTCTATCTTCAGATATAATTACATTTGAGATTAGTAGCCTAATAGCATTAGAGCCAATATCAATTGCTGCAAATTTTTTTATTTCTAACAATTTTTTTATTTATTATTTTTAGGAGATTCTATTAAAACAGTTTTTCCTTTTTTTATGTTTTTCCAATGTTTTTCTTGAAACTGTATAGCAATTACACCACACGTAGGAACATGTGCAATCGGTTTATTTCCAAATTCATTAACAAAAGTGTTAATACCATGATCATGGCTAAATATAAACGCAGAGTTAAAGCCGTCATCTAAGGCTTTTATTGTTTTTTCTAAATAACCATCGCTAAAACTATATAACTGCCTTTTAATTTGAAGATTTGCGTGTGGAAAACTAAATTTTTCACAAAAAATAATAGCAGTATGCAGAGCCCTGTTGGCACTGCTTGTTACAAAAACATCTGGTTTTTCTATTTTTTTAGATAAAAACTTAGACATTAAATGGGCGTCTTTAATTCCACGCTTTTTTAATGGTCTATCAATATCTTCAATTCCTTTATAGGCCCATGAAGATTTTGCATGCCTAACAATGTAGAGTGTTTTCATTTCTTTTTTATTGCGCTAGGTAAATATAAAAAATTATGGTGCTAATCTTTCTATTTTCCAGGAAAAATCGTCTTCTAAAATATATCTAATTCTATCATGCAGTCTATTTGGTCTTCCTTGCCAAAATTCTATCGATATTGGTTTTACTAAATAGCCTCCCCAGTGTTTTGGCCTTGTAATTTCTTTTCCATGAAAAGCGGTTATAAAGGATGCTAAACTTTCTTCTAGCGTTTCCCTAGAACTTACAACAGTGCTTTGATTGGATGCCCAAGCTCCAAGTTTACTTCCATCTGGTCTCGATTCAAAATAACCGTCAGACAAATTTTCTATTTGCTTTTCTGCCTTTCCTTTGATAATGATTTGTTGTTCTAAACCAGGCCAAAAAAAAGACAAACAAATATTGTTATTTTCTGCTATTGCCAAACCTTTTTCTGAACTATAGTTTGTATAAAAAATAAAACCTTCTGAAGTAAATTTCTTTAGTAAAACAATTCTATTTTTAGGGAAACCATCTTTACCAATTGTAGAAATATTCATGGCGTTTGTTTCTTCTACAGTTTTAGAATCATCCGCGTTTCGAAACCAAGTCTTAAATAAGTCCATTGGATTTGCGGGACAATTACTTTCTAAAAGTTCTTGTTTTTCGTAAGATTTACGATAATTGCTTAAGTCTTTTGACATCGTATGTATTTGAATATAGTAAAAATACTGAATATTTCAGAAGTATAAACACTCTAAAACCTACTTTTTTAATCAATTTCATTAAAATATTTAGCAAGGAATACTCCATTACTCGCACAGGCCTGTAATAAATATCCTCCTGTAGGTGCATCCCAATTTACCATTTCTCCAAGACAAAATTGATTCGGAATTTCATGTAACTGAAAATTAGGATCAACTGCGTTTATATCAATTCCGCCAACAGTAGATATAGCTTCATCTAAAATACTCAAGTCGTTAATCTCTAGCGGGAATTTTTTAATGTATTTTGATAATATTTCTGTATTTAAATAAGAGTCTTTAGATAAATATGTTTTTAATAAAGTAATTTGAGAAGGACTTAACTTCAGCTCTTTCTTTAAAATTTGAGTTGTATTTTTAAAACTCGAATTTTTAATTTTAGAGTATACATTTTCTAAAGTAAAAGTTGGTTTAAAATCGATACATATTAGAGCTTTATTATGCAATTTTAACTGCTCTCTAATTTGCGGACTTAAAGCATAAATTGCATTTCCTTCTAGGCCAAAACGCGTAATTACGGCCTCTCCTTTTTGCTGTTTTTTAGCACAAGAAATAGTAATGTTTTTTAGAGGAATTCCTTCATTCTCTTGAATAAATCTAGAATTCCAATCAACTTTAAAAGCACAGTTAGAGGCTTCAAAAGGAATTGTTTTTATACCTTTTTCTTCGAAGGTTTTAAGCCAGGATCCGTCAGATCCTGTAATTTTCCAACTTCCGCCTCCTAAAGAAAACACCGTATAATCTGAATAGGTAATTTCGTTATTTATAATAAGGTTGTTTTGAGTATCCCAACCAGTAAAAACATGGTTGTATTTAAAATTAATTCCTTTATTTTTTAAATGGTTTAGAATCGTATTTAAAACTGTAATAGGTTTTATGTGTTCTTCTGGATAGACTCTTTTACTACTTCCTACATAAGTAGGAATTCCAATATCATGTAACCATTTTCTAAAATCATTATTGGTGAAGCTTAATAAAGAATTTTTTAAAAAATCACTAGGAGTATAACGTTCAATTAAGTCAGAAATTGGTTCTGAATGTGTTAGGTTAAACCCTCCTTTTCCTGCAACTAAAAACTTTCGACCTAAAGTTTTATTTTTTTCATAAATAGTGATATCGAATTTGTCAACATCTAAAAAAGCAGCCAAAAGTAAAGAAGTAGGACCACCTCCAATAATAGAAATTGTTTTTTTCATGTTATTTTTCTAAATAAAAATCATTTTAAAAAAGCGTTGCATAAAAATGGATACGGTCATGTTGTTGTACATTACGAAAGTAATGCATTACGCAGTTATGAGATGCTTTAATTATAATTATTCCGCAGGTAAATTGTTATATTGAATTAAATATAAGTAGTTTTACCGAATAAAATTAAACTTAAAATGACGACAACTGAAATTTTTGATTCTTTATGGAGCGAGTATTCAGAAAGAACGCCATCGGCACAAAAAATAAATGAGCTATTTATTAGTAAAGGAAACAAAATATTTAATGATCATGTTGCTTTTAGAACTTTTGATGACCCTCGTGTAAATATTGAGGTGTTGGCCAAACCTTTTCTTGCTGCTGGTTATGTGGAATGTGGAGACTATACTTTTGAAGCAAAGAAACTATATGCAAAACATTATGAGCACGCTACAGATAAAAATGTGCCACGAGTTTTTATTAGTCAATTAAAAGTAGCTGAATTTTCTAGTGAATTACAAACAGAAGTAAAAAAGATGATTGATGCAATTCCTGAAAGTGAACTACACACAGGTCAGTTAGTCTTTAAAGGAAGATTATGGGGTCAGCCTAGTTTTGATTTATACGAAAAATTACAAGCAGAAACAGAATATGCTGCTTGGCTGTACGTTAACGGGTTCTGTTCTAACCATTTTACAGTAGATATAAATAAATTAGATACGTTTAGTTCTTTGCAGGAAGTAAATGAATTTTTAAAAGTAAATGGATTTAAAATGAATACTTCTGGTGGGGAAATTAAAGGCACACCCGCTCAGTTTTTAGAACAATCTAGTGTATTGGCAGATAGGATACCAGTAGAATTTAAAGAGACAACTAAAGAGATAACTTCTTGTTATTATGAGTTCGCTTTTAGGCATAAAATGGCTAATGGTAAATTGTTTTCTGGTTTTGTTACAGGCTCTGCTGATAAGATTTTTGAAAGTACAGATATGAAGCTGTAAAGGATTTATATAATCTAAAAAAAAAATTCTAAAGTTGAAAGAGGAATTGGTATCTATTTAGATTCTAATTCCTCTTTTTTATTTTCTTTTAAAGATGTACAAACCAATAAAGGTTACCAATCCGTTTAAAATTAATAGTGAAAAACCAAAATCAAAACCTATATATTCTAAGGCTAGATAATTTATAGAGAAGGTTAAGAAAGGAGAAGCCAAACAAATAAAAGGCACCATTTTGTCTTTTACTTTTAAGTTAGTAAATAAACCAAAAGCATACAAACCTAATAAGGGTCCATAGGTGTAGTTGGCAAAAGTAAATATTTTTGCAATGACACTTTCATCTGCAATAAAGTATTTAAAAACAAGAATTGTAGCTATCAAGATAAAAGAGAAAAGTATATGAATTTTCTTTCTAGTTTTCTCCTGCTCATTTTTGTCTTTCTTTTTATCAATCTCTAAAATATCAATACTAAAAGAGGTGGTTAAAGAAGTTAAAGCAGAATCTGCACTAGAGTATGCCGCTGCAATTAAACCTAATAAAAAGAAGATTGCAGTTGCCAATCCTAAGTTTCCTTTAGTGGCTATAATAGGGAATAGTTCATCTTTATGAGCATCAATACCGTTTTGCTGTGCATAGTCTGTTAGTAAAACTCCTAATGCTAAAAAGAAAAAATTTACAATTACTAAAACAATTGTAAACCAAAACATATTCTTCTGTGCATCTTTTAGATTTCTACAGGTAAGATTTTTTTGCATCATATCTTGGTCTAAACCTGTCATAACTATGGCTACAAAAGCACCCGCAAGAAAACGTTTCCAGAAATAATTTCCTGCATTTACATCATCAAAAAAGAAAGTTTTAGATAATTCGCTGTCCGCAACGTAAGAGAATATATTACTAATTTCCATTTCATCTGAAATGGTATAAATACAAACACCTACTGCTATTAACATAAATAAAGTTTGAAGGGTGTCTGTCCAAACAATTGTTTTTATACCTCCTTTGAAAGTATACAACCAAATTAATAAAATAGTTATTGAAACCGTTATCCAAAAAGGAATCCCATACGCATCAAACAGAATAATTTGTAATACGTTAGCTACTAAAAATAATCTAAATGCAGCTCCAATAGTTCTAGAAAGTAAGAAAAAAGAGGCACCTGTTTTGTAAGAATACTTTCCAAATCGATCATCTAAATACGTGTATATTGATGTTAGATTTAACCTGTAATACAAAGGGAGTAAAACCAACCCGATAACTGCATAACCCAAAACATAACCCAAAACCATTTGAAAGTAACTCATATTTTGGCCTTCTACCCAGCCAGGAACAGAGATAAAAGTTACACCAGAGAGAGATGCACCAATCATACCAAAAGCAACCAAATACCAAGGTGAAGAATTATTTGCTTTAAAGAATGTTCTGTTGTCTGCAGATTTTCCTGTGAGGTAAGAAATTAATATTAAAACAGAAAAATAAGCAACAATTAATAAGATGATGTATTCTGGTTTCATTTTAGTTGAAATTTGTGTTACGAATATATGTTTTTTAGCAGTCTTTTCTCTTTTTTATTGATTCTTTTCTCTTTAATACGTTAAATTTGTAATTATGGATTTTTCATCAAAATTATTAGAAAATGCTGTAAACGAAGTTTCGCGTTTGCCCGGAATAGGAAAACGAACGGCATTGCGTTTAGTGTTGCATTTATTAAGGCAACCTGCAGATAATACGAAGTTTTTATCTGAAGCTTTATTGCATTTAAGAAACGATGTAAAGACCTGTGAGAAATGTCATAATATTTCGGACACCTTATTATGTGATATTTGTCAGAACCCTAGAAGAAATTCAGATATCGTCTGTGTAGTTGAAGATATTAGAGACGTAATGGCAATTGAGAGTACTTCTCAATTTAAGGGTACGTATCATGTTTTAGGTGGAAAAATTTCTCCCATAGAAGGTATTGGACCGCAAGAATTAAAAATAGAATCTCTGGTAAATAAAGTTGAAAACGGAGAAATTAAGGAATTAATTTTTGCTCTAAGCTCAACAATGGAGGGTGACACTACTAATTTCTATATTTTTAAACAAATAGAAAAATTCGACATTACAACTTCTACAATTGCTCGTGGAATTTCTGTTGGCGATGAATTAGAATATGCAGATGAAGTTACTTTAGGAAGGTCCATAGTGAATCGAATTCCCTTTGAGCAGAGTATACGAAGTTAAACTCTTGAATATGTTATAATAGCGACAACTTCTTTGTCGTTGCTGATCTTAATGTTTAATAAGGTTTGATAAGTATTATTGTTGTTTGAGAATTCAATTTTAATCTCCAAATCATCTAAGAGATATTTCGAGTTATCTATGTTTTTCCAGGAGAAATTAAGTATCTTGTTATTGCATCTTCCAGAATTATCTTCAGAAAAGTAGTTGTCTATTCCAGTTCCTTTTTCTTGATAAGTAGAATTACTTTTCTTTTCGCAGGCTGTTATTGTATCAGATTCTTTTCCATCGAATGTAATTGATGTGAGTATCCAAGTTCCAATAATAGGGTCTAGGTCTGTAGAATCGTTTTCAATAGAATTGCATGAAATTAATAACGTTAATGAAATAAATAAATAAAGCAATTTTTTCATAGAGGTTTAATTTTTTATGCAATACCAAAGAAAATAATTATCTTGAAAACTTAATTTAAGGCTAAATCTAAAAACTGTAGATTATTAATCTTCCAAAACTTCCTTTTCTGCTTTGTCCCAACCCCTTTTCTCTCGAATTCTTTTATAAAGTTTAATGCCTAACATCATTAAGATTCCAAAAAGGATAATTCCTACAACACCCCAAATCCAGTTAATAGCACTTTTTAACGTGACTAAAAACACCACTGCAAAAAGAATGATTGTAGAGATTTCATTGAAAATTCGGAGTTGAAAAGTAGAGTACTTTATAATATCTTTTTGTAATTTTTTATAGATATGTTGACAAAAACCATGGTAAAAATACAGTGCTAAAACGAAAGCTAATTTCACCAACATCCAAGGTTCTTCTAGGTAATACGGATTTTCATACAACATCCAAAAAGCAAATACACTCGCTAAAATAGCAGAAGGCCAAGTAATGATATACCACAAGCGCTTGCTCATTAACTTAAACTGTGTTTGTAGAATAGATTTTGCGGGCTCTAACTTGGTTTCAGCTTCTGTTTGATAAATAAACAACCTCGGAATATAAAATAAACCAGCAAACCAAGTAACCACAAAAATAATATGTAATGCTTTTACGTATAAAAAATTCATAAATTAAAATTATAGTTTTACTATTTGCTGGCAAACAAGTTTAGCCCTGATTAAAATGGCATCTTTTTTTTATTTTTCTTAAAAAAAAATATAATGGAAAGCAGGAAGTAGCTTCTAAAAAGTCTATTTACTCTTCAATCCAATCAACCAAAACATCTACCCAATCATCATTGTCATTAATACACGGAATTGCATGAAACTGTTCTCCGCCAAACTTTAAAAACTCTTCTTTACCTTCCATGGCAATTTCTTCTAAAGTCTCTAAACAGTCGGACACAAATGCGGGCGTAACAACTGCTAATTTTTTTACACCCTCACTTGGGTATTTCTCAAGCAGTTTATCTGTGTAAGGCTGTAACCATGGGTCGCCTGCTAATCTAGATTGAAACGAAACAAAGTGTTGATCGGGTTCTATACCTAAATATTCTACAACTTGTCTTGTAGTTTCATAACATTGATGTTTGTAGCAAAATTCATGTGCAGGTGAAGCTGTTTTACAACATTCAAAATTTACACTATCATTTGGTTTACAATGACTTTTTGTAATGTCAGATTTGCGCACATGTCTTTCTGGAATTCCGTGATAAGAAAATAAAATTTTATCCCATTCCTTACCTTTTAAATAGTTTTTGATACTATCTCCTAAAACTTTTATATATTCTTTTTTGTGATAAAAAGCAGGAATATGTTTAAACTTCATCTGCGGATAAAATTTTTCTCGCAGTTCTTCCGCCAATACCAAAATTGTATCAGTTGTTGCCATCGCATGTTGTGGATATAAAGGAACGATTAATACATCTGTAACACCTTTGTCATGCAATTCTTGCAAACCGTCTTTCATAGACGGACTTCCATAACGCATTGCTAAAGCAACTGGTAATTCTGTTTTTTCTTGAACCTTGTCGTGTAATCTTTCTGATAATACAATTAATGGAGAACCTTCATCCCACCAAATTTTTTTGTATGCTTTTGCAGATTTTTTTGGTCTCGTATTTAAAATGATTCCTCGAACTAGTATCGCTCGAAGCCAATATGGTGCATCAATAACACGCTCATCCATTAAAAATTGGTCTAAGTATTTTCTAACATCTTTTGTAGATGTGCTCGCTGGCGACCCTAAATTAACTAATAATACTCCTTTCATTGTGTGCTGAATTTATTTCAGTAACTATTTATATTCTTATTCTTCTGAGCTCGTTTCAGAATTAATTTTTAATTTTCACTAATTGGTTGGTAACCTCATAAAGCGTAATTGCCAGACTATGAATTACATTCATAGATGAATTTCTACCATACATTGGTATTGCTATAGTCTCGTCTACCAGGTTGGTGTTTTCAATTCCGTTTCTTTCACTACCCAAAAGTAATGCTATTTTCTCATGTTTTTTAAAATTAAAATCTTGAATATTTATGCTTTTATCAGTAATTTCTATTCCTACAATAGTATTTCCTTCTGCTTTTAATTTTTTAATAAGGGCATCAAAATTAGCGTAAGAAGTATGCTGAATTTGATGAACTGTATTTCTTGCCGTTTTTTTAACAATTCTATTTTCGATAGAAGGTGAGTTTTCATGGAAATAAATTTTTTGAACCCCAAAACTTTCTGAAATTCGAAAACACATTCCTATATTTTCAGGAGTTCTAATAGCATCACAAACAATTGTTATTGGAAACTGTTTTTGATCGTTTTTGATGTCGTTATGTGTTAATTGTTCCACTTTTCTTATTTAAAAATTTTAAAGTATACTTATTTCGCCTTAAAATTATTTACTTGTTTAGGCTCATTACATATTTCTTAGGTGTTGTGCCAAATTTCTTTTTAAATGCTGCTATAAAATGACTTGCAGTACTGTAGCCAACTTGCGAGCCAACCTCATTTACGTTGTATTGGTTGCTTTCTAATAGCTTCCTTGCATGTTCCATTTTATAATCGAATAAAAAACTATAAACGGTGTCTCCATAAATTTGTTTAAAACCTTCTTTTAATTTTTTTAAATTCAGTCCAATTTCTAAAGCTAATTCTTGTAAGCTAGGGGGTTCTGCCATTCTAGATATTATAATATCTTTTGCTTTTCTAATTTTTAATACATTTTGCTCATCAACTAGAAAAGGACAATATTCCCCATCAGTATTTTCTTCTTTTTGGAAATGAAGACTCAAGAGTTCATAAATTTTACCTTTCACATATAATTCTCTGATAGAATTATTAATATTAGAGTTTATAATTTGATGCAAGACCATAGCAACTGTTGCTTTTATTTCAGTGTCGTCATAAAATTTTCTATTGCTGTTTACATCACTTAAAAACGGAATGTAGCCAGACTCTTTAGAAAATAAGGAATGAAATTTTTCAATTGAAATTAATAATGAAACTAAAGTTGTTTTTGGTTGAATTTCTAAATTTATAGGTAAAGTCCTTTGCGGATTGTATAATAAGATAGACCTATTGTCTAAAACATCAAAAGTGTAACCACCTTCATTAAATAAAAATTTAGAATTTCCTCTCAAACAGAAATGCATCTGTATAAAGGTACTATCAATAGCTCTTTCAAAGCTTTGTACTTTATTGCTTTCATTCTGAAAATGAAGCACATAAAATCCTTTTTCTAAAATGATTTCATCTAAAGAACTTTCTCCGACATTTTTAAACATATATTTCTTAATTTCTCAACTTGTTTCTATTTAGATTCATTCTATATAAATTCAATCTAAAGGACTATATACTTAGCAAAAATAAGGGTTTTAAAGCTTTTATCAAAATTAAATACTTAAAATACATCCAACGTTATTAAAAGTTCTTTAAGCGACATTTTTATCTTAATGAAGTTTTTACTTTTGTGGCTTCCTAGAGAGATATGAAAGAATCCGGCCAAAACCATTTTTACAATATTGGAGTAAGTTACAAAAAAGCAGATGCAGAAATGCGTGGAAAATTTTCTGTATCTATAGCAAGTCAAAAAGCACTTTTAATTGCAGCTAAAGAAAAAGGGATTTCTGCCATATTTATAATCTCCACTTGTAATAGAACTGAAATTTTTGGCTTCGCAAGTAGACCTTGTTTGCTGATTGAACTGTTATGCGATTTTTCTGAAGGTACCGTTAAAGAGTTTAATTCTATTTGTAATATTCAGAAAGACCAGGAAGCAATAAGCCATTTATTTAAAATAGGTACAGGTTTAGAAAGTCAGATTTTAGGTGATTATGAAATTGTAAGTCAATTAAGACATTCTTTCAAATTAGCTAAAAAACTAAAAACAACAAACGGATATATCGAGCGTTTAGTAAATGCTGTTTTACAGGCAAGTAAACGCGTAAAGAATGATACAAAGCTTAGTTCAGGAACAACATCTGTTTCTTATGCGGCTGTGCAGTATATCATTAAAAACTTACCAGATTACAATTCTAAAAATATTTTAGTTTTTGGTTTGGGTAAAATGGGAAAACATACTTGCAAGAATTTAGCAGAATACACTAAAAATAAGCAAGTTTGCTTAATTAATAGAACAGAAGAGAAAGCTATTCAGTTTGTAAAAGAGCATGCTTCAATTCGTAAGTCTGTAATAGAAAATTTAGTTGAAGAGGTTTCTAAAGCAGATGTATTAATTGTATCTACCGGCGCAGAAAAACCTACAATTACTAGAGAGCATATAGCAAATAATAAAGAAATTTTAATCTTAGATTTATCAATGCCGGAAAATGTGGCAAAAGAGGTTACTGATTTTAAAGGTGTTTCTTTAGTAAATGTAGATCAACTTTCTAAAATTACAGATGAAACGCTTGCTGTTCGTCAGCAAGAAATTCCGTTTGCAGAAGAAATTATAGAAACGCACAAAGAAGAATTTAATAGTTGGTTAAACGACAGAAGATTTACACCCGCAATTGCTGCGCTAAAAGAATCTTTAGAGCTTATTAAAAAAGATGAAATTAGTTTTCAGAAAAAGAAAATTGTAAATTTCGATGAAAACCAAGCAGAAATATTAACTTCACGATTCATACAAAAAATTACTACACAGTTTGTTAAACACTTAAAAGACGAAGAAACTTCTGTTGCAGAAAGTATAGAGGTTATTCAGAAAGTTTTTCAATCATAATTAATACTCCATGCAAAAAATAATAAGAATAGGTACTCGCGAAAGTAAATTAGCACTTTGGCAAGCAAATAAAGTACGTGCAGAATTAGCAGAATTAGGGTATGAATCTGTTCTAGTACCTATAAAATCTACAGGAGATATAGTCTTAGACAAACCTCTGTATGAGCTAGGTGTTACAGGGATTTTTACCAAAAATTTAGATATAGCTATGCTTAATGGTGCTATTGATATTGCTGTACATTCTTTAAAAGATGTTCCAACGGCTTTACCTGAAGGTATAGTGCAAGCGGCAGTTTTAAAACGTGGGAATTATAATGATGTTTTAGTTTTAAAAGGAAATGAAGAATTCTTTGGAGAAGAAAAAGGATTAATTGCCACTGGAAGTTTGCGAAGAAGAGCAATGTGGTTAAATAGGTATCCAACTCACAAAGTAGAAGACTTAAGAGGAAACGTTCAAACACGTTTGGAGAAATTAGAAGATAGTGAAACTTGGAATGGAGCTGTTTTTGCGGCTGCAGGATTAGAAAGATTAGGAATTACTCCTGAAGACACAGTAGATCTTCCGTGGATGATTTCTGCACCAGCACAAGGTGCAATTATGGTAGCTGCGCTAGAAAATGATGATTTTTGTATTGATGCTTGTGAACAATTGAACCATCAGGAAACGAAGGTTTGTGTTGGTGTAGAACGTGAATTTTTACGTTTGTTAGAAGGTGGTTGTACTTCAGCAATTGGCGCTCTAGCTTATGTTGATGCAAGAACCGAAGAGGTTAATTTTAAAGCAGTTTTATTAAATAGAGATGGTTCTAAAAAAATTAGAGTTGCAAAAACTGCAAAATTAGGAAGTCATAAGTTTTTGGCTAAAGATTGTGCAGATTATATAATTAATAGAGGTGGTAGAGCTTTAATGCAAGAAGATGAGGGCGATGCTACAAAAATAGCTGCTGTGTATTCTACTAAGAAACTTTCTGAACTTCAAAAAGAAACTTTATCGGCTGCGATTGGTATAGAAGATAGTGATTTTATTAAAATGCGTTTTAATAGAATACCTGCAAAAGTAATGAAGAATCAGCATGATAATGTCTTAATTACCAGTCAAAACGGAGTAGAAGCAATTTTAAATTCTTTTACTAAAGAAGAGATTAACTTCAAAAATATTTTTTGTGTCGGTAGAAGAACCAAAAAGTTAATTGAAAATCGAATTGGTAAAGTTACGTATGTAGCTAAAAATGCTTTAAAACTAGCTGAATACATTTCTAAAGAAACTGAAATTAAAAAGGTTTCTTATTTTTGTAGTGATGTAAGATTAGATGTTTTGCCAACATATTTGCAAGCACAAGATATTGTTGTAAATGAAGTGGAAGCATATAAAACAATGATAAATCCAATAAAAATAGATGCTGCTTTTACTGGAGTTTTGTTTTACAGTCCTTCTGGAATTGATAGTTATTTGGAGAAGAATACAACAGATAAGGTTGCTTTTTGTATTGGAGAAACTACCGCATTAGAGGCAAGAAAATATTTTGATAAAGTAGAAGTAGCAAATATGCCTGATGTAGAAAGTGTTTTAGAATTGGTAAATATGTATTATTCCAATCCGAACCTTTCCTAAGTTAATGGGAGGGTAATCAAATTTTTAGACTTTATGAATAGAACTCGTAGATTAAGAAAACAAGAAGGAATTAGAAGGTTGGTTAAAGAAACTAAACTTTCTGTAGACGATTTTGTATATCCGCTTTTTATTGAGGAAGGAGAAAATATAGAAACAGAAATTGTTTCTATGCCAGGTATCAAGCGTTTTTCATTGGACAGAATTTCTAAAGAGTTAGATGAAGTAGTTTCTTTAAATATTCCTGCAGTTTTATTATTCGGAATCCCTGCTGTTAAGGATGAAGAAGGAACAGAGACTTGGAATGATAATGGAATTATACAACAAGCAATACGTTTTATCAAGAAAAATTACCCTAGCTTATATGTGATCTCAGATGTTTGCTTTTGTGAATATACTTCGCATGGCCATTGTGGTATTATTCACGATAATGATGTTGATAATGATGCAACATTGGTAAATCTTGCAAAACAAGTAATTTCTCATGCAAACGCAGGAGTAGATATGGTTGCACCTTCAGGAATGATGGATGGTACAATAGATATGGTACGTCAATCTTTAGATAATACGGGTTTTGTAAACTTGCCTATTATGGCGTATTCAGTAAAATATGCATCTGCATTTTATGGTCCTTTTAGAGATGCAGCAGATTCTGCACCCTCTTTTGGAGACAGAAGAACCTATCAAATGGATCCTTCTAACAGAGATGAAGGAATGCGAGAAGCAACTTTTGACGACCAAGAAGGGGCCGATGTTTTAATGGTAAAGCCAGCATTATCCTACCTAGATATTATTAGAGATTTAAAAAACAATTTCGACAGACCAATTGCGTGTTATAATGTAAGCGGAGAATATGCTATGGTAAAAGCTGCTGCCGAAAAAGGTTGGATTGATGGAGAAAAAGTAATGATGGAAAGTTTATTGTCTATGAAAAGAGCAGGAGCAGACATTATTATCACTTATTTTGCTAAGGAAGCGGCCCGGGTTTTGTTGAATAAATAACGTCATTACGAGGAAGAATGACGAAGTAATCTCTTAATTAACAGATTGCTTCACTATGTTCGCAATGACTGAAAAACTAAAAGAATGAAATTTAAGAAATCACAAAAATTATACGAAGAAGGATTGGTTCATCTTGTAGGAGCCGTAAATTCTCCTGTAAGAGCATTTACATCTGTTGGAGGAAATCCGTTGTTTATTAAAAAAGCAAAGGGAAGTAAAATTATAGATGTTGATGGAAATGAATATATTGATTTAGTACTTTCTTATGGACCAATGATTTTAGGACACCGTCACAGGAAAGTGCGAAGAGGTGTTGCAAAAGCATTAAAAAACGGATACTCTTTTGGAGCGTCTACAGAAAATGAAATTATCCTAGCAAAAATAGTATGTGATGCTTTTCCAGGAATGGATAAAGTCCGTTTTGTGAATTCGGGCACAGAAGCAGTTATTAGTGGAGTTCGTTTAGCAAGATCTTTTACAGGGAAAGATAAAATTATAAAATTTTCGGGTTGTTATCACGGGCACCAAGATTCATTATTAGTTGCAGCAGGTTCTGGTCTGGCAACTTTAAGTTTACCAGGATCTAAAGGAGTTCCTGAAGGTGCAGTAAAAAATACTTTAATCTCAACTTATAACGATTTAGAAAGTGTTAAAAAACACTTTGATGAACACGATGATATTGCAGGTGTAATTATTGAGCCGATTTGTGGTAATATGGGTGTTGTGATTCCGCAGAATAAATTTTTAGTAGAATTGAAAGAATTCTTACAAACGAAAGGGGCCCTATTAATTGCCGATGAGGTAATGACAGGTTTCCGTTCTAAGTTTGGTGGTGCACAAGAATTGTTAGGAGTTGAAGCAGATATTACCTGTTTAGGAAAAGTAATTGGAGGAGGTTTTCCTGTAGGAGCTTATGGAGCTAGAAACGAAATTATGCAAGAAGTTGCGCCTTTAGGTGGAATGTATCAAGCAGGAACATTGAGTGGGAATCCGATTGCTATGGCTGGAGGTATATCTACTTTAACAGAATTAAAGAGACAAAACCCATATCATCAGTTTAATAAAACGGCGGCGTTTTTAGAAGTTATTTTATTAGAGACTGCAAAGAAGTATGATGTAGATTTAGTGGTCAATAGATTCGGTTCTATGATGAATCCATTTTTCACAAAAGGGATTGTCACGAATTTTGAGGAGGCCCAAACTTCAGACACTAAAAAGTTTGCAGTTTTCTTTTGGGAAATGATAAAAAATGGTGTGTTTCTGCCGCCAAGTCAGTTTGAAGCTTGGTTTTTGTCATCAGCTATTTCAGATAAGGATATTAAAAAAATAACAGCAGCAGTGGATAAAGCAATGTTAGCCGTTTCTATAATGTAAACTATGAAAATATTTATCACAATTCTTTTTAGTTTGTTATTAGTAGGTTGTCCTAAAAACGAAGAAGGAGGTTTTACCTCGCTATCTAAGGGGAATTTATTTGGAAACGGCGCAGAAGGATTTAAAAAAGAGAACATTGTTATTTCTTCAAAAAAGGAATGGAAGTCTTTTCTGTTAAAAATTGATACGACAAATAAAGTGTCTTCAATATTTGAAAACGCTATTGATTTTTCAAAGGAAATAATTGTTATATGTTTGGATAACGTTAGGAATTCAGGAGGTTTTTCAGTGGAAATTATTGAAGTGATAAAAGAAGCAGGTACTACTTTAATTAAAGTAAAATTTAAAAGTCCAAAACCAATGGATATGGTCACTTCTGTAATAATACAACCTTATCATATTGTGAAAATTAATAAAACGAATAAGAAGATTAAATTTCTAGAGTTATAAAAGTTATGATTAAAAACGATTTATTTTTAAGAGCTTTAAAAGGAGAAACCGTAGACAGGCCTCCGGTTTGGATGATGCGTCAGGCAGGAAGATATTTACCAGAGTTTCAGGTAATAAAAAAGAAATACGATTTTTTTACACGCTGCCAAACTCCAGAATTAGCTTCAGAAATTACCGTACAACCTATTAGAAGGTATGGTATGGATGCTGCAATTTTATTTTCAGACATTTTGGTAATTCCACAGGCAATGAATATTGAGGTACAAATGAAACCAGATTTCGGACCTTATTTACCAAACCCTATTCGTACTCAGAAAGATTTAGATCGTGTGATTGTTCCTGATGTTCATGAATCTTTAGGATATGTAATGGAGGCTATAAAAGCAACCAAAGAAAAATTAAATAATGATATTCCGTTAATTGGTTTTGCTGGTTCACCTTGGACAATCTTATGCTATTGTGTGCAGGGGCAAGGTTCTAAGAATTTTGACAAAGCAAAAGAATTATGTTTTACCAATCCAGTAGTAGCGCACAACTTATTGCAGAAAATTACGGATACAACAATTGCTTATTTAAAAGCAAAAGTTGGAGCTGGTGTAAACGCCGTTCAACTTTTTGATTCTTGGGGTGGTATGCTGTCCCCAATAGATTATCAAGAATTTTCTTGGCAATATATGCAGCAAATAATTAATGCTTTAAAAGATATTACACCTGTAATTGCATTTGGAAAAGGATGTTGGTTTGCTTTAGGAGACATGTCTAAATCTGGAGCATCTGCATTGGGGGTAGATTGGACGTGTTCTGCAAGAAATGCACGATATTTATCTGGCGGAAATATTACATTACAAGGTAATTTTGACCCGTCAAGATTATTATCTCCACCAGCAGAAATTAAGAGAATGGTGCATCAAATGATTAATGAATTTGGAAAAGATAGATATATTGTAAATCTTGGTCATGGTATTTTACCAAATATACCAGTAGAGAATGCGAAAGCATTTGTAGATGCAGTAAAAGAGTATAAAGTTTCATAAAAGCATGTCATTTTAACCACTAACGTATATTTTTACGAGCCTCAAAAGAATGAAAAATAAATTCTACGCTTACATAGAAAATTTACAAGACCAAATAACTTCTAAGATAGAGGCAGTTGATGGTCTTGCAGTTTTTGAAGAAGATATTTGGAAAAGAGAAGAAGGTGGAGGAGGAAGAACCCGTGTAATTGAAAACGGAGGTGTTTTTGAAAAAGGAGGTGTAAATATTTCTGCGGTGCATGGAGAATTGCCAGAAGTATTAAGAAATCAATTTAAAGTAAAAGAGGGTAAATTCTTTGCTTGCGGATTGAGTTTAGTTTTGCATCCTACAAATCCGTTTGTGCCAACGGTGCATGCAAACTGGCGCTACTTTGAAATGTATGATGAAGTAGGAAATATTGTTACGCAGTGGTTTGGTGGTGGGCAAGATTTAACTCCATATTATTTGTTTGATGAAGATGCAATACATTTTCATAAAGTTTGTAAATCAGCTTGTGATACCCATGATTTAGAATTTTATCCAACGTTTAAAAAAACATGCGATGAATATTTCTGGAATTCACACAGAAATGAGGCACGCGGAATCGGAGGCTTATTCTTTGATTATCAAAAAGAAACAGCAGAATATTCTATTCAAGATAGATTCAACTTTGTAATAGAAATTGGGAATAGTTTTTTAGAAAGCTACGTTCCTATTGTTCAGAAAAGAAAAGAAATAGAGTTTTCTAAAGAACATAAAGATTGGCAAGAGATAAGAAGAGGTCGTTATGTAGAGTTTAATTTAGTGCATGACAGAGGAACCCTTTTCGGTTTAAAAACAAATGGAAGAATAGAAAGTATTCTAATGAGTTTGCCACCTATTGTGCAATGGAAATATAATCATCAACCAGAAAAAGATTCTGAAGAGGAAAGATTACTATCAATTTTAGTAAAACCTAAAGACTGGATTTAGTTAATTTATTAACATATTAATAAAATTAAAGCTAATAACACTATTATTTAATAAAATAATCTGTTTTTAGCTTTTTTATTGTGAATAATGTAAAAACAAACCTTAATAAGTGTTTTTTTTAGTGTTAAAAACACGTCTTCAATCAACGTTTTTTAGTATTTTTGCAATCTGTAAAGAGATATGTAAATGGCAAGATTTGAATTGAAATTACCTAAAATGGGAGAAAGCGTTGCGGAAGCAACTATAACTTCTTGGTTAAAAGAGGTTGGAGATACAATTGAATTAGATGAGGCTGTCGTGGAAATTGCTACAGATAAAGTAGACTCTGAAGTGCCGTCTGAAGTGGAAGGTACTTTAGTTGAAGTTTTATTTCAAATAGATGATGTAGTTGCTGTGGGCGAAACCATAGCGATTATAGAGATTGAAGGAGAGGATGCAGAGAGTGTAAATATAAAAACTAAGAGTACATCAGATAATTCTCAAGTTATTGAAGTTGAGAAAATTATAGAAAAAGCTAAAAAAGTTGTTGCAACACCAGGTACTAAAACATCAGGAACAAGTAAATTCTATTCACCTTTAGTAAGAAATATTGCTCAAACAGAGGGGGTTTCGATAGGGGAACTAGAAACAATTTCTGGTTCTGGTAAAGATGGTAGAGTGAATAAAGAAGATATCTTATTATATCTTGAGAATTTAAAAGCTGCTCCAAAATTAGAAGCACCAAAGGTTGCTAAAGCAAAAATAGAGGCACCAAACAGCAGTGCTGTTCAGAAAGTAACTCCTGTATCTGTAAACGGGGAGGATGAGGTGATAGAAATGACCAGAATGGGAAAATTAGTTTCTAAACATATGGTTAATTCTATCCAAACAGCTGCACATGTTCAATCTTTTATAGAAATTGATGTTACAAATATTGTCAAGTGGAGAGCAAAAGTTAAAGACGAATTCTTAAAGAGGGAAGGAGAGAAATTAACGTTTACGCCTATTTTAATGCATGCAGTTGCTGCTACATTAAAAAAATATCCAATGATTAATATTGCTTTGGAAGGAGATAAAATTATTAAAAAGAAAAATATTAACTTAGGAATGGCTGCGGCTTTACCTGACGGTAATTTAATAGTACCTGTAATTAAGAATGCCGATCAATTAAATATAGTTGGTATGACGAAGTCTGTAAATGACTTGGCATTAAGAGCAAGAAACAATCAATTAAAGCCCGATGAAATTCAGGAAGGAACTTACACAGTAACAAATGTTGGTAGTTTTGGCTCTGTGATGGGTACACCAATTATTAGTCAGCCACAAGTTGCAATTTTAGCGCTAGGCGCCATTAGAAAAGTACCGGCAGTCATAGAAACAGTTGAAGGAGACTTTATAGGTATTAGACAAATGATGTTTGTATCTCATTCTTATGATCACAGAGTTGTAAATGGTGCGTTAGGCGGAATGTTTATTAAAACCTTAAAAGACATTTTAGAAGCTTGGGATATAAATCAAGATTTCTAATAAAACAGTATATATTGTATTTAAAACGCTCGAATTCTTTCGAGCGTTTTTTTTTGTTTAAAAATTTATAATATTAAATTCAATTTATTTTAAAACTTTAATTTCGATATTAAATTTAGTATTTTTTATTAGCTTATTATAAACTGTTCAATTATTTTAGTAATATATTAATCAAAATTAAAAATTTAAAAAAATGAAGAAATTGTTGTTTTTATTTGTGCTAGTGACTGCTATAAATGTTACTTCACAAGAATCTGTATTGCTAAGAGCTAATTATAAAAAAGGTGATGTATTAGAAGTTAAAATGGAGCAGTCTCAGAATATGGGTGCTAAAGGTGGTGTAGATATGAAGATGTCTATGGATATGATTGTAACTTCTAAAGATGGAGATATGCTTACTACTGAATCGAAGATTAAATCGATTAACATGAATATGCTTCAAGGTGGGATGGCTATGAGTTACGATTCTTCAATGAAAGAAGAAGATTTAGATGAAATGGGTAAAATGATGAAACAGCAGTTTGATCCAATGATGAAATCTATTATTACTTCGAAGGTAAATAGTCAAGGTGAAATTTTAGAAACAAAGGTAGAACCATCAAATCCTGCTATGGACCAAATTACAGCGCAAGCAAAAGGGGTAATTTACCCTAAAGAGGAAGTTTCGGTTGGAACTTCTTGGTCAGATGTTGCAAGCCAACAAGGCATGAGTGTTACATCAATATATACGGTTTCTAAAATAGAGAATGGTAAAGTCTACATCAATATAACAGGTTCTGTTACTGGAATGGGTGAGGGCGATATAAAAGGTGATTTAGTGGTAGATATTGAAACAGGTATTCAAGATTCAGCAAGCTCTGAAATGGCTATAAATGCAGGTGGAATGGATATGAAAATCTCTACAACGACTACAACGTCTAAAATATAACCTTAAAGAATTACGTACGTTAGATTAAAATGCCTTGAGAATTTCTTGAGGCATTTTTTTATAAAAGAATTATATATTCTACATTGTTTATTTTCTTCTAAACAACCACCAATTCATATCTCTTGTTAATTTATATCCTAATTTTTCATAAAGAGGAATGGCAGTATTTCCTTTATTTGTATGTAAAATAGGAAGCTTTTTTTCTTTTAATATTTCTTTTGTTGTGTGTGCAATTAATTGTTTTGCGTATCCTTTTCTTGTGTATTTTGGGTGGGTAACAACACCACTTACTTCTACAAAGTCGTCAGTTTGCATGCGTTGCCCGGTAATTGAAACTAATTTATTGTCTTTGTAAATACCAAAATAAGTACCCATTTCAAAACCTCTTTTCCGATAAAATCCAGGCATTACTAGCCATATTAACTCGTAAATTTCATCTATAGACTCATCAGTTAGTAAAACAATATTTTCTGTAATCTCAATAGTTACCAAATTTTCTAAAACCATTTGACATCCGTCAATTTTTTTTACTAATAATACGGTATTCGTATCGATAGTAGGAACTCCATTTTCAGAAACTAAAAAAAAACTATCTACTATTTTAGCGTATGCTGTTAATGCTTTTGCTGTTTTTGTAGCATCACAGAATGCACCGAAATTACATATTTCTGGATTATAAAACTGAACACCATCAAATTCTAAATGAAACTTTTGATGTGTTTCATTTAGTGAATACCAAACAGGGTTTTTTAATTTATCTTCTAATGTTTTCATTAAATAAAATAGATAAAAAAAGCTCGCTTCCGAAATTTCGGGAGTGAGCTTTTTTATAAAATATAGTTTTATAAAACTTAAGCTAACATTGTAACTGGGTTTTCTATAAATGTTTTTAAAGTTTGTAAAAACTGAGCTCCAACGGCGCCATCAACAGTTCTGTGATCGCAAGTTAAAGTCAATTTCATAGTATTACCGACTACAATTTGTCCGTTTTTAACAACAGGTTTCTCAACAATTGCACCTACAGATAATATAGCTGAATTAGGTTGATTGATTATAGAAGTAAAGTTTTCGATGCCAAACATTCCTAAGTTAGAAACGGTAAAGGTACTACCTTGCATTTCTACAGGACTTATTTTTTTCTTTCTTGCTTTACCTGCTAAATCTCTAACGGTTGCACCAATCTGAGTCAAACTCATATGGTTTGTATGTTTTACAACAGGAACAAGTAAGCCATCATCTACAGCAACTGCAACACCTACGTGTATGTGGCTATGGTAAATTGTATTATTATCTGTCCAAGAGGTATTTACTTGTGGGTGTTTCTGCAAAGCCATTGCACAAGCCTTAACAACCATATCATTGAAAGATACTTTTGTATCTGGAATTGAATTTATAGTTTTTCTAGAATTCATTGCACTGTCCATATTAACTTCAATATTTAAACTGAAATCTGGAGCAGAGAATTTAGAAGAACCTAAAGATTTTGCAATCGCTTTACGCATCTGAGAATTCTTAATTTCTTCAGATTTTTCTTCGCCTTCAGTAGTAAAACTAGCAACAGGAGCAACAGACGAAACAGCAGCTTCAGTTGGTTTTACAGCAGGTATATAATTTTCTACATCCTTTTTAATGATTCTTCCGTTTTCACCAGAACCAGCAACATTAGCTAAGTTTATTCCTTTATCTGCCGCAATTTTCTTTGCTAGTGGAGATGCAAAAATACGTCCACCAGAATTATTTATAGTTGTGTGAACATCTGGTGCTTTTGTCGCTTCCACCTTGTCTTCTTTCTTTTCAATTTCTGTTTCGGTTGAATTTGCAACAGAACTAGTAGCACCAATTGCAACTCCACCAGCAATAATTGCGGAAACATTCGTTCCTGCAGGGCCAATAATAGTTAACAAGCTATCTACAGGTGCAGTTTCACCTTCTTGAACTCCAATATATAAGATTGTTCCTTCGTAGAAACATTCAAATTCCATTGTAGCTTTATCTGTCTCAATTTCAGCTAGAATATCTCCTTCTTCAACTGAATCTCCTTCTTTTTTTAACCAAGATGCCACAGTACCATCTGTCATCGTATCACTTAAACGAGGCATCGTTATTACTTGCACTCCATCAGGAATTACAGTAGCTTCAGAAGAAGAATTATCAGAAGATGTGTCTTCTTTTATTTCTTCAGAGGTTACTGTTTTTTCTTCTTCTTTTTCTTCAGAAGAGTTTCCTCCGCTTAAAAGTCCAGAAATATCTTCACCCTCTTCTCCAATAATTGCTAATAATTTATCAACGGGAGAAGTTTCACCTTCTTGCACGCCGATATGCAATAAGACACCTTCGTGAAAAGATTCAAATTCCATTGTAGCTTTATCGGTTTCAATTTCTGCTAAAATATCACCTTCCTCTATTTTATCTCCAACTTTCTTCAACCATTGCGCAACAACACCTTCTTCCATGGTGTCACTTAAACGCGGCATATTTACAACTGTAGCCATAATTTAACTTATAAAAGGATAATCTTTTTGTTCATATACCATATCATACATTTGTTGAGTTTCTGGATACGGAGAATCTTCTGCAAATTTTTCACATTCGTTCACCATAGCTTTTACCTCTTTATCAATTGCTGATAGCTCTTCTTGAGTAGCGTAATTTTTTTCTAAAATAATATCCTTTATTTGTGTAATAGGATCTATTTTTTTGTATTCCTCTACTTCATCTTTTGTCCTATAATGTTGTGCATCAGACATGGAGTGACCTCTATATCTATATGTTTTCATCTCTAAGAATGTTGGTCCATCACCTCGTCTTGCTCTTTGTATAGCTTCATCTACTGCTTCTGCTACTTTAATTGGGTTCATGGCATCAACAGGGCCACAAGGCATCTCGTATCCTAAACCTAACTTCCAGATATCTGTATGGTTTGCTGTTCTGTCTACAGAAGTTCCCATAGCATATCCATTATTTTCTACAATAAAAATAACTGGTAACTTCCATAACATTGCCATATTAAAAGCTTCATGCAAAGAACCTTGTCTTGCTGCACCGTCTCCAAAACAAGTTAATGTAACGGCATCGCTACCATTATATTTATCAGCAAATGCAAGACCTGCTCCTAAAGGTATCTGTCCACCTACGATTCCATGCCCTCCGTAAAAACGAAATTCTTTAGAAAAAATATGCATAGAACCACCCATCCCTTTAGAGGTACCTGTTACTTTACCATACAACTCTGCCATCACCTTTTTAGGATCTTCTCCCATACCAATTGGTTGTACATGATTTCTGTAAGCAGTAATCATTTTATCTTTAGATAAATCCATTGCATGTAATGCACCAGCTAAAATAGCTTCTTGACCATTGTATAAATGCAAGAAACCCCTTACTTTTTGTTGGATATAAACAGAGGCAAGTTTGTCTTCGAACTTTCGCCAGAAAAACATGTTTTTATACCAATCTAGATAGGTTTGTTTAGTTATTTTTTTCATTCTAATGATAATTGTTTATTTGTTTTATTTTCTTGTTAATTGCACTAATCTCAAGACAAAAATAGTTTTTTTAAATAGAATAAAAAAAAATGATTTTAGACATTTAACTTAAACGTTTTCGTAACCTGTTTATTTGTCTTTTGCTATAACTAAAGTAGCCTTTGCATCTGTTGCTAAATTCCATTCATTTGAGGAAAGTAATATACCTGCGTCATTATATACTTTAAATGCTGCAGTATTTGGGCCAGAAGTGCCTTGATTCAATGCTACAAAAGAGATTTTATTGATACCTATTTCTAATGGAAGTGTAAAACTTTGGTATTGTTGTTTTAAAACAATGTTAGTAATAACAGGTAAATTATTTATCATAATTGTGACCCTATCACCGTCTGGATACTGAAAATCTCTACAAATTATATTAACACTGCTAGAGTTTGTTCTAAAACTACCTAAATCTTGATCTATTACAGGATAAATATACTGTCCATTTATTTTTTTAAATTCCTTTAAAAAACGAGCTTCATTTATCTCCTTTCTAGAGATAATACCTTTTTTATTTAATTTCTCTTCTTTTTCTTGTTCTTTTAACTTTTCTTGTTCCTTGTCAAAGGCTTTTTTAAACCCATCGGTCCCATTTAAAGTAATAGATTTTGGTTGCTCTGCCACTTTATTGTTAGTTAATACAAATGCTCTTATCTTACCTTTGTCATTGGTTCCATTATTTTTATCTAACTGCGCAACAAACGCGCTTGAAGATAGCATAAAGAATACAAAAGTAAATATTTGAATAGTTTGTTTCATTGAGAATAAATTACGAACAATTTAAAGCAAATATAGTGCTGATTTAAAATGATAGCCTAAAGAATTTGTTAATTTTCACTTATTAGAAATTTAAAATAAGTATTTGGAAAAGGTTCTTTTTTTAGTGTGAAGTGCCACCATTCATTTTCATAAGGCTTAAAACCATTATCTAACATTATTTTACGCAAAAGCATTCTATTCTTTTTTTGTTTTTTTGAGATATTTTTATATAAGGGATGAGATTGTATTCCAAAAAAATCATATTCACTTCCCATGTCTAAAGCTTCGTCTGCTTTGATGTTTATAATGGTTAAATCTATAGTGCTGCCTCTAGAGTGTCCTGATTTTTCGGCGATGTAAGCATTTTTAAAAAGGTTCTTTTTTTTAACTTTTGGATAATATTGGGCTTTCATTATTGTGTCATTCAGCACCTTTGCCCATCTTACAAAATGATCTACCGCCTGCTGTGGTCTATACCCATCAAATATTTTTAGACTCAATTCTTTTTTTAACAATTCTTGTTGAATTTTTTTTAAAGATTTAGCGGTTCGCTCGGTTATGATTAAAGAATTACTGTTATAACCATCTATAGGTTTTCCTATAAAATTATTATTCGAAAAATAACGCAGTTCTATTCTTATAGAGGGTGCAATATCTTTTAGGTAAACAAAGTTTTTAGGTAGTTTTTGAGCGTTTATAATAAAACTAAAAAGAACTATTATCGGGTAGATTATCTTTTTCATACATTCAAAAATACAGAAAATTTAAATTATATATTTAAAGTAGAAAATATTAATTAATTTTGTTCTCTATTATGGAACAACTCACACTTACAACACCAGCACTTTTATTTTCTGCAATTTCATTGATAATGCTTGCATATACCAATCGGTTTTTGGCGTATGCGGCTGTAATTCGAAATTTACATGATATTTATTTGCAGAAAAAACAAAAATCACTGTTAAGGCAAATTAAAAATTTAAAAATGCGTTTAAACTTAACAAGGTGGATGCAGATTTTTGGAATTTCTAGTTTACTTTTTTGTGTTCTAACTATGTTTTTAATATATGTAAAACAGCAAATGATAGCCGTTTACTTATTTGGCTTCGCACTTATTTTACTCATTATTTCTTTAGCTTTACTGATAAAAGAAATACAGATTTCTGCACAGGCATTGCAGTACCATATTGCAGACATTGAAGAGCATTTAGAAAAAAAATAGTTCATCTTTAGCACAATTGTAAAACCAAAAAAACCGTTATCAAATTCTGAAAGAAGATCAGTTTTTGGTAGCGGTTTTAATATTTAAATATTGCACTACTTTGTTACATATAATCTTCAATTGGGCTGCATGAGCAAATTAAGTTTCTGTCACCATAAGCGTCATCAACTCTTCTAACCGTTGGCCAAAATTTATTTTCTGCAATATATGCTAAAGGAAAAGCAGCTTGTTTTCTTGTGTATGGTAAAGTCCATTCATCACTAGTTAGCATTTCTTGTGTATGAGGCGCGTTTTTTAATGGGTTATTATCGTCGGCTATAGTTGCTTCAGTGATTTCTCTACGAATAGAAATCATGGCATCACAAAAACGATCTAGTTCAGCAATACTCTCAGATTCTGTAGGTTCAATCATCATAGTTCCTCCAACTGGAAAAGAAACCGTTGGTGCGTGAAAACCATAATCCATTAAACGTTTTGCAATGTCTACAACTTCAATTCCGTTGTTTTTAAAATCTCTACAATCGATAATCATTTCGTGTGCTGCACGTCCTTTTTCTCCTGTATATAAAGTTGGGTAATAACCTTCTAAACGCTCTTTGATATAATTTGCATTTAAAATTGCCATTTTTGTAGAATCTGTCAATCCCTTAGAACCTAACATTGTAATATATCCGTAAGAAATTAAACAAGCCAAAGCAGAGCCCCAGGGTGCTGCAGAGATGGCCGTTATGGCATGTTCGCCGCCTGTTTTAATAACAGGATTTGAAGGTAAAAAAGGAACTAATTGTGGAGCAACACATATAGGGCCAACTCCAGGACCACCACCACCATGAGGAATTGCAAATGTTTTGTGCAAGTTTAAGTGACAAACATCTGCGCCAATAGTTGCAGGATTTGTTAAACCTACTTGTGCATTCATATTTGCACCATCCATGTATACCTGTCCGCCATTATCATGAATAAGTTTGGTGATATTTTGAATTTCACTCTCAAAAACTCCGTGAGTAGATGGGTACGTTACCATTAACGCGGCTAAGTTTTCTGAGTGCAACGCCACTTTTTCTCGTAAATCATCTACATCTATATTTCCATTTTCTGCAGTTTTAGTAACTACTACTTTCATACCTGCCATTACAGCAGAAGCTGGATTTGTACCATGGGCAGAGGCAGGAATAATACAGATATTTCTATGAGAATCATTATTTGACAAGTGATATGCTCTAATTGTCATTAAACCTGCAAACTCTCCTTGCGCACCAGAATTTGGTTGCAAAGAAGTACCAGCAAAACCAGTAACAATATTTAATTGATGTTCTAGTTTTTGTAAAACTGCATGATATCCTTCCGCTTGGTCTAATGGCACAAATGGGTGAATATTTCCCCATTGTGGATTGCTTAAAGGCAACATTTCTGACGCTGCATTCAATTTCATAGTACAAGAACCTAAAGAAATCATCGAATGGTTTAAGGCTAAATCTTTGCGCTCTAGTTTTTTAATATATCGCATCATATCTGTTTCAGATTGATACGTGTTAAAAATTTTATTATCTAAAAATGAAGTGTTTCTTTGTGCGTTTTTAGGAATCGAATTTCCTTCAACAATAGTAGAAATGGTTGTGGTCTTTATATTTAAAGCTTCTGTAAAAACAGCGATAATAGCATTTAATTCTTTTATACCAACAGTTTCATTGATTGAGATAGATAAGTTTCTATCATCTATATAGTTGAAGTTTATTTTATTTGCTTCAGCAATAGCTTTTATTTTTTTAGAATCAGCTTTCACTGAAATGGTGTCAAAAAATGAAGTATTGGTTTGTTCAACTCCTAAAGAACTTAAAGTATTGGCTAGTGTTATGGTTTTATGGTGTACCGAATCTGCAATAAATTGAATTCCGTTTTTACCATGAAAAACACTATACATTCCTGCCATAACAGCTAATAAAACTTGAGCTGTACAAATGTTAGAAGTAGCTCTTTCTCTTTTAATATGTTGCTCTCTGGTTTGCAATGCCATTCTCAAAGCACGTTTTCCGTTCAAGTCTTTAGTAACACCAATTATTCTTCCCGGAATACTTCTTTTGTATGCTTCTTTAGTTGCAAAGAAAGCCGCATGAGGGCCGCCATATCCTAAAGGAATTCCAAAACGCTGCGTGGTACCAACCACTACAGAGGCTCCAAATTCTCCTGGGGCTTTTAATTTTACCAAGGATAGAATATCTGCCGCAACAGCTACTTTTATATTATTTCCATTTGCTTTTGCTACAAAATTCTCATAATCGAATACTTGTCCTAATTTTCCTGGATATTGTAAAATTGCGCCGAAAAAATCGTCCGTAAAATCAAAGTCTTCATGGTTTCCAATTACTAATTCAATACCAATAGGAGTAGAACGTGTTTGTAAAAGAGATAATGTTTGCGGTAAAATTTCGCTAGAAACAAAGAACTTATGAGCGCCTGCTTTTTTCTTAGCGCGCTCTCTAACATCAAATAGTAAGGTCATTGCTTCTGCAGCAGCTGTAGCTTCGTCTAATAAAGACGCATTTGCTAATTCCATTCCTGTTAAATCACAAATCATTGTTTGGTAATTTAACAACGCCTCTAATCTCCCTTGCGCAATTTCTGCTTGATAAGGTGTGTAAGCAGTATACCAACCTGGGTTTTCTAAAATATTACGCTGAATTACGCTTGGCACAATAGCTTCATTATATCCTAAACCTATGTAGCTTTTAAATACTTTGTTTTTTTCTGAAAGTTCTTTAATGTGTCCTAAATACTCATATTCACTCATAGCAGGTTCTAAGTCTAAAGGACTTCTTAGAAGAATATTATCTGGAACAGTTTCATCAATTAATTGTTCTAAATTTTTGGCGTTAATAGTTGCTAGCATTTTTGCTTGCTCTGCATTATTAGGGCCAATATGTCTGCGTTGAAACGAATTTGTATTCATTTATTAAGTTTTGTGAACGATTGTTTTCAATCGATTTAGTATTGAGTTTATGCAGTCAAAAAACAATATTTTTTTGACAGTCCAAAAATAAGAATTAAATAAAATATTATGGCTTCTAATTCAGTTAATTTGAGGTTAATTATTAACTAAAAACAAATGTTATCAACAGAAAGGTTATTTTTGTTTTATGAAGTTTTTTAAACTGTTTTTTAATTTTTATATCAATGCGAGTATTCACGTGGCTATAGCAGTGTATGCGTTTGTAAGAGTAACAGAACAGTACTTTGAACTCGATCATCAAGAGTATTTTAATTATTTTATTTTCTTCGCAACAATTACGGGTTATAATTTTGTGAAATATGCAGGTGTTGCAAAATTACATCATAGAAGTCTAACAGAAAATTTAAAAATAATTCAGATTTTTTCTTTCTTTTGTTTTTTAGCAACGTGTTATTATGGAGCTCAAATTTCCTTAAAAACTTTAATTTACAGTACTCCTTTTGTACTTTTAACCTTACTGTATGCTGTTCCTTTTTTAAGCGGATTTCACAAAAATTTACGTCAAATTAGCTATCTAAAAATAATAGTTGTGGCTGTGGTTTGGGCAGGTTTTACTGTTTTACTTCCAGTGATAGAGGCTAGTAGAGAAGTCTCATTAAAAGTTTTGTTTTTATGCTTGCAACGTTTTTTAATTGTAGTGGTTTTAGTTTTACCGTTTGACATAAGAGATGTGCAGTATGATGCTATTTTCCTGCAAACAATTCCCAAGAAAATAGGCGTACAAAAAACCAAAAGATTGGGTCTTGGCATAATGATTTTCGCTTTATTACTAGAATACGGAGTTAATGCAAATGATATTTCTAAGAATGTATTTATGATTTTCTTTTTTACAACCTTGGTTTTCCTAATGCGTTCAAAAATGAATCAATCTAAATACTACAGCTCTTTTTGGGTAGAATCTTTACCTATAATTTGGTGCTTACTTCTTTTAGGATTCTATAATTTATAGTACTTTTATTGATGTTTTTTATCAACTTAAGGCTTATTGCTCTAAATTACATGATTAATCATAAAACTTTAAATTTGCTTTCTAGAGCCCTACTATATTTGTAACTTTACACTCAATTAGTTACCCAAGGTTTTAAAGATGAATACCAAGAAAAGAAGTTATGTTTTTGATTTTGATAGTACGTTAACAAAGGTAGAAGCCTTAGATGTTTTGGCAGAAATAACGTTGACAAACAACCCAAATAAGAATGCTATAATTCAAGAGATTATAGATATTACTAATTTAGGTATTGACGGCGAAATTTCTTTTACAGAATCCTTAGAAAGAAGAATTCAGCTTTTAAAAGCGAATAAAGCAGATTTAAGTAGTTTGGTAAACGCTTTAAAAAAGCAGGTTTCTAAGTCTATCGAAAGTAATAAATCGTTTTTTGAAGATTTTGCAGAAAATATTTATGTAATTTCCTGCGGTTTCAAAGAGTTTATAGATCCTATTGTAAAAGAATACAATATACCCTCAGAAAGAGTGTTTGCAAATACATTTGAATTTGCAAGAGACGGAGAAATTATTGGTTTTGATGCCAACAATCCGTTATCGAAACACAATGGAAAAATTCAATGTTTAAAAGACATGAATTTAGAAGGAGAGATACAAGTTATTGGAGATGGTTATAGCGATTATGTTACTCGTGAGGCTGGTATAGCAGATACTTTTTTTGCATATACAGAAAACGTTTCAAGAGAAAAAACAACAGAAAATGCAGACTATATTGCTCCTAATTTAGATGAATTTTTATACGTAAACGATTTGCCAAGAAATATTTCATACCCAAAGAACAGGATTAAAATTTTACTCTTAGAAAACGTACATTCAGATGCTTTTAAAAAGTTATCTAAAGATGGTTTTACAGTAGAAACAGTTTCAAAAAGTTTATCTGAAGATGAATTGATTGAAAAAATAAAAGATGTGCATGTTTTAGGAATTCGTTCTAAAACAAATGTAACCAAAAGAGTCATAGAAGCTGCAGAGCGTTTAATGGTTGTAAGTGCATTTTGCATTGGTACCAAACAAATAGATTTAGAAGCATGTAAAGAGAACGGTGTTGTGGTTTTTAATGCACCTTACAGTAATACACGTTCTGTTGTAGAATTAGCAATAGGAGAAATTATTATGCTTATGCGTAGTGTTTTTCAAAGAAGTACAGAAATTCATAATGGTCAGTGGAATAAAACGGCAGCAGGTTCTAAAGAAGTTCGTGGTAAAAAACTAGGTATTGTTGGTTATGGTAATATTGGTAAACAATTATCAATATTAGCAGAGGCACTAGGAATGGATGTTTGTTATTATGATGTTGAAGATAAATTAGCTTTAGGAAACGCAACTAAAATAGACGAACTGTCTGAATTATTGGCAGTATCTGATGTAGTTACTTTACATGTTGATGATAATTCTTCTAACAAGAATTTTTTCGGAGAAAAAGAAATCTCTCAAATGAAAGATGGTGCACATTTAGTGAATCTTTCTCGTGGTTTTGTTGTGAATATTGAAGCTTTAGTTGCCGCTTTAAAAAGTGGAAAATTAGCAGGTGCCGCAGTAGATGTATATCCTGAAGAACCGAGAAAAAATGGTGAATTCTATACAGATTTAAAAGGATTATCAAATGTAATTTTAACACCACATGTAGGAGGAAGTACAGAAGAGGCGCAAAGAGATATTGCAGACTTTGTACCAAGTAAAATTATGGCATATATTAATTCTGGGAATACAGTAGATGCTGTAAATTTTCCAAATATTCGTTTGCCAAGACAAACAAAAGCACACCGTTTTTTACATATTCATAAAAATGTGCCAGGAGTTATGGCAAAAATAAATAAGGTATTAGCAGAATATAACTTAAATATTATAGGTCAGTATTTATCTACAGATTCTTCTGTAGGGTACGTAATTACAGATTTAGATAAAGAATATAATACAGCTGTTTTAGAAGAATTAAGAAAAATTGATGGAACAATTAAATTTAGAGTTTTATATTAATTTATAAAATGAATGATATGTCAAGAGTTTCAAACTTCTTGTAAGAAAAAAGCCTTTCAATTATTTGAAAGGCTTTTTTATGTTTGTTTTTATTATGATGAAAGGAGTACTTTTTAGTTTTTTAATAAAGATATTAGAAAAGAAAATAACTCACTTTCAGTATGGGTTTTTGCAAAGCAATAACTATAATTTTATTTTATCTTTCAAGTTAATAATATAAGCATCTTCTGTGTTTAAATAACGTTTGCTGCCAATATACCTAAGCTTATTTATTTCATCATAATTTGGCTGTTTTTCATCCATAGAGCTTATGTGTACATTCCCAGAAGCATGAATAAATTCCATTCTATCATTATCTAACCAAATACCTACATGTACCACACGTTGTTTTGTTGTTTTTGTTGCTTTTCTTCCGAAGAACAATAAGTCTCCTTTTTCTAAAGTTTTAAAATTTAAATTAGCATCCACTGTTTTACCAGCGTTTATTTGCTGAGAAGCATCTCTAGGAATTACAAATCCGTTTATTAAATAAACCATTTTTGTAAATCCGCTACAATCTATTCCTTTTGAAGAGGTTCCGCCCCACAAATATGGAAATCCGATCATTGTTTTGGCAACTATTTCAATACTCTCTTTGGATGTTTGCAGTTCTTGTAACCAGTTTTTATAAATATAACTTTCGCTTTTTTTAATAAAACCAGTTCTTTTGTCGGGATATTTTACTTCATAAAAAGTATCATCTTCAGAAATATATTCTAAAAGTCCGCCTAAAGTAATATCAGAAATAATATCAGAATTAGTGCTTTTTGTCGCGAATACAAGGCCAAAATTCTTCGTGAAAATTACTTTTTTAGCGCTGTTCCAAGTCTTGAATTCCCTTTCATTCATTCGCTCAATACCCCCTTTGTCAACCCAAGAGATATAGCTGTCTGGCGTTTGAATTTTGTAGAAATCTCCTTTTTTATCTAAAATTTTTAAAGACATTCCTAATAAACCTTGTGTGCCTAATTCTGCAGAATGTTTTGGTGCAGAACGAATATTAATTACAGAGTTTCTTGCAACGGCATAGAATTTATCACCAACAACGCTATCTGGTAGGATGCGCACATTATTTATAAATCCTAATTTTCTGTTTTTTAAACTGTCTAATAGCATAGAAAATGCTCTTCTGGAGGTGGTCTCTCCTTCAAGAATCAATTGATTGTCTGCAAACTCAAAATGAATATTAAACAGCTCAACACGTTTGTCAGGAGCAAAATTTGCTTTTATAGTGGAATGGATATTTTGTAGTTCGATAATTATTTTGGCATCATTTTCACATGACATAAAAAGAACCAAAAATAGTAACATAAAAAGTTTTGAAATTCTCATTAATAAAAATATTTTCAGCTAAAGTACAAAAAATCAAAACTCAAAAAATTGATATCTAAAAAGGATTGTTTTATATTTGATGTAAATCATTTTTTATAGATGAAATATCAAAACTCTTTAGCTTTTGCAAAACAGCTAGATAAAGAAGATTCACTTGCTTATTTGCGGGATAAATTTCATATTCCGAAAATAAAGTCTGAAGTTTTGAGAAGAACCAAATGGTTGTATTTTACTGGAAACTCTCTAGGATTGCAGCCAAAATCGACGAAAGAATATATCAATCAAGAATTAGAAGATTGGGCAAATTTTGGAGTAGAAGGACATTCAGAAGCTAAGAATCCGTGGTTGAATTACCATGAATTATTAACGAATAAAATGGCTAAAATTGTTGGCGCAAAACCAATAGAAGTAGTTGTAATGAATACGCTTACTACGAATCTTCATTTGTTAATGGTTTCATTTTACAGGCCTACTAAAATAAAATATAAAATTGTTATAGAGAGTGATGCATTTCCTTCAGATAGATATGCAGTAGAATCTCAATTAAAATTTCATGGTTTTTCTGCGGAAGATATTATCCAATGGAAACCAAGAGAAAATGAGGAATTGTTAAATATCGAAGATTTAGAAACAATCGTTGAAACACAGGGCGATGAAATTGCGCTTTTATTAATTGGAGGTGTGAACTATTATACGGGTCAGTTTTTAGACCTCAAAAGAATTGCAACAATAGGGCATTCAAAAGATTGTGTTGTGGGTATTGATCTGGCGCATGGTGCAGGAAATGTACAACCCAATTTACACGATTCTAATGTAGATTTTGCAGCTTGGTGTACCTATAAATACTTGAATTCTGGTCCAGGAAGTTTGGCAGGATTATTTGTGCACGAAAAGCACTCCAAAAATAAAGACTTACCGCGTTTTGCAGGTTGGTGGAACCATAACAAAGAAACGCGATTTAATATGCGGCAGCCATTCGATGTTATGGATGGGGCAGAAGGTTGGCAATTATCTAATCCGCCAATATTATCTATGGCAGCGATTAAAGCTTCTTTAGATTTATTTGATGAAGTTGGTATGGATGCGTTGAGAGAGAAATCAGAAAAATTAACAGGATATTTTGAGTTTTTAATTCGTGAAATTGATTCTGAATATATAAAAATAATCACACCAAGTAATCCAAAAGAAAGAGGTTGTCAAATATCTATTCAAGTTAAAAATGCGGACAAGAGTTTACATACAAAATTAACTAAACAATATGTAATAACAGATTGGCGAGAACCAGATGTATTGCGTTGCGCACCAGTGCCAATGTATACTTCTTTTGAAGATGTGTATCGCATGGTTTCGATATTAAAAGGTTTCTTATTAGTCTAGTTTTTGTGATTAAAAAAATAGCAATGAAAATAAAAAAAGACCATTAGAATATATATAAGTTCTATGAATACTGATTTTTATTTTAGAGTAAGATGATTATAAAAATATACAAACAATACTTTTAATTAATGAATAAAAAAGATAAAGTACTAATTATCGGAGCAGGTTTATGCGGGAGTTTACTCGCTTTAAGACTTGCGCAAAGAGGTTTCAAGGTAGACTTATATGAAAGTAGACCAGATTTCAGAACTACCGACATATCCGCAGGTAGATCTATTAATTTGGCATTGTCGGACAGAGGTTTAAAAGCATTGCGTTTATGTGGAATGGAAGAAAAAGCTAGAGAAATTTGCATTCCAATGTTTGGTAGATTAATGCACGATACTGAAGGAAATACATTTTCTTCCAATTATTCTGGAAGAGAAAATGAATTTATAAATTCAATCTCTAGAGGAAACTTGAATGCTATCTTATTAGATGCAGCGGAAAAACATGAAAATGTAGAGATGCATTTTAATAAAAAATGTGAATATGTAGACATAGAAAATGCAATTGCTCACTTTAAAGACTACAAAACTAAAGAAGGCTTTTCAGTGAATGCAACGGTTATTTTCGGAGGAGATGGTGCAGGTTCATCTCTAAGAAAAAGTTATGTTTCGGAACGTAAATTCTTGTTTAGTTATTCTCAAGATTATTTAAATCATGGGTATAAAGAGCTCGAGATTCCTGCAGATAAAAAAGGAGCGCATCAAATAAGTAAAGAACATTTGCATATTTGGCCTCGTGGTGATTTTATGCTTATTGCTTTACCAAATATGGATGGTAGTTTTACTGTAACGTTATTCCTAAGTTATGATGAAGGTGAATTTAATTTTGATAATTTAATATCTGAAGAAAAAATAACTCAGTTTTTTGAGAAAGAATTTCCTGATGCATTGGCTTTAATTCCAAATATTAAAGAGGAGTTTATAAACAACCCAACAGGACCCTTAGGAACTATAAAATGTTCGCCATGGAGTTATCAAGATAAAACTATGTTAATTGGCGATTCTTCACATGCAATTGTACCGTTTTATGGTCAGGGTATGAACGCTTCTTTTGAAGATGTTTTTGTTTTAGATGAAATTTTAGATCAAGATTTAGGAGATTGGGAAGCTGTTTTTAAAGCATATCAAAAAACAAGGAAAAAAGATACAGATGCTATTGCAGATTTAGCAATAGATAATTTTCATGAGATGAAAAATCATGTTGCCAATCCTATTTTTAAAGAGAAAAGAAAGATAGAAATGGATTTAGAGAAAACCTTTCCAACGGAATATGCTTCTAAATACTCTTTAGTTACTTTTAATGAGCATATTGGTTATAATGAAGCTATGAAGAAAGGGAGAGCTCAAGATGAGGTATTACTAAATATGCTTTCAGATAACACTGTTAATTCGCATTTAGAAATGACAACAGAGGAGTTAAAAGTTATTTTAAATAAAGTAAAGATTGAAACAAGTATTATTTTAGAGGAAGATAAAATAGCAGGTACATTTTCTAAACATTAGAAGGTTTTTGCGTTTGGTGGTTTATAAGTACAATTGAAGTTAGGATAATAGTTTAAGGCTTTGATGAGAATCAGATTTGTGTGAAGTGAAAATATATTCTAGAAAAGTGGGTGGCTAACTGTCTAAATATTTGTCTTATGGCAATGTTGAGAAATATATATTCATTAAAAATAATAAATAAAATTTTATTTATTTAAAGGTTTATTTCAATTGTTTTGTCTTCTTCCAAAACAAACTTTGCATCCTTGTATTTCGGAGGCCCCATAAAGCCGATTGCGTTATTAGAGCAGCCATAATCTTCTTTGGGTATTCCTATAAAATTGGTGTCCATTTTTTTATTATCATTCTCGTCATGCACAAAAGAAACGGCATATATTCCTTTTGGTAAATTTCTGAAAAGAACTAGTGCTTTTTTGTTTTCAATTTTTATAATGGTACTTTTAATAGGCTTCTTTAAAAAAGACTCTTTCTTATTATAGATACCAACCAATAAATTACCATCGCTAGAATTTAAACCTGATATATTTACTGTTAAATTAAAGGTTTGCTCCTGTGCCTTTGACGTTTGTATTGCACAGAAAATAAAGATTGTTAGCAAGAATTTATTTTTCATAGTTCAATTTTTTGAAGCTTTTTTTCAATAAGAAGGGTACCATTTTTTATTTTATTATCCACTTATAACTTATTTTAAATTTTTCTTTATTTCTTGTAGACTTTTGTTTGTTTTAATAAACTCAGATATAATTCTAGAACGCAAACTTTCAATTTCTAAATCGAAATGTTTTGCCCATTTCTCATCTTGAAATAGGTGTGTTATTTGTTTAATTCTATGCTGGGCGTCAGAAAAACCAAATAATTCATGTTTTGTATCTTCTTTTTTAGGTTGAATTTTTGCTGTTTTTTTAATAAAATCAACCTTAATAAAGAACGCTTTTTCATTGGAGTTGATGGGGTAGAAGTCTACCCATTTTGCAAAACCAATAACTATTTGTTGATTTTTGTAATTTTCATTAGCAGCAATTTTCCATCTGCAATTAGCAACTCTTCCCCAGTGATTTGATTTTCTGTAAACACCTTCTTTAGTATAAAAATAACTGCTTTCTGATTTACTTTTATAGTTTTCATTTTCTGAAAATGTAAAATCATCAACTTGTTGAAATTCGCAAAAAGTATGTTTAAAGAAGTTGTTTTGGTTGTAGGTTTTCAATGGAATGTTTTATTTAATAACTAATTTTCTAGAAGGTTCTCTGTGGTACCCTTCAATAGTAATGGTGTCTTTATCAAACTGTACTTTTGCAAAAGCAGAGGTATTCTCTGTGTCTACCATTCCTTTAAAGGTTAAATAATGCACATTGTTTTTCATTTGGTAACCTCCTGCGTGATTATGACCATTAAAAAAGATCTTTACATTTTTGTAGGGCTTTATCAAGGCTAAGAACTGATTCCTGTTCCAAATATTGTGCTGATCAATTGGAAAAATTGGAAAGTGGCAATAGAAACCAACTTTTTGATTGTTCTTAATTGCGAGTTCTAGTTCTTTTTTTATCCAGCTTAATTGCTCTAAACTATAGCCGCCATTCCATTTTTTTAAATACGGTATTTTTTTATCTTTTAATAAGTTAAATAGCGAATCTGTTTGTTGCTTTTTTTCTTGAGTCAACGCGCCATGAAAACTAAGATCATTCCCGTCTAAAACGATAAAACGCCAGTCTTTTTCAGTAAAACTATAGTATCTGTTTTCAAGGTTTAAACGTCTTATAACAGCTGTTTTTAAAGAGTCTTTCACTTCAAAATCATGATTTCCTAAAACATGATATGATTTAGATTTTAGTTTTTTCCAAAGCGGTAATACACTGTCTAAGCTTTTAAAGTCTTTATCAATAAAATCTCCTAAATGAATCGTATAATTAAGTGTGTCTTTATTTAAAGTTGCAACCGCTTCCTTTAATCTATGTGGTGCTTTTTTGTAGTGGCGATCCCATTTAACATCGCAATCGCAATATTGACAATCAGTGATAATACCTATTTTAAAAGAATTTTTTTGTGTGTCTTTACATGCAGTTAGAGCTAGAAATCCTAGTAAAAATACTATATTTTTTTTCACTTTTAAGTCAATTTTTAGCTTCAAATATACAGTATTCTTAAAGTATAAAAAAAACGCAATCAAATAAATGATTGCGTTTTTAATTATTATAGATAAAGTATTAATTACTTTACTTCTTCAAAGTCTACATCTTCAACATTGTCACCTTGAGCATCACTAGCTACTGGTTCACCTTGTTGTTCGGCACCTCCAGCAGCTCCTTGTTCTGCAGCATACATTTCTTCAGATGCAGCTTTCCAAGCTTCGTTAATAGTTGCCATGGCAGTATCAATTAATGAAAGATCTCCTAGAGCATGAGCAGCTTTTAATTCAACTAAAGCAGCTTCAACAGGTTCTTTTTTATCATCAGATAATTTGTCACCAAATTCAGTTAATTGCTTTTCTGTTTGAAAAATCATAGAATCTGCTTCGTTGATTTTTTCTGCAGTTTCTTTTGCAGCTTTATCAGAATCAGCATTTTCTTCTGCTTCTTGTCTCATTTTAGCGATGTCTTCTTCAGATAAACCAGAAGAAGCTTCAATTCTAATTTCATGAGACTTATTAGTTCCTTTATCTAAAGCAGAAACTTTAATAATACCATTTGCATCAATATCGAATGTTACTTCAACTTGAGGAATTCCTCTTTGTGCTGGAGGTAAACCATCTAAATGGAAACGACCAATTGTATTATTGTCTGCAGCCATAGTTCTTTCACCTTGTAAAACATGAATTTCTACTGATGGTTGATTATCTACTGCTGTAGAGAATACTTGAGATTTTTTTGTTGGAATAGTTGTGTTTGCATCAATTAATTTTGTGAAAACATTCCCCATTGTTTCGATACCTAAAGATAAAGGTGTAACGTCTAATAACAATACATCTTTTACATCTCCAGATAAAACACCACCTTGAATTGCAGCTCCTAAGGCAACAACTTCATCAGGGTTTACACCTTTACTTGGTGTCTTTCCAAAGAATTTTTCAACAGCTTCTTGTACAGCAGGTATTCTTGTAGATCCACCAACTAATACGATTTCATCGATATCAGCAATTGTTAAATCTGCATTTTTTAAAGCTTTCTTACAAGGTGCAATTGTTCTTTTTACTAAATCATCAATTAAAGCTTCAAATTTAGCTTTAGTCATTGTTCTTACCAAGTGTTTTGGTCCGCTATCGGTAGCAGTAATATATGGTAAGTTAATTTCTGTTGTTGCTGTGCTAGATAATTCAATTTTAGCTTTTTCTGCCGCTTCTTTTAAACGTTGTAAAGACATTGGATCTTTACGAAGATCTATTGCCTCTTCAGCCTTAAATTCTTCAGCTAACCAGTTAATTATTTTTTCATCAACATCATCTCCACCTAAATGCGTATCTCCGTCTGTAGATAATACCTCAAAAACACCATCTCCTAATTCTAAGATAGAAACATCATGCGTTCCTCCACCAAAATCAAAAACAACAATTTTCTTATCGTCATGAGACTTGTCTAAACCATAGGCTAATGCAGCAGCAGTTGGTTCATTTATAATTCTTTTTACTTGTAAACCTGCAATTTCACCAGCTTCTTTAGTTGCTTGACGTTGTGCATCGTTAAAATATGCCGGTACAGTAATTACTGCTTCTGTAACTTCAGTTCCTAAATAGTCTTCAGCAGTTTTTTTCATTTTCTGCAATACCATTGCAGAAATTTCTTGTGGTGTATATAAACGACCATCAATATCTACTCTAGGTGTATCATTATCTCCTTTTACTACTTTATAAGGAACTCTTCCTGCTTCTTTTGAAGAATCAGAAAATTTGTTACCCATAAAACGTTTAATAGAATAAACTGTTTTTGTTGGGTTTGTAACCGCTTGTCTTTTTGCTGGATCACCAATTTTACGTTCTCCTCCTTCAACAAAGGCTACAATTGATGGCGTAGTTCTTTTTCCTTCTGAATTAGGAATTACAACTGGCTCATTACCTTCCATTACAGAAACACAAGAATTTGTTGTCCCTAAATCTATTCCAATTATTTTACTCATAATATTTATTTTAATATTTTATAAATTCAACTTTACAATCTCTATTAGTCAAACTGTGTGCCAACCACTTTTTTCAATATAAATGTCAGTTTTATTTTCTTTAGGAATTAAATACGTGACATGTTGACATAAATTATGTCTAATTAGATAATTGTAAGTAGACATGTATTTGAAAAAATAAATAGATTTTATAAAATAGATGGAGTTTTAAAATAATTTATTCATTGAATTATACAAAAAAACACAGTTAATTGTGAGGTATTTTTTACATTTACGGCATCTATTGTTAAAATATTTACGAATGTCACAATTTATTAGTGTTTTTGATATGTTTAAGATTGGTGTAGGTCCTTCTAGTTCCCACACACTTGGGCCTTGGAAGGCTGCCCAAAAATGGATTTTTTCTTTAAAAGAGCTCTCTATTTTTACAGAAATAGACGGAATTAGGATAGATTTATTTGGTTCCTTGGCACGCACTGGAAAAGGGCATGCAACGGACTATGCAATTTTGTTAGGTTTAAGTGGTGCTGATCCAGAATATATTCCTGTATCTAATATTGAGAGGATTACTAATAAAATAAAAAGTACTAATAAGCTTAATTTTAATGATGAAAGGGAAATTAATTTCTCAGTAGAGAATATTGTCTTTAACCAGGAGTTTTTGCCGTTCCATGCCAATGGTATTAAATTTAGAGGCTTTTCTAAGGGTAAAGAAATGGGGACAGCAACCTATTATTCAATTGGAGGCGGTTTTGTTGTGCAAGAGAATAATCTCCTCGAAGATGAAATAGAAATTACTGAAAATAACTTTCCGTATCCTATTAATAGAGCATTTCAATTAGAAGAATATTGTGAAAAAGAAAATTTATTAATTTCTGATATTGTTTTAAAGAATGAATTAGAATTACGTTCGTTAGAAGAGATAGATTTTGAGTTGAATAGAACTTGGGAAACAATGTTAGAATGCACATATATAGGTTGTCATACAGAAGGTATACTTCCTGGAGGATTAAATGTGAAACGCAGAGCTTTTTCTTCGCATCAAAAATTAATTAAAGAAACTACATATACAAATCCTAAAGAATGGATAACTGCCATAAGAAGTACAGAGGTGAAATTTAGAGAAATCTTAAAATGGGTAAGCTGTTTTGCGCTTTCCGTAAATGAGGTAAATGCTTCTTTAGGTAGAGTTGTAACTGCACCAACTAATGGAAGTGCAGGGGTAATTCCGGCAGTTTTAATGTATTATTTAGTGATAGAAAATCATGAATCAGATTTCGCACATATTAAAAAATTCTTGTTAACTGCTGGTGAAATTGGTAGTATTTTTAAGAAAAACGCTACAATTTCGGCAGCAATGGGTGGTTGTCAAGCAGAGATAGGTGTCTCTTCTGCAATGGCAGCCGGAGCATTAACAGAATTGTTGGGAGGTACACCAGCGCAATCTCTAGTTGCAGCAGAAATTGCAATGGAACATCATTTGGGTTTAACTTGTGATCCTATTGGAGGTTTAGTTCAAGTACCTTGTATAGAAAGAAATGCAATGGGTGCTATTAAGGCTATTAATGCTGCAGAAATGGCTTTGGAAACCGATCCTAAAGAAGTTAAAGTTCCCTTGGATAACGTAATTGATACCATGTGGGAAACTGCAAAAGATATGCATAAAAATTATAAAGAAACTTCAGAAGGTGGCTTAGCTATTAATGTTGGTTTGGCAGATTGCTAGCGTAATATTAGAATCTATATATATATAGATTAAAAAATTTAAATTAATTAGTTTTTTACTTCTCGTTTTTTGAATATTAGAATCTCTGGTTTATATTTTTTTTAATTTCTAAAATAGAGCATTATTTATTCAAAAAGACTCATAATCAGATTTTTATAAATTTAAATAAAAATAAGTTATTAACAGACTAATTTAAAAATTGTTAAATATTAAATACTGCTCTTAAGTATTACTATTACTGATAATTTATGATTATTGTAATTTTATTTAACACATGTTATTAATGTAATAATAAAGGTGTTAAAAAATTAATATATTGTTAATTAGTTAATTATTTGTATCATTGATTTACTAATCAATAAATATTTATAATGGAAAAATTTTTAAACAAGTTAATTGATCTACCTCAATTGATCAATTCTAAGTTACCAGGAAACACTTTTAATGCAGGTGTTCAAGATTCAGAAGGAAACATCCCAAAGTGGGTTGGCAAATTTTACAGTATTTCTGCACTTGTAGTTTTATTAGCATCCTTAATGATTACTCTATCACCAATTTGGTCGGGTGGAATGGGAGAGAAATTAGATATTTTAGCAAATATTCTTTCTATGCTTATTTGGGTGTATGCTGCATTTCCTATTTCTCAGGTAATAAGATCTGCAGGAGATAGTTTAGCTTCATCTGAAAGTGGCACTATCGATTTTATTTTTAGAGATTTAGCGATTGCCAATATTAAAGTTTTCGGACACGTAGCAGCATTGGTTGCATTATTTGGTGCTTTTGCTATGACATTATCTTGGGCTACTTCAATGAATATTTCTGGAGATTTTGCTACGGCTTGGATTTCTAATATTGATTATGCTTATGCTTTACCAATGGCTGCTACTTCAGAATTAGCAAATGCTTTACAGCTTGAGTTTTTGGGAAACATTTTAGCAAACGATTGGGCTAATTGGGATCCTACAATGGTTGCAGGAAGCGCATGGAGTTGGAATGGCTTAATGTCTGTTGCTTGGGAGTACGTTGGTGTAGCTGTAGTTTTAGCTAAACTTTATGTTTCTTTAGCAATCTATAAGTTCTTCTATAGTATTATTTCTAGTTTGGTGAATTGGATAAAAAGTCCATACCTACCATTCAAAACGAAGTAATTTCTTTTTGTAAGTACAGTTAATGTAATTGCAATTAAATTTAAAATCCCCAAGAATAGGTCTAAATCATTTCTTGGGGATTTTTTTGACTAATCAATAATCAATATCTAATTAATCGTTTGAGCTATTTACTGCTAAAGTGTAAACAACTAAACCAAATCCTATTTTGTTAATTGCATCGGCAATGTTATAGATAACATCTACGTTAAAACTACCTAGAAATTGAGTGTACCATCCTTCAGTTCCAGCCATATATCCTAAAGGATAAATTGCCCAACCTACTAGAACAAACCAACACAAAGTTTTGTGTGCTTTTAATACTGCTCCACCAGCTGCAACAGCTAATTTCTTTGCAGATCCTAACCAAATATCGTAAACAATAACAAAGTATGCTGCTCCAGAGATGAATCCCCACATAGCTGCACTATCAGTATATACTGCTTCTCCAAAATATCCTGTTACTAGCATAATAGTAGATAAGAAGATCAATCTCCACATCATAGATTTTTTTGCTCCTGCAACCTTTAGTATTAAATAAAATTCAACACACATTAATGGCACAGTTAAAATCCAATCTACGTAACGGAAGAAAGTTGGTGAGTCCTCTGTTGAAGCCCAATAGTCTCTCATGTAAAAGTAGTGTACTGCTGCAATAAAAGTAATTAAACCAGACACAAGAAGAGATGTTCTCCATTTCTTATCAACACTATTCATTGATAAAAAGAAAAATACTGATGCAGCCATCATAGCCATACATCCTACAAAAAATGTAAATCCAACATAATCGTCCGCTGCCATTTTAGCAACTGATAAAAAATTTAATGATAAATTCATTGTTAAAAATTTAAGTTAGTAATTAATTGTTAAGCGTTTTTATCTAAACGTTAAACCAAATATATGAATAAAATTATTAAGTTTGCAGTATGAATTCAATATTTATTAGAAATTACGAAAATTTCATGCTTTTTTTTACATTTTTCTTGTTTTGGGTCAGTATTCAATTTGGGGAGGTAGTAGAAGATTTCTTAGCATATATAATGGTTATCTCTGTTGGCATCTTGCACGGAGCTAATGATTTATTAATTTTGTCTACTAAGGATCAAAAAGATAAAAAACTGATAAAAAACCTTTTGATTTATATTGGTATTATATTATTATGTGTAGTAATTTATTTGTTAAGTTCATTTGTTGCAATTGTCTTGTTTGTTGTTTTAAGTGCATACCATTTTGGTGAAGAGCATCTTAGTCATAAAATAAATGTAAATTTTGGTTTTAATGCTGTTTATTTTTTATCGTACGGTCTATTTATTTTTGCTTTACTTTTTTATCAATCCATGTCTGATGTGGATGTTATAATGACAGAGTTAACAGGGAGTACTTTTTCTAAGATTCAAATTGAGATTACTCTAATTGTGAGTGCTATTTTTTTAAGTACTGGAAGTGTATATTTAATTTTAATGAAAAGGAATGAGTCAGTATTATTTTTAAGAGAGTTTCTTTATTTGGTCCTACTTTTTCTTGTTTTTAATACCTCTTCCTTAATTTTAGGTTTTGCTATTTATTTTATTCTTTGGCATTCAATACCGTCAATTATACATCAAATAGAATTTATTTCTGGAAGTTTAAATAAGAGAAATGTTATTACTTACGTAAAAAAAGCTCTAATTTATTGGGTAATAAGCATTGCCGGTCTTTTAGTTCTGTATCAATTATTACCAGAGATTAAGCTATTAGCTACCGTTGTTTTTGTAATATTATTTGCTGTTACCGCCCCTCATACTTGGGTAATGCATCGTATGAAAAATTAATTCACGAAGCACTGTAAATATCTTAAAGTATGAATAGAAAATTCTAAACTTTAACGTGTAAATAGTAATTCCGTTTCAGTAGACATCTCAGCAGAAAAACGATAATTATCAACATTAAAACCTTTTAGCTGTTCTATGGTATTTATTTCGTTTTCTATAATAAAACGAACCATTAGGCCACGTGCTTTTTTGGCATAAGTCATCACAATTTTATATTGACCGTTTTTTAAATCTTTAAAAATAGGAGTAATCATTGGTACTTTTAATGCATTTGCTGGCAATGCTCTAAAATACTCTGCACTTGCTAAGTTTATCAATAACTCATTCTCTTTTAATTCTTCATTTAAAGAATCGGCAAGCTTATTATTCCAAAATTTATAGAGATTTTCTGTGTTATCAACTTTTAATTTTGTTCCCATTTCTAAGCGGTACGGTTGTATTAAATCTAATGGTTTTAATAAGCCATACAAACCAGATAAAATTCGCAATCTATCTTGTAATACAGGTATTTTTTCTTCAGCTAAAGAGTTTACATCTATTCCTTTAAAAACGGCACCAGTAAAAGAGTATACTGCCTGTTTTGCATTGTACTTTGTGAACGGAGTCTTCCAATTTTGGTTGCGCTCATAATTTAGTTGAGACAAGGCTTCAGAAACACTCATTAAACTACCAATTTCATTTTTAGAAAGTGTTTTTAATTTTGAGTTCAATTTTTTAGATTGCTCTAAAAAACGAGGTTGCGTAAACAAGTCCGTTGGCACTTTACTTTCGAAATCTAAAGATTTTGTTGGAGAAACAATTATTTTCATTTGATGTATTTCAAAAATTAAACAAGAGTATAAATATACTAATGATTCTAAAATTTTTCTTATTATTTGATATCTAATAATTGATAAAAGTATTTATAAAATCTATATAATTAAAAGGAATTCATTTTATTTTAGAGTGTTAAAATTTACAAGAGTATAATTATATATTAAATACTTCCTTTTTTCTTTTGTATTTTTAGACATCTAAAATTTATTTTAATGAAAAATATTTCTATTTTATTTTTATTATTTACAATTTCTGCAGTAGCTCAAACGGATTCAAAAATATATGATATCATAAATGCAGTTTCTTTAGAGAGAATCAAAGCAAACGTAAAAACTTTAACTGAATTTGGAACAAGAAATACATTTTCTGATACCATTTCTAATACACAAGGTATTGGTGCTGCAAGGCGTTGGATAAAATCAGAATTTGAAAAGATTTCTCAAGATTGTGATAATTGTATGGATGTTTTTTATCAGAAAGATTTTGTAACAAAAGAAGGGAATAGAAGAGTACCACATGACGCTTGGATTGTAAACGTAGTTGCAATTCAAAGAGGAATAAAATACCCAAACAAGTATGTAATTATGAGTGGAGATATCGATTCTCGTGCAAGTGATACTATGGATTTTACAACGGATGCACCTGGTGCCAACGACAATGCCTCAGGAATGGCAGGGACTATTGAGGCCGCAAGAGTTTTAAGTAAATACAAATTTGAGAGTAGTATTGTATATGTGGGCCTTTCTGGCGAAGAGCAAGGATTATTTGGTGGTGCTGGTTTGGCAAAATATGCTGTCGACAAAGGCTGGGATATTATCGGAATTTTAAATAATGATATGATTGGTAATATTACTGGTGTAGATGGGGTTATAGACAATCGTTCGTTCAGAATTTTTTCTGAACCTGTTCCTGCAAATGAAACTGAAAGAGCGCGTAAAATGAGACGTTTTTACGGTGGTGAAGTAGATGGGATTTCTAGACAATTGGCAAGGTATATACATAAAAATGTAAAAACATATATGCCAGAAATGAATCCGATGATGATTTATAGATTGGATAGATTTGGAAGAGGAGGTCATCACAGACCTTTTAACGATTTGGGTTTTGCAGGAATAAGAATTATGGAAGCACATGAGAATTATACGCAACAGCACCAGGATATTAGAATTGAAAATGGAATTAATTATGGTGATACTTTTGAACATGTAAATTTTGGGTATGCTAAAAAATTAACTGCCGTTAATGCTATTAATTTGGCAAGTTTAGCGTGGGCATTAGAAGCGCCAAAAGAGGTTTTTATTGGCGGAATTGTAGAGGCAAATGCTAGATTAAAGTGGAGTAAGGTTAAAGGGGCAAAAGGGTATAAGATTTATTGGCGTGATACCACATCGCCGACTTGGGACCATTCTAGATATGTAGAAGCAACCCAATTTATATTAGATGGAATTGTGATAGATAACTTCTTTTTTGGTGTGTCTTCCGTCGGTAAAAATGGCCACGAAAGCGTGGTTGTTTTTCCAAATAAAATTTGGAAAAAATAGTATATTTATTGTTTCTATCGACTAAAAATAAAGAGACCTAAAGAAAAAACCGAATTATAGAAATAATTCGGTTTTTTGCCACTAATATTAAATTTCATGGAAATAGGTAAGCAATTATAGTCCACTTATAAAACTACCATAAGGGTCTTTAAACTGCGTTCCTTCAGCAAAGCGATATTTGCTTAATTTTTTAAATTCAACTAAACCCCACAATATAAATTCTTTCATGAAATAAGTATCTGCTTCATTCATGTTTGGCTGTTGTTCTTTTATAAATTCATCTAAAGGTTTTACTTTATTTAATTCTGCTTTGTACTGCTCTTCAGTATGATCATCTAGTAATTCAAAATCTTCTTCGGTATTAAAGAACCAAGAAATAATATCATCATAAGGTGTTTCTTCGCCTTGTTTTTCTAATTTTTTAATTTCAGGAAAATAAATTGGAAACAATGTTGTTACTGCTTTTTTAATTAGACCGTCAGCAACCACATGAGCACCTTCTTGTTCTCCTTCATAAACTAATTCGACCTTACCAGTGATGGCCGGAATAATTCCGTCAAAATCGCTTAAGCGAATGGTTGTTTTTTCATCTCCAGATAATAATGCTCTTCTTTCTGCTGTGCTTAATAAATTTTCAAATGCAGAAATACTTAAACGTGCACTAACGCCACTTTTAGCATCTATATATTCACTATCTCTGGCTTCGAATACTATTTGCTCTAATAAATCTCTTGATAGCTCTGGTACATCTATAAATTCTTTCTGAGCACTTGCTTTTTTTGTTTCTTGCTGTGTAATTGTTTTTGCAGTTTCTATGTCTTCTGGATAGTGCGTTAAGATTTGCGAACCAATTCTATCTTTTAGAGGGGTAACAATACTTCCTCTATTGGTGTAATCTTCAGGATTTGCAGTAAAAATAAACTGCATGTCTAAATTTAGACGCATTTTAAATCCTCTTATTTGAATATCACCTTCTTGTAAAATATTAAATAATGCCACCTGAATTCTGGCTTGCAAGTCTGGTAATTCATTAATGACAAAAATACATCTGTTAGCTCTTGGGATCATCCCATAATGAATCACCCTATCATCTGCATAACTTAACTTTAAGTTTGCTGCTTTTATAGGGTCAACATCACCAATAATATCTGCAACAGTAACATCTGGCGTTGCTAGTTTTTCTGCAAAACGCTCGTCCCTGTGCATCCAGAAAATAGGTGTATTATCTCCTTTTTCTTTGATCGTTTCAATCGCAAATCTTGAAATCGGGTGCAATGGATCATCATTAATTTCAGAACCTTCTACAACTGGAATATATTCATCTAATAAATTGACCATCAATCTTGCCAAACGCGTTTTTGCTTGTCCTCGTAAACCTAATAAATTAATATTGTGCTTGCTTAAAATTGCTCTTTCTAATTCTGGAATTACGGTATTTTCATAACCATGAACTCCTTTAAAAACAGTTTCTTTACTCATTATTTTACTAATAAGATTTTCTCGTAACTCGTCTTTAATAGATCTCGATGTATATCCAGATTTTACTAATTGTCCTAATGTTTTTAACTTACTTATATTCATATTTTATTTTATATAAAACAAACTTTGCAACTTCTTTATTTTGCAATTTTGTAACTTATTGTTATCCTTTAATTCTTTTCTTTCTATTCGTTTCGTAATCTTCAAAAATCATTTCCCCCAAACCCTTTAAACCTGTATAAAATGCTTTTCCTTGGTTTGCTTTTGTGAATGCCCTAATAAATTGCATTAAATAGGGGTCTTGAGCAATCATAAAAGTGGTAATTGGAATGTGTAGTTTTCTTGCCTGCTGTGCCATTGCATAACATTTATTTACAATGTGTTCGTCTAAACCATTACTATTCTTATAATATTGGCCATCTGGTAAGCGCAAGCAACTTGGTTTCCCATCGGTAATCATAAAAATTTGTTTGTTGGTATTTCTCTTTCTTCGCAGTAAATCCATCGCTAAATTTAAACCGGCAACTGTATTTGTGTGATATGGCCCTACTTGTAAATACGGTAAATCTTTAATTTTAATAGACCAAGCGTCGTTACCAAAGACAATAATATCTAGCGTATCTTTTGGATACCGAGTTGTAATTAATTCCGCTAAAGCCATTGCTACTTTTTTGGCAGGTGTAATCCTATCCTCTCCGTACAGTATCATAGAATGGCTAATGTCTATCATTAAGACAGTACTCATTTGGCTTTTGTGAAGTGTTTCTTCCACGACCAAATCATTTTCTGTTAGATTAAAATTATCTAGGCCATTATTAATTTGAGCATTCTTGATACTCTCTGTTATGGATACTTTATCTAAAGAGTCACCAAATTGATACGCTCTCAAGTCGCCTGTATGTTCGTCTCCTATTCCTGGAGATTTACTTTTATGATTTCCGGCACCACTTCTTTTAATTTTTCCAAAAATATGATTTAACGCTTGCTGCCTTATTGCGCGTTCTGTTTTCGGGGTAATTTTTGTAACACCTGTTCCATCTCCTTTTACTTCCTCTTTTATATATCCTTTCTTTTTTAAATCCTCTACAAAATCATCAATAGTATAATTTTCGTCCGTCAAACTATATTCTACGTCTAAAGAACGCATCCAATCTATTGCTTCGTCAAAATCTCCTGAAGTATGTGTAATCAGTTCCTTGAAAATTTCAAATAGTTTTTCAAAAGGAGATTGGTTTTCTGCTTCGTAAGTTTTAAAGACAAAACCTTTTCTTTTTTTGTTATTTTTCATCACGATAAAAATACGCCTTTATTAAGAGCTTAAAAAAAGATTTACATAGCTTTAATAGATAGGTCAATTGTAAATTTTTATATTTGGATAGCTTTAGTTTGATTTAATATGAAATTAAACTTTAAAATGACATAAATATCGAATTAAATAAGAGGAAAATATAATAATAAATTATTTCAAATAAACTCAAAACATTAAATGAAAACTATCTATTCAAGTAAATTTAAAGTTCTTTGCACAGTATTCTTAATGCTTACCTTTTTAGGAGTGGAAGATGTAAATGCACAATTTTGGAAAAAGAAAAAAAAGGAAACCATAACTACTATAAAAAAGCCTTTAAAAAAGAAAGAAAAATCAATTAAAGATTTAACAAAAAGCAGCAAAAAAATTGAAGGTTTATTTACTATTTATCAAGACACGATAACTGGTTCGGTAAAACTTTTGGTAAAAGAAAATCAACTAAATAAAGATTTTATATATTTCTCTCAAATTGCTGACGGCGTAACTGAGGCAGGCGCATTTAGAGGCGCATTTAGAGGTAATTCTGTATTTCAAGTAAAAAAATACTTTAATAAACTTGATTTTATTACGCCTAACACTTCTTTCTATTTTGATAAAAATAGTGCCTTATCAAAATCTTCTGAAGCAAACATAAGTGATGCTGTAATGGCCACTGGAAAAATATTAGCTTTAGATGCAAAAAATGGTGAATATTTAATAGATGCTGATGGATTATTTTTATCAGAAACATTTACAAGAGTTAAAGGTCCTAAAAGACCTGGAAGGTCTCCTTTGGCTTTTAGTTTAGGGAATTTTGATAAAAAAAAGTCGAAAATAAATGAGATTAAAAATTATCCTGAAAACACCAATGTAAAAACTCAATATGTATACAGTAACCCCTCTGTTCTAAATGGTGGTTCTGCTGCAGTTACAGATGGAAGAAATGTTTCTATCAAAGTTTTTCATACGTTTATGAATATGCCAAAAGATGACTATTCACCAAGAATGGATGATGCTAGGGTTGGTTATTTTTTAACAGAAACGAATGACATGACAGCTACAAGCACTATAAATTATAGAGATATGATTCATAGATGGAAGTTGGTTAAAAAAAATCCAGAGGCTGCTATATCAGAACCGGTAACTCCAATTACTTGGTGGATAGAAAACACAACTCCTCTAGAATGGAGAGAAACAATTAAAGAAGGGGTTTTAGCTTGGAATGTAGCTTTTGAAAAAGCTGGATTTAAAAATGCAATGGCTGTAAAAGTACAACCAGATGATGCAGATTGGGATGCAGGTGATGTGCGTTATAATGTTTTACGTTGGACATCTTCTCCAAACCCTCCTTTTGGTGGTTATGGACCAAGTTTTGTAAACCCAAGAACTGGTGAAATTTTAGGGGCAGACATTATGCTAGAGTTCGTGCATTTTACAAATAGAGTTTTTGCAGACAAATTATATAATGATGCAACTACTAATATGGAGTTAGAAACTTCAGAAGAGTTAGAGGTTACAAAGTTCTTTGAAAAGCAAAATCTTAACCATTGTTCTATGGGACATGTAATGCATGATAATATACAATTAGGGTCTGCTGTTTTACAAGCAACTGGGGCTTCTGATTTAGATATGGACGCTCTTAAGAAAGAGGGAATGAAATCTTTAATTATGCATGAAGTTGGGCACACATTAGGGTTAAATCATAACATGAAAGCGAGTCAATTATTCTCGCCTGAACAATTAGCAGATGCAGACTTTATTAAAGGAAAAGCCTTAACAGGTTCTGTAATGGATTATGCAGGAATAAATATTACAAACGACAGAAGTAAACAAGGACAATATGCTGATATGGCAGTTGGACCTTATGATATTTGGGCTGTACAGTTTGGATATCAAGATTTTAAAGACGATTCAGAAATGGTTGTTTTATTAAATAAATCTACGAAACCTGAATTAATTTTCGGGAATGATGCTGATGATATGCGTTCTCCAGGTAAAGCAATTGACCCAAGAGTTATGATTGGTGATTTATCTAATGACCAAATCACCTATTCAATTAATAGATTTGAATTGGTAAATTCATTGATGAAAAACTTAAAAACTCAGTTTACTGCAAAAGGTGAAACTTATGAAGATTTAAGAAGAGCATATTATACATTACATAATCAATCAGCAGTCGCAGGGGGTGTAATTTCTAGATTTATTGGCGGTGTTTATGTAGATAGATCTACTTTTGGTCAAGAAGGGGGCACACAGCCTTATACACCTGTAAGTTTATCAGACCAAAAACGGGCAATGGAAGCTATGAAGAAATATATTTTTGCTCCAGACGCCTTTAACACACCTAAAGATGTTTACAATTTTTTAGCAAAACAAAGAAGGGGATATAATTTCTTTGCGGGTCCAGAAGATCCGAAAATTCATGAACAAGTTTTAGCTTATCAGACAAAAGTTCTAGCTCACATAATGCATCCAAATACTTTACAAAGAATTTCTAATTCTGAATTGTATGGTAATGATTATAAATTATCCTCTTTCATGTCAGATATTAATAACATCATGTTTAAACCAGATGTTTATGGGAGTATAAATTCTTTCCGTCAAAACTTACAGGCGGTGTACATAAAAAGATTAATTGATATGATATCTGGTAAAGCTAGCAGTAGGTTTACAGTTGCTGCAAAATCTATGGCCATTTATAATTTAAAAAATATAAAAATTTGGGTGAGTAATGGTAAAGGTGATTTAGCTACAAAAGCACATAAAAATCATTTAAAAATATTAATTACGAATGCCATGAAAGAGATTAAATAATAAATATTATTTATACAAACTATAATCTTTTGAATCGTGCTTTTTTTATCTTTACCAAATGGCGAAAATATTAGTTACTGGTGGAACAGGTTTGGTAGGTAGAAGGTTAACAGCATTGTTGACTGAAAAAAATCATGAGGTTAGAATTTTAAGTAGAAACCCTAAAAATGAAAATGAATTCAAATGGGATTATTCCAAAGGTTTCGTAGATGATAAAGCCATAGAAAATATCGATTATATTATTCATTTGGCAGGGGCAGGAATTGCTGACAAACGTTGGACAAAAGAAAGAAAAGAAGTTATTGTAAATAGCAGAGTGGCAACTGCTAATCTAATATTTGACAAAATTAAAGCGCAAAATATTTCTTTAAAAGGATTTATTTCGGCATCTGGTAGTAATTACTATGGTGCACAAACCACTGCCAAAGTTTTTAAGGAGTCAGACGCTGTAGGTACTGATTTTTTAGGTCAAGTTTGTCTAAAATGGGAGGCAGCAGCCAATCAGTTTAAAGACTTGAACATTCCTGTAACTATTTTAAGAACAGGTGTTGTTCTGTCTAAAACAGGAGGTGCTTTAGAAAAAATGAGAACACCTATTGTTTCCCCTTTAGGTTCAGGAAATCAATATATGGCTTGGATTCATATAGATGACTTGTGTAACCTCTATATAAAGGCGGTTGAAGAGAGTTTTGAAGGGGTTTACAACACAGTTTCTCCAGAATTCCATACCAGTAGGACTTTTTCTAAAATATTAGCTAAAGCTATTAAAAGGCCTTATTTTCCAATAGCGGTTCCTGGTTTCTTGTTGAAATTAGTTTTTGGAGAATTGGCAATTATCCTTTTACATGGTAGTAGGTTGTCTTCAGATAAAATAGCTAAAAAAGGGTTTATATTTAAATATAAAGAGCTAGCGTTCGCTTTAAAAAACTTGTAAACTAAAAAAGTGATAAACGGTATTAGTTTATCACTTTTTTAGTTTACAAGTTTTTTTACTACAGAGAAAAAATTAAAATTTTGTAGAAATATTTAAAGCAACATCGCTCCAGGTTTTTGATATTCCATCTGCACCCGTATGCAAGATCTCACAAACTTTATTTAAGGAAGCTAAAGCGTCTAATGCATCCCAATTGGTAACATCCATGGTAGCATTCATTGCAAAAGTGTTGTCGATAATGGTATATTTAAAAGGCACTCTTTCAGAAATACCATTCATCTTAATAACTGCAGCTCCAATAGAATCATTTTCAATCATTAATTTACCAGAAAGTAATTTAGTATCACTCATTACACCAAAGAAAAATTTCTGAATTTTATAGTCTCTACTTGAATTTTTTGTAAAAAGACTCTTTACGGGAATTGAAAACTCAGCATTATGTATTGCTTCTTTAATTGTGTTTCCAAAACCACCAGAAGTGACATCTACATCTCTAAATTGTCCACCAACACCTTTTTTTTCCGTAAACTTATAAGCAGTAAAGTTAATTTCGCTTGCTGCTTTTTCTATTGAAAAAGTTGCGTTTTGTTTAGCGTCAGATACTTTTATTTCTTTTTTATCAGATTTACAAGAAGTAAAACTTGTACCTAAACTAATTGTTAGTAATATTAAAAATAATTTTTTCATAATTTTTTATTTTTTACTGTTTAATAGATGTTTTGCTAATTTGATGTACTCTTTTTTCGCATCGTTAGAAGACATGTCTTTTATTTGCATCCATGCATTTACTTTAAATGCATTTCTAACATCTAATTTTTCGTAATGTGGAGAGTTGCTTCCAAAATTAGCTTGTTTATTATATGCATAAAGTTTTAGCATAACATCTGGTGCTACCGCTTCCTTTAGTTTTGAAATCTCAATAAAAGCTTCTTTAAACGCTATGTCCAAATCAGAATCCATATTTATTTTTTTGCAACTACTTGTGTTCCTCCTTTTACTACATCACCAAGTTTTATAGTTAGTTCTGTACCAATTGGTAGATATAAATCTACTCTAGATCCAAATTTAATAAAACCTGCGTCTGCACCTTGAATTACTTCTGTACCTTCTTCAGCATAATTTACAATCCTTTTTGCTAAGGCGCCTGCAATTTGTCTGTACAACACTTCGCCAAAAACTTTATTATCTAAAACGATTGTTGTTCTTTCATTTTCTGTAGATGCTTTTGGGTGCCAAGCAACTAAATATTTTCCAGGATGATATTTACTGTATTTTACTGCACCGCTCATTGCATATCTTGTAACATGCACATTAATTGGAGACATAAATATAGAAACCTGCAATCTTTTATCTTTAAAATATTCTGGTTCTTCAACTTCTTCAATAACCACCACTTTACCATCTACTGGAGCAATAATAGTATTTTCATTTAAATTTGTAGCTCTTTTTGGGTTTCTAAAAAATTGCAATACAATAAATAAGAAAGCTAAAATTACTATTTGAATTGCTTTTACAACCCAAATAATTTCAATAAATTTCTCTGCCAATAATATCCCTAAAATAGATAAAATAAAAGCAACAACAATAATCTTATACCCTTCTTTGTGAAAACGAATCATACTTAAATAATAAAATTAATATACAAATATACGAATGGAGCAGCAAATAACAAGCTATCTAACCTATCTAAAATACCCCCGTGACCTGGCATTATCGTGCCACTATCTTTTATGTTTGCTTGTCTTTTTAATTTAGATTCTACCAAATCTCCAATAGTACCAATAATGGATACAATTGCTGCGATGATAAACCAATTAGTTAAAGAAAAGTTTATTGAGTTTAAACTACTATTACTAATGATATATGCTGTTATTTGCGCGCAAATAAAGCCACCAATAAAGCCTTCTATTGTTTTTTTAGGCGAAACAGAAACAAATAATTTTCTTTTTCCAAAGTTTTTTCCAACGATAAAAGCAAAACTATCATTTACCCAAATAAGAACCAATACAGAAATCATCAAATAAGGTGTGTAATTTTGATCATGAAATGGTAATAAAATTAAAAAGCAAAATGAAAAAATTAAATATCTAATAGTTAAACCTAATTTTTCTCTCTCGGTAGTATATATAATTTCTTTTTTTCTAAAAAGCTGAAATATAAGGTAGCTTGAAGAGAGTATATTTATAGCTAAAATAAGTGAAATTGCATAGCTATTAGGTCTTTTGAGCATTAAAAATAAGGTAAGTCCAAATAAGATATAGGTAATTGCACTTTTAAAGTTTGTCATTTTAGAAAGTTCCCAAATGGCGACAATTCCAAAAAGAGATATTAGTATAACGTAAGTCGTTTCTGAGAAAAGAATTGCAGTTAAAAAAAATAAAACAAAAATAATTCCTGAAAAACTCCTTTTTAAAAGGTTGCTCATATTATAAATCTTCTAATAAAAGTAAATATAAGTTTTTTGTACTACTGTTACCAAAATTCAAGGAAGTATCATCTTCTTTATCAATTTCAAAGTCTTTGACGGCTGAAATATTAGTAGGTAGTGCATTCTTACAATTGGTCTTTATGCCGGTTAAGCCTTCACCTGTATTTTGAACTAACTGACTTGTTGTTGCGAAGACAATAAAGTTTTCAGAAAATTCTGATAGTTTAGTGCTTTTTAATTGGTTTGAAGAAAATAAAATATTTCCACGATCTGCAATTAAATGCTCGCAAGTGGTAAAGAAAGGAATTGATTTTTTATGGTTTTGATCTATGTATATTTCTTTTTCGTTTAAAAAAGTAATTAATTTAGGATTCGTAACCAATATGCTGTTCCACTTATTTTCTAATAAGATGTTTTTAACGTTTTCAAAAATCTCATCTTTTTCTAAGCAGTAAAGAAATTTACCCCCTTTTTTGATGAAATTGTGCACAAATAAATCATCTAAAGACAAAGCAACTTCTTGTTTTTGAATTTCTTTATCTTCTTTATTAGATATGTTAAATAGTTTCTTTAAATATTTCATTAATTGTGGAATGTTAAATTATTCCTCAGTATCTTTTTCTACTGGAGAAACCTTTACTTCTTCTTCAATTTCTTCTTCAACCTTTTCTACAACCTTTTCTTCAACTTCATCAAAAGGTCTTTTTCCGAAAACTTTTTCTAAGTCGTCTTTAAATATAACCTCTTTCTCTAAAAGTAGTTTTGCTAGTATTGTTAACTTATCTTTATTATTATCTAGTAAGTCAATAGCTCTTGCATATTGCGCTTCAATCATACTAGAAATTTCTGTATCAATTGTTTTCGCAGTATCATCACTGTAAGGCTTTACAAAAGAATCATTTCCAGAGGAATCATAATACGTTATGTTTCCAACTTTTTCGTTTAAACCGTATACTGTAACCATGGCTCTTGCTTGTTTGGTTACTTTTTCTAAATCACTTAATGCACCTGTAGAAATTTTATTAAAAATCACTTTTTCTGCAGCTCTGCCGCCTAAAGTAGCGCACATTTCGTCTAACATTTGTTCTGTTTGCACGATTAACCTTTCTGCGGGTAAATACCATGCAGCGCCTAAAGATTGCCCTCTTGGTACAATTGTTACTTTTACCAAAGGAGCAGCATGCTCTAACATCCAACTTACGGTTGCATGGCCTGCTTCATGAAAAGCAATTACTTCTTTTTCTTTTGGTGTAATTACTTTATTTTTCTTTTCTAAACCACCAACAATTCTATCTACGGCATCTAAGAAATCTTGATGATGAATTGCTTTTTTACCGTGTCTAGCAGCTATTAATGCAGCTTCATTACACATGTTTGCAATGTCTGCTCCAGAAAATCCCGGAGTTTGCTGTGCTAAGAATTCAATTTTAACGTCATCTGCTAATTTTAGAGGTTTTATATGAACTTCAAAAATTTCTTTTCTTTCGTTAATATTAGGCAAGTCAACATAAATCTGTCTATCAAAACGTCCAGCACGTAAAAGTGCGCTATCTAGAACATCTGCTCTATTGGTTGCTGCAATTACAATTACATTTGTATCTGTACCAAAACCATCCATTTCTGTTAATAGTTGATTTAGCGTATTTTCACGCTCATCATTACCACCAGTCATACTATTTTTTCCACGAGCTCTACCCACAGCATCAATCTCATCAATAAAAATTATTGAAGGAGATTTCTGTGCAGCTTGTTTAAATAAATCTCTAACCCTAGAAGCACCAACACCTACAAACATTTCTACAAAATCTGAACCAGATAGAGAGAAAAAAGGAACATTTGCTTCACCAGCAACTGCTTTCGCTAATAATGTTTTACCGGTTCCTGGAGGGCCTACTAATAAAGCTCCTTTAGGTATTTTACCACCTAATGAAGTATATTTTTCTGGGTTTTTCAAGAAATCCACAATTTCTTGTACCTCTTCTTTTGCACCCTCTAAACCCGCAACATTAGCAAACGTTGTTTTTACCTTAGTATCTTTGTCAAATAACTTCGCTTTCGATTTACCTATGTTGAAAATTTGACCTCCACCACCTGCTCCAGATCCACCACCAGACATTCTTTTCATAAAGAACAACCACACACCAATTAAGATGATAAAAGGTAAGAAGCCTATGAAGGTGTCTACCATACTCGTTCTACTTTCGTTTTTCAAATCGAAAGTGAGGTCAGTTTCTTTTTTAGCTTTTGCTAAATCATTTTCAAAATTTTGTAAATCACCAAAATTGTACTCGTACAAAGAAGCACCTTTTCTGTAAAAAGTAGAATTAACTAATTTTTGATATTTAGATTTCTTCATCGCTTCTTCCTTGATGAAGATTTGAGCAACATTATTGTTTACTACAATAATTTTAGAAATATCATTACCTCTTAAAACTTCACTAAATTCATTTTTAGAAATACTTTGCGTTGCTAAATCACCACTACTAAAAAACTGAAATCCAATTAATAGCAGTATTACTCCACCATAAATCCAATAAGAGTTCATCTTAAATTTAGGTTCGTTTTTATTATTTTCTTTTTTATTTTCGCTCATTTTATTAATCTAAAATTTTAAGAAGGTGTAATTTCTGTAATTTTGGCATCTCCCCAAAGACTTTCTATATCGTAGAAATCTCTAATTTGTTTCTGAAAAACATGCACTGCAACGTTTACATAATCCATTAAAATCCATTCAGCATTGTTTTCACCTTCAATATGCCAAGGCTTGTCTTTAACTTGCTTACTTACTGTTTTTTGAATAGAACCAGAAATTGCTTTTACTTGTGTATTGGAATTACCAGAGCAGATTATAAAATAATCACATACGGTATTCTCTATATCTCGTAAGTCTAATAGCTGAATATTTTCTCCTTTAACCTCTTCAATACCTTGAATTATTACAGAGATTAAATCATCTGTGCTTACTTGCTTTTTGGTCATTAATTTATTTCTAATTTAAATGCAAAGTTATTCTATTTTTGCGAGTATTTTGTTTATTATTGAACTACTTTACACAATATTTAACACTTGAAAATAATCAAACTTAGTGCCATCGATTCTACCAATTCTTTTTTAAAGGAAATTGCATCTGGTTCCTTGGTAGAAAACTTCACAGTTGTTGTAACAGATAATCAAATTAAAGGAAGAGGTCAACAAGGTAGTGTTTGGGAGTCTGAGGTTGGTAAGAACTTGATTTTTAGTGTTTTTGTAACTTTTGAATCCTTAAGTGTTTCAGATAAAAAGTATTTAAACTATGCAGTTTCTTTAGCTGTTTTTGAGGTCTTGCAGCAAGAGAATATTCCTAGGATTGCTATCAAATGGCCTAACGACATTCTGTCAGCAAAGAAAAAAATTGGGGGTATTTTGATAGAAAATAGTTTAAAAGGGACAAAAATTTCTTCTACTGTAATAGGAATTGGATTAAATGTAAACCAAACTAGCTTTTCTAGTTCTTTAGAAAAAGCCAGCTCTTTAAAATTAAGTAGCAATAGAACCTTCGATTTAGAACAACTTTTAATAGAAATTGTGGTTAGTTTAAAATCGAAAATTTTACTTTTAAACGCAAGGGCTTTCGAAAGTATAGAAACTAGCTATTTAAATGTGTTATACAAAAAAAATATCCCTGCCATGTTTAAAGATAGTAATGATATTGTATTTATGGGAATTATTCGTGGAATTTCTAAAGATGGCAAACTGCAAGTAGAACTGGAAGATGAGAACATTAAAGAATTTGGAATTAAAGAAATTTCTTTCCTTTAGATTTTCTTTATATTTTCAGTTAATGTTTCAACAAAAGTTGTCAATGGCTTCTTAATCATCATGGCCATCATTGCATTAAATTCACCTACAAAGCTAAGTTGCACCTCACTTTTATCTTCTTCTAGTTTGGTAATATTTGCGGCCAAAGTAAATGGTAATTTACTACTTGCAGCTCCCAGGGTAATATTAGAAAATGGTGTTTTTTCCTTTAAAACTAACCTGATTTCTGGCATACCTGGCAAACCGAACAAGAAAGAATCTCCATCAACTTCAAATTTATTGATGTTTTCTGGCATAATTTTTCCAAAGTTATTTAAATCACTAAAAAAGTCAAATAATGTTTCTTGAGATTTTTGTAAAATCACTTTATTCCCTTCAATGTTCATAACGAATCTATTTTATTGTTTCCAAGTACTTGGTTCTCTTCTCCACTCGTGCAATGTGCTCAATTCCTTTTCAGAAATATAGCTACTTTCTAAAGCTTGCTCTAATAAATTATCATAATTACTTAAAGTAACTAAATCTATGTTTTTATCTTTAAAATTCTCTGTAGCAACATCAAAACCGTATGTAAAAATAGCGACCATTCCTTTCACTACAGCTCCAGCCTCTTTTAACGCTGCTACTGCATTTAAACTACTAGTACCTGTGCTTATTAAATCTTCAATAACCACTACGTTTTGGCCCCTTTCTAAATGCCCTTCAATTTGGTTTTTTCTACCGTGCTTTTTAGGCTCTGGTCTTACGTAAATAAAAGGAACACCCAATTCTTGCGCAACTAAAATACCAATAGCAATTGCTCCGGTAGCAACCCCAGCAATAACATCTGGCTTACCAAATTCTTTTTCTACAATTTTTGCAATTTTTTCTTTTAAGAAAATACGTACTGGAGGATAAGAAAGCGTTATTCTATTATCACAATAGATTGGTGATTTCCAACCTGATGCCCAATTAAATGGGTTACTAGGATTTAGTTTTATCGCCTTAACTTGCAGTAAAAGCTCAGCTGTTTTTTTTGCCGTATCTTTGTTTAAAATCATAATGCAAATGTATGTAGTTTTTGTAAATGATAAACCAATTTTTTTAACATCTTCTCAAATAAAAGAGAATAAGTATCCTGTCTACCTATTGAAGGATATTGTTATTGAAGAAATTATACATAAACTTAAAGACAGAAAACTTAAAGGCATTAATTTATACACACCTGATTTAGAAAGGGGTTGGCAAGAATTATTGAACACTTTTAATGTCGTTTCTGCAGCTGGGGGTCTAGTTTTAAATCCAAAAAATGAAATTTTATTTATCTACAGGTCTTATAAATGGGATTTGCCAAAGGGCAGAATCGAAAAAGGAGAAACAGTAAAAGAGACTGCTATAAGAGAAGTAGAAGAGGAGTGTGGTATTTTTAATTTAAAGTTAGTAAAACCTTTATTAACAACTTATCATGTGTATTTCCAAAACGGAATGAAATTAAAAGAAACGTTTTGGTTTGTAATGACTTCAGATTATGAAGGTGAACTAACGCCGCAATTAGATGAAGGAATTACTGAAGTTGCTTTTAAAAATGAAGCAGCAATTACAAAAGCACTTAAAAATTCATACAAAAATATTGAATTGGTGTATGATACTTTCCTGAAAATGTGATATTCTCGAAAAACCATCTATATTTGCCAGCTTCTAAAAAGCATTAAGAAAATATGACTGAATTCATTATTAAAAGAGTAAATAATGTAAGAAATGATGTGTTATCGGGAATTACGGTGGCATTAGCATTAGTTCCAGAAGCTGTAGCCTTCGCATTTGTAGCAGGTGTAGATCCGCTCGTAGGGCTTTATGCTGCGTTTATGGTGGGTTTAATTACTTCTATTTTTGGAGGAAGGCCAGGAATGATTTCGGGAGCAACTGGTGCATTAGCAGTTGTAATGGTGTCTTTAGTTGCTCAAGGAAACGCGGTGGGGAGTCCTGATGAAAATTTAGGTTTGTATTATCTTTTTTTAACCGTTATTTTAATGGGAGTGATTCAAGTTTTGGCAGGTGTTTTAAAGCTTGGTAAATTTGTACGTCTAATTCCACATCCTGTAATGATGGGGTTTGTAAATGGTCTGGCCATTGTGATTTTTTTATCCCAATTAGGAATGTTTAAGCAGACAGTTGGTGGAGAAAAAGTCTGGTTAGAAGGATTTTCATTAGGATACATGATTGGATTGGTTGCTTTAACCATGTTAATCATGTGGGGTTTACCAAAAATAAAATTTACAAAAAAATTACCGGAAGCATTGATTGCTATTCTAGTGGTTACAGGAATTGTAATCTTTTCAAGCTTAGACGTAGCAACTGTTGGTTCTTTTATTAAAGATGGCGGAGGTGAAGGTCTAAAAGGAGGTTTTCCAGTACCTGTATTAGAAACTTTTTCTAACATCCCTATGAATTTTGAAACTTTAAAATTTATTTTCCCATATGCATTAATATTAGCGGCTATTGGTTTAATTGAGTCTTTAATGACCTTAAATTTAATAGACGATTTAACAGAGACGCGTGGAAACTCTAATAGAGAATGTGTTGCACAAGGTGGTGCAAATATACTTACAGGCTTGTTTGGCGGAATGGGTGGATGTGCTATGATTGGTCAATCTATTATAAATATAAAAGGTGGTGGTCGTGGACGTTTGTCTGGTATTACTGCTGCTGTTATGTTACTGATGTTTATTCTTTTTGGATCTTCTTATATAGAGCAAGTTCCAATTGCAGCTTTGGTTGGTGTAATGTTTATGGTTGTAATAGGTACATTTGCATGGTCTAGTTTTAGAATTCTTAATAAAATACCTAAAACAGATCTTTTTGTATTGATTTTAGTTTCTGCCATGACTGTAATTTTCGATTTGGCAATTGCCGTTATTTCTGGAGTAATTGTAAGTGCTTTGGTATTTGCATGGGAAAATGCAAAGAAGATTAGAGCTAGAAAACGTTTTAAAGAGGATGGTACTAAGGTCTATGAAATTTGGGGACCTTTATTCTTTGGAAGTATTACTGCTTTTAATGAAAAGTTTGCTATAAAAACAGATCCAGAAATGATAGAAATAGACTTTATAGAAGCACGTATTTCAGATCATTCTGCAATAGAAGCTATTTTTGCTTTGGTAGAAAAATATCAAGCAGCTGGTAAAAAGGTAATATTAAAACATTTAAGTGAAGATTGTAAAGTCTTACTTTACAAAGCATCTCCCATTTTTAAAGGTGTTATCGAAGAGGATATTGATGATCCGAGATATCATTTAGCTGCAAATCCTGAGGACTTTCCGAAGCCTCTAGGTGAGTATAAGTTTTAAGAAAAAATATTAAAGAAAATAGATAAAAAAAAGTTCAATTAGTATTAGTTGAGCTTTTTTTATTTTTTAAACTAAACCATCCCTAACTCACTTAACGGCAAACTTCGAACACGTTCTCCAGTAGCATTAAATATAGCGTTGCAAATTGCAGGTGCAATTACAGGAACACCGGGCTCGCCAACGCCAGTCGGCGGCTCGTGCATAGCATCTACAATATTGATATGAATTTTTGGTGCATCTTTCATGCGTGTCATTTGATAATCATAGAAATTATTTTGTGTAATAGCGCCCTCTTTAGCAGATATTTTACCATACAAGGCCAAAGACATTCCAAAAATAGCGGCACCTTCTAACTGATTTTTAATATTGTCTTTATTTAAAGCCAAACCACAATCTATGGTGGTCCAAATATTTTCTACTTTTACTTTTTTGTCAAGCACAGAAACTTCAACCACGGTAGCTATATAACTGTAAAAACTATAATGCACCGCAATGCCCAAGCCGTGCCCTTTTGGTAATTTTTCTCCCCAATTTGCTATTTTAGCAGTGGTGGTTAATACGTTCTTAAAACGCTTCGAATTGAAAGGAAATTTTGATTTTCCCTCTATGATTCTATCTTTTCCAAGCAAGTCTAAATGAAATTGTACCGGATCTTTTTGTGCTGCAAATGCCAATTCATCTACAAAAGAATTGATACCAAAAGCACTATGAATATGCACTACAGATCGCATCCAGCCAATTCTTAAATTAGCTTCTGCTTTTACGTTTTCCAGTCTAAAATTTTCTATAGCATATGGGTTGTTTGTAAACCCTTGATTCAGTTCAAAGCCAGAACCATATTCAGATAACGGTTTAAAAGAAGATACAATAGAAGGGAAGCCAACGCGCTGTAACCAACCAGTTACTTTTCCTTGTCTGTCAAGACTACCTTTTAAGTATTGTGCGCTTGTGGCATGGTAAAAACTGTTTTGTAAGTCGTCTTCACGTGTCCAGACTACTTGCACCGGAGCATTTATTTTTTTAGAAATGGCAACCGCTTCTACTACAAAATCAGACTTTGATTTTCGTCCAAATCCACCACCCAAAAAAGTAACGTTTACGGTAATGTTCTCAATCGGAATTTCAAAAAAATGTGCTAGTTCGCTTCTTGCTGTTTGCGGATCTTGCACTGGCGCCCATACTTCTATTTTATCACCTTTAAACCAGGCAGTTGCATTAGGTACTTCCATTGGTGCATGCGCCAAAAATGGAACATGATAGGTGGCCTCAATTGTTTTTGCTGATGCGTCAAAGGCGGTATTTACATTTCCACGTATACCAGGAACTAATTTACCTATTTTTTGTACTCTTTTGGTTAGTGTTTTTTTAAACTCTTCAGAATCAAAATTCTCGTTTACTCCTTTATTCCATTCAATATTTAGTGCTATTTTTCCTTGAAAAGCAGCCCAGGTATTGTTTGCAATTACGGCAACACCACCAAGCATTCCGAAAAATTTTCCTGTTGGTGGCAGTAGTCTTGGCATTTCAAAAATAGCCTCTACGCCAGCAACTTTTCCAGCTTTGTCTTTGTTAAAGGTTTTTACAGTGCCAAAAGTAACCGGACATCTTGTAATAGCAGCAAATTTCATATTAGGTATGCGAACATCAATTCCGTAGGTTGCGGTGCCGTGTGTAAAATCTTTTAAATCGATACTTTTTAAATTTTTACCTATAAATTTAAAATCCTTAACTTTTTTTAGTTGTATATTTTTTTCTTTTGGAATTGGAAGATTGGCAGCATCTGCGGCTAAATCTCCAAAGAAAATTTGCTCGTTTGTAATTGTATTTATTACAAAATGATTAGCTGCTTTACAAGCTGTTGTAGCAATATTCCATTTTTTTGCGGCAACTGTAATTAGCATCATTTTTGCAGTTGCGCCCATTTTACGCATTGGTTCTAAGCGTGTTCTTACGCTTCTTGAGCCGTCAGTATTTTGGTTTCCGTATTTTTCATGACCAATTGCTTGTTCCACAGAAATATATTGCCAATCTGCCTCTAATTCCTCTGCAATGGCAGAAGCTAATGAGGTTCTAATACCTTGTCCCATTTCTGAACGGGAGGCAATTAAAATAATATTTCCATTTTTTTGGAGGTGGATAAATAAATTAGGATTGAAACCTGTTATATGTGCAGAAGGAATAAAATCTTTGCTATCTGCAGCGACAGAACAACCTAAGATAATACCACCAGAAGCCAAACCAAATAACTTTACAAAATCTCTTCTGTCTATTTTTTGAATGGTGCTCATTTGGTTTCGTTTTTAAGTTTTACCGCAGTATGAATTCCTTTTTTAATTCTTGTATAGGTTCCACATCTGCAAATATTTGCACTCATGGCTTCGTCAATATCTTTATCGGTTGGTTTTTCTATTAAATCGAGTAGAGAAGTTGCAGCAATTAATTGTCCGGATTGGCAATACCCACATTGCGGCACATTTCCATCTGTCCAAGCTTGCCTTAGGAACTCTAAGTTTTCTGAATTTCCTTCAATGGTAAAAATATCTTTTTCAATGGCATCTGAAACAGGTATACCACAAGACTTCGTAAGTTTTCCATCGATAAGCACAGAGCAAGCGCCACATTGGCTAACACCGCAACCAAATTTGGTTCCTGTTAAGCCTATAATATCTCTAATTACCCAAAGCAATGGCATGTCTTCTTGTACCTGTACTGCGTGCAATTTTCCGTTAATTGATAAGTTTATATCCAATTGTAGCTGATTTTGAACTTACAAGTTACGAATAAAAGTGAAGTTTTTAGAGGAATTTAGGGACAGAAAATTTTAGTGCGTATAAGATTTTTTATTAAGTATAATTAGTAACATCTGTTTTAGAAAAAAAACTAAAACAAAATACATACGGGAGTAGGAGCAAAAATTTTATCGACAAAAGTTAACGCTCCTGAAGATGGGTTTCTTTTAAAAGAAATTATATTGTTAGTATCTTGATTTGCAACTAAAAGAAATTCGTCGTCGGGTGAAAGAGAAAAATTTCGAGGGTTTACTCCTAAAACAGATGTGTAACCAATGCTTGTTAATGTTCCGTTTGTATTATCTACTTTAAAAATAGCGATAGAGTCAGCACCGCGGTTAGAGGTGTATAAAAATTTTCCATCTTTAGAAATATGAATATCTGCAGCTTTACTATCGGTCGAAAACCCTGCTGGTAGTGTGGTAATTGATGTTTTTATAAAGTATGCATTGTTCTTTTCTTTTACTAATGAAACTGTATTGTTTAATTCATTTAAAACATACATCCATTTATTATTTGGATGAAACGTTAAATGTCTTGGGCCCGCTCCATCTAACATTTTTAATTTTTTCTGACTTGTATAAACGAGTTCATTTTTAGTGGTATCAATAGTAGAAAACCACAATTCATTGGTTCCTAAATCTATAGAGATGACTTCGTTTTTTGTGGGATGAAACCAAGTAGAATGAGCGTGCGGCGCGGTTTGTCTTTCGGTACTTCCTTTTCCTATATGTTGTTGTATAAAAGAGATTGGTGCAACCTTACCTGTTTTAGTAGTTTTTAGTAAACCTACATTTCCACCAGTATAATTGGCGGTTATTATATAATTGTCTTTACTTACAGCAATAAAACAAGGATGAGCACCACCACTTTCTTGTTTACTGACCATTTGTAAAGAATCATTTTTAATTTCGTAAGAATGTATAAAACCAGTGCCGTTTTCGTCGATTTCAGAAACTGCAAAAAGTGTTCTATTATCCTTAGATTTTGCTAAAAAACTCGGGTTTGTAATGGCAGCTACTAAGCCTTTGTTTTTTAGTTTGCCATCTTTTGAAATACTGTATTTGTAGATTCCTTTGCTTTCTTTTTCGGTGTAGGTTCCCACATGAAAAGTGGTTTCTTTTATTATTTTTACAGAAGAATTTTTACATCCTAAAAATAATAAGATAAAAACAAGAATTGAAAAATATTTCATAAATTTAAGGGGTTTAAAAATAATAAACGCTATTGCTAGGCTTATAATGTTGTGAATTTTTATAATGGTAATTTTGGTGCTTCCCAAGTAATAGAATCGCCTAAAACTTGGTGCTTCTCACTTATAATTTTAGCTTTATTGGGCACAAACTTGATTAATACATAGTCTGTGGTACTATTTTGATAAAAGTTTTTCCATTCCTTTTTCCAATACTGCTCTTTTTTGTCTTTTGTATTTACAATCGTTGCAACTCCTTGTAATGTAATATAGCCGGCACTTTTTTTATCAAAATAATAAAGTGAAACCAGCTTATTTTTTTGAATTTGGGAAACTTTTAAGCTCTTTGGGTTTGTTCCCATCCAAACTGTAAAATTATCTTCTGGCAAAAAAGGATCCATAGCGCGCACATGTGCAACTCCTGTGCTATCCAATGTTATTAATGCTGCATTTTCTGAATGCGCCATGAGTTCCTTTGCAATTTCTTTTAAACTCATTTTAGGGGTTTTTGATGTATTCATACAACTCATAAAATTAAATAGTACACATAAAAAAACAATAAATTTCATAAACTGGGCTACTTTAGAAAATTTTAAAAACAGGCAATTGTAGGTGTGCTTTTTCATAATGTAGTGAGTTTTTATAAATGAAATCTAATTGTGCTCTTGGGTTTTTAGCAAAAGCTTCCTCTTTTTTAAGTTTGTCTTCAAATCGTTTTTTAATTACGGGATTTTTCGCTAAAATATCTGCTGCAATGTCTTCAAAAACATAGGCAGAATAACCTTCTTTTCGCTGTAAAATGGTATCGAAAAAATTCCAATTAAAAAAAGAATCTGTGGCGCTAGCCTCTAAAGTTTCTAATAGATAACGCACTCCATTCTGATTGGTAGGAATATACAAGTCACCTGTTCTAAAAGTAATTTTTTTAGTACTTTCAGATACTGTTGTGTTGTAATGCAAATAATGTCCTTCATACGCAGCATTTCTTGTTTTATAATCTGAAATATGATTTATTTGAACAGTTATAGTTGTGTCTTTATTAAAAGTAGAAAATTGAATATTGTTATTTTTTAATCGGTCTATAATGGTATGCCAACCTTGTTGTAAAATATAGGCTTTCGGAATGGTTATTTCTTTTTCTGTTAAATAGTTATTATAGTAGTTTGTTTCCTTTGTAAAGGGCTTTTTGGTATCATAAAACAACCTTTTACCGCTGGTTACTTTGCTTTTTATACTAGTTGCTTCGTATCCTTTAAAATTTAATATTGTCGGGTTTTCTTTATCTATTGTATAGGTAATAGGATATGTTTTATGCTGCAAAATTTCGGAAGCAGCGTTTGCTCGTAGACTCTTTATTTTTTCTGATTTTTCTTCTATAAAATCTAAGGTAGATAGCATTAATTCATAGGTTTGCGTTACCCGTATTTTATAGGGTTTTAACATGTGTGTCTCTACCATTAAACCCAATGTATGAAATAAGGTTGTATAGCCTGTTGAATATCTTGGAGAATCGTAAAACTGAGAAAAACCTGCTTCAGGTGTATTGCCCCAAACATTTACATAGGGTGTTATTAGAATCTTTTTTTCTTGTAAAGATTTTTCTATTTCAGGACGCATTTCATTTTCTAAAAATGTACCTAAGTTGCCACCTAATTTATTGTGTTGCGTGAATAAATGGGTAAGTGCATATTGATAATCTGCGCCATTACTTACATGATTGTCTATAAAAACATCAGGGTTTATGGTATGAAAAATTTCTGCAAATGCTGCTGCATTTTTAGTGTCTTGTTTGATAAAGTCTCTGTTTAAATCGAAGTTTCTTGCGTTTCCTCTAAAGCCATATGAAACGGGCCCATTCTGATTTGTTCTTGTATGTGCATTTCTATTTAAAGCACCTCCCACATTATAAACCGGAATTATAGCAATTAAAGAATTTGCATATTTTTTTTTCAAAGAATCATTTTGTACGATGTCTCTTAATAGTAACATAGAGGCATCAATTCCGTCGGATTCACCGGGATGAATGCCGTTATTTATTAAAATTCTATTTTTTGTTGACGTGGTAATCTCATCAACGTTATATATTCCTTCAGCACTATAAACTACTAAGTGCAAAGGCTTACCTGCATCTGTTTGACCAAAAGAAAACAAAGAAATTTGGGAATATTCTGCAGCTAATTGTTCGTAATAAGAAATAATATCTTGGTACTCTGGAGTTTCTGTTCCTGCTGTCTTTTCGAATTTAGTCGTAAAATTGATGGTGCTTTCTGTTGTGTTTTTGCAAGAAAAAGAAAGAATAAGAAGGCTTATAAGTATTGTTTTTTTCATAAAACCTTTTATTTAATACGTACTGTTTTTGGAACTAATTTGGTGTAATCTCCATGGTTTCTTATCACATCCCTTACAATAGAAGAAGAAATATAAGAAGTATTGGCAGCTGTTAATAAAAAGACAGTTTCTATAGAGGATAAATCTCTGTTGGTGTGTGCAATTGCTTTTTCGAACTCAAAATCTGCTGGATTCCTCAAGCCTCTTAATATAAAATCTATATTATTTTCTTGGCAAAAATGAACTGTTAATCCCTCGTAGGTTACTACTTTTATCTTAGGGTTATTGCCAAAAGAATCTTCAATAAATTGTTTACGCTCTTCTAAAGAAAACATATTTTTTTTATCAGCATTTATACCAATTGCAATTATTAGCTCGTCAAAAAGTGTAACACCTCTTTCTATTATATCATGGTGCCCTAGTGTTATTGGATCAAAAGATCCTGGAAATATTGCTTTTTTCATGGTTTTCAATTTAGGTGTAAATTATATGCCAATTTAAAATTAAAAGATAAGCTTATAAAACTAATATTACAAAGCAGCTGCAATTGCACTTTCAAATAATTCTGCTAAAGAAATCCCTGCTACTTGCGCTTGTTGTGGTAAAATACTTTCTTCTGTTAAACCTGGTACTGTATTTATTTCTATAAAATAAGGCTCTGAATGGACAAAAATAAATTCAGATCTAGAAAAGCCAGATATATTTAAAATATCATATACTTTTTTAGCTACTTTTTCTACTTTAGCTTGTTGTGCGAGAGAAATTCTAGCCGGTGTAATTTCCTGCGACTTTCCTTCATATTTTGCCTCATAATCAAAGAAATCATTTTCTGAAACAATCTCTGTGATAGGCAATACTTTTGTTTTACCTCGATACTGAATAATACCTACAGAAACTTCTGTGCCGTCTAAAAAAGATTCTATTAAAATTTCTGAATCCTCCTTATATGCTTTTTCTAATGCGGGTAAAATTTCGTTTTTTGTATGCACTTTTGAAATGCCGTAACTTGAACCTGCATTGTTTGGTTTAATAAAACAAGGCAAACCAACAGTAGCAATAATATAATCTAGGTTTATTTTAGCACCCTTATTTAAATAAATAGAAGTGGCTGTTTTTATTCCATATGCTTTTACAGCACTCAAAGTATCACGTTTATTAAACGTCAATGCCATTTGATAAAATGGGGCAGAAGTATGCTTTAAATTGATAAGATTAAAGTAGGCTAATAGTTGTCCGTTTTCCCCGGGTGCGCCATGAATTGCATTAAATACACAATCAAAAGTAGTTTTAATGTTATTTTGTGTGAAAGAAAAATCATTTTTATCAATAAGAAACTCGTTTTCTTGCGCATCTAAAACAACCCATTTTTCTTTTAAAATTAATACTCTAAAAGCATTGAATTTTTCTTTGTTTAGATGACTATAGACTACGTTTCCACTTTTTATAGAGATGTCTATTTCGGATGAATAACCACCCATTATAATGGCAATATTTTTCTTCATATTCATAAAAATAATAAAACAAATTTATCAAAATATAAATAGAAATAGCAACGTTTAGTTTTTATATCTTTGTCAGACTAAAAAAATTCTAATGAGTTTGTTCCAGTTTTTAAAAAGTAAAACTTTTTTTGTGCAAATAGCAATTGCTATTGTTTGTTTATTGTTGTTTGTTTTTGGATTAAAATTCTGGTTAGGAGTTGCTACAAATCATAATCAAAAAATACAAGTACCCAATTTGCAGAAGCTAACTTTAGTTGAGGTTGAAAGAACATTAAAAGAATTAGATTTAGATTACAAAATTATTGACAGTGCCAGTTTCAATTCAGCCTATCCAAAAAAATCTGTGATAGAGCAAACACCGGAGGCGGGAGATTTTGTAAAAGAAAAGCGTAAAATATACCTTACTTTAAATCCCTCGAAATATAGAGATATTTCCATACCAGATTTAAATGGTTTAACAAAAAGACAAGCTTCTTCTCAGTTAAGGGCTATGGGTTTAAAGGTTGGTGAAGATTTTACTTTTGTAAATGATATTGGTAAAGATGTAGTGAGAGGTTTACGTTTTAAGGGAAATGTTTTAAAAGAAGGAGATAAGTTGCCACTAAAGTCTGTTGTAGATTTAGTTTTAGGTAATGGTAAAGGGTAAAAATTCAGTTATCAGTGATTGATTGTTAGTGATCAATTAATCTATTAATTAGTAGTAAAATAAAAGCGTCATTTTGCAAGAAAATCAGAATCAAGATTTAGAGAACGAAGAATTATACGAACACCATAAGTTCGTAGCAAGTGTTGGACAAGAGCCATTAAGAGTAGATAAGTTTTTAATGAATTTTATTGAAAACGCTACAAGAAGTAAATTACAACAAGCTGCCAAGGCAGGAAATGTTTTGGTGAATGAACTTCCTGTAAAATCAAATCATAAAGTAAAACCAAATGATATTGTTCGAATTGTTTTAGCATACCCGCCAGCAGAAAACTTATTAGTTGCAGAAGATATTCCTTTAGATATTATTTATGAAGATGATACTGTAATGGTTGTAAATAAACCTGCTGGAATGGTAGTGCATCCGGGTCACGGAAATTATTCAGGAACTTTGGTAAATGGTTTAATCCATCATATAGAAAATTTACCTACCAATTCTAATGAAAGGCCAGGTTTGGTGCATAGAATTGATAAAGATACAAGTGGTCTATTAGTAGTTGCAAAAACAGAAGCTGCAATGGCTAATTTATCGCGTCAGTTTTTTGACAGAACAACAGAACGTTTGTATTATGCCTTAGTTTGGGGTAATGTAGCAGAAGATGAAGGTCGTATAGAAGGAAATATAGGACGTAGTTTGAAAAATCGTTTACAGATGGCTGTTTTTCCTGATGGAGACTTTGGTAAACACGCAGTAACACATTATAAAGTCTTAGAACGTTTAACTTATGTTACTTTGGTGCAATGTAAGTTAGAAACAGGCAGAACGCATCAAATTAGAGTACACCTAAAAGATATTGGACACACACTTTTTAATGATGAACGTTACGGAGGAAATGATATTTTAAAAGGAACAACTTTTACAAAGTATAAGCAGTTTGTACATAACTGTTTTAAGGTGCTTCCAAGACAAGCCTTACATGCTAAAACATTAGGTTTTACGCATCCTACAACAGGCGAGTTTATGCGTTTTAACTCTGAAGTACCAGAAGATATTAAGGCATGTTTAGAAAAGTGGAGAACGTATTCTGAAAACTCTAAGGCTATAGAAGAAGAGTAAAATATTTGCTAACTTTTGAAATTATGTTGTTTATGTTTTCAGAAGTTAGCAATATTTATTTTTTTAACAACAACCAGAACCTGGTGCACAAGAACTTGCTTTATTTACCTCATTAATAGTGACTAGAGGTTTTTCTGGCGAAATTCCGCAAGCATCTTCGGCCAAACAAGCTGTTAATTTAGATGTTAATAAAAAGTACGTGCCATCAAAATCTAAGTCATATTTTCCAATAGTTTCCTTTCCCTGATATTCTACTTCAATTTCTAAATCTTCAAATTTGAACATTTTTTCAGACAAATCAATAATAGATAATAACTTCTCTGGATGCAACCTGTGGTCATAATCATTTTCTTCCCAAAGTTGAAAATTAACAACTTGTTCGCTTCTTACCTTACCTCCACAATCAATAAAATCTTTGGTTATTAGACCTACTTCTGTTACATGAAAATGGGGCTGCACTAAATTACCATTTGGTAATTTAAAAGCAATATTTTTTAAAGTAGAAAGGTGATTTTTTATTTCTGATAATTTCATATTTTTTTTTTAAAGAATATTAAATATAATTAAAATTTTAGATATAAAACATGATTAGGATTCGTTTTTGTAGGCGATAATACAAAATCATATTCCCCTACTTTTTTAAACCCCATTTTATTATAAAAAGCAATAGCTTTGAGATTTTCTATCCAAACAAATACCCAAATACCAGCTTGTTTATGCTTTTTTGCTATAGCTGCATTAAAGTTCATTAACTCTTTACCTAACCCTAAATTATAAAACTCTTTTAATAGATATAAACGTTCCATCTTGGTGGCGTTTTTATCTACTATATCTCTATTTTCAAAATTAAAAATCACTTTAGAAAAACCAGCAATTTGTTCTTTGTAATAGAGTATGTGGTATTGAAATTTTGGATTTGAAAGTTCTTTAATAAAGTTTGCTTCGCTAAAATTAGCATCGGTATAAGTATCTATAACTTCTTTAGATGCAGAATGTCCGTGTGCTGGTAAAAAAGAGGCAATACTAAGTTTAGATAGTAAACTTGCATTTTTTATGGTTGCTTTTTTAATGTCTAACATTTCTATTGTAATTAATGCTTAAAATTAATTTTTCAATTAAAAAACCTCTCTGTTTTCACAAAGAGGTTTATATATTTAAAGCTACTTTGTTCTTATTTAATCAAATCGTAAGAACGTTTGATAAAGTTTGTTAACTCTTCGCCATGTAAAAGGTTTTGAGATAATTTAGCCAAATCAAAAGCTTGCGAGATTAAATGTTTCTGTGCCGCTTCATCTTTATTATTTAAGATGTCAGATACTAACGGACTATTTGTGTTTACCACTAAATTGTACATGTCAGGAAAATTACCCATTCCCATCATTCCACCACCACCGCCAGATGCCTGCATTTCTTTCATTCTACGCATAAATTCTGGAACCGTAATTATAAACGGAGAAGAAGCAGAGTCCATCGCTTCTAATTGAACTGTATATGTTTTAGAATTTACGGCACCTTCAATAATTGGTTTTAAAGTAGCTACTTCATCCTCAGATAATTTAGAAATTACGTTGTCGTCTTTCTTAATTAAATTATCAACATGGTCAGAATCTACTCTTGTAAATTTCACTTTCTCTGCTGAACCCTCTAGTTTTTGCATTAAATGCGAAATAATTGGAGAATCTAAAACCAATACTTCATATCCTTTTGCAGTTACATCTTGAATGTAGCTGTGTTGTGCATCTTTATTTGAAGTATATAAAACAACATGATTTCCATCTTTATCAGTCTGAGAATCTTTTGTCTTTTCAATTAGTTCATCAAATGTAAAATAGGTGTCTGCTACGGTTGGATATAATGCAAATTTCTTAGCCTTGTCAAAGAACTTATCTTCAGACAACATTCCATATTCGATAATTACTTTAATGTCATTCCATTTTGTTTCAAAATCTGCTCTGTCTTTTTTGAATAGAGAAGCTAATTTATCACCTACTTTTTTAGTTATGTAACCAGATATTTTCTTTACTGCGCCATCTGCTTGCAAACCAGAACGAGAAACATTTAATGGAATGTCTGGAGAATCAATTACACCTTTTAACATTTGTAAAAAGTCCGGTACTATTCCTTCAACATTATCAGTTACAAAAACTTGATTTTGATACAATTGAATTTTGTCCTTCTGCATGTCCATAGAAGGACTTAACTTAGGGAAGAATAAAATTCCTGTTAAGTTAAAAGGATAATCTACATTTAAGTGAATATGAAATAAAGACTCCTCAAATTGCGTTGGATACAATTCTCTATAAAAATTATCGTAATCCTCTTTTTCTAAATCTGCAGGCATTTTGGTCCAAGCAGGATCTGTATTATTGATGATTTTATCAACCGTTATTTGTTGGTGTGCTTCTGTAGTTTCTTTACCTTCTGCATCTTTAGTAGTTGCTGGTGTAAATTCAGGATCGTTAATTTCTTTTGTTCCAAATTTAATTGGCACTTGATTAAAACGATTGTATTTGTTTAGTAAACCTTCAATTTTATTATCTTCTAAGAAGTCTAAAGAGTCTTCTGCAATGTGTAAAATAATTTCTGTCCCTCTATCAGCTTTATCACTTTCTACTAAAGTAAATTCAGGAGAGCCATCACAAGTCCAATGAGCAGCAGGTGCATCTTTAAAAGACTTTGTAATTAATTCTACTTTTGCTGCTACCATAAACGCAGAGTAAAAACCCAAACCGAAATGACCAATAATTCCTGCTTCGTTGTCTTTATACTTATCTAAAAACTCTTCTGCGCCAGAAAATGCAATTTGGTTGATGTATTTCTCAACTTCATCAGCAGTCATCCCTAAACCTTGATCTTTAATGGTAATTGTCTTTGCATCTTTATCAATACTAACTTCAATTTTAGCATCGCCTAATACAGTTTCAGCCTCACCAATAGCAATCAAGTGTTTTAATTTAGATGTTGCGTCTGTTCCGTTAGAAATTAATTCACGTAAGAATATTTCGTGATCTGAGTACAAAAACTTTTTTATCAGTGGAAAAATATTTTCTACGGATACATTAATATTTCCTTTTGCCATTTATCTATATTTTGTTTAATTTATTATTTGTTTTAATACAGTAGTCAAAAAAAATACCAAAGACACTATTGTGACAAGATGACAGAAATTTCACCGTTTAGACAGTATAATAATGAAAATAAATTTAACTATTTTTGCTAACATAACTAATTAGTAATAAAAGTATATCGGATGTATAATTCAAAAATAACTGGCTTAGGGTATTATGTTCCAGAAAACGTTGTTACAAATGACGATTTAAAGGGGTTTATGGAAACTTCAGACGAATGGATTCAAGAAAGAACAGGGATAAAAGAGAGACGTTGGATAGATCCTAAATCTGGAGATACTACCGCAGTTATGGGTGCAAAAGCAGCTAGAATTGCGATAGAAAGGGCAGGATTAACAAAAGATGATATTGATTTTATTGTATTTGCAACTTTAAGTCCAGATATGTATTTCCCTGGAGGTGGTGTGCAAGTGCAAGAAATGCTAGACATGCCAACAATTGGTGCGTTAGATGTGCGCAACCAATGTTCTGGTTTTATTTATGCAATGTCTGTTGCAGATCAATTTATAAAAACAGGTATGTATAAAAACATATTGGTAATAGGTGCAGAGAACCATTCTGGGGGGTTAGAAAAATCTACAAGAGGAAGAAATGTGACTGTAATTTTTGGAGATGGAGCAGGAGCAGCTGTGCTTTCTAGAAGCGAAGAGGCAGGAAAAGGAATTCTATCTTCTCATTTACATTCGGAAGGAAAACATGCAAAAGAATTAGTTTTAGAAGGTCCTTCTACACAACGTTGGGTTCCAGAAATTTTAGGAGCTAACAATCCGGATGACATTTCATATTATCCGTATATGAATGGTCAGTTTGTGTTTAAACATGCAATTACACGTTTTTCTGAAGCAATTGTAGAGGGTTTACACGCTAACAATTTAGAAAAAGAAGATATTGATATGTTAATTCCGCATCAAGCGAATTTACGTATTGCACAGTTTATACAGAAGAAGTTTCAGTTGTCTAATGATCAAGTATTTAATAACATAATGAAGTATGGCAACACCACAGCTGCTTCTGTAATTATTGCTTTAACAGAGGCTTGGGAACAAGGTAAAATAAAAGACAATGATCTGGTAGTTTTAGCTGCTTTTGGTAGCGGATTTACGTGGGGTTCTGTAATTATACGTTGGTAATAATTTATCTATTTATAAATACTTTTAATAAAATAAATGCTGCATTTTGCAGCATTTATTTTGACAATAAAAACAGCATTTATTTATATTTAAGTAAGAGTAAAGTTTACTTAAATCTTTAAAATTAAAAACGGTTGTCTATTATTTTGTTACTTTTACTTAACAATATTTAAAATACCCCAAAAAATCATGAAATCAAATCTTGCTAAATTAATTTTTATTCTTGCCATAACATTATTTACAACAAACACAAGCGCGCAAAAGTTTAGCGGAAAGATAACTTATATTTCTAAAGCAAAAATGGATCTTGGTTCTTGGGGTGCAAGGTTAAGCGAGGCTAGAAAAAAACAAGTTGCGGCGCGTCTTAAAAATAGGTTAGAAAAAACATATATTTTAAGTTTTAATAGCACTGCAGCTACTTTCTTAGAAGAGGAAAAGATAGATGCAATTGCTGGTGCAACAGATTCTTGGGGTGGTTACTTTTCAAGAGGAGATCAATATAAAAATGTAAAAGAGGGTACCTTGGTGCAGGCTCAAGAATTTTATGGCAAGCGTTTTTTAGTGAAAGATACGTTATATCGCATAGATTGGACATTGGGAACAGAAACTAAAAAAATTGGAAAGTATACCTGTTATAAAGCAAAAGCTTTTGTGCCTACTGCAGAATTAAATTGGTATAATTTTTCTTGGAGTGATTTAAATACTGATAATGATAAAGAAGAGGCCGTAAAAGAACCAGAAGAAAAAATGATTATAGTAGAGGCTTGGTATACGCCACAAATACCAATTGCTCAAGGACCAGCAGAATTTTGGGGTTTACCAGGTTTAATCTTGGAGGTAAGTGCAGCCAACACTACGCTTTTGTGTACAGAAATTGTACTTAATAAAGAAAAAACAGTGGCTATAGAGGCACCAGACAAAGGAAAGGAAATTACAAAAAAAGACTACACTAAAACGGTTCGTAATAAAATGGTAGAAATGAGAAATAACAGAATGGGCAGAAGAGGTTAGATTATTGTTTTAATTTGAAATCAGAAAATGAAGAAAAAATATAAACTTATTTTACTACTATCAAATATTGCATTGTTTTTTTTTGTGCTGAATAAATTATCTGGAATTATTTCATTTGAAAATGAAAGCTTAAATTTAATTTTTATTGGTTTACTCTGTTTATTAAATATAGTAATTGCTATTGCAGCTTCAATTGACGTTGCATCAAATAAGTAGAAAAATAAATATAATGCAGAAAAAGACTTTAGTTTTAGGTGCTTCTTTAAAAGAGGATAGATATTCTTTTAAAGCAATTAATAAGTTAAAAGAAAATAGTATACCAGTGGTTGCTTTTGGTTTAAGAAAAGGTAAAGTTGCTGCTATTACTATTGATACTGAAAGGATTCCATATAAAAATATAGATACTGTTACTTTGTATTTAAATCCGAAAAGGCAAGAAGAGTATTATAATTATATCATTAGTCTTCAACCCAAAAGAGTTATTTTTAATCCGGGTACAGAGAATACGGACTTTGTAAAGTTATTGCAAGAAAATAATATAGAGAGTGAGGTTGCGTGTACTTTGGTTTTGTTAGCAATCAATCAATATTAGGGTTCGTTTATTTTAAAAACAGCTCCTGGTTTTGCTAAAGAAACATTTTTAAAAACTGTTTCTGCTTCTTTCTTAAATAAAGAAGTATCTGGGTACCTTCCTGAATAATGTCCAATAATTAATTGCCCAACATTTGCTTCTTTGGCAATTTGAGCAGCTTCAATAGAAGTTGAATGTTTCGTTTTTTTAGCTAAATCTTGTCTGTCATTTAAGAATGTAGCTTCATGATATAATAAATCTACATTTTTTATAATGGGAACTATGTTTGGTTTGTAGCTTGTATCACTGCAAAAAGCATAGCTTAATGGTTTCGTTGGATCTATGGTTAATAAAGTATTTGGTATCACTTCGCCAGAAGATAATGTTATATCCCTACCCGCTTTGATATTTAAATAATCAGCCTTATCTATTTCTGCATACCCGCTAATATTAAGCATGTTTAGTTTTCTAGGTTTTGACTTTTCTGTAAACAAATAACCATTTGTATACACTCTATGCGTTAGCGGAATGGTATGAATAGTAACCTTATCATCTTCATAAATAAGTTCACTTTCTTTAGAAGATAGCTCATGAAAAACCATATTAAATTTTGCATGAGATTCAGAGATTTTAAGCATTTGTAAAGTCGCTTTTTTAATTCCTTTTGGACCAAAAATATGCATTTCTTTTTCTCTGCTTAAAATACCGTAAGTAGAAAGTAAGCCAACTAAGCCATAAAAATGATCACCATGCAAGTGCGAAATAAAAATATGATTTATTTTAGAAAACCCTACTTTATATTTTCGCATTTGACGCTGTGTACCTTCACCACAGTCTACTAAAAAATGATTGTTATTTATCTCTAAATATTGTGAAGTTGGATAAGCATGTACGCGCGGTGTTGCAGAATGACAACCTAGTATTGTAAGTTGTATCATTTGATAACGAAACGTTTAGATATTATATTATTGCTGTATTGTATGCTGTAGATATACATTCCTGGCGCTAAATTATTTTTATAAAAAGGTATGATGTTCTTACCAACTTTAGTTTTGTAGGTTTTTTTAAACACTGTTGTTCCAAGAATATTTATAACTGTTAATTCAATAGAGGAATCGAATGAGGAGGAAAATGCAATTTGAGTAGTATTTGTAAATGGATTGGGCGCAGTAGATAAGCTCTCTAGTGTTTTTTCTTGCGAAAACCCAATAAAAGAAATTAATAAAAGTAAAATAAAAAGTAACTTTTTAGTCATCTACTGTTTTTTAAAATCCTAACTCTCTTTCTATCGTTTCCATTTCTAAGATGTCTTCTGCTTCCTGCAAAGTAGGAACAATATTAAGGTTTTCAGCGAAATCATCTGCGTTAACCGACGAATTCAGAACTACAAAAGAGGTGCCATTTTCTTTTTTTTGTTCTGCTATTTTCAAAAATAATAAAAAATCTTTCTTATCTATGTTTAGTTCTTCAGAAATTTGAACTATTAAGTGGTTTTTCTCAAAATCATTTATTTTTTTAAATACGGATGTTTGAAATTCCTTAAATGAATCTTCATCAGAAGATATGAGCGTGTAATTGGTTGCTTCTTTTATTTGCATTTTATCTTTTTATCTGTTGTGCTAGTAAATAGATAACTGCCATTCTAACTGCAACACCATTTTCTACTTGGTTTAGTATAATAGAATCATTAGAGTCTGCAACATCACTGGTAATTTCAACACCTCTATTTATAGGTCCGGGGTGCATGATTACAATTTTCTTCCCAAGGTTGTCTAAAATTTCTTGATTTATTCCGTAAAGTTGTGTGTATTCTCTGGTAGAAGGAAAATATTTAATATCCATTCTTTCATGCTGTACACGAAGTACATTTGCTACATCACACCACTCTAGCGCTTTTTTTAAATTGGTTTCAACCGATACACCCAAACTGGCAATATGTTTTGGTATTAAGGTTGTTGGACCACAAACTTTAACTTGTGCACCTTGCAATTGTAGCGCAAAAATATTTGATAAAGCAACTCTAGAGTGCAAAATATCTCCAATAATCACTATTTTTTTACCTTTAACTGTACCTAATTTCTCTCTAATAGAATAAGAGTCTAGTAGTGCTTGTGTTGGGTGCTCATGGGTTCCGTCACCAGCATTAATAATTTTTGCATCTACATGTTTAGATAAGAAAACACCAGCACCAACGTTTCCATGCCGCATTACAACAATATCTACTTTCATAGCTAAAATGTTGTTTACGGTGTCTATTAAGGTTTCTCCTTTTTTTACTGAAGACTGTCCAGCAGAGAAATTAATAACGTCTGCTGATAGTCTTTTTTCTGCTAGTTCGAAACTTAGTTTAGTTCTTGTGCTATTTTCAAAAAACAAATTTGCAATGGTAATATCTCTTAAAGAAGGTACCTTTTTGATAGGCCTGTTGATTACTTCTTTAAAATGATCTGCAGTTTTAAAAATAACATCAATATCATTGGGTTTTAAGTACTTAATACCCAATAAATGTTCTACACTTAATTCTGACACATCAAAGGTTTTAAGTTAGATATTTGTTTATTTTTCTTCATTATTATGTTTAAAGTCTTCTTTAATAGAATTATGTGGGTTCTATAAAAACAGCATCTTTTTTATGAGATTCTTTCCAAGTTACAAGCACTCTTTCTTCATTAATAGCATCTACTTGTCTACCTCTGTAATTCGGCTGAATTGGCAAGTGTCTGCTAAAACGTCTATCTATTAATACTAATAATTCTATGTTTTCTGGTCTTCCGTATGATTGTATTGCTGTTAATGCCGCTCTAATACTTCGTCCTGAGAATAAAACATCATCAATGATAACCACTTTTTTATCTTCGACAAGGAAGTTCATTTCGGTAGTTTCTGCTGCTAAAGGGGTATCTTTTCTTCTAAAATCATCTCTGTAGAAAGTGATATCTAAAAGACCTAACTCTAAATTTTTAATATTGTATTCTGTTTTTAATAGATTGGCTAATCTATTTGCCAGATAAGAACCTCTCGGCTGCAGGCCAATTAAGACTGTATTAGAAAAATCATTATGGTTTTCGATAAGCTCGCAAGCTAGTCGATGGAGTATAATTTCAATATCTTTAGAGTTCAATAAGATTTTTTTGCTCATAAGAATGCTACCAATTTAAGATGATAGTTAATGAAAATCAAAATTAGCTTAAATTTATGTATGCGCAAAATTATTAAGGACTAAATACATGCTGCTGTTTTGTTAATTAAATTGTTGAAAACAAAAAGAGCAATTCTTACTGTTAAGCAAGAGTTAGAGTACCTTTAAAGTACTAATTCAAATATCATAGTTATGTCTCTATTAAAATTTGAATCCATGCTTAAAACCAATAATGTCTATTTTTTTGATTTGGTTGAGTTTGAAGAAATCATTGTACATTATTTAGATACTGGTAAAATAGCACTAGCAAAAAAAGCAATAAAACTGGGTTTAGAACAACATCCAGAATCTATTGACTTAAAGCTGTTAATGGTGGAAGCTTACCTTACTGAAAATGAAATTGATAAAGCTTCTAAGCTATTAAAAAGAATCGAGGTTTTAGCACCAAGAAATGAAGAGGTTTTTATTCAAAAAGCAACTATAAATTCAAAAAAAGGTTTTCATAAAGAAGCAATTATAGATTTAGAAAAAGCACTGTATTTAACAGATGACAAGATAGATGTATGGTCATTAATGGGTATGGAGTTTTTGTATTTGGAAGATTTTAAAAACGCACGCATAAACTTTGCGTATTGCATTGAAGCAGATTTTGAAGACTATTCTGCGCTTTACAATATTGTTTATTGTTTCGATATGCAAAAAGAACACGAGGAAGCTATAAATTATTTAATCTCATATATAGATATTAATCCTTATTGTGAGGTTGCTTGGCACCAATTAGGAAGACAGCATTTTGTTTTAGAAAGTTATAAAGAGGCTTTAATTGCATTTGATTATGCCGTTTTAATTGATGAATCTTTTGTGGGTGGTTATTTGGAGAAAGCAAAGACTCTAGAACAATTAGGCAATTATCAAGATGCAATTGATAACTATTTAATTACAATAGAATTAGATGATCCAACTGCCTATGTTAATATTAGAGTTGGAGAATGTTACGAAAAACTTAATAAATTAGACGCGGCGGTGTCCTATTATAAAAAAGCAGTTCATGAAGATCCATTTTTAGATAAGGGGTGGATTTTGTTAACTAACCTGTATTTTGAGCAAGAAAACTACCAAAAAGCTGCATATTATATTGCGAAAGCTTTAAAAATTGATGAAGAGAATACTTTGTATTGGAGGCGTTATTCTGAAATAAACTTAAAATTAAGCTTTTTCGAAGAGGCAGTTGTTGGTTTTAAGAATTGTTTAAGATTAGGAGATATTTCTGTAGAGATTTACATGGGTTTAACAGATGTTTTATCTTTCTTGGGAGAATTTAATGATGCTTTGAAAGTGTTGTTGTCAGCGCAAAAAACACATAAGAATTTTTCAGAGGTAGAATATAGGCTTGTAGGCTTATTCTTCATTTTAAATAAAGAAAAATATGCTTTTACGCACTTAATAAGTGCAATGAAAATAGATTACGATTATCATATTATTTTAAACGAATTGTACCCTGTTGTTTTTGAGAATACAGAAGTACAAAAACTTTTAAAAAATTACAAGAAAGCCACAGAATAAGGAACGTATACTTTACATACGAAAAAAAGTAAGCGCTGTTTGTTCTAAAACAGCGTCTTACCAAGTTTACCAATAAAACCAAGTATTAGTAACCATATTAGAAGTTAGCTTTCTAATATTTTATAAATAAGTTGTAATTGTTTTAATTTATAGAAATACTTCCTCCAGAAGAAACATCTTTATTTATTGTTGCAGGGTTTCCTTTAAAATCTATATATGCACCACTAGTTGCTTTTCCTTCCATCTTTTTAGAGGCATAAATATTTATAGACGCGCCACTGGTGGCTTTTGCAATAGCATTATCGCTTTTTAAATCATAGGCATCAATAGAACTTCCACTTGTGGCATTAGACGCGTGGTTAATAGTGGTTCCTGTAATTTTAATATCAGAGCCACTTGTAGTACTTGTGGCAACGCTTTCTGCTTCCACGTCAATTTCTATTGCTGCGCCACTGGTTGCACTGATGGAAATTTCATTAGTTTTTATAATCGTTTCGCTCTTTACATCGCTTCCACTTGTAGCTTTTAAAAAGGATAGTTTTTCTATGGTAACATATACTTTTCTTGCTTTTGATTTCCAAATATTCTTATCTGTATATATTTTTAAAATACCCTCTTTTACTTCTGTAATAATAAGGTCGTGTAAATTTTCATCTGCTTTAACGGTAATTGCATTAGTATTTCCTTGGCTAATAAAAAGGTCTATACCTGTACTTACTTTTATACCAGAAAAATCTGCTTGTGGTGTGCGTTCTGTAGTTACAATATTTCTGTTTCCTTCAACTCCGTTAAATATATCTATTCCACAAGAAATAAAAATAGTTGCAATAAACAGAATTGCTAAAAATTGAATATTTATTTTTTTCATGATTTTAGTTTTAATTAGATGATAAATATCTTCTTATTGTAATTGGTCATCTAACTTTAGTTACTCAGTTGTTATTTTTTTTGGATGAGTTGTATTAAATAGTTTCATTTCTTTGAGACACAGCAATACAATCTGTGCATTTCAAAACCGTATTTGTCATTTTAAAATGATGATCTACCATTTCTTTATCATAAATATTCCCTTTATTTTTGACATTACTTAGAAAGTTTTTCACAGAACTGTCAAAGTAAATAGTTGAAGTTGCTGGTATAAAAACTGTAATATCTATTTCTTCATCTTTAAAAATATTCTTTAAATCAGATAAGAAGAAAGCATCAAAAACTATTTCATTGTCTGTTATCGTATATTCGTATTGAATTTTCTCAGCATTTTTACTGGCTTTTATGCGACTTCGTCCGTACGATTCTTTTTGAACAATAAAATAAGCGTATCCAGTATTGCTCTTTTTTACATCTAATCGAATATCATTAGTGTATACCATAAGTTCACCATCTATTGCTACTTCGTGCTTTCTAGAGCTTCTCTTTAAATTATCTTGATAATAAAGCAAATCATTATTTATCATTTTTAAAATAAGCGTATCTTTTTTGGTAATGTCTAGCTGGTTATTGCTAATAGATTTTCCATAATTAGCGTGTGATGCTCCGAATTCTACACCCGTAAATATGATTGTTAAAAGTGCCATAAACCAAATTGCTAAAAGTGTGATAGAGGTTATCTTGCTAAATTGTTTAATGTTACTAGATAACATTCTAAGGCCTAAAACTAACAATACTAAAAATGGAATTCCTATTAAAGTAAATAAGGAAAGCGATAACAGCCACTTAGGCAATGTAGCTTCATAGAAAAAATCTGGGTAATTAATAAACCCTCCATCAATGTTTAAAAACTCTAAACTTCCTACAGAAAACCCTCCAATAATTAGAGATAAAATAACAGCTGCTCCAGAAATCACAAAAAGCACTCCTATAAACTTTCCAAGTATCTTAAAGAAGACCATGGCAATTTTACCTATTGCATTTAAAAAATCTTGTAAACCGTTATTTTTGTTTGTCTTTGCTGAAAACGTTTGTCCCATTTTTTCTGAAAACTCACTCGCACCATCTTTAATTTTTTCTGATGCTTCGTTTGCAGCATTTCTAACACTTTCTGAAACATTTGTAAATTCTTCACGAATTTTTTTCTCAATATTATCAATATTTACAGGCTCTCCCTCCATTTGTAATTTCTCTGCAGTAGTCTTTGCCTCTGGTAACAAAATCCAAAGTGCAATGTAAACTAGAATTCCTGCGCCTACTCCTGCTATGGTTATTACCAAAAAGAGTAAACGAACCCAAATAGTATCAATATCAAAATAATGGGCAATACCAGAAGCAACACCGCCTAAGAATTTATCATCTCCGTCTCTAAATAGTTTTTTTCCTGAAGAACTATTTCTCTTATAAGAGTAACTTGCATCTGAATATGCTTCTTCGTCCTCTGTGTAATCCTCTGGTTGTCCCATGATTACAATAATATCTTCAATATCAATTTCACTTACAACTTGTCTAGAATCTGTAATTTTTTCTGATAAAAGTTCGCTAATACGAGCTTCTATATCTGCAATAATTTCGTTTTTTCCGTGTGCATCGTCACTTAAAGATTTAGATATAGACGCTAAGTATGTTCTTAGTTTTTGGTAGGCTGTTTCATCAATATGGAAGAAAAATCCACCTAAATTAATATTTATTGTTCTATTCATTTGAAGTTGGTTTTGTACTAATTACTTGGTTTACTGCGGTTACTAAATTACTCCATGTTTTGTCTAATTCTTTGATAAACATGCTTCCGGTTTCTGTTAAAACATAATATTTTCTTGGAGGCCCTGAGGTAGATTCTTCCCATCGATACGTTAACAATCCAGTATTTTTTAATCGTGTTAATAGGGGGTAAATAGTCCCTTCAACTACAATCATTTCTGCACTTTTTAATGTGGAAAGAATCTCAGAAGTATACGCATCACCATTTTTTAAGATGGATAATATGCAATACTCTAAAACACCTTTTCTCATTTGTGCTTTTGTGTTTTCAATCTTCATATCTTGGGAATTATTTTATGAACTTTATGGTAAAAGGGTACTTATAATTTTCACCTTCTTTTGCTTTTAATGCTGCTATAATTATCAATGAGATTCCTACTAAGTAAAGTATTCCTGTAATAGTGCCAAGGCCCATTATACTAAATAGATTATTTGTACTTAAATCGAAATTCAATTGAAAATTATTAAAACTATTAAAGTTATTAAAAAATGATTTAAAGAATAATGGAATTAAAGCGATAGATAAAATGAAAGCATACAAGGTGTAGCTTAAATTAAAGTTTATAGCCTCTTTACCTTGCTCATCTAAAAACGAACTTCTATCCTTTAAGGTTTGCCATGCAATCAGTGGAGTGATAATTTGACCAAAAGGAAATACAAACCCTGCAAAGGCAGAAATATGTATTAAAAATGCATTGGTATTTTCGTTGTTCTTTTTCATAATTTTAAACAGTTTACTACTTTCTTATGCAAACATATATCTTTAAAAAGGTATTATGTATTACATAGTACTATAATTAACATTTTTTTAACAGTTTAAAATATTATAATTATTGAATAAAAAAGCATTAAATTGCTAAAAATAATGCCTTATGAAGATTACACCTAAGAGAGTAAACCTATTTATGTTGTTAAGATTACCTTTGGCATATATAGGTGGCGTAAGGATAAAAACACTTTCAGAGGAACAAGCAACTGTTCAAATTACACACAAGTGGATGAATCAAAATCCGTTTAAAAGTATGTTTTGGGCGGCTCAAGGTATGGCAGCAGAAATGAGTACTGGTGTTTTAGTAATGAAAGCGATAGAGGATTCAAAGGAAAACGTTTCTATGTTAGTAACACACCAAGAAGCAAATTTTTATAAAAAGGCAACAGGTAAAATTATCTTTACATGTTTAGGAGGAAACGAAATTAGTAAAGCCATAAAGATGTCTAAAATAAACAAACAAGGACAACAGGTTAAGTTAACAGCTGAAGGAAAAAATGAAGATGGAGTTGTGGTTTCTAAATTTAACTTTGAGTGGAGCTTAAAAGTGAAGCTTTAAATTATAGGCTTAATCTTCTAATTTTTCTTTTTTATCTATGATAATGTTTTTTTTGTGGCTTAGCAATCTTGAAAAATTCCGCAAGACACACTTGTTTAGGCAAGCGATTTTGAAACATTAAAATTTTTAGATAAAGCAGCTATTTCTGGAGACAAATATTTCATATACTATTTTTTAAAAATCAGAAATAAAAAAAAACCGAGTTCTAATTCGGTTTTTTTAATACTTATTTATTTTCTTGAGCTTTAATCTTGCTAATATATTTATCTAAACGTTTTCCATAAATAGAATTTTTCACGTCTATAGATAACTTTTTATTTATGGTGTCAAGTAATTTTATATTTGCATCATATAATTCAGTTAATGCAATATATGCTGCCGCTTCAGAATCTGAGTTAGATAAAGCAAAATTAGTAGTATATAAATATTTTCTTCTTATCATTTTATTATAATCTTTCTCTAGATTTTCAATTAAATCTGTGTTTTTAGACTGCCTTGCGTCAAATTCTTTTTTAATGAACTCTAAACGTTGATTTTTAAATTGATTGTTAATTTTTAAGAATTTATCAAGTACTAATTGGTTTGGAGAACCTGTTATTTCAGGACTAAATCCAAAAGTGCTCATATTGTCATTAATCGTGATGGTACCTTTACCTCCAAAGAATAAAATTCTTTTGTCATTTGCATTACCGTCATAAGTTAAGTAATACATTACAGGAGATTCAACATTGTCTGTCAACCTAAAGTTGCCATCACCAAGAACATTAACAGAATCTATAGAAAAGATCGCTGTATCATTCATTTTCTGAAGATATAAAGTTCCTTTTTTTAATCCTTTAATGGTTCCTTCAACGATCATATTTCCATCTTTTTTAGAGGAACATGCAATCATTAAAATTGATACTACTAAAACTGCTATAATTTTCTTCATTAGTTTTTACTTTAGGTTGCAAATATGCTTTATTTTTTTAAATGGTTGAAGCTAATTCCATTAAAATTGTGCACAAAATTGCACCAACGGTTCCAATTGCGTAGCCAAAAACAGCTAATAAAACACCTACAGTGGCTAAAGAAGGGTGAAATGCTTGTGCAACAATAGGTGCGGATGCTGCACCACCTACATTGGCTTGACTACCAACTGCTAAGAAGAAGTAAGGTGCTCTAATGATTTTTGCAACAGTAATTAATAAAAGAGCGTGTATGGTCATCCAAACAATACCAATTGCTATTAAACCAGGGTTTTCAAAAGCCTGATTTAAATCCATTTTCATACCAATAGTTGCTACTAAAATGTATATAAAAATACTACCTAATTTACTTGCACCTGCGCCTTCATAGTTTTTTGCTTTGGTATAAGATAAAAGTATAGCTATAATTGTAGAAATACTTATGAGCCAAAAGAAACTAGAACCCAAAAATGAAAATACATTTCGCCACGTTTGTGAGTCTATCGAAGCTACAAATTTAGAGAAAAATGCACTTAAATACTTTGCTGAAAAATGCCCAAAACCAACGGTTCCAAAACCAATAGCAAGCATGATCATAAAATCTGTAAGCGTTGGGTTTTTCTTTACTTTCTGTGTAAAGTCTATTACTTTTTCTTTTAATTCTTCAATAGCTGTTGTGTCTGCCTTTAACCACTTATTTATTTTATCTTTCTTACCAATACCTATTAGTAATATAGCCATCCAAATATTGGCAATAACAATATCTACAATTACCATTCCACCATATTTTGCAGGGTTATATTTATAGATTTCTAACATGGCAGTTTGGTTTGCACCACCACCAATCCAACTTCCAGCTAAGGTAGAAAGCCCTCTCCAAACAGCATCAAAGTCTGCACCACCAACTGTTTCTGGGGAAAAAATGGAAATCAACAAAATGGCTAAGGGTCCACCAATAATAACACCTACTGTTCCTGTGAAAAACATAATTAGTGCTTTAGAGCCTAAGTTAAATATCGCTTTTAAATCGATACTTAGTGTCATTAAAACCAAGGCAGCCGGCAATAAAAAACGACTTGCAACATAATACAATTGAGAGGAGCTCGATATGATTTCTCCAGCAGCATTGGTTGTTTTCCATTCTGGGGAAATAATACCAAACGTAGTAAAAATTGCAGGAATAAAGTAGGCCATAAATAAACCCGGAACTATTTTATAAAATTTTGGCCAAAAACCGGTTTTTAAGCTTTCTGTATAAAAAACAAATCCTAAAGACATCATTAAAATGCCAAAAACAATAGCATCATTTGTAAATATTGGTTTCATAATTAAATAGCTTGTTTAGAAAAATCAGTGTTTATAAGGATGCCTAATTGCGCTCTTTTTAAAACGATATTAGGTGTTTTAATTTGAAAATACCCCATTTTTAGTTTTATATTTTCATTCCATTTGTATAAGAGCCCTGTGCCAATCCAATTTTGATTAAACCTTTTGCTATTGTTTAAATTTAGAAATATTTCATTGAAAACAAAAGCGCTCCAAGTTTTAGAAAGTGGGTAGCTTATATTTAAGTCATAGCGCAACCAGTGTTGAAATTGATTTGTGATTAAATTCTTATGAATAAAACGTTGCTCTAATCGAAAGCGGTGTTTTGTTGTAAATTTGTTCCAGTTCCATTTTAAGTTTAAGTCTTCATAAAAACGAAATTCATATAAATTTATGGAAGATGTATCATATACAACATCTGCTGTAGCATAACTTAAGCCTCCTGTTATGTTGGTTTTTGGGCTAAAAGTATAGTTAATACCCAATCGATATATTTCTTGTTGAAACGCACTAGCCATTTCATAATAGCGAAAATGTGCCATTGTTTTTATGGAATAGTTTTCTGATAGTTTATGAGAACCGTTATACATATACCAGTTTCCTAATTGGTTTTCAGGAGATTTTTGCCCTTGAGTTTTCATATATATAAAACTCAAGAACAAAATAAATAGAATATTTTTCATATTTAATATTAGTCTATAGGGTAGATAGTGGTTTCTTTAAAAGAAGAAATTTTAATATTTTCTGTTTTCGCTTTATAGTCAATCCAATCTTTGTTAAAGAATGCATTGGTCTCGCTGACCACTCTTTTGAATTCAGTTATAAATTGATTCATTAACACGGTTTCTGTTGTTGTTTGTTCACCAAAACGAGAACGAATATACCAACTTGCTTGTCCAAAACGTTGATTTACGGTAATTTCAGGATTTCTGGTAATTCCTTGTCTTTTGTCTATAGTTCCCAAATATTTCGAAATTAACGTATCAATTTTTTTAATAATTATTTTTGATGCCTTAATTTCTGCTTTGTACATTTTATTATCTGAACTTGTGAAAGTATCTGCTTTTAATAATTTAGTTTTCATAGCAGTAGCTGCATTTTTACTCTCTACTAATTGCTTTACAATATTTGTAATTTTATCTTGATAGCTTTCTAATGTTTTACTGGCATCATATTTTTGATTGATTGCTTTTTTAGAAATTTCTAATCTAGGATCATATTCAACGGTTATCGTTTGTGTAGAAACTGCTTTTCCAAACGTCATTTTTAGTTGATATATTCCTGGTTTTACCGAAACACCTCCTACTTCTCTTTTAGATACTTTAATTTTTCTAGAAGCTCTTGCAACTCCTTTTTCTTTTAAGAACCAGGTAGTTTTGTGAACACCACTTTCTTTAGGAGTTTTAAATTTTATGGTTCTAATTTGCCTATTGCCATCAAAAATTTCTAATGTAATAGAATCGTGTTTTACTTTATTTTCAATTTCTTTTTTATCTTGTTTCTTGTTTTCTGATTTCTTTTCCTTTGCAGGAACTTCAATATAATAAGAAATAATTGCACCTCTTTTTCGGTTTTCTCCTTGGTATAGAGCATCTGCACCAAATCTACTTCCTGTGGGTTGTTGATATGCTGATTGATACGCTGTTGGTGGGGTGAATAATGCTAATTTTTGAGAGGTTACATTTCCGTTTGCCATTGCTCTTAAAGGTCTAATATCATCTAAAACCCAAGCTGCACGTCCAAAAGTTCCAATAACTAAATCGTGTTCTCTTGGGTGAATCACCAAATCTTTCACTGGAACCGTAGGAAACCCTTCCGTCCATTTTGTCCATTTATCTCCTGCGTTTATCGATATATACAACCCATCATCTGTTCCTAGGAATAGTAAATTTTTATTTTCAGGATCTTCTACAATACACAACGCATAACTTTGTACATCATCTCCATCTACAATGCGTTCCCAAGATTTACCGTAGTTTTTAGTTCTATACGCGAACGGCGTATAGTTAAAACGACGATAATCATTCGCAATTAAAAGCGCTTCTCCTTCATTTTTGTTAGATGCTTTAATTTGGGTAATCCAGCTATTTTCTGGCAAACCCTTTAAATTTTTAGCAACATTTATCCAAGTTGTACCACCATTTTTAGTGATATGCACTTGTCCGTCATCGGTTGCTGCCCACAAAACATCTTTTTCTAATAGAGAAGGTTCTATGACCAATATCGTACAATGGTTTTCAGCTCCTGTTGCATCCATTGTTAAACCACCACTTTCTGCTTGTTTTAGTTTTTCAGAATTATTTGTGGATAAATCAGGAGAAATAACGGTCCAAGTCAAGCCTTTGTCAATTGATTTATGCACAAACTGACTACCAAAATATAATGTAGAGCTATTAAAAGGGTCTATATTAATGGCTGCATTCCAATTGAAGCGTAGTTTTATATTTGCATCTTTGTGTGTTGGTTTTATCCCGTAATTATTTCCAGTTTTCCAATCATATCTGCTTACAGAACCTTGCTGACTCATGGTCCATCCATAACGAGAATCTTCTTTATCTGGTACTACATCAAAACCATCACCAAAACTAATTTCTTGCCAATAAGAATTTCTTATTCCTTGTGCTTTCCATACGTATGCAGGACCTCTCCAAGAACCATTGTCTTGCATTCCGCCATATACGTTATAAGGATATTCATTATCTACATTAATATGATAAAATTGTGCAACAGGAATATTTCCTATAAATCGCCAAGATTTACCACCATCTTTTGTAATATTTAAACCACCATCGTTCCCATCAATCATAAATTGGCCATTGGTTGGATGAATCCACCAAGCATGATGATCTGGATGTACTCCGTTATTTACACCATATGCAGGCATTAACTCTTCGAAGTTTTTACCACCATCTTGAGAAACGTTGATATAGGTGAAAACGGTATACAGTCTGTTTTCATTCTGTGGATCTACATAGATCTCTGAATAGTAAAAAGGGCGATTTCCAATTCCGGGTTTGTCATTTATTTTTTTCCATTTAAACCCACCATCTTCACTCTTATACAATGCATTTTTCTTCGCTTCGACCAAAGCGTAAATTATATCTGGGTTGCTTGGTGCAATTGCAATACCAATTCTTCCTAATTCTCCTTTCGGAAACCCTTCTTTTTCCGTTATTTGTTTCCAGTTTTCTCCGCCATCATGAGTGATATAAACACCACTTCCAACGCCTCCAGATTTAAAAAACCAAGGGTCACGTTTGTGTTCCCACATAGAAGCAATTATTTTATTCGGATTTTTTGGATCCATAATTAAATCGGCTGCTCCAGATTTTATATTTGTAAATAAAATTTGTTTCCAGCTTTTACCTCCATCTATTGTTTTATACACACCACGCTCTTTGTGTTCTCCCCAAGGAGAACCAATTGCACCCACATATACCACATCAGGATTTGTTGGATGAATGATAACTCTATGAATATGACGAGTTTTTTCTAAACCCATAGATTTCCATGTTTTACCAGCATCTAAAGATTTGTAAATACCAAAACCACCATTTAAACTATTTCTAGGATTTCCTTCACCTGTTCCTGCCCAAATTACACTCGGGTTCGATTGCTGAATTGCAACAGCACCAATAGAAGCAGTTAATTCTTTTTCGAATATTGGTTCCCATTTAATTCCACCAGAATTAGATTTCCAAATACCACCAGAAGCAGTACCAACATACATTATTTCCGGGTTAGCTTCTACAACAGCAATAGAAGTTACACGTCCAGACATTCCTCCAGGACCAATATTTCTTGGTTTCATGTTTTTTACGAGTTCCATTGAGAAATCTTGAGAGAAAAGAGAGTATGAGGCTACTAAAAATAGCAAAGTGATGATTTTTTTCATGACAGGTGTTATGGTGATTTTTTTTTAAGGGTTACAAGATACAAAATAGATGATGATTTTTTTATTTTATTTTAAGAGATAGTTTTATGTATCAATAATACTTGCTTTAAGCAATTAATATTTGTAGCTTTACAGTAATTTAAAACTTAAGTATATGAAAAAAATAGTTTATTTATTATTATTCGTGAGTACATTCTCTTATTCTCAAAATGCCTTTATGGAGTTTCAATTTTCTGCTAAAAGAGGAACCGAGAGTGCAATCTTAGCATTAACAGATGATATATGGGGAGATGCGGAATTTAAATCAGGAGGTATCAATATTGAGTCCTTTAACATTGGGAACGAGAAATCTACACATAGAATTGTTTTATACGGAGATCCTGCTAATTGGGGAAGAAAGGATTCATTATCAACTGAAGACAAATGGGCTGTTTTTGGCCAGAAATTGAACAATCATATTGAAGAATGGACACATAGCTCGTCCGGAAATGTTATTAGTTGGGTTGGCGATAATGAGGATTATAATTATGTTCAGATTTTTGAATTTAAGGCAAGTAATCCAATAGCTTTTAAAGCAGCTCATGATGAAATCGTTAGTAAAATGGGATCTTATAGAAAAGGAGAAGTTGGTTTTGGAAGCTATGAGATAGGCGGATTCCAAGGAGCTACTCATTGGGTCGCAGTTACTGCAGAAAATTGGAATGATTTGATTTTAACTCGAAGAGAAATGAAGAAGATCACAAAACCTTGGGAAAAATATTACAAAAACCGTGGAAATGTGCAACAAGTTAGAAGTTACACGACTAAAACTGTTAAAAGGTATTAATTCAAATATTCTTAATTGTAAAAAAAAGCACCTTTAAAAAGGTGTTTTTTTTTGTTCAAAAGTTACGTTTACTAAGTTTTGTGTTTGTCTTATTGGTAATTTCGGCTAAAGTTAATAGACAAGAGTTTAGATCTTGTTAAAGTTTAATATCATTTTTAATCCTTAATTATCTTTCTTTGGTACGTCTCTTTTTGCATCTTTTAAGGCCTGCGTGAGCATCCATTCTATTTGACCATTTGTAGAGCGAAAATCATCTGCAGCCCATTTTTCAATAGCTTTTAGCATATCTTCATTAACTCTTAAAGCGAACGCTTTTTTCTTTGCCATTTTTACTTTTTTATAAATGAAACGATGGTTTCAATTAGTTTTTCTGATATTGGAAACGAACTAAAGTAATTATAGAAAACATTGTCTTTCTCTAATTGAATGTCTTTTAAAACGTGGTTCATGTTTTTTATAATTACCATTTTAGGATTTTAAGTTTATAATAAAAAATAACTCCTATATATATTGCTACAATTCCTATGATTATTGGCATTAACCATGGCATTTCAAAGTTTTTTATAATTGAAGATTCAATCATTGTATATACAATTAACGTACAAAGTATAGCTAGTAAAAGAGCTGCATAAAGCATCATCTTTAAATTAGAACTTTTTTCTGTGCTGCCTATTTCCCGTTTCGGAAAAGTAATAGCTTCTTGGTGTTTGGTGCCAAATATAAAAGCAATAGAAAGTATTGAAAGTATGGCGGGAGCAAACCAGATATTTTCTTTGGAACTGTAGTCATTTGGTTTTCCTAATGCATCAAAATGAACGGCAATTATGTTTGGTAATGAACTATATTCTATAATTAGATATCCCCAAGAAATAACTAATAAAGATATGGTTATGGCTATTAAAACCAAATCTAAATTTGAAAAGGAGATGTCTTTAGAGTTCGTCATTTACTTTGTTTTGATACGTCTTTAATGCGCTAGTTGTATCTTCTTTTTTTTGTGTACCAATTAATAATTTTTTTCCATTTTTAAATTTAATTTGGATGCCAATATCACCAGAAATATTTACACATTTCCCTTTTTCTTTATTCCAAAAAGAGCCTCCTTTTAGACCCCATCCTCCGTATTCTGCAATAGGATCATAGGTTCTAACATGTACTTTTTTAATTTCTTCCCATTTAATAATTTTCATCTTTAAATGAAAAGGAGAAAACTGATAGTGAATTCCTATCTCATCAATTCTTGTTTTTAGTTTAAAGAAGAAAATAAAGGCAACAGAAATAGATATCCCTAATAAGGTTAGCACAAATTGATTGGTTGTTATTTTAGAGTCTATTGCTAAATACTCTTTTGTTGTGATTGCTATTGGCACAATAATGCTAAATGCCAAAAGTACAATTAACCAAGTTTGTGTAAAGCGCTGTTCTTCTTTGAAAATTTTCATTGTTATCTATTTTTATCTCTTTCTAAAACTACAGAATTCCAGCCTGGAGGCATCTCTTTATAAACCCAACCTTCTCGCGCATATTGATTTAATAAATCTTCAAAAGTTTGAATTCGATTTCTGAAACCTAATTTTAGTTCTACAATCTTATATTCTTTCATTTATTTTAAATTTAAACGAGTTGCTAGTGTGCTTAATGACTCAACGTTCCTGTGTTTACAACTGGTGATGCTTCCTTATCACCACATAAGATAATTAATAAATTACTAACCATTGCAGCTTTGCGTTCATCATCTAATTCAACAATTTGTCTTTTATTTAATTCCGATAATGCCATTTCTACCATCTCTACAGCACCTTGTACAATTTTATGTCTTGCGGCAACAATCGCAGTTGCTTGTTGTCTTTTCAACATGGCAGAAGCAATTTCTTGTGCATATGCTAAATACCCTATTCTTGCCTCTAAAACTTCAATTCCAGCAATAGCTAAACGTTCTTCAATTTCTTTTTCTAGGGCTTCAGAAACTTCATTTACACTTGAACGCAAGGTGATATCTTCATCATGTCCCTCATCGGCAAAATTATCATACGGATACATACTTGCAAGTTTTCTAACCGCTGCATCCGTCTGTACTCTTACGAAATTTTCATAATTATCTACATCAAAAGCAGCTTTGTAAGTATCTGTAACTCTCCAAACTAAAATGGTAGAAATCATTATTGGATTTCCCAATTTATCATTTACTTTTAAGCGCTCACTATCAAAATTACTTGCCCTTAAAGAAATTGTTTTCTTTCTAAAAAAGGGGTTTGCCCAATACAACCCGTTATCTTTTATGGTTCCCACGTATTTTCCGAATAATAAAACAACTTTAGAAGTATTTGGGTTCACTAGAATAAAGCCAAAAAAGCCAATAAAACTGGCTACTGTTATTAAAAGGTACACAGCAGTTTCTTGTTGAACTGAAAATGCAATGCTTCCAAAAAATACTGTAAGAACTATAACTAACATTAAGTAACCGTTAGCTGGCTTGATGATTTTTTCTATTTTCATAATAATTATTTATAATGATATTAAATTGATATCACAAATATAACCAATTATTTTATTAGTTTGAAAATAATTGTGACACATTTTTTTTATAACTTCGCAAAAACATATATAAAATTCTTATAATGAAATTTAAATTATTTTTATTAATTGCTACTTTTTTCTTTGCAAAACCAGCAACAGAGGAAGTAGTTTTTTGGGGACAAAATGGACATAGAGTAACAGGGGAAATTGCTGAAAATCATTTAAAGAAAAGAGCTAAAAAGAAAATAGACAAATTGTTAAAAGGGCAAAGCCTAGCATTTGTATCTACCTATGCAGATGAAATAAAATCAGATAGAGCATTTAGTAAATATTATCCTTGGCATTATGTAAATATGGATTTGGATCAATCTTACGCAGAGGCATCTAAAAATCCAAAAGGAGATTTAGTTACAGGTATTAATAAATGTATCGAAGTTTTAAAAAATAGCGAAAGCTCTTTTGAAGACAAGTCTTTTCATTTAAAAATGTTGGTTCATTTTGTAGGAGATTTACACCAACCAATGCATATTGGACAGAAAGAGGATAAAGGAGGAAATTCAGTAAAGGTTCAATGGTTTGGAAAAGGAACCAATTTACATGCTGTTTGGGATACGAAAATGATTGAATATTGGAACATGAGTTATTTAGAATTGGCAGAAAGTGCTCAAGACTTATCTAAAAAGCAAGTTAAAGCAATTGAAGCAGGAACTTTAGTGGATTGGGTAGATGAAATTCATGAAGTAACAAGAAGTATTTATAAATCTGTTGAAGTAGGTGAAAATATACGTTACAAATATTCTTATGAGCATTTTGGGACTGTTAGAGTGCAGTTGCAGAGAGGAGGAATTCGTTTGGCAAAAATATTGAATGATATTTTTGCATAAAAGCTGAAAGGTAAAAAATTTTTAAAAATGGCATTAATACCTGTTAACGAGTTTTTTTTAGTTAATTAATGTGTAATTTTATAAAATGAAATTAAAATCTATTGTTATCTGTTTTATTTTTTTAGGTTTTATTTCCTGTAAAAAAGAAGTTTCAGCTAAAGAAAAACAAGAGATAGACACTTCTGGAGTAACTGTAAAATTATACAGCTATAAAGAGTTAAAACCCCTTTTAGAGCAAAAAGGCGATAAAATATATGTTGTTAATTTTTGGGCAACTTGGTGTGCACCCTGTGTAAAAGAGTTGCCAGCTTTCGAAAAATTGAAGAGCGTATACGCTACCAAAGGAATAGACGTTTTATTGGTAAGTTTAGATTTTCCGAAGCAAATTAATAAAAGAGTGATCCCTTTTATTGTAAAGAAAAATTTGCAATCTAAAGTTGTTTTATTAGACAATGGTAAAGATGATAGTTGGTTTAAATCTATCGATTCTAATTGGTCTGGTGCAATTCCAGCAACTTTAATTTATAATAAAAATAAACGAAAATTTTATGAGCAGTCTTTTGACTTTGAATCTTTAGAAGCAGAATTTCAGACCTTTTTAAAAGATTAAATCTACTTCTTCAAATCATTTTATGCTCTCATTTATTTTTGATAATAATATATTTAGAAACTGAACGTAAAAGGTTAAAAAAAACTTTATTTTTTTTATCTTTAAACATTAAAGTTAGATTAATAAATTTAGAGAGAAATAAGGTCTATATATCTTATTAAACCTAAAGTTATTGATACTACTAAGGTTTTTAAAAATATAAAAAATTATAGAGAGTTTCCTGATTTTGCTTGAATAATAAAATAAAAAAATGAACTTAAACTTAACAAAACCAATTGTATTTTTCGATTTAGAAACTACAGGCGTAAATATTGCAACAGACAGAATTGTAGAAATTGCTGTTTTAAAAGTGTTCCCTAATGGGAATAAAGAAAGTAAAACATGGTTGGTAAATCCGGAAATGGAAATTCCACAAGGGTCTATAGATGTTCATGGAATTACAAATGAAAAAGTAGTTACAGAACCAACTTTTAAAGAATTAGCTAGTACGATAAGCGACATGATTGCCGGTTGCGATTTGGCTGGTTTTAATTCTAATCGTTTTGATATTCCCTTGTTGGCAGAGGAGTTAATGCGAGCAGGAATTGACTTTGATATGAAAGATAGAAAGGCGATTGATGTACAGGTTATTTTCCACAAAAAAGAACAAAGAACTTTAGGTGCTGGATATCAATTTTATTGCGGGAAGGAGCTAGAAGGTGCACATGGGGCTGCAGCAGATACGAATGCAACGTATGAAATATTGCTAGCACAGTTAGATAAATATGATGATATAGAGAACTCAGTAGCGGCTTTAAGTAAGTTTTCTACACACGGTATAAGAGCAGATTTTGCAGGCTTTATTTTGATGAATGACGAGAATCAAGAAATTTTCTCTTTTGGTAAACACAAAGGAAGAACAGTTGAAGCTGTATTTGCAGAAAACCCAGGGTATAACAATTGGATTCAGAATGCAGATTTCCCATTGTATACAAAAAAGGTGTTGAAAGAAATAAAAGAAAGAATGTCTGCACCAAAAGAAAAGATGTCAGACGAAGATAAGTTGCAAGCATTGCAGCAAAAGTTTAACTTAAGATAGACTCTGAGATTTTTAGATATATTATAATCTGTTATAAAAGTCTCGTATAAACGAAAAATCTAAAAAAAAAAGATGTTTACACAATATAATAATTTACCTCAGAATTCACGGGTTTGGATTTATCAATCGGATAGAGAATTTACAGCTAAAGAAGTCGAATTTATTTCGATAAGAGCAGAAGATTTCATCAATCAATGGACACGCCATGGAGACGATTTAAAGGGTTCTTTTACTTTTAAGTATAATCAGTTTTTAGTATTGGCTGTGGATGAGAGTTTTAACAATGTCTCTGGTTGCTCTATAGACAGTTCTGTTCGTTTCATACAGGCGTTAGAAAAGGAATTGCAATTAGAACTAATGAATAAGATGAATGTTACCTTCAAAGATAATGAGCATATTAATTTAGTAAAATTAACTGATTTTCAGAGGTATGCCAAAGAACAGAAAGTAACTTTAGAAACTATTGTATTTAATAACATGGTAGCTACTAAAGAAGATTTTGAAAATAAATGGGAGGTTCCCGCAAAGGAAAGCTGGCACAAGCGTTTTTTGTTATAAAAATTGATTTTATCTTATACAAGTAAAATAAATTATGAGGTGCGTTTGGGAAGTGTATTGAAAAATAAAAGCAGCTTAAATTCTTTAAAAAGCTAAAAAAAATACTGAACAATTAGAATGAAGAAAAACATACTATTGCTTTTATTAACTCTTATCGGTTCTACGATGGTTTCACAAAGATTAGATCCATTAAGAACTATAGATTTTGAAGCACAAAATATTTGGGTAGATAGTATTATGAAAGAAATGTCTATTGATGAAAAAATAGGCCAACTTTATATGGTACAGGCTTATTCTAATTTAGCTCAAAAACACGAAGATTTTATTACTGAAATGATTACAAAATATCACGTAGGTAATTTGATTTTTATGCAAGGAACTCCGGAAAAACAAGCCATTCAAAATAATAAGTATCAAGCTCTTTCAAAAGTTCCCTTATTAATTGGTTTTGATGGTGAATGGGGTTTAGATATGCGCTTAAAGAATACGTATCGTTTTCCTTGGAACATGACTTTAGGTGCCATTAGAAATGATTCTTTAATAAAGCAATTTGGAAAACATCTAGGGCAGCATGCTAAAAGAATTGGAATTCATGTAAATTTTGCACCCGTAATAGATATTAATACAAACCCAGCAAACCCTATTATTGGAAATCGTTCTTTTGGCGAAAGTAAAGAGAATGTTACACAAAAAGCAATTGCTTTTATTAAAGGAATGCAGAGTGAAGGTGTTTTAGCAAATGGTAAACATTTTCCTGGTCATGGAGATACAGCAACAGATTCTCACCATACCTTACCACTTTTAAATTTTGATGAAGCGCGTTTAGATTCTATAGAATTATATCCATACAAAAAAACTTTTGATGTTGGTTTAGCCAGTGTTATGACTGCTCACTTAAACATACCTAGTTTAGAGGCGGATGTGAATGTACCCACATCACTTTCTAAAAATGTTGTAACGCATTTGCTACAAGAAAAATTAGGCTTTCAGGGTTTAATTATTACGGATGGTTTAAATATGAAAGGTGCTGCTAACTATGCAACTTCTGCACAAATAGACCTAGCGGCATTGCAAGCAGGTAACGACTTATTATTGATTCCTCAAGATGTACCAGCATCAATAGCAATTATAAAAAAAGCATTAGAGACAAGAACATTAACAAAAGAACGATTAGATTTTTCTGTTAGAAAAATATTAAAAGCTAAATATTGGGCAGGTTTACATTCTTATAAGCCAATTATTGTAGAAAATATTGAAGCTGATTTAAATAGGATAGAGGATGAGTTACTCCATAGAGAATTGATAAAAAACTCATTAACACTTCTAAAAAATAAAAATAATAACGTACCAATTACAAACTTAGAAAAACAAAAGATTGCTTATGTTAAATTAGGTTCTGCAGAAAATAAATCTTTTGTAGATATGTTAAAAAAATATGCAAAAGTAACGGTTGTTTCAGACAACAATTTAGATGGACTTATTAAAAAATTAAAACCATATAATTATGTAATTATTGGTTTTCATAAATCTAATTTACACCCATGGAAAAGCTATAAAATGTCTAATAAAGAATTGGTTTGGTTGCAGGAAATTGCAAAAGAAAAAACGGTTGTTTTAGATGTTTTTACTAGTCCTTACAGTTTATTAAAAATAAAAAGTTTCACGAATATAGAAAGTGTGATTGTTTCTTATCAGAATAGTAAATTATCACAAGAAATCTCTGCTCAACTATTGTTTGGTGCCATAGCTGCAAAAGGAAAATTACCCGTTTCTATTCGTACAGAATTTAAAGAAGGCTCTGGAATTACTAGTACTAATTTAAGTAGGCTTGAATATACATTGCCAGAGGCTGCGGGTTTATCTTCTAAGAAATTAGCCCTTATAGATAAAATGGCGGATACTATAATACAAGAAAAAATGGCACCAGGTTTTCAGGTATTTGTAGCAAGAAATGGTAAAGTAGTGTTCGAGAAAAGTTATGGATATCATACCTATGACAAAAAAATAAAAGTTAAAAATCCTGACATTTATGATTTAGCATCGCTTACAAAAATTTTAGCTTCCTTGCCTTTAATAATGAAGGCTGAAGAAGAAGATAAAATTCGTCTCACAGCAAATTTAAGAGATGTTTTACCAAGCTTTTCTAACTCAAATAAAGATACAGTAACAGTAAAAGAAATCCTTTCTCATTTTGGTAGATTAAAATCTTGGATTCCTTTTTATAAAGACACCCAAGATAGTATTACCGGTAAAAAATTAGGGCAGTTTTACAGAAAGCAAGAGTCAAATGATTTTAAGACGAAAGTTGCTGAAAACCTTTTTATAAGTGAAAGTTATAAAGACAGTATTTTAAAGTATATAAAAGATGCAGACCAGAATGAAAATAGTGGCTATGGTTATAGTGATTTAGGGTATTATATTTTTAAAGAAGTATTAGAAATTTCCTATAACAAGCCACTAGATAAGTTGGTAGATGACACGTTTTATAAATCTTTAGGTGCAAATAGAACTGCCTATTTGCCACTTCATAAGTTTAATAAAATCGAAATTGTACCTACAGAAAAAGACGATTATTTTAGAAACCAATTGTTACATGGTAATGTGCACGATATGGGTGCAGCAATGCTGGGTGGTATTGGTGGTCATGCAGGTTTATTTGCCAATTCCAATGATGTAGGTAAAATTATGCAAATGTACTTACAGAAGGGGTTTTATGGTGGTAAAAGATATTTGAAATCAGAAACTATAAGCAAATTCAATCATAGATATTTTTCTGATCAAAAGGTAAGAAGAGGTTTAGGTTTTGATAAGCCTCAACTAGATTCAGAAGTAAAAGCAACTTGTGGTTGTGTTTCTGATGAAAGCTTTGGCCATTCTGGCTTTACAGGTACTTATACTTGGGCAGACCCGAAAAGCGGGTTGGTGTATGTCTTTTTATCAAATAGGGTATATCCAAAGATGGATAATAGGGGGTTAATTGATACGAACATGCGCACAAGAATTCAGCAGATAATTCAAGATGCTATTATAGATTAGATACTATTTTCTGCTTTTCGCACTTACTTTTTATATTTCTCAAAAAGAGCTTAAGTAATTACATTTCCTCAGTCTTATGAAGTGCTGCTTCTTAGCTAGCTTCATCGAGTATTATGTGTTTTTTTGCATTTGTAGGAGCAAAACTACTATAAATTAAAACTATAAAAGCAGAGATAGATAGATAGAATAATCCAATAATATTCCCAAAATAAATACTCAATATAATCGCTTTTACGAGATAGAAGAGGCTAAATAAAAATAGATTTAAGGCAAATCTAAACGTATCTATAAATTCAATTTCATCTATTTTTTTTGAAATTTTTCTCCAAAGTAAATATGGAATAATACTATTCAAAATTATTAAAAAGTAAAGCGGTTTTAAATAGTTCTTTTTAGGAGCTTTTTTATCAGGAAAACTATTACGCGATATCATATCATTTACTTTAGCCACTGCTGTGAAATCTACTTGGGCATCCGTTAATTTTTGTAAAATTATTTCATAATTTTGGTCATCCGGTATGTGAACACTTAATTTTTCTAATTGGTTACTAACTTCTGCTTTTAGAATATTAATAGACTTAGCCAAAGGGTTTGTTTCAAAGATATTTCGAGTAGTAATTGGTTCTCCATAATTTACAGTAACTTTTGCAGGGAATTGAGAAGGATGCTGATAGGTAACTCCTACAGGGATTATCGTAATTTCTAGATTTTTATTTTTCTCTAATGCACCGAAAACAATTCTAGTAAAACCTTTACTTAAGGGTCTAACTGATCTTTTTTTGTCATGAGTACCTTCAGGGAAAATCATTAAAGTTTCTCCACTATTTAGAATCTTATGGCATTTCTCAAAAATCTCTTTATTGTTGGCTAATTGTTGTATACCATCTCCAATTCTGTAAATAGGTAGTAAATATAAAGACTCTAAAATTTTTTTTATAAAAGGTTTTTTAAAAGAGGCTGCTCTTACTAAAAAGTGATTGTGTCTTTTATTAGTTGTGGTAACATACAAAGGGTCTACTAAACCATTTGGGTGGTTTACGGCAAATAAAACTGCTCCTTTTTTAGGAATATTTTGTCTACCTAAAACAGTTATCTTTTTGCTATAAAAAAATAATCCTAATTTTATAGTACTCCAAACAAATGCAAACCAAACTCTTTGAATCATAATTTTACTTTATTGAAGTGTTTTTTTCTGCCCCAATAGGTGGCTAAAAGAATACCAGAAAAGACATCCCAAATACCCCAAAAAGCAGCTAGTAAGGCCATTCCGCCTAAGCCATCAAAGAAACCAAATATTAGTAATAAACCTAAGCCACCATTTTGTATACCAGTTTCCATAGCAATAGTTTTTGTGTCTTGGGCATTTAACCCAAAAGTTTTAGCAGTATAAAAGCCAAGAATAAAAGCAAAAATATTATGTAAAACCACTAAGGATATCACATGGTGAATATGATTCTTAAATACTTCTATATTTTGAGAGAGGGCGATAAAAATAAGTACAATAAAGACCAACATAGAAATTGGTTTTAGTACTTTTTCTATTTTTTCTGATATTTCAGAATAGTAGTGTTTTATAAGCATTCCAAAAAACAATGGAATTCCTAAAATTAAAGAAACTAACTTTAATAAGTCTACCCAATTTAATTCTACCGTTTTTAAAATTGCATTTGTAGGTTCATATAAACTTCCCCAGAATTGTAAATTAAAAGGAGTCATAATAATGCAGATAAGTGTCGCAAATGCAGTTAAACTAACTGATAATGCTGCGTTTCCTCCAGCCATTTTACTAAAAAAGTTAGAAACATTTCCACCAGGGCAGGCGGCAATCATCATCATTCCTAAAGCAAAACTAGGATGGGGTTCTATAATAATTATGGCTAAAAAAGTAAATGCTGGTAATAAGATAAATTGGGATAGAACTCCAACAAAAAGAATTTTAGGTTTTTTTAAAAGTCTTTTAAAATCGTCTATAGAAATACCTAAAGCAACGCCAAACATAATAATTGCTATGGCAATATTTAAAAGCCATAATTCACTAGAATCGAAGTTTATTTTAATGGCATCTATGTCTATTTCTTTGCTAATTTTTAAAAGCATATTCTATAATATTTGAGCCCATTTTTAGGGCCTTTTCTCTGACACTTTTTGGATTGTTATGTATTAATTCATCTTCCCAACCATCACTTAAGTCGGTTTCATAATCATATAAAATCACCAATCTAGCTTTATAGAAAATACCAAAACCTTGCGCTGGTTTCTTATCATGTTCATGAATTTTTGGCATTCCATTTGGAAATTTAAATGTCTGATTGAAAATAGCATGGCTACTAGGAATTTCTTTAAACTCTAATTTTGGAAATACTTTTTTAATTTCTTTTCTTATATATTTATCTAAACCGTAATTGTCTGAAATATGTAAAAACCCTCCAGAAATTAAATATCTTCTTAGGTTTTCTGCCTCATCACCGGAGAAAAGTATATTTCCATGGCCTGTCATAAATAACATCGGATAGTTAAATAGATCTTCACTATCAACCGCTACTGCTTGGGGGTTCTTGGAAATAGTAGTTTTAATATTTGTATTTGCAAATGCTACTAAATTAGGAACTGCAGTTGGATTTGAGTACCAATCTCCACCACCATTGTATTTTAAAATAGCAACATCTTGAGCATATACTATGCTAGAAAAGCAAATTATAATTAGGATTTGTACCTGTTTCATAAATTTTAAAACGTAATTATTTTTCAAGCAATATACTAAATTACTCGTTTATAAATGAAACAATATTAACAGCTACTAGAGCCGCGGTTTCTGTGCGTAATCTACTTTCTCCTAAAGAAATAGGAGTAAATTCCTTTTCCAATGATTTTTGTATTTCTTCTGTAGAGAAATCTCCTTCGGGTCCAATAAGAATGGTTATTTTATCTGCTGGATCTATAATTGACTTTAAGGTAGTTTTATTTTGTTCTTCGCAATGTGCAATATATACTTTACCCTCAAAATCTTGTTGAATAAACTTATTAAATTTAATAGGAGCATTTAGTTTTGGGAGTGTAAACTTTAAAGATTGTTTCATGGCAGACTGAATAATTTTTTCAAAACGTTCAAGCTTTACAATTCGGCGTTCAGAATTAGAACAAATAATAGGTGTGATTTCATCGATACCAATTTCTGTTGCTTTTTCTAAAAACCATTCTATTCTGTCATTATTTTTTGTTGGTGCAATTGCAATATGTAAATAATAGGGCCAGGGTTTTATTTTTTCCTCAGCATTTATAATTATTGCAGAACATCTTTTATCATTTGCAAAACTAATTTCAACATCAAACAAGAATCCTTTTCCGTTCGTTATCTTAAGAATATCACCTTCTGTTTTTCTTAAAACACGCACAATGTGTTTACTCTCAATTTTATCGAAGGTAATTTGTTTGGTCTCTAATGAAATTTCTGAATTATAAAATAATTGCATTGTTTAAATGAGTTTCAAAATTTTAAAGATACAACGTGTTAAAGTTGCTGTTTTTTTTAACGAAAAGTTAATAATTATAGGTTTATGCGATATGTTCTTCGTCTTTTATGCGTTTCTGGATTAAAGTTCTCCCATAATTTTTTAATTGCTTCATTGTCTTCTAGTTCTGGTGTTCTTATACAATTCTCGATACCTAAAGGTGCAAAAGTTTTTGTGTATTGATCAAAAATTATAGCATGCACGCCTTTATTTTGATATTCTGGATGCACCCCAATTAAGTAGAAAGTAACATCTTTGGAATACTTTCTAGCCTTTAGTAAATGAAATAAACCAAATGGAAATAATTTTCCTTTAGCTTTCTGTAAAGCTTCAGAAAAAGAAGGCATAACAATGGCAAAGGCAACTACTTTACTCTTTTCATCTACCACAAATTTTATATATTCTGGGTTGATAAATGAAATATACTTTTCCTTAAAAAAAGCGATTTGAGCTTCAGAAATAGGAACAAAAGTGGATAATTTAGCATATGACTTGTCAAAGACTTCAAACATTTCATCTATATAAGGTAGAATATCTTTTGTCTTTGTAAAATCTAATGCTTTTAATTTAAATCGTTTTTTTATAATACGACTAACTCTATCAAAATAAACCGCATCTACATTCTTGAATTTGAATTTATTTTCTAAATATTCTTTTTCTTTTGTAAAACCTAATGCTTCTAAATGTTCTTTGTAATAAGAATGATTATACCAAGTAATCATGGTACCTATATGATCGAAACCCTCAACTAAAACGCCAGTTTTGTCTAAATTATTAAATCCAACAGGACCCTCTATGTATTCTAGATTATTTTCTAAACCAATCTCTTTTACTTTTTCTAAAAGAACCTTAGATACCTCAAGGTCATCAATTACATCAAACCATCCAAAACGCATTTTTTTAATTTGCTGTTTTTCAACTTCAAACCAATTAATAATAGCGACAATTCTGCCTACAATTACATCATTTTTTAGAGCTACAAAAAATTGCGCATCCGCATTCTTAAAAACGGGATTTTTCTCAGAGTCAAAATTATCAACTTCATCTTTTATAATAGGGGGTACCCAATATTTATTGTTTTTATATACCGAGAAAGGAAAGGTAACAAATTGCCTCATTTCCTTTTTGTTTATTATTTTTTTTAGTGTAATCATTTTAAAAAATCGATGCTAATTTTTACCGTTTTTTTTCTTTTTTTTATCTTCCTTTTTCATTTTCTTCTCTAACTCCTTTATTTCTCTTTCTAATTTCTCAATGTCTGTCTCGTTCTTTTTAGTTTTCTTTTTTCCAAATAAGCCTGAAATTCCGCTTTTTCTCTTTCTAGATTTGGTTTTTCTGCTTTTTTTAGATCTTGTTCTACTACCTTTAGCTTTCTTTCTGAAAATATTTAAAAATCTATTAAAGAAATTACTTTGTTTTTTATTATATTTTGATATTGGCGTTTCTTTTAAATTTCCGCCTTCATTGTCAAGTTCTTTAAAAGGATCTTGATGTTTGTTAATTCTGTACGAAACACCTAAACCGGCGTAATATCCTTGTGTTTTTCCTTCAAAAAGTAACCTTGCAGATGTATTAAATTGCAAATTACGGCTATATAAATATGCCAATCCTGCGCCTAAATCTAGGTTGTCTTGATCTTTTTGAAAGACCATTTGATTTTCAAAAAAAGCTGACCACCTGTTACTAAAGCTTTGGGTCAAAGTAATGATATATGAATATTGAGCGAAATCTGTACCAATATTATTGTAATAAAAATTGGTAATTACATTAAAATCTTGCGTAAGGTTTTGTTGCAATAATAAACCCATTTTTGGTGTAATACTTCCTGTTTTGTGGATGTCATTTACAAAATCTGTATTCATTCCCAAATACACGGCAACAGAAGGAATTAAACGTGCTAAATCAAATGTATTTTTTCTTTTCCAACTTCTTATTTCTTTTGACTTATCTTTATATGCTTGCTGATAGACTAGGTATTTAGCACCAATGGTCATGTTGCTTAATCCAGAGGTAAAATACTGAGATGTAAAAATATTTTTAAAAGCTACTTTATCTTTTTGATATGTTAATTGTGCGTTTAATTCTAATTTATCTAAAAAAAAACTAGTTCTAAATAGCAGGTCTATGCCTAATGATTGGGGTTTTGAGAATGTAGAAGTTATTGCTGTATTTCTTAGAAACACATTACTTTCAAATTGATAAACACCCTTACCAACACTATATGGACTTTCGGAAAAACCAGGTTTGTTAGAGTTAATTACGTCTGTGTATTGGGCAAAAACTGTTACAGAACCAATAAAAAATGATATTACAAAGAAGTGTAATCTATTCATAGTCTTAGATAAAGTATAGGGTTTCCAATTCAAGTCTAACATGCTTCACAAACATAGGATAAAAAACCTACTTTATAAAGATGAACCTTACTTTTTTAGCTTTAAGAAAGTTTTATAGATTCATAACGCTTCAATTGTACTCAAATTGTTATTTTTGATTATTATTTAACTAATTTTATAAATGGGCTTACTAAAAACAATCTTTTTTATTATTTTCTTTGTTTACGCTTTTAAATTTTTAGCGAGACTTTTTGCACCTTTTTTAATAAAAAAGGCTACAGAAACTATTAAGAAAAAAGCGGAACAACAGTTTAGAGGACAACAAGGACAGCAAGGACAACGACAAGGCTCTTCTGTAAAAGAGGGTGAAACAATTATTGATAAAAAACCAACAGGCGAGCAAGAAAGTAAAAAATCTGTTGGCGATTACGTAGATTTCGAAGAAATAGATTAATTTTTATTGTCTATAATTATCAATTAATAAATAATAAATCAAAGTGAAACTTACTAAAATATTTCCTTCTGTAGTTGCTATTCTTTTATTTTCATTGGCTTCCATCATTTATTTTCATCCTATTCTAAAAGGACATAAATTAAATCAATCAGATATTACTCAGTTTAGAGGAATGGTGAAAGATATTAATGATTTTAGATTAGAAAAAAATACAGAGCCTTATTGGACAGGGGCCTCTTTTAGTGGTATGCCAGCATATCCAGTAAGTGCTTATTATCCGAATGACTTTGTTAGAAGTTTAGACAGATTATTACGTTTTTTACCAAGGCCAGCAGATTACACTTTCTTATATTTTTTAAGCTTCTTTGTTTTAATGATGGCGTTAAAAGTAAACTGGAGATTGGCTATTTTAGGCTCTTTAGCCTTTGGGTTTTCTACGTATTTAATTATTATTTTTGGTGCAGGACATAACGCAAAAGCGCATGCAATTGCTTATATGCCTTTGGTGTTAGCAGGTTTTTTATGGATTTTTCAACGTAAGTTTATCCTTGGTTTTATAGTTACAGGCTTGGCAATGGCGTTAGAAATTTATACAAATCATATTCAAATGACCTATTACCTTGGTTTTTGTTTATTGATTTTAGGTATTGTAGAATTCGTGAATGCTGTAAAAGAAAAAGCTATACCTCTTTTTGTAAAAAAAGTGGCGATAATTATTGCAGCAGTGACCCTAGGTGTGGGTGCAAATGCACCACGTCTAATGGCCTTGAAAGAGTATGCAGACCATAGCACAAGGGGGAAGTCTGAATTGACAATAAATTTAGATGGTTCTAATAAGGAGATTACAAAGGGTCTAGACAAAACATATATTACGCAATATAGTTATGCGAAATTAGAAACATTTAATTTGTTTATTCCGCGCTTTATGGGTGGGGGAACTGTCGAGAAATTAGGGGAAGACTCTAATTTTTATCAGTTTATTGAAGAAAAAGCAGGAAAAAAAGTGGCTACAGAGTATTCTGAACAGGTTTTAACTTATTGGGGTGACCAACCAATTGTAGAAGCACCAGCCTATATTGGTGCCGTAATATTCTTTTTGTTTTTTTTAGGAATATTTTTAGTTAAAGGAAGATTGAGACAATGGTTAGTAGCTGCGACAGTCTTCTCAATTGTTTTAAGTTGGGGAAGAAATTTCGAAGTTGTTACCAATTTTTTTATAGATTATGTTCCGCTATACAACAAGTTTAGAGCGGTCTCGTCTATTCAAGTTATCGCCGAGTTGTGCGTTCCAACTTTAGGTGTTTTAGGTTTAAAGGCTTTTTTCTCTTCAGAAATAAGTAAAGAAGAGAAGTACCAAGGATTAAAGAGAGCAGTATTTACATTCGGAGCATTAATAATTATAGGATTTGCTTTTGCTCATATGTTTGGTACGTTTGAAGGTTTGAGAGATGTACAGCAATATGGGGAAATCCCCGGCTTTTTAGATGCAGTAATTGCAGATAGAAAAGCAATGTTGTTTTCGGATACAATTCGTTCTTTAGTTTTAGTTCTTATCTCTGGAACTGCTTTGTGGTTGTTTTTAAAAGGCAAGGTAAAACCCGTAATTGTAATTGTTACACTAACACTTTTAATTTTATTTGATTTAATTTCAGTAAACAAAAAGTACGTGAATGCAGATGATTTTAAAACGGCAAGAAAAATTAAAAAACCTTTTACAAAGTCAGGTGCAGATAAATTCATCTTACAAGATAAAAGCCATTACAGGGTTGCAAACTTTGCAGTAGACCTTATGAATGATGGAAGTACTTCTTATTATCATAACTCTATTGGAGGCTACCATGCTGCTAAATTAGGGCGTTATCAAGAATTATTTGATTTTCAAATAGCTAAAAATAACATACAGGTTTTTAACATGTTAAACACAAAGTATTTTATTATTCCAGATGCTGAAGGAAAACCGAAAGCACAGCAGAATACAGAAGCGAATGGAAATGTTTGGTTTGTAGACAACTTAATTCCTGTGCAAAATGCAAACTCAGAAATAAAAGCTTTAGATTCTTTAAATACAAAAAAGGAGGCTGTTATTTTAGAAAACGACTATAAGAAAATAGATACTCAGTTTTCGATAAATAGAGATGCCAATTCTCTTATAAAATTAATAAATTATGATGTAACTTCATTAAGCTATAAGTCAATAACTAAGTCAGTGCAATTTGCAGTATTTTCAGAAATTTTTTATAAAGAAGGTTGGAACGCATATTTAGACGGAGAACAGGTTCCACATTATCGTGTAAATTATGTTTTAAGGGGAATGAAGATTCCTGCCGGAATACACAATATAGAGTTTAAATTTGAGCCAAAAGTAATTGAGAAAGGAAAAACAGTTTCTTTAATTTCATATGTATTACTCTTCTTTGTTTCTTTTGGGTGGTTTTTTTATGATAAGAAGAAGGTAGCGTCATGAAAATAGGAATGATATTAGATGCTCCGTTTCCTCCAGACCCAAGGGTAGAGAACGAAGCCGTTTCTTTGGTAGAAAACGGTCATGAAGTATTTCTTTTTTGTTTAAAATATGCTGATGAAAAAGCTTTTGATACTATAAACGGAATTCAAGTAAGGAGATATAGCTCTAATACTATCGAGTATAAACTTTCTGCATTAGCATATACAATACCATTGTATTCAGTTATAATGCAAAAGAAGATTGCTAAATTTATAAAAGAAACTAATATAGAGGCTTTACATATTCATGATATGAGAATTGCGGGAGCTGTTTATAAAGTAAATGTGAATTTTAATTTACCTATAGTTTTAGATTTGCATGATAATATGCCAGAGGTAATGAAGTTGTACCCACATCTTCAAAAATTTCCAGGAAAGTATCTTATTTCTCCAAAAAAATGGAAGCAAAAGGAAGAGGAGTTTATAAAGAAAGCAAATAAAGTGATTGCAGTCTCTCCAGAGTTTATAGAGACTTTGGCAGCGCGATTACCATTGGAAAAAGACAAATTAGTTCTAGTACCAAATACAATAAGGAAAACTTTTTTTGAAGACTATAAAGTTAATGAAACTATTATTAAAAAATACAAGAGCAACTTTGTAATTCTTTATTTAGGTGACACGCATTTAAGAAGAGGAATACAAACAGCTATTGCGGCACTAGTGAAGTTAAAAGATACTATTCCTGAAATTAAATTAGTAATTGTAGGTAAAAACACCACAGATATAATACTAAGAAAGCAAGTAAAAGACTTGCAATTAGAACAATTTGTGGATTTTGAAGGTTGGCAAAATGTATCTCTTTTTCAATCTTATATTTTATCGAGTGAAATATGTATTTCACCCTTGCATAGAAACTTGCAACATGACGTTGCCTATGCAAACAAGATTTTTCAATATATGAGTTTGGCAAAACCATTATTAGTAAGCGATGCAATTGCTCAGAGAAAACTGGTAGAAAAAGTAGCTTGTGGTTTGGTTCATAAAGAAAGAGACTTTGAAGACTTTTCGAATAAAGTGGTAGCTTTGTATAAAAACAAAGCTCTAAGAATAGCGTTAGGAGAAAGTGGTAAAAAATTCGTTCAAAATGAGTTTTCTTGGGAACAAACCTCTAAAGAATTAATTAATTTGTATAATAATATGCAATATTGAAAGTCTTAATAATTACATATTACTGGCCACCAGCAGGAGGTTCTGGCGTACAACGTTGGTTGAAGTTCGTAAAGTATCTGCAAGAATTCGGAATAGAGCCTGTAGTGTACACTGTTGAAAATGCAAATTATTTAAAACAAGATATATCTCTTTTAAATGAAGTACCCAAGGGGATAAAGATTCTAAAGCAGCCTATTTGGGAACCGACAGATTTTTTATTTTGGAAAAAAAATAAACATAAAAATAAAGGGATTTCGAATGTCAGTAAAGGCGGATTTCTTTCTTTTATACGAGGTAATTTTTTCATTCCAGACCCTAAAATATTCTGGGTAAAACCTTCTGTAAACTATCTTCAAAAGTATTTAGATAATCATGCTATAGATGTAATTATTTCTACTGGACCACCGCATAGCATGCATTTAATTGCAGAAAAATTACATCAAAAAAACACTATAAAGTGGTTGGCAGACTTTAGAGACCCATGGTCAAATTTGTATTACAATAAAGATTTTAATCAACTTGCATTTGCTAAAAATAAAAATAAAAGATTAGAAGAAAGAATTTTGAGAAATTCAGATTGTATTTTAACAGTGAGCAATTCTTTAAAAGAAGAATTAGCAAAAACAGCAAAAAAAGTGGAAGTAATTACCAATGGTTTTGATGATGAATTTTTAGCTTCTAAGAACGTGATTTTAGATACAAAATTCTCAATATCTTATATTGGTTTATTGCCAAAACAAAGCAATCCAAATCTTTTATTTAAAGTCTTAAAAGGTCTTTGTAAAGAAAGTGAAACCTTTAAAAAAGACTTGCAATTAAATTTTATTGGAGATATCTCGGAAGAAGTTAAAGTAGAAATTTTGGCTAATAAATTAAATGAGAATACTGATTTTGTAGGGTATGTTTCTCATCAAGAAGCCATAGCTTATCAGAATAAATCGCAAGTATTGTTGTTGTTAATTCCGAATGTAAAAAATAACAAGGGTATCCTTACAGGAAAATTATTTGAGTATCTAAAAGCAAAACGACCTATTTTAGCAATAGGACCAGAGAAAGGCGATTTGGCCACAATATTGCAGGAAACAAACTCGGGAGTTATAGTGAATTTTGATGCGGAAGAAAAATTGAAATTAGAAATCGTAGCATTATATCAAAAATACAAAGAAGATAAATTGACAGTAGATTTGAGTAATATTAAAAAATATCACAGGAAAGAATTGACAAAAAAATTAGCGTTTATTTTAAAAAGTTTAAATTCGTAGTATGGGAATTGTATTAAGGCAATCTTTTAGAAATACAATTATTATTTATGGTGCATTTTTAATTGGCGGTGTAAATACCATTGTTTTTTACCCAAGAATTTTAGAGTCAGAATTTTATGGAATGGTTACATTTTTGTTATCTGCTTCTAATTTAATTATGCCATTAACAGCTTTCGGTATACAATATACCATTGTTAAGTTTTACTCTTCATATGAAACAAAAGAACAAAAAGATAAATTTTTATCTTCTGTAATTTTCTTACCATTACTCATTGCTTTACCTATTGGTTTTCTTTGGGATTATTTTCACGAATGGATTATGAGTAAGGTTGTGAAAGAGAATCAAATTATAGAAAGTTATACATTTTTCATTTATTTAATCGCTGTGGCCTGTGCTTATTTTGAGTTATTCTATTCTTGGACTAAAGTACATTTTCAAACTGTCTTTGGAAATATACTAAAAGAGTTATGGAATAGAGTAGTTGTAATGATTCTTCTGTCTGCTGTTTTCTTTGGTTTAATAACAAAAACTGAATTTATTTTCTATCTGACTATTGCATATCTTATCAGAGCCTTGGTAATGATGTCGTATGCTTTTTCAATGTACTTTCCAAAATTTTATTTCAAGTTACCAGATAATTACATAGAAGTTATTAAATATTCGGGATATATTATTTTAGCGGGAAGTGCAGGGGCTATTTTATTAGATATTGATAAAATTATGATTCCTGGAAAAGATGCTATAGAAAAAGCAGCATATTATTCTGTAGCTGTATTTATTGGTTCTTTTATTGAAGCCCCTAGTAGAGCAATGACACAAATTTTACAACCATTAACATCTAAATCTTTAAACGAGGCTAATACAATAGAAGTAGAAAGCTTATATAAAAAAAGTTCTATAAACTTACTTTTAGTAGGGGGATTATTTTTTTTACTGGTAAATTGTGGTGTTGGCGAACTTTTTAAATTAATGCCAGAAAAAGGATATGCTGGCGGGGAGTATGTTGTTTTAATGATTTCTTTAGCTAAATTATATACCATGTTTTTAGGAAGTAATGGCGCTATTATAAATAATTCTAAATTTTACAAAGTTGCATTACCACTTGCATTAGGGATGTCTTTTCTAGTGTATTTTTTAAATACATTTTTCTATTTTACTTTAGATATTGGTACAGATGGTTTGGCCTTAGCAACCTTAATTACAATTGTTTTTTTTAATACTGTAAAGTTGTGGTTTGTGCATCACAAATTTACAATAACTCCTTTTACAGCAAAGTCTTGGAAAATGATTCTTATTATTTTTGTTTTATTTAGTGCTTTCTATTTCTGGGATTTTTCTTCACCAGAAATTGAAATTTTAGAATTTAGCATAACACCTTTAATTAACATTGCCTTAAAAAGTGTTTTAATTACAGTTATTTATTTATACTTAATCTTAAAATGGAAGATTTCAAATGAAATAGATCTTTTAGTTAAAAAATACTACAAATAACAATCTATAGTATCTGTAAGCATGTGAAATAATAATGCAAAACAGAGAATCCTGGTCTTTTTAAAAAATAAACCAATTACATAAAACCCCATTGCTATATAAGAATGTAAAGGGTGAAAGTTAATACTGCAGCGGTTCTTATCAAAAATAGGAGTTGCTAAAAGATGGTCTAAATCTACGAACATAGATAATAAGAAAATTACATAAACTATTTTCCAATTTCTTCTAAAAAAGAAATAGGCTATTAGAGCGGGAGCAATAAAGTGCAGGCCGTAATGGATTATAAATACACTATTGAACATTTTTTTCCAAGAAGCTTATAGCGTTAGGACCTTCCATAAATAAAAGATCTAAAATGGATAGATTTGGAAGAAAACCGTGCTTATCGTCAAACATTTGAGTGTACGGTTTGACCACATTTTTTGGTTGCGTTTTAATAGCTGCTAAATTTCTGTGATCATTATTTTCTAAAACTTCACTATAAGAAATAGTTTTTTTAAACTTCGAATTTATTTGTAGTGCTTCAGAAATAAATAAAAAGGTATCAATATTTAGATCATGCAAGTAGGTGTATTTTTTTTCGAAAATATTGGCAATATCATCTACATAGAATTCGAAAAAAGGAGAGTTTCGATATGCCGTTTTTAACGACTTAAAATGTTGATCCTGCCAATGTGTTGCATTTCCTATAAGCGTGTCTTTTGTCTGCTTTCTAGAAGAGCTATTAGGGTGTTTAACAGGAATATTTAATAATTGCTTTCCGTTGGTGTTAAAAATGTAACATCTGTTTCTATAGCTTTGTTTTTGAAAATTATCATGTACCTCAAAGATTACTTCATCTGTATTTATTATTTCTGAATATTGAGAAATAGGAGAGAAGTATGTAGGTATAAATAATGCCATTGTATCAATTCAATATTCAGTTAACGCGAAAAAAAATCATATCTTTTTCGTTTCATATTCTTACTTAACTTTTTTCTTTTTTCCTTTATAAAAGCTATATCCGAAGTACAAAGCAATTAAAACAAGAACTAAATACCTGTATGAAACAGGCGTGCCTTCTCCGTGGACAGTTGTAAACATTCTATCCCAACGGATAGATTTTATCTTTTCGCCAAAAGATGCGGCATTTGCATCCCAACTCCACCAAATCATAACAGGTTTTCCTAAAACATGGTCAAAAGGAACATATCCCCAATAACGTGCATCTAAAGAGTTGTGCCTGTTATCTCCCATTAACCAATAATAATCTTGCTTAAAGGTGTAAGAGTCTGCTTTTTCTCCGTTGATGAAAATCGCATCACCAACAACAGCTAAATCATTATTTTCATAATTTTTTATAATCTGTTTGTAATAAGGTAAAGAGGCTGCATCTATTTTTACAGTTGCACCCGCTTTCGGAATATAAATAGGGCCAAAGTTATCTTGACTCCATTTGTTACTAGCTATATGTGGGAAAATCGCATTATCTGCATCAAAATTTAATTTGGTAACCGCAACTGTTTGTGGCAATTTCCTTAAACGAATAGCCTCATCTTCTGTTAGATTAATATTTATTTTATTCGCAACAGATTCCATTTTTAAGCGTCTTGCAAAATCAGGGTTTATACCACCAGCAACTTCGGTATATAAAGAGTCTGATGACATTTTTGATAAATTACCGTTTTTCTTTATAGCTTCTTGTACTTTAGCATTGTTCCAATATTCAGATAATATGCTATAAACGCCTGTTCTTTCTTTTTTAATTAAAAACCGAGGATAGTTATTTGCATCGATGGGTGTCTTGGCCTCATAGGTGTAATAAAACTGAATTTTAGCCCTGTCGGGTAATTCGTTTTTCTTTCCGTTAATATATACATATCCGTTTCTTAACTCTAAAGAATCTCCTGCAATACCAACGCTACGTTTTACATAGTTGGTTTTCTTATCTACTGGTTTATAAGTAAATTTCCCAGAAGTATCTCCCCACATAGTGGCCAATGTGTCTGCCGGCCAATTGAAACAAACAATGTCGTTATTTTTTATGTTTTGTAAACCCGGCAATCTTGTGTAAGGTAATTGTGGTTTTTTAAAATAGGATGCAGATTTTGTAAAAGGAATAGAATCATGCACCATTGGTAATGCAACTAAGGTAGATGGCACTCTAGCACCATAATGAAATTTGCTTACAAATAAGTAATCTCCTACTAATAAAGATTTTTCTAAAGAAGAGGTTGGTATGGTAAAAGGCTGCATAAAATAGGTGTGCACTATAGTGGCTGCAATAATTGCAAAGGTTATCGAGCTCACCCATTCACCAAATTCAGAACGCGGTTTTAAACTTCTGCCTGCATTGTATTTTGTGTCTGTCGCATAATTAATGTAGAAAATATAAAATCCTAGCGTTACAATTGCTAAAAGGGAATCTAACTTTTTATAAAAGCCAAATGTTCTGACGGTTTCAATCCAAATTATGGGAAACATTAACAAATTTATCACAGGAATAAATAGTAAAAGAATCCACCATTTTGGCCTATTAATAATTTGCATTAGAACAATCCCGTTATAAATAGGAATAGCAGCTTCCCAAGTTTTTCTGCCAGCTTTTACATACAATTTCCAAGTTCCTAAAAAATGTAGTACCTGAATTATAAGAAAAAAGAGAAACCATTCAGTAAAATTCATAATTATTATATTTTAAAATCTTGTATAACAAGAATTATATTTAGTTTTAGATAAGGCGCAAAATAAAGAAAAAGTTACACTTTTTAACGGATATTTAACACATCTTTCATGCTAAATACGCCGGTTTTACCAATAAGCCATTCTGCAGCAACAACAGCACCCAATGCAAAGCCTTTTCTACTATGGGCTGTATGTTTAATTTCTATAGTGTCTACTTTAGAGTCATACCAAATAGTATGAGTTCCGGGTACTTCAGGAATTCTTTTCGCAACAATTGGTATATTTTCTTTTGAAGAATTTTCGCCAAGTTCCCAGTTTTCTTTTGAAGAATTTTCTATAATTCCTTCAGCTATTGTTATTGCTGTTCCGCTTGGTGCATCTAATTTTTTCATATGATGAATTTCTTCTATAGAAATGTTATAATTTTCTAAAGAGTTCATCATTTTAGCCAATTGTTTATTCAATTCAAAAAATATATTTACACCCAAACTAAAGTTAGAAGCGTAAATGAAGGCTCCTTTTTCTTTTTCACAAAGTTCAATTGCTTCCTGGTGCTTATCTAACCAACCAGTGGTTCCAGAAATTACTGGAACTTTATTTTTAATGCAGTTAGAAATATTATCGAATGCTGAGGTTGGTATGCTAAAATCAATCGCAACGTCTGCTAAATGAATATCAATAGTATCATTAATATCTTTTTTTATAACGATTTCATGTCCTCTAGAAACTGCAATTTTTTCAAGTTCTTTTCCCATTCTTCCGTAACCTAATAATGCAATTTTCATTTTAAAAAGTATATTTTAAGGTAAAGCCAACTTTTGGGGCGTTAAATAATATAGGGTTGTTAACAAAGGTAGGTCTAAAAGACAAATTATCATCTGTGTTAAACTGCAATAAATGTGCATTTACACTAGCTTCTATAATTTGTAAAACATATAATATTACTCCCCACATTAAAGATAAGTCTCTATTTTCCATTAATTGTTCTTGCGCCTTTTCTAAAGTTTCTAAAGAAACGGATACATTGCCTAAGTCGTCTGTGAATTCGTCTTGTAATCCTGTTTTTCTTAATTTGTAAGCGGTTCTAAATCGTTTGTATTGGCTATTATTGTCTAAGTAAAAATAAGTTGGTGCCGCCAAGGCTACCCAAACAAGAGGAGCTTTCCAGTATTTTTTGTTGTATACTTGGCCCATACCTGGTAAAATTGCCGAATAAAATGCTGCTTTAGCAGGGGCAAGAGGTTTGTAAAGCCCTTCTTGTATAAATAAGTTCTCTTTTGATTTTCTTTCTTTTACACGCGTAGAATCTTTTTGACAATAAAGATGCAAAGAGAATAATAATATTAAAAATGTTAAAATGTTATTTTTTGAAAACACTTATTTTAGTAAGTTTTTTATGCGGTTAAAATCTTCTTCAGAATGAAAAGGAATAGATATCTTCCCTTTTCCATTCGCACTTAAAGTAACATCTACCTTATGACCAAAGTAATCATTTATATCTTTTAAACTATTTTTAACGAAAGCAGGTACCATTTTTTTCTTCGGTTTTGCAATCGTTCCTGATTTTAAACTCTTAACTAAATCTTCAGTTTGTCTAACAGATAGTTTTTCTCGTAATATCTTTTCATAGATAGCTAGTTGTTCTTCTGAATCATCTACATTAATCATAGCTCTACCATGTCCCATAGATATAAAACCATCTCTCATTCCTGTTTGTAAAATAGGATCTAGTTTTAATAGTCGTAAATAATTTGTTACTGTAGAACGTTTTTTTCCTACTCTAATACTCAAATCTTCTTGCGTTAATTGAATTTCATCAATCAAACGTTGGTAAGAAAGTGCTACCTCTATTGGATCTAGATTTTTACGCTGAATGTTTTCTACCAAAGCCATTTCTAGCATTTCTTGGTCATTTGCTAATCTAATATATGCAGGTACTGTTTTATTACCTATTAATTTAGAAGCTCTAAATCTGCGCTCTCCAGAAACTAACTGAAATTTATTTCCTTCTAATTTCCTTACTGTAATTGGTTGAATTACACCAAGCTCTTTAATAGAATTAGCTAATTCTCTTAAAGCTTCTTTGTCAAAATAAGTTCTTGGCTGAAAAGGGTTTACTTCAATAGCATCTAACTCTAAGTCTATGATGCTACCCACTAATTTTGCTGCATTTTTATCTGTTGCAGCGTTAATATTTGGAGTATCTTTTAATAAAGCAGATAATCCTCTACCTAAAGCTTGCTTTCTGGTTGCTTTTGCCATTTTACGAATTCTTTTTTATTAATTCTTGAGCTAAATTTAAGTAATTTATGGCTCCTTTACTAGTCGCATCATAGGCAATAATGCTTTCACCAAAACTTGGAGCTTCTCCCAGACGTGTGTTTCTTCTTATAATAGTTTCAAAAACCATTGAATGAAAATGTTTTCTAACTTCATCTACGACTTGGTTAGAAAGACGTAATCGAGAATCAAACATGGTTAATAATAGTCCTTCAATATCTAATTCTGTATTATGAATATTTTGAATACTTTTTATAGTATTTAATAATTTACCCAAACCTTCTAAGGCAAAATATTCACATTGAATTGGAACAATTACAGAGTCTGCTGCAACTAAAGAGTTTAGGGTTATCAATCCTAAAGATGGTGCACAATCAATTAAAATATAATCATAATCATCTGTAATATTAACTAATGCTTTTTTTAGCATATATTCTCTATCTTCTTTGTCTACTAATTCTATCTCAATAGCTACTAAATCTATATTTGCTGGAATTATATCTACATTGGGTGATGAGGTTTTTACAATTGCATCCTTTGCAGAAATTGAATGTTCTAAAACATGATAGGTTCCACCTTCTACTGCATCAACGTCAATTCCTAAGCCAGAAGAAGCGTTTGCTTGCGGGTCAGCATCAATTAATAGTACTTTTTTCTCTAAAACTCCTAAAGAAGCTGCCAAGTTTATGCTTGTGGTAGTTTTACCAACTCCACCTTTTTGATTTGCTATTGCAATTATTTTTCCCATTAATATCAGAGGATTTTTACGAAGTAAATTTACAATTAATTATCTTTTTAAGAAGTGAAAGATGTTAACAAAAACACAAAAGCAAAAATTTGTGATATTAGGGAGTTTAAACCTGTTTTTTTTAATAACCAGAATTAAAAAAAGATAAGTGACTTTCATAAAATAAATCATTTTATGAAAGTCACTTAATTAAATAAATTTCTAATATTTTTGATTAAGAAATTATAATTAGAAGGCTACGCCTAAAGTATTTCTTACTAACTCGCCTTAATTGATGTTTTCTAAAACAGTACTATTTATTTTTTGGGAATATTCCCCAATATTTCTATTAAGAATCTCCAGAATTTTTTAGTTGATGAAATACTTGCGCGTTCATCAGGTGAATGTGCACCTCTTATAGTCGGTCCAAAGGAAACCATATCTATTTCGGGGTAGTTCTGTCCCAGGATACCGCATTCTAAACCTGCATGACAAGCTTCAACTTTTGCTTTTTCTCCATGTAAGTTCTCATATAAGTTAGATACAATATCTAGTATTTCGGAATTTATATTCGGCTGCCAACCTGGGTACTCGCCTGAAAGCTCAACGTCAAAACCAGACAATTCAAAAGCAGATTTCAATGAATTTGCTAAGTCAATTTTATTAGTTTCAGATGATGAACGTGTTAAACATCCAATTTTAATTTGGCCAGATTTTACAATAACTCTAGCAATATTATTAGAAGTTTCTACTAAGTTTTCTATATCTGGGCTCATCCTATATACTCCATTAAAAGCAGCGTAAGTAGATTTTAAAAACCCTTCTTGCACGCCTAATTCCATCACCTTTTCTGGAAGCTGAGTTTCTTGAATCTCTATTATTAAGTTACTTTCTATTGTTGAAAACTCTTCTTTTATGTTGCTGATAAGTCTGCCTGTATTCAATAAGAAAAATTCTTTAGAAGCAGTATCTACAGTAACTAAGGCAAAACTTTCTCTTGGAATTGCATTTCGCAAACTACCTCCATTAACTTCAGATATTTTTAAACCGCAGTTAGTAGCTCCTTCAAATAATAAACGATTCATTATTTTATTAGCATTTCCTAAACCTTTAATAATATCCATTCCAGAGTGACCACCATTTAAACCTTTCACAGAAATAGTAAAAGCAGTTGCTGTCTCAGGCACTAGCTCTTCTCTATATGTTCTTATGGCAGTTACGTCAATTCCTCCAGCACAGCCCATTCCAATTTCATCATCTTCTTCTGTGTCTAAGTTTAACAGAATTTCACCTTTTAAAACACCACCTTCTAAACCCATTGCACCGGTCATACCGGTTTCTTCATCTATCGTAAAGAGGGCCTCTAGATTAGGGTGTTCAATTTCTGTTGAAGCTAAAACAGCCATTATTGAAGCAACTCCTAAACCATTATCTGCACCTAAAGTTGTACCATCTGCAGTAACCCAATCTCCTTGGATTAACATTTTAATTCCTTCTTTCTCAAAATTAAAAATAGTATCTGAGTTTTTTTGATGCACCATGTCTAAGTGACTTTGTAAAACTACTGTTTTTCTATTTTCTAAACCTTTTGTTGCAGGTTTAGTAATAATAACATTGCCAACTTTATCTACAAATGTTTCTAAATTTAGTTTTTTACCAAAATCTACCATAAATTGAATAACACGTTCTTCTTTTTTTGAAGTACGAGGAACTGCATTTAAATCTGCAAACATATTCCAAACTTCTTTTGGTTCTAAATTCCTTACTGATGTACTCATTTTTTGTTTTTTTTATTACGTTTCAAAAATACGATTTTATGTTTCTAGCTAAAAGGTTTAATAGGTATTTAAAGTTTTCGATTCCGTTCTTAACAGAATTGAAATATCTTTTAAATGAAGTCGAAAAGTGATAATTATAAATTAAGAAATTTCAATGATGCTATCAGAAATATTTTTCCTCACTTTTGTTAAATCTTTCATATAATCATCTGATGCTCTAAAGCCTACAGGTAAAACTAATACGGATTTTAAATTGTCTTTTGTTAGGTCTAAAATTTCATCATATTTTTCTGGTGTAAAACCTTCCATTGGACAAGAATCTATCTCCTGTGAAGCACAAACTGTTAACAAATTCCCAAGAGCAATATAGGCTTGATTTTTATTTGAAACATATAATTCTTCTTGTGTTTTTTTTGCAATTTCTGCAGTTAAAAACTTTTTAAATGGATTGATAACTTCATCAGGTGTATTTCTAATTTTTTGCACTAAATTAAAGTAGTTTTCTACTTCTTTAGTTGTGTAATTATCTTTTATACATATTACTAATAGATGAGATGCTTGTAAAATCTGTTGTTGATTCCATGAGAACGGTACAAGTTTTTCTTGAATTTTTTTATTTTTAATTATCACTAATTTTAACGGCTGCAAGCCGTAAGATGTAGCTGTTAAATTAAAGGCTTCTTTTAACGTTTCTATTTGTTTCTCTGAAAGATTTTTGTTCGTATCAAATTTTTTAACAGCATAGCGCCATTTTAAACTATCTATAATATTCATTATTCTTATTTTGAAATGCAAAAATAGTGCAATATTACTATTTAATATCAATGTGGTAATTATATAAATTTATAGAAGTATCAATTTTTTTGTACATTGATAATAAAAAGCATGAATGAAGATTTTTTGCATTATGTATGGCTGTACAAAATGTTTTCAAAGGTAGATTTTAAGACAACAGGTAATGAGCATTTATCAATTATAAAGTCCGGTTTACATAATAAAAATGCTGGACCGGATTTTTTAAATGCACAATTAAAAATTGATGGACAAACTTGGATAGGAAATGTAGAAATCCATTTAAAGGCTTCAGATTGGTATATGCATAACCATGAAAAAGATTTAAATTATGATGCAGTTATTTTGCATGTAGTTTGGGAGAATGATGCTGCTATTTACATGAAAAATAATAAGCCAATCCCAACTTTGGTTTTAAAAAATTTTATTGACGAAACTGTTTTAAATAAGTATGAAAATTTATTTTTAGCACCAACCACCTGGCTTCCTTGCAAAAATGCTATTTCTACGGTTGATAAATTTATTTTTAATAATTGGAAAGAACGTTTATTTTTTGACCGCCTTGAAAGAAAATCTGAGGAAATAAATACTTTATTACAACAAGAAAATAATAATTTTGAAGCAGTTTTATTTCAATTATTAATAAAGAATTTTGGGTTAAAAGTAAATGGCAACTCTTTTTTAAGATTGGCACAGTCTGTAGACTATTCTGTAATTAAGAAACTCAGTTTTCGTACAAATCAGCTTGCTGCTTTACTCTTTGGTCAGGCAGGTTTTTTAGAGGAGGAAACTGAAGACAAATATCAGAAAGAATTAAGAAAGGAATATGATTATTTAAAACATAAGTTTAAGTTAAACCACATTCCTAAAAACGAATTTTCTTTTTTCAGAATGCGTCCTAATAATTTCCCAACCATTAGAATAGCTCAATTAGTCGCGTTATTTCATAAACACCAAAACCTGTTTTCTAAATTGATAGCGATAGACAACTTAGAGGAGTTTTATGAAATATTTACTGTTGTTGTAAATCCTTTTTGGCAAACACATTATAATTTCGATTCGATATCAAAAAAATCATCAAAAAAAATCACAACTTCATTTATCGATTTGTTAATTATTAATACGATTATTCCATTAAAATTTTTGTTTCAAAAAAGCAGAGGAGAAGTGCATGAAGAATTTTTTTTAGTACTTCTTAAAAAGATGAAGCCAGAGAAAAATAGCATCATTTCTAAATTTTCTGAAATTGGAGTAAGTTCTAAAAATGCTTTCGATACACAGACTTTATTGGAGCTTAAAAATAATTATTGCGCACCTAAACGTTGTTTAGAGTGCGCAATAGGTAATATTATACTTAAAAGATAAATAGAGAATCTATCCTTTTTTAAGAATAGTAGAGTTCTCTTATTTTGGGTCTAAAATATTGTTAATGAGAATAACAGAATCCTTGTAATGATACTTTGTTATTTTATTTACTGTTTTTTTACTTGCCGCATTTAATTGATATTTTAATGTGGTTAATTCACCACGAATAATTGAAGGAATATCTGTATTCTGAATCGAAACATCTTTCATTAAACTAGACAATCTGTTGATAAAAGATTTTTGAAGGTTTCTTCGATGAAGATCAACATTTTTAATAATCCTTGTTTCAGAGAAAATTCCTCTTCTTAAGTCGCCCACCATATCTATTGCGGCATAATGGTTTTCTTGAATAACTTCTGTATCAATAAGTCTTTTTAAGGTTTTAGTATTTAGTAATATTCTTAAAAATCTGTTTTGGTACTTTGTCAGCATCTCACTATATCCAGCCTCTTTAATTTTGTTTAAAATATTTTTATCTAACAACCAATTCTGAGTTTGAAAAACATTTGTTTGTAACCAATTTAAAGACTCTTTTTGTTTTGCTTTTGAAGTAGGTATATAGATTTCTCCTATTTGAGATGGTTTTTTATTAAACTCATAAACACCTCCAATATTTCCTGCTACATGGCCAACATATCTGCCCCAAACACTTAACAATTCCCCATACAATTCACTTAAATCTTCATAATTATTAGTTTGATCAGAAGTCCACTTTGGTAAGTTTTTAGCAACAATTTTCAGATTTTTTATTCCATATGTACTAGATTTTATTTGGTCATTGCCTATTCCTTCGGTTTGTGCAGAAGGGTCAAAACGTTGTCCACCAAATCTATAAATCGGATTATCTGCTTTATTTTCAATCCATTTATTTAATATTTTAACTTCATCATCGGGCTTATTTATATTTGCTATTTTTCGATACCCCCAGTTGATTGCATAGTGGTCATATGGTCCCAATTGTCTTATAAAACGAATATTTTTATCGCCCGGTTGCGCAACGTAATTATATCTAGCGTAATCCATAATTGTAGCAGCAATACCATTTTTTTGTGTAAAACTTCCGGAACGTAAAGAATCGGTTGGGTATGCAAAACTAGCTGCCATATTGTGAGGTAAACCTAAAGCATGTCCAACTTCATGTGCAATAACCATACGCATCATATCTCCAATCTCTTCATCTGTGGTGTTTAACGTTCTTGCAGACGGATTTGCAGCACCAGTTTCTAATAAATATCTATTCCTGTAAGAACGTAAATGGTTGTGGTACCAAATAATATCACTTTCTAAAATCTCGCCAGATCTGGGATCTGATACAGATGGTCCAACCGCATTTCTAGTTGTGCTTGCTACATACCTAATAGAAGAGTATCGCACATCTTCCATGCTAAACTCTGGGTCTTCTGATTTTGTTGGGGGCATTTTTGCCATAATAGCATTTTTAAAACCAGCTGTTTCGAATACTTTTTGCCAATCGTCTACACCTTGTTTTATGTATTTTCTTAATTTCTTAGGTGTGGCAGGATCTAAATAATAGATAATAGGTTTTTTAGGTTCAACCAATTCGCCGCGATTGTAAGCATCTTCATCTGTTGGTTCAAGGCGCCAGCGTTTAATATACCTTTTGCTATCTGCTTTTAAGGCTTCAGAATTATAATCTACATTGCCTAAAGAGAAATAACCAACTCTTTTATCATAAACTCTTGACATCATTGGGTTCTCTGGCAATAAAATCATAGATTGATTAATGCGAATAGTAATGGTATTTGTGCTTTTATTACTGGGTGGCGTATCTGATTCAAAAGTGAAATCTTGCACAACTTCAATGTTTTTTGGATAACTTTTTATACTATTGATAAAGCTTCGAGAAGTATCTAATTTTTTTACTTTATACGTTTTTCTATAAAAAGTTGGTAGTGCTGTAATCGCTTTTACATCGGTAGAAAATAATTTTGTAACGTCTACTAGCACAGCAGTAGAATCTATGTTTTGAGATTTTATATCGAAAGCGTAAATGATAGGCTCTAAGTTATTCGCCTTAACAGATTTATAAATTGGTAAAGAATCATTTGCTATGGCATTGTAAGATTTTACTTTTAGAAGTACCTTGTTTTTATATTGTTCCCAAACAATAACCTGGGTATTAATTTTAGATCCAGCATTTACATAACCTCCCCCTAAACCCGCAGGAAGCTCTTTAATTCTCGTTACTAATAACATTTCTTTTCCCAAGTACAACTTTGGAATTTCATAGATAAATTTTTCTTTATTCTCATGCACTTTAAATAAGCCCTTATCGGTTTTTGTGCCTTCATTTACAAAGTCAGTATATAAAATAGCTTTACTTTTTTTAATAGTATTAACAGTTTCCTCTCTTTTTTTCTTTTTCACTTTTTTTCTTTGCGCTAACGTTTCTATTGGAAGGAAAAAAACAAAAATAATTGCATATAGTAGCAGATTTTTCATGGTCTAGTGCTTTTGTATATTGATGGAACTAAAATATTAAAAACCTATTGAATAATTACGTTTCATATGTTAAAAAAAATGCTCAAAAATCGAAGATTTTTGAGCATTTAAATAATTATAAGAAGGATGTTTTAATATAAACTCTTGTATTTTTCAGGGTTCGATTCGTGCATAATATCATATACTTTTTCGAAAATATCTTCAGCAGAAGGTTTAGAGAAGTAGTCTCCATCTGTTCCATAAGCAGTTCTATGTGCTTTTGCTGTTAAAGTGCAAGGTTTGCTATCTAAATATTGGTATCCGTTCTGTTTTTCTAAAATTTCTTGTAAAAGATAGGCGGATGCACCACCTGGAACATCTTCATCAATTACTAACAGTTTATTTGTTTTTACTAAACTTTTTACACAATCACTATTTAAGTCAAAAGGTAATAAGCTTTGCGCATCAATAATTTCTATATTAATGCCCACTTGTTGCAGTTCTTTAGAAGTCTCTTGAACAATTCTTAACGTAGAACCATAAGAAACTATAGTAATATCTGTGCCTTCTTTTACCGTTTCTACAACGCCAATTTTAGTTTTAAATTCTGCTAAATTTAAAGGAAGTTCTTCCTTTAAACGATATCCGTTTAGACATTCTATAACTAATGCGGGTTCGTCACCTTCTAGAAGTGTGTTGTAAAAACCTGCAGCTTTAGTCATGTTTCTAGGTACTAAAACATGTATACCACGAATGTTATTTATAATACCTCCCATTGGAGATCCGGCATGCCATATTCCTTCTAATCTGTGTCCGCGTGTTCTAATAATTAAAGGCGCTTTTTGCTTTCCAAAAGTTCTATAATGAAGTGTTGCCAAGTCATCACTCATTATTTGAAGTGCGTACAGTAAGTAATCTAAATATTGTATTTCTGCAATAGGTCTTAAACCACGCATAGCTAAGCCAATCCCTTGTCCAATTATGGTTGCTTCTCTAATTCCTGTATCTGCAACTCTTATGTCGCCATATTTTTCTTGAAGTCCTTCTAAACCTTGGTTTACGTCTCCAATGAAACCTGCATCTTCACCAAAAATAATAACTTCTGGATGTTTTTTTAAGATAGCATCAAAATTATCTCTCATTACAACTCTTGCGTCTACTAAGTTTTGGTTTTGAGCAAATACAGGCTTTTTCTCCTCAACATTTAAGGCACTGTATTTACTTTCACTTAATAAGTAAGAAGAGTATACAGCATCAGCATTTTTAACAGTTGCTTTTATAAAATTTTGAAGTTCTTTTTTCTCTGCAAAGTTTTCTTCTTTTAAATAACGAAGTGATTTTCTTGCAGCAATTAGTATATCTTTAATTATTGGTTCTGTTATTTTCTCTAAATCATTTTTATATTTAGTGATAAAAGCCTTATTTTCACTTTTTTCAGCAACCCTATTTAATAATTTTACAGCAATTGCTGCTTCTGATATTAATTCGTTATTGTAAGCATTCCAAGCATTTCTCTTTGCAGTATTTACTGTTTTTTTTGCTTCTTTTTCTAAAATTATTATTTCTTCTTCAGAATCTACAAAGCGCAAAGTTTCTCCAGAGTCTGTTTCTAGTTCAAAATCCAAAATCCATTTTCGCATTTTCTCCACACAATCATGGTCTTTTTCCCACTGCAGTCTTTCTTTACCTTTATATCTTTCGTGAGAGCCAGAAGTTGAATGTCCTTGAGGCTGTGTCAATTCCTTCACATGAATTAAAACAGGTACATGTTGTTCTCTAGCTATTATTGATGCTCTGCTGTATACATCGACTAATTGTACATAATCCCAACCATCTACTACAATAATTTCGTACCCATTAGCTTCATTTTCTCTTTGAAAACCCTTTAAGATTTCAGAGATACTTTCTTTTGTGGTTTGATGTTTTGCATGCACAGAAATTCCGTATTCATCATCCCAGACACTAATTATCATCGGAACCTGCAGAACACCGGCTGCATTTATTGTTTCAAAAAATAAACCTTCACTTGTACTTGCATTTCCAATGGTTCCCCAAGCAACTTCATTTCCTTTATTAGAAAAATCAGTTTTATGCTGCACACTTTTTTCGTTTCTATATATTTTAGATGCTTGTGCTAAGCCTAATAAACGAGGCATTTGAGCAGCTGTGGGAGAAATATCAGCACTGGAATTATATTGTTCTGTAAGATTTTTCCAGCTACCGTCATCGTTTAGACTATGAGTTGCGAAATGACCACCCATTTGCCTTCCGGCAGACATTGGTTCTATTTCTATTTTTGTATGAGCATACAGTCCTGCAAAAAATTGTTGTGCTGTAAGTTCACCAATAGCCATCATAAAGGTTTGATCTCTGTAGTATCCCGATCTAAAATCACCTTTTTTAAAAGCTTTTGCCATTGCTAATTGTGGCACTTCTTTTCCGTCTCCAAAAATACCAAATTTAGCTTTTCCGGTTAAAACCTCTCTTCTACCAAGCAAACTACATTCTCTACTAATTTTAGCAATTTTGTAGTCGTTTAAAACTTCCTCTTTAAAATCTTTAAAAGAAAGTTCTTTTTTATCTTGAATTAGGGTTTTTTGCGACATTATTTTCTTGGTTTGGAATTTTGCAAAGGTAGTTTTTTTAGTTGATATTTAGAAATATAAATAAATATATTAAATATTCATCAATAGAATCAATTAAAAATATGTTTTTTTTGCGAATAATGCAATAAAATAGTTCGGTTAGTTTTGAGTGTTTAATTTTTTACAAGAAACCTCTTTTAAAAAAATTATAAATACTATTTACATCACCAGTAAAAGTAAACCTTATATTTTGTGCATAGGAGGCTTGTGAAACCTCCCAACCATTATTTGAGTAAAGAGGAAAATAGATTTCAAAAATATTATGTACAAAGTTTAATCTAATCCCGTTTTCATAGCCAAAGAATAGACGCTCTTTTTTGTTTTTTAGAAAGGCAACATCTTGGTAAAGCTCTATCCAACGCCATAAGCCAATACTAGAATTTAAAGACAACATATATTGATTAGCAAACCTTGTTGGTAAAACAGATTTAAAACCACCTTCTGTTATAATATATTGCTGACTAAAAATACCGGAGTCTTCTGAACGACCATAATACCCTAATTCAAATAAATAATCATTTGCGCGGTCTAAACCAAAGCTAAAATAGTCTCCTTCAGAATTATTTTTAAGAAATGCGCCTGCAAAAACTCTAAAGTCTAATTGTGTGTCCGAAGAGGTAAGTTTTCTATACCTAAAATCTGCCGAAACTTTAGAAAAGTTTTCAGCAATCTCTGTATTGACGTTAAAGCGAGTTTCTTCTATAATATCTGGGTTGATGTAGTTGTAACTTAAACTAAGGACACTGTAGTTATCTCGCTCTGTTTTGGCAGTCCCTGGAAGAATTTCTTTATCTATATGTACTACCTTTGCGCTAATGAACTTGCTAGTGGCGTCTCTTAAAGATTTTCTTTTAAATTGAAGATATACATATGGTATTAAAGAACTATAAGACAATCCTGGTGCATATTGAAGTGTGTTTCCGGCAATACCGTATGAAATTTTATAGATATCTGTATCTTCAAAAAATTGGTTATATAGTATAGAAAAAGAGCCATTTACCTTGTTACTCTTGGTTGCGTAACCGGGTAGGAATTTAGCTATCAAATTTCTTTTTATTAAAGGTTTGTTATGTAATTTCATGCCCAAAATTAGTCCATCATAATAGTTATAGCTAAATCTAGGTTGATAGAATACTTGATTATAATTGGGTGCTTTTGCATCTTTTATAAAAGAAAGCTTTAACGGTTTATTAAAGAATTTCTTATCTGTATTGTAATAGTTGTTTAAAGTATTGTATTCCGGATGAATGTTTTCATAATTTAAAACTAATTGATCAAATACACCTTTAGGAATGCTTGTAGTTAGTGTGTCTTTAATATTAGAGAACCACCTTTTGTAAGTTATCTCATTGTTTTTTATACCGTATAATGCAATTGGGGTAGTAATGTTACGTTTGTTTTTAATGGTAACTTTTAAACTATCTTTTGTTTTTTTTACTTCTTCGATAGCATAGTCTATTTTCTTATTTGTCTTTATGTAGTCTTTAAAAAACCATCTTATGTCTTTATCTGTATTTTGAGTTAAGATCTCTTTAAAGTTAGAAATTTCGGAAATAAGAAGTTTATTTTTCTGATAAAACTCTTTGATACTTTTATTTAATACTTCCTCACCTAAATAACCTTTTAAGTAATTAAAACCCAAACCAGCTTTGTACTTGCTAACAATTTTTCTATTAAAATTAGAGAGTAAATCGGCAGGTGTATTTAAAGATTGGTCTAGAAATTGTCTAGCTGTAAATTGATATACAAAAGGGTACTTATCATTAAATTTTAATTTTGAGATTTGAGATCTTCTTAAAAGCCAAGTGTCAGCTGCTTTTCCTAAAAGTTTCATTTCTGGATAAAATTTATTTACATACTCTATCATTAAATAGTTTTGCAGTCCATCAATCAACCAGTAATCTTTTCTTTCATTTAAGAGTAAGGTTTGTTTTAGATATTTTTGTGATAATGTTTTAAATAGGTTTAAATCATGGTTGAAAACATCTGAAAAAGGTCTAATGAAACTAGGTAATTGATTTAAGCCATAAACCGGATTTTTACTACACATTACTTCGTCTATTAGTATTTTGTTGATGGGTAAAACACCTAAATATGCCGTTAAAAACTCTAATTCTCTGTTTAAAAGATTTTGAGTTAAACTATTACTTACTTCTTCTTCTAATATATTTGTCTGTATTTCATGAGTATTTGTAGTAAACTTTTTAAATGTATTTATTTTTTGAATATCTACCAGTACATCTTTTTCATTCTTCCCATATAGATGAAAGGAATTTTGAGTTTTATCACTTTTTTTTATCTGTTTTAAACTACCTGTTAAGTGCAGTTGTTTGGGTATTTTGAGGTCAATATTAAATGTAGTGTAATCTTCAAATAAATCATCTAAGTTTAAATTACTCATTAAATGCCAACCCTGGTTATAAATTGCAGGTGTTATATACCAATATCTTAACCTGTAACCGTTTTTATAAAAACCATAACCTGTATACTTAGCATTAGGTATTTTTATAATATAAGTAATGTTTATAGTAATGCTTTCATTCGGTTTTATTGCATTTTCTAAAAATAACTGAACAATATCTTTTCTGCTTTCTAGCTCTTTATATATTATATTATTATAGTTTATAGAGATGTTTTTTATCTTAGAGTACCCACGATCCTCTTCTTTCGCAAAATATAAATCTTTTCTAAAATCTTCAATAAACCTTTTAGAGAGTGGTGTTTTTCTATCTTTAAAACTATTTGCCCAATTGTGCAGAAAAATATGATTTAAAGTTTCTTTTGAATTATTGTAGTATATAATTTCTTGCTGAACCTTTAAATTATTTGTATTTGTATTTAAAGTCGCTTTAATCTTTATTTCATTTTGCTGCGCAAAACTAATATTAGTAAATAAAAGTAATAGTGTTAATATGTAGCGTATTTTTTTCAAATAAATTATATTCTAGAGGGTCTTAAAATTTAAAATTTCCCCCAAAATTTGAGGGAAATCAATATAAGTAATTAGAAATTCGGCTTGAATTGGTATTTAGCGTAAAATTTATTAATATGCTCTAGCGCTTCATCTGCAGTATCTACGACTCTGAACAAGTTTAAATCTTTTTCGCTAATATTTCCTTCTTCTAAGAGGGTGTTTTTTATCCAATCTAGAAGTCCTCCCCAAAATTTTGTACCTACTAATACAATTGGAAAACGTCCAATTTTATTTGTTTGAATTAAGGTTATTGCTTCAAAAAGCTCGTCCATGGTTCCAAAACCACCAGGCATCACAATAAATCCTTGTGAATATTTCACAAACATTACTTTTCTTACAAAAAAGTAATCGAAATCTAAACTTTTCCCTCGGTCTATCCATGGGTTGTCATGTTGTTCAAAAGGTAACTCTATATTTAATCCAACAGAAATTCCCTTTCCTTTGCGTGCTCCTTTGTTACCAGCTTCCATAATTCCTGGACCACCACCAGTAATAACTCCGTAACCATTTTGTGTTAATTTAAAAGCAACTTCTTCTGCCAATTTATAATAAGGATGATCTGGTTTTGTTCTCGCAGAGCCAAATATAGACACACAAGGACCAATTTTACTTAATTTTTCGTAGCCTTCTACAAATTCTGCCATTATTTTAAAAATAGCCCATGAATCGTTCGTTTTAATTTCGTTCCAAGTTTTTGTTTGTAATTTTTCTTTTATTTTTCTATCATCGTTCGTCATAACCTGCGTGTTTTAATCTAATTTATTTTATAAAATTCGTTTGCTAATTTAGTTATTTTTTAAGAAATGAATAATTAGATTAGAGTTTTTTCAATTAAGATATCAACCTAAGAAAATTAGATTTATTAATACCCTTTCTCTTTATTAATAATTTAACAGCACAAAACATTTAAAGGCTATTGGAATCTGTTATTAATAAACGAAACAAAACGTGCACTTAACGACTTTAAAAAGGGAAATTAAAAAGACAGATAAATCTATAGAGAGTTTAATTTCGAAATAAACTTTAAGAAATGAAAATGGTCTAATTAATATTGCCCTTAAAGATTCCAAACTCATAATTATTACAAATATTATTTGTATTTTTTTGAAGTAATCTTGTGATAATTCAACTTGTAACGTGTAAGCGATTAATTACGAGAAACTTCATAAAACAAATCATTTCAATATAAAAATATGCTCTAGGATGTTTTTTTGAACCTTTAAATGATTGTTAATTAAAAATTGAATTTACAGTAAATACATATTTAACAGACATTACCGTTAAGTAGTAAGTAGAATTCAAGAAGTTCGCAAAGAGTTTTTTAAAGGGTGAAATTACTTTAATCGGTTATAAATAAACGATTAAAGTAATTTCTTTAAAAATTTAGCGGTGTAACTCTTTTTATGTTTAGATACTTTTTCAGGGGTTCCTGTAACTAATATTTTTCCACCATTTTTTCCACCTTCCATACCAACGTCAATAACATGATCTGCTAATTTAACAACATCTAAATTATGTTCTATAATTAGCACAGTATTGCCTTTGTTTGCAAGCTCATTTAAAACATCCATTAATACTCTAATATCTTCAAAATGCAGTCCTGTTGTAGGCTCATCAAGAATATAAAAAGTATTTCCTGTATCTCTTTTAGATAACTCTGCAGCCAATTTTATCCTTTGGGCTTCTCCACCAGAAAGTGTAGTAGATTGCTGTCCCAAGGTGATGTAGCCTAAGCCAACGTCTTTAATTGTTTTTAGTTTTCTATGTATTTTAGGAATTTTAACAAAGAATTCTGTGGCATCTTCAATAGTCATGTTTAAAATATCTGAAATAGATTTTCCTTTATAACGAATCTCTAAAGTCTCTCTATTAAAACGTTTTCCTTGGCATGTTTCACATTCTACTTGAACGTCTGGTAAAAAATTCATTTCTATTACACGAACGCCACCACCTTGGCATGTTTCGCATCTACCACCTTTTACATTAAAAGAAAATCTTCCAGGTTTGTATCCCCGAATTGAAGCTTCAGATGTCTTTGCGAATAGGCTTCTAACTTCATCAAATGTTTTTGTGTATGTTGCAGGATTTGAGCGGGGTGTTCTGCCAATAGGAGATTGATCGATATCGATTACTTTATCAACATATTCTAAACCTTCAATTTTTTTATAGGGCATTGGCTTTTTTACTCCTCTGTAAATATGAGCATTTAAAATGGGGTACAAGGTTCCGTTAATTAAACTCGATTTCCCACTCCCAGAAACGCCAGTAACACAAATCATTTTTCCTAAAGGAAATTCTACTGAAACGTTTTTTAGATTATTCCCGGATGCTCCATAGAGTTTAATTGTTTTACCGTTTCCTTCACGTCTTGTTTTAGGAACTTCAATTTTTTTTCTACCTGTAATGTAATCTGCAGTTAATGTTTTTTGCTTTTTAAGTTCTTCGAACGTTCCTGCAGAAACAATTTCTCCACCGTGTTTTCCTGCACCAGGACCAATGTCAAAAACAAAATCTGCTTTTTCAATCATATCTTGGTCATGTTCTACCACTAATATAGAGTTGCCAATATCCCTTAGTTTCACTAAGGAGTCTATCAATTTTTCGTTGTCTCTTTGGTGCAATCCAATACTAGGTTCATCTAGAATATATAATACACCAACCAGTTGAGATCCAATTTGTGTTGCCAATCTAATTCTTTGAGCTTCACCACCAGAAAGTGATTTAGAGGTTCTATCTAGCGTTAAATAATCGAGACCAACATCTACTAAAAACTGTATTCTAGTTCTAATTTCTTTTAATATTTCTGAGGCGATTATTAATTGTTTTTTTGATAAATCTTTCTCAATATTTTGAAACCAATTAGCTAGTTCAGTGATGTCCATCTGCACTAAATCACTAATATTTTTGTCAGTAATTTTAAAATGGAGTGCTGCTATTTTTAATCTTTTTCCGTTACAAGAAGAACAAGTAACTTCATCCATAAAACCTTTGGCCCAACGTTTTATCGAAGTACTTTCTGCATTATTATATTGGCTATCTATAAAGGCAATAATTCCTTCAAAATCTATTTTATAATTTCTTCTAACACCAACAGTTTTAGATTCAATTTCAAATGATTCATTACCACCATTTAAAATAATTTCTAGTGCTTCTTTTGGAATGTCTTTTATAGCGTCGGTTAATTTGAATTTATAACGTTCTGCAATATTTCCAATTTGTTTGAAAATCCAACTATTTTTTTGATCTCCTAGGGGTGCAATTCCTCCATTTTTTATTGAGATAGTATTGTCTGGAATTACCTTTTTTAAGTTGATTTCATTTGTAATTCCTAATCCATTACATCCATCACAAGCACCTTTTGGTGAGTTGAATGAGAAGGTGTTGGGTTCAGGGTTAGGGTATGCAATTCCGGTTGTTGGGCACATCAATTCTCTACTAAAATACCTTGGCTCATTGTCATCAACATCTATGACCATTAAGATGTTATTTCCAGAATATAATGCTGTTTTTATTGTTTCTTCAAGGCGTTTCTCTACAGATTTATTTATGGCTAATCTGTCTATTACAACTTCAATATCGTGCATTTTATAACGGTCAAGTTTCATGCCTTTTTCAATTTCTTGAATTTTGCCATCTACGCGAACTCTTAAAAAACCTTGTTTAGATATTTGCTCAAAAAGTTCTCTGTAATGTCCTTTCCTAGACTTAATTAAGGGTGCTAAAACGGCTACTTTTTTACCATCAAAATCCTTTAAAATTAAATCTTTAATTTGTTCATCAGAATAACTTACCATTTTCTGATTGGTATTGTAAGAATACGCATCTGCCGCTCTTGCAAAAAGCAATCTTAAAAAATCATAAATTTCTGTAATAGTACCAACGGTAGAACGAGGACTTTTATTTGTTGTTTTTTGTTCAATAGATATCACAGGAGAAAGTCCATCAATTTTATCAACATCGGGTCTTTCTAATCCCCCTAAAAATTGTCTGGCATACGCAGAAAATGTTTCAATATAGCGTCTTTGCCCTTCTGCATAAATAGTATCAAAAGCTAATGAAGATTTTCCACTTCCGCTCAAGCCAGTAATTACAACTAGTTTTTCACGAGGGATTTTAACATCTATATTTTTTAAATTATGAACTCTTGCTCCGTAAACTTCTAAATATTCTTGGTCTTTCAAACGTACCTGTTTTTTTGAGAAAAGCAAAGTTAATCAATCCTATTTTAATTTAATAGCCTTTCTAAGAACCTTTTATTAATGTTTTTTATTGTTATTTTATCTAAAAGCATCAGTAAATTTTTATTGAAAAAACAGCATAAAATAGTATCTTGCACGATATTTTAAGAAAAATGATAGATAGTATTAGGCATTTTTTTGAAAGACATGGATTTGGTGTTTTTTCTAGATTAGCGGATAGGCTTGGGATGCGAGCTTTAAATGTACGTTTATTTTTTATTTATGTAACTTTCTTCACAGTTGGTTTATCATTTGGTCTTTATTTAACAATGGCATTTGTATTAAAGTTAAAAGACATGGTGTACACGAAAAGAAGTTCAGTTTTTGATTTATAAAATATGATGATTGTAAAATCGAAAGTAGCCAAAATCGGTTCATTAGTAATCTCAAGTATTGCCATTGGGACTATTGGTTATATGTGGCTCTCTGGCTATAACTTTGTAGATGCTTTATATATGACCGTTATAACTGTTACTACAGTTGGTTTTGGAGAGCTTCAACCTTTTTCTCCAGAGGAAAAAATATTTACAATTTTTCTAATTTTAACAAGTATTACTATTTTTGGTTATGCAGTTTCTGCATTTTCAGAATATTTAGTTAGTGGTAAATTATTTGAACAACTTAAACATCGAAGAGTGGAAAAGCAAATAGGATATTTAAAAGGACACACGATTGTTTGCGGTTATGGTAGAAATGGTCAACAAGCAATTTTAAAACTTGGAAATTATAATAAAGAGTTTGTTGTAGTCGAAAAGAAAAAAGAGATGATTGAGACTTTAGATGCCCAAGGGATTTTAAATATTGAGGGTGATGCTACTTTAGATGAAACATTGCATAAAGCAGGAATTGAAAATGCATCTTTTTTAATTACAGCTTTACCATCAGATGCAGACAACCTTTTTGTCGTTTTAACAGCCAGTCAATTAAACAAAGATTGTATTATCATAAGCAGAGCGGGTAATGAATCTTCTTATAAAAAATTAAAATTTGCTGGTGCAAATAATGTAATTATGCCAGATAAATTGGGTGGAGACCACATGGCTTCTTTAGTAACAACGCCAGATGTTATAGAATTTGTAGATAGATTAACCATAGAGGGAGAAACTACAGCAAATTTAGAGGAAATTGCAGTAAATGATTTACCAGAAAAATATATTAATAAAACTATTTTAGATCTTGATCTAAGAAAGCAGACAGGTTGCACAGTTATTGGTTTTAGAAATCCGGATAAAGAGTATCTTATAAATCCAGAAGCAAATATAAAGTTGGTTGCTAATTCACAGTTAATAGTTTTAGGACGACCTGAACAAATAATAAAATTGAGAGAAATTTTTTAAATAATTAAAATTTTACAGATAATAACTTGAACAACTTTTGTTGTTATTTAAAGAAAAGTTCCTATAAATTTACTTTTAACTCTCAAAACTTGTCAAAAGAGCATTTTTTTATCATATTGCGGAAACTAAATAAAAACTAATCAAATTACATTATGAATAAAAAACTTCTTTCGTTGTTATTTTTAGCAACACCATTTTTTACATTCGCACAAGAAAAAGGTCTTGATCAACAGATTGATGAAGCATTTGGTAGTGCAACGGGATGGTTTGTAGATATTATTTTTTATCAGATTCCTTTTTCAGATACAGTGAGTATTTATTGGGTTTTATTTCCACTAATTTTAGGAGCGTTGTATTTTACGTTCTACTTTAATTTTATAAATTTTAAAGGTTTTGTTACTTCAATAAACATTGTAAGGGGTAAATATGATGAGATCGAAGGAAATGGAAAAAAAGGTGCTGAAGTTTCGGATAGTGTTTATACAACTGCCGAAGGTGATAATCCAGATACTATTAAAGTAGAAGGACACCAAGGAGAAGTTACACATTTTCAAGCGTTAACGGCAGCTTTGTCGGCAACAGTAGGTTTAGGTAATATTGCAGGTGTTGCAATTGCTGTCTCAATTGGTGGCGCAGGTGCTACTTTTTGGATGATTGTTGCAGGTTTCTTAGGGATGGCTTCAAAATTTGTAGAATGTACGTTAGGTGTAAAATATAGAGATATTGAGGCAGATGGAACGGTTTATGGAGGTCCGATGTATTATCTAACTAAAGGATTAAAGAATAAAACATTAGGTAAAATATTAGCAGCTTTGTTTGCAGTTTTTGTAATTGGAGGTTCTTTTGGTGGTGGAAACATGTTTCAAGTAAACCAAGCATTTCAATTAGTAGAAAATATTACTACGCCAGTTGGTGGGGTTTCATTTTTACATGGTAAAGGATGGTTATTTGGTTTAGTAATGGCTGTTTTAGTTGGTATTGTTATTATTGGAGGTATTAAGAAAATAGCTAAGGTAACAGATAAGATTGTTCCTTTCATGGTTGCAATTTATGTAGCAGCTTCACTTTTTGTTATTTTTTCAAATTATAATATGATTGGTGACGCATTTGCTCAAATTTTTAACGGTGCATTTAGTCCAGAAGGTGTTGCAGGTGGTGCTGTAGGTGTTTTAGTTCAAGGGTTTAGAAGAGCTGCTTTTTCAAATGAGGCAGGTATTGGTTCTGCTTCTATTGCGCATTCAGCAGTAAATACTAAGTATGCAGCAAGTGAAGGTTTGGTTGCTTTATTGGAACCGTTTATAGATACGGTTGTAGTTTGTACAATGACCGCTTTGGTATTAATTATTACAGGAAATGTAACTGCAGAGAACGCTTCTTTAAATGATGCGCAAGCAATTTTATTAACTTCAGGTGCATTTGAATCTGCAATTTCTTGGTTCCCTTACGTTTTAACCATTGCAGTAGTCTTATTTGCATTTAGTTCTATGATATCTTGGTCTTATTATGGTTTTCAAGGATGGGCGTATCTATTTGGTAGGTCTAAAAGAATGGAATATGCATACAAGGTAATCTTTTGTATTTTTGTAGTAATTGGAGCAGCAGCAAGTTTAGGTTCTGTAATTGGTTTCTCAGATGCAATGGTTTTTGCAATGATGGTTCCAAACATGATTGGACTTGTTCTTTTAGCGCCAAAAGTAAAAGAAGAATTGAAAAAATATAAGGATGCTATTAAAGCTTCTAAAGTATAAACATATATAATGAACATATTTAAATCCCATTTCTGGTATCATAAAAGCCAAAGAAATGGGATTTTTATTTTAATAATATTAATTGTTATATTCCAATCTATTATTGTGTTTGTTGATTTTTCTTCTAAGGAGAAATTAAACACAGATACTCCTAAAGTTCTAGCGTTTCATTACCAAATAGATAGCTTAAGTAAAATTAGCATAGAAAATAGGAGGTTAAAAATTTTTCCATTCAACCCTAATTATATCACAGATTACAAAGGTTCGCAATTAGGGATGTCTTTAGTTGAAATAGATAAACTTTTAGCATTTAGAAAAACTGGTAAATTTATCAATTCAAAAAAAGAATTTCAGAATATAACTACAATTTCAGATTCTCTTTTAAATAATATTTCACCCTATTTTAAATTTCCGGAGTGGGTTGTTAAAAGAAACCAAAATGTGGAATTATCAACTTCTCGAGATATACGTTCGTTTGCTAAAAAATCAAAGTATATATTAACATCAACAGATCTAAATATAGCTAGTAAAGAAGATTTAAAAACTATTAATGGAATAGGAGAGAAGCTTTCTGATAGAATTATTAAGTATCGTTCTAAATTGCAAGGTTTTTCAACAGCAAATCAACTCTATGAAGTATGGGGTTTAAGTGCAGAAGTAGTAGGTAAATTACTACTTGTTTTTAAGGTTGTAAAATTACCAAATATTCAAAAAAGCAATGTAAATACAGCGTCTTTTAGAGAATTACTTAAAAATCCTTACATAGATTACGAATTATGTAAGAAAATTTTTGATTATAAAGATGAGGTTGCTGAGTTGCAAGATGTTTCAGAATTAAAAAATATCATTGGTTTTCCTTTAGAATTGTATGACAGAATAGTCTTATATTTGGTGGCTGAATAAATAACTCAAATTCCTATTAAATGAGTAGTATGTATTTTACTGAGGAGCACGAAGCTTTCCGTGCTAGTTTTAAAGATTTTTTACAAAAAGAAGTAGTTCCGTTTATTGATAAGTGGGAAAAAACCGGTACCATAGAAAAATTTATTTGGAAGAAGTTTGGTGAAATGGGCTACTTCGGACTTTGTACTCCAGAGGAATATGGTGGTTTAGATTTAGACTTATTTTATACAGTGATTTTTTTAGAGGAATTACAAAAAATAAATTCCGGAGGATTTGCTGCGGCAATATGGGCACATGAATTTCTTGCAATGACCCATTTGAATAAAGAAGGAACTGAATTTATCAAACAAAAGTACCTTATACCTAGTGTAGAAGGAGAAAAAGTAGGTTGTTTATGTGTCACAGAGCCTTTTGGTGGAAGTGATGTTGCAGGCATGCGATCTACAGCAATTAAAAAAGGAGATAAATATATTTTAAACGGTTCTAAAACTTTTATAACAAACGGAGTTTATTCGGATTACTTAATTGTTGCTGCAAAGACAGATCCCTCAGATAAGTATAAAGGTATTAGTATTTTTGTTGTTGACAGAGAGGCTGCCGGTATTACTGCTACTAAACTAGATAAGCTAGGATGGAGGGCTTCTGATACTGCAGAACTAGCATTTGACAATGTAGAAATCCCTGTAGAAAACTTAATGGGAGAGGAAGGAAAGGGGTTTCCTTATATAATGCAGCATTTTGCTTTAGAGCGCTTAATAATGGGCGTTAATGCGCATGCAAGAGCTGACTTTGCCTTAGATTACGTTATCAACTATATGCAGGAAAGAGTTGCTTTTGGAAAATCTTTAGATAAATTTCAAGTTTTAAGGCATAAAATTGCTGAAATGGCGAGTAAAGTAGATATGTGTAGAGAGTACAACTATTCAATTACTAAAAGATTAGATCAGGGTGCTTATGTTGTAAAAGAGGCAAGTATGTCTAAGTTATTGTCAACAAAAATGGCAGATGAAGTTATTTATGACGCACTGCAGTTATTAGGTGGGTATGGCTATATGGAGGAATACCCTTTAGCGCGTTTATCAAGAGATAGTAGGTTAGGTCCAATTGGTGGTGGAACTTCGGAAATATTAAAAGAGATTATTGCAAAAATAGTAATTGATAATAAAGAGTACAAGCCAGCTACTTAGTTCTTTAAGTTCCTTGTAAACTAAAAACTAAAAATTAATTGCTATTTCATAATTTGTAATTACATTTGCAGTCCAAAAAATAAACCAATAGTTTAATTACTATTCAAAATATAAAGATACTATGAAGGGAGGTGCCAACTTATGTTAATTATACCAATTAAAGAAGGAGAGAATATCGATAGAGCTTTAAAGCGTTACAAAAGAAAATTTGATCGTACAAAAACGATGAAAAACTTGCGTGCTAGAAAGAACTTCACCAAACCTTCTGTAGCAAATAGAGCGCAAAGAATTAAAGCTTCTTACGTACAAGGCTTAAGAACCAAGGAAGAAGTAGGTTAGAAATAACTTTATATTCCATAATATAAATCTCGTAACACTAATTAGTGTTACGAGATTTTTTGCGTTTAATTTTAGTAACTTTGATAGAAACATTTAAAAAGTATTGATAGCTAATAATTATATACCATCATTCCTAGAGTATCTTTTGTTGGAAAAAGGGTATTCTAGGCATACTATAACGGCTTATAAAACAGATCTTATAGCTTTTAAGGATTTTTGCGAAGTAGTTTATGACCAAGATAGCTTGGTAGGTATAAATTACGTGCAGGTAAGAAGTTGGGTAGTTGGCTTGGTAGATGCAGATATTTCTAATAATACTGTAAACAGGAAGGTTAGTTCATTAAAGTCTTTTTATAAGTTTCTTCAAAAAACAGGACAAATAGATATAAATCCACTTGCCAAGCACAAAGCATTAAAAGTGCCAAAGAAAGTGCAAGTACCTTTTACATCTAAAGAAATTAATCAAGTTATTTTAAATATTAATAAAAACAAAGATTTTGACTCTATTAGAAATAAGCTATTAGTAGAATTATTATATTCAACAGGAATTAGAAGAGCGGAGTTAATAAATATAAAAGAGAGTGATGTAAATAAAGCAAATTCCACGATAAAGGTCCTAGGAAAGCGCAATAAAGAAAGATTTGTTCCAATACTTGCATCTGTACTGGATACCTTAGATGAGTACTTATTGTTAAGAAATAAAAATCAATCTGATTCAGAATTTCTTTTAATTACTTCAAAAGGAAATAAAATTTACGAAACGCTTGTTTACAGAATTATAAATTCCTATTTTAGTCAAGTATCTTCAAAGGTGAAAAAGAGCCCACATATTTTAAGGCATTCTTTTGCAACGCATCTTTTAAATGAGGGTGCAGATTTAAATTCAGTTAAAGAATTGCTAGGGCATTCTTCTTTAGCATCTACACAAGTCTATACGCATAATAGTCTTGATGCGATAAAAAAAGTATATAACCAAGCTCACCCTAGAAGCAAAAAAAAATAATTATTTATGAAAGTATTCACACAGTCAGTAAATTTCAATGCAGATAAGCAGTTAATGGAACTTGTAGAGGATAAAGTATCAGCATTGATAAAATTTCATGATAAGATAGTTAACGCAGAAGTTTTTTTAAAAGTTCAAAACACAAGTGATAAAGAAAATAAAATTACAGAAATAAAAATTAATATTCCGGGTAGTGAACTAATTGTAAAAAGGGAAACAAAAACCTTTGAAGAAGGCGTTAATGCTGCAGTAGACAATCTAAAAAGGCAGTTAAAAAGATCTAAAGAAAAGCAGCGAGATTCTGTAATATCATAAAATGATAAAAAAAACAAAAATATTATTATAAAATGTTTTTAAATATAAAAAAACTTTATACATTTGCAGACCGTTAGAAATAGCGGTTTGTTTTTTGCAGTAAATGCCGATGTAGCTCAGCTGGCTAGAGCAGCTGATTTGTAATCAGCAGGTCGTGGGTTCGAGTCCCTCCATCGGCTCTAAAAAACAGAAAAAATTGTGAAAGCAATTTGTTCATTGAAATAGTAAATGAAAGGGGAGATACTCAAGCGGCCAACGAGGACGGACTGTAACTCCGTTGACTACGTCTTCGCAGGTTCGAATCCTGCTCTCCCCACAATTTACATTTTGCGAAAGTAGCTCAGTTGGTAGAGCGTCAGCCTTCCAAGCTGAATGTCGCCGGTTCGAACCCGGTCTTTCGCTCAAGATTACCAACAAAAGCCGGTGTAGCTCAGTTGGTAGAGCGCATCCTTGGTAGGGATGAGGTCGTGGGTTCAAATCCCATCGCTGGCTCATTTAACAAGTATTATTAGAACTAAATATAATTAAACTAAGAATTAAAAATTAATAATTATGGCAAAAGGAACTTTTGACCGTTCGAAACCACATTTAAACATTGGTACTATCGGACACGTAGATCACGGTAAAACAACTTTAACTGCGGCTATTACTAAAGTATTAGCTGATGCAGGATTCTCTGAAGCTAGATCTTTTGATCAGATTGATAATGCACCAGAAGAAAAAGAAAGAGGTATTACAATTAATACTTCGCATGTAGAATATCAAACAGCAAATCGTCACTATGCGCACGTTGACTGTCCAGGTCACGCGGATTACGTTAAGAACATGGTAACAGGTGCTGCTCAAATGGATGGAGCAATATTAGTAGTTGCTGCAACAGACGGGCCAATGCCTCAAACTAGAGAGCATATCTTATTAGGACGTCAGGTTGGTATTCCTCGTATGGTTGTATTCATGAATAAAGTGGATATGGTTGATGATGAAGAATTAATCGAATTAGTAGACATGGAAGTTAGAGAATTACTTTCTTTTTATGACTATGATGGTGATAATGGACCTGTAATCGCTGGTTCTGCATTAGGTGCATTGAACGGTGATCAAAAATGGGTTGATACAGTATTAGAATTAATGGCAGCTGTAGATGTTTGGATCGAAGAGCCTTTAAGAGAAGTAGATAAAGATTTCTTAATGCCAGTTGAGGATGTGTTTTCAATTACTGGTCGTGGAACTGTAGCTACAGGTCGTATCGAAACAGGTATCGCTAATACAGGTGATGTTGTTGATATTATCGGTATGGGAGCTGAAAAAATGACTTCTACTGTTACTGGTATTGAAATGTTCCGTCAAATCTTAGATAGAGGTGAGGCAGGAGATAATGCTGGTATCTTGTTAAGAGGTGTTGCAAAAGAAGATATTAAGAGAGGTATGGTAATCTGTAAGCCAGGTTCTGTAACGCCACACGCTAAATTCAAGGCAGAAGTTTATGTTTTGAAAAAAGAAGAAGGTGGTCGTCATACTCCATTTCATAATAACTATCGTCCTCAGTTCTATGTAAGAACTACAGATGTAACAGGTACTATTAACTTACCCGCAGGTGTTGAAATGGTTATGCCAGGAGATAACTTAACAATTACTGTAGACTTAATTCAACCAATCGCATTAAATGTTGGTTTACGTTTCGCAATCCGTGAGGGTGGTAGAACAGTTGGAGCTGGTCAGGTAACTGAATTAATAGACTAATACATTAATTAGTTTACTAGTTATAATTTATAAAGGGTGTCCCGATTTATCGGGATGCCTTTATCAATGAATAAGAAACGGGCGTAGTTCAGCGGTAGAGCACTGGTCTCCAAAACCAGCTGTCGGGAGTTCGAATCTCTCCGCCCGTGCAAATAAAACAAACAGATAGTATGAAGTTTATACAATATATTAAAGATTCTTTTGAGGAACTAAGCAATCATATGACTTGGGTATCAAAAGAAGAGGCTCAAAAAACTACAGTAACTGTTGCTGTGTTTACTATTTTGTTTGCATTAGCAGTAGCAGGTATAGACTATGTTTTCCAAACAGGTTTAGATAATTTTTTCGCAATATTTAAAAGCAACTAATAATGGCAACTGATTCAGTAATGAAATGGTATGTTGTTAGAGCCATTGGTGGACAAGAAAATAAAGTTAAGGCATATATAGAAACTGAAATATCACGTGTTGGTCTTTCAGATTATGTAAGTCAAGTTATCGTTCCTACAGAGAAAGTAATTCAAATTAGAGACGGTAAAAAGGTACATAGAGAAAAAGTTTATTTCCCGGGTTATATTATGGTGGAAGCAAATCTTTCAGGTGAAGTACCGCACGTAATTAAAGGAATTACTGGTGTTATCGGTTTTTTAGGTGAAGTAAAAGGAGGTGAGCCTGTTCCAATGCGTAAGGCAGAGGTAAATAGGATGCTGGGTAAAGTTGATGAACTTTCTATTCAGGATGAAAATATTGCAATTCCTTTTAATATAGGAGAAACAGTAAAAGTTGTAGATGGTCCATTTAACGGATTTGATGGGACAATAGAAAAGGTGAACGAAGAAAAGCGTAAACTTGAAGTAATGGTGAAAATATTCGGAAGAAAAACACCATTAGAACTAAGTTATATGCAAGTAGAAAAGATATAATTGTTACACAAGTATATATAATACCGATTTATTTTTTGGCTTCCAACATAAAATAAATCATTAAACATTTTTAAAATGGCAAAAGAAGTTAGTAAAGTAGTTAAGTTACAAGTAAGGGGAGGCGCAGCGAATCCATCGCCGCCGGTTGGACCCGCTTTAGGAGCTGCTGGTGTTAACATTATGGAGTTTTGTAAACAGTTTAATGCGAGATCGCAAGACAAACAGGGTAAAGTTTTACCGGTTGTTATTACTGTTTTTAAAGATAAATCATTCGATTTTCTTATAAAAACTCCTCCTGCAGCAGTCCAGTTACTAGAAGCGGCCAAAATTAAAAAAGGTTCAGGAGAACCAAACAGGAAAAAAGTAGCATCAGTTACTTGGGATCAGATTAAAGTTATTGCAGAAGATAAAATGGTAGATTTAAATGCCTTTGAAATGTCTTCAGCAATGCGTATGATAGCAGGTACAGCACGTTCTATGGGATTAACAGTAAAAGGTGATGCACCAGCATAAACTTTATAAAAAGTAGTAAAATGGCAAAATTAACAAAAAAGCAAAAAGAAGCTTACGCAAAGGTAGATAGCTCTAGGTCTTATGATTTAGCAGCAGCTTCAGCGCTAGTCAAAGACATTACTAATGTAAAGTTTGATGCATCAGTAGATTTAGCAATACGTTTAGGAGTAGATCCACGTAAAGCAAATCAAATGGTACGTGGTGTTGTAACACTACCTCACGGAACAGGAAAAGATGTAAAAGTATTAGCATTAGTAACTCCAGATAAAGAAGCCGAAGCTACAGCAGCAGGAGCCGATTATGTAGGATTAGATGAATACCTTCAAAAGATTAAAGGAGGATGGACAGACGTAGATGTAATTATTACGATGCCAAGTGTAATGGGTAAATTAGGTCCTTTAGGAAGAGTTTTAGGTCCAAGAGGTTTAATGCCAAACCCAAAGACTGGTACAGTAACAATGGATGTTGCAAAAGCTGTTACAGATGTAAAAGCTGGTAAAATCGATTTTAAAGTTGATAAAACTGGTATTATTCATGCTGCAATTGGAAAAGTATCTTTTGATGCTCAGAAGATTGAGGAAAATGCAAACGAGTTAATACAAACAATTATTAAATTGAAACCAACAACTGCAAAAGGAACGTATGTAAAAAGCGTTTTTATGTCTAGTACTATGAGTCCTAGTATTGAGGTTGAGGTGAAAGCTGTTTAATACGTTAAAACTTATAATCATGACTAGAGAAGAGAAATCACAAGTAATACAAGATTTAACAGCAGTATTAGCAGGTACAAATACTTTATATTTAGCAGATATTTCTGGATTAAATGCACAGACTACTTCTAATTTACGTAGAGCTTGTTTTAAAGCAGATGTTCAGCTATCAGTTGTTAAGAATACATTACTTGCAAAAGCAATGGAAGCTTCAGATAAAGATTTTGGAGACTTACCAACAGTATTAAAAGGAAATACGTCAATGATGATTTCAGAGGCTGCTAACGCTCCTGCGAAATTAATCAAAGAATTTAGAAAAAAATCTAAAGAGAAGCCTTTATTAAAAGGTGCCTTTGCAGAAGAATCTATTTATATTGGAGATGATCAATTAGATGCACTTGTAGACATTAAATCTAGAGAAGAGCTTATCGGAGAGATCATTGGCTTATTACAGTCTCCTGCGAAGAATGTTATTTCAGCATTACAATCAGGTGGACAAACACTTTCAGGTATTCTTAAGACATTATCTGAAAAATAATTACGCGCACAAATAAACTATAATAAACAAAATTTTTAAAAACAATTACAATGGCAGAATTAAAAGATTTCGCAGAACAATTAGTTAACTTAACAGTTAAAGAAGTTAATGAATTAGCTACTATCTTAAAAGATGAGTATGGTATTGAGCCAGCAGCAGCAGCAGTTGCAGTTGCAGGACCAGCAGCAGGAGGAGAAGAGGCAGCAGAAGAGCAAACTGAATTTGATGTTATTTTAACAGCGGCAGGTGGTTCTAAGTTAGCAGTTGTTAAATTAGTTAAAGAATTAACTGGTTTAGGATTGAAAGAAGCTAAAGGTATCGTTGATAGTGCACCAGCGGCAGTAAAAGAAGGTGTAACTAAAGATGAAGCAGCAGCGCTTAAAGCATCTTTGGAAGAAGCTGGAGCTGAGGTAGAGCTTAAGTAAGCTATTATTCCCGAAAGCGTTTAGGCGTAACGGGAAAACAAATTTAGGTTTAGGTACTAAAAACTTGCGTTTTTAGTCCTAAACCATTTTGTGTATATATTCGTTTTTTATTTTAATTCAGATTTTAATCAAAAAAATATTCTCTTTTGGCAACGAAAAACACAACTGAAAGGATCAATTTCGCTACTTCGCAAATGATAAAGGAGTATCCAGACTTTTTGGATATTCAGGTAAAATCTTTCCAAGATTTTTTCCAACTTCAAACTAAAGCAGAAGAAAGAGGTGAAGAAGGTTTGTATAAAACCTTCATGGATAACTTTCCTATTACTGATACAAGAAACCAATTTGTATTAGAATTCTTAGATTACTTTGTAGATCCACCTAGATATTCAATTCAGGAATGTATTGAACGTGGATTAACACACAGTGTGCCCTTAAAAGCACGTCTAAAACTATACTGTACAGATCCAGAACATGAAGATTTTGAAACGATTGTTCAAGATGTTTATCTTGGTACAATTCCTTACATGACTAACTCAGGTACCTTTGTAATTAATGGTGCTGAGCGTGTAGTAGTTTCGCAATTACACAGATCTCCTGGTGTTTTCTTTGGACAATCTTTTCATGCAAACGGTACAAAATTATACTCTGCAAGAGTTATTCCTTTTAAAGGATCTTGGATAGAGTTTGCTACCGATATCAATCAAGTGATGTACGCTTATATTGATAGAAAGAAAAAATTACCCGTAACAACGTTATTTAGAGCCATTGGTTTTGAAAGAGATAAAGACATTTTAGAGATTTTTGATCTTGCGGAAGAAGTGAAAGTTTCTAAAGCGGGTTTAAAAAAGGTATTAGGTCGCAAATTAGCTGCTAGAGTTTTAAAAACTTGGCATGAAGATTTTGTAGATGAAGATACTGGTGAAGTAGTTTCTATAGAAAGAAATGAAATTATTTTCGATCGTGATACTATTTTAGATAAAGAACACATAGATGAAATAATAGAGGCAGGTGCTAAAACCGTTTTACTTCACAAGGAAGATAACGACATGGCAGATTATGCGATTATTCATAATACGTTACAAAAGGATCCTACAAATTCTGAAAAAGAAGCTGTAGAACATATATATAGACAACTTCGTAATGCTGAACCGCCAGATGAAGAGACGGCAAGAGGTATTATAGATAAGTTATTCTTTTCTGAACAACGTTACAATTTAGGTGAGGTAGGTCGTTTTAGAATGAACACTAAACTTCAGCTAAATGAACCAATTGATCAGAAAGTTTTATCTAAGTTAGATATTATAACGATAATTAAATATTTAATCGAATTGATCAACTCTAAAGCAGAAGTTGATGATATTGATCATTTATCTAATAGACGTGTAAGGACTGTTGGTGAGCAATTAGCAAGCCAGTTTGGTGTAGGTTTAGCGCGTATGGCTAGAACAATTCGTGAGCGTATGAATGTGCGTGATAACGAAGTATTTACACCTATTGATTTAATTAATGCAAAAACATTATCATCTGTAATTAACTCATTTTTTGGTACGAATCAGTTATCTCAGTTTATGGATCAAACAAATCCATTAGCAGAGATTACTCACAAGCGTAGATTGTCTGCACTTGGACCAGGTGGTTTATCTAGAGAAAGAGCTGGTTTTGAGGTGCGTGATGTTCACTATACTCATTATGGTCGTTTATGTCCAATTGAAACTCCAGAGGGACCAAACATTGGTCTGATTTCTTCACTTTCTGTATTTGCAAAGGTGAACAATCTAGGTTTTATTGAAACTCCATATAGAAAAGTTGAGAATGGTGTTGTTGGCAATGAAGAGCCTATTTATTTAAGTGCTGAAGAAGAAGAAGGTATGAAAATTGCCCAATCTAATTTAGAGTTAAATAAAGATGGTAGTATTGTTTTAGACAGAGTTATTGCTCGTGAAGAGGGTGATTTTCCAGTTGTTAATCCAGATGAGATTAATTATATGGATGTTGCACCAAATCAAATTGCTTCTATATCGGCATCTTTAATTCCGTTTTTAGAACATGATGATGCCAATCGTGCATTAATGGGATCTAACATGATGCGTCAAGCAGTGCCTTTATTGCGTCCAGAATCTCCAATTGTAGGTACAGGATTAGAGCGCAGAGTTGCTAAAGATTCGCGTATCCTAATAAATGCAGAGGGAGCTGGTATAGTAGAGTATGTTGATGCAAATAAAATTACAATCAAGTACGACAGATCGGAAGAAGAGAAAATGGTAAGTTTTGACTCTGATGAAGTTTCTTATAACTTGATTAAGTTTAGAAAAACCAATCAAGGTACTTCTATTAACCTAAAACCGATTGTAGAAAGAGGGGATAGAGTTACAGAAGGACAAGTTCTTTGTGAAGGTTATGCAACACAAAAAGGAGAATTAGCTTTAGGAAGAAATATGAAAGTAGCCTTTATGCCTTGGAAAGGGTATAACTTTGAGGATGCAATTGTAATTTCAGAAAAAGTTGTTCGTGAAGATATATTTACATCTATTCATATTGATGAGTATTCTTTAGACGTAAGAGATACAAAATTAGGAATTGAAGAATTAACTAATGATATCCCGAATGTTTCTGAAGAAGCTACCAAAGATTTAGATGATAATGGAATGATAAGAATTGGAGCAGAAGTAAACCCAGGGGATATCTTAATAGGTAAGATTACACCAAAGGGAGAGTCTGATCCAACTCCAGAAGAAAAATTATTACGTGCTATTTTTGGTGACAAAGCAGGAGATGTAAAAGATGCATCTTTAAAAGCATCACCTTCATTAAGAGGTGTCGTAATTGATAAAAAGTTATTTAGAAGAGCTGTTAAAGATAAGAGCAAAAGATTGAGAGATAAAGAAGCAGTAGCTACTTTAGAATCTTCTTTTGTTGGGAAGTTTGAAGGATTAAAGGATGAATTAATTGAAAAATTATTCACTTTAATTAGCGGAAAAACATCTCAAGGAGTTTTTAATGATTTAGGAGAAGAGGTTTTACCAAAAGGTAAAAAGTACACTCTTAAAATGTTAAACTCTGTTGATGATTATGTTCATTTAACAGGTTCTTGGACAACGGATACAACTTTAAATTCTTTAGTTGGTGAATTAGTTCACAACTATAAAATTAAAGTAAACGATTTACAAGGTTCTTTACGTCGTCAAAAATTCACAATCTCTGTTGGAGATGAATTACCTGCGGGAATTTTAAAACTTGCTAAAGTTTACATTGCTAAAAAGCGTAAACTTAAAGTAGGAGATAAGATGGCAGGACGTCACGGTAACAAAGGTATTGTAGCTCGTATTGTTAGAGCAGAAGACATGCCTTTCTTAGAAGATGGAACTCCGGTGGATATTGTTTTAAATCCGTTAGGTGTACCTTCTCGTATGAATATTGGTCAAATTTATGAAACTGTTCTTGGTTGGGCAGGTCAAAAATTAGATACTAAATATGCAACACCAATTTTTGATGGAGCATCTTTAGATCAGATCAATGTAATTACAGACAGTGCAGGTGTGCCAAGATTTGGACATACTTATTTATATGATGGTGGAACAGGAAAACGTTTCGATCAACCGGCAACAGTTGGTATCATTTATATGATTAAGTTAGGACACATGATTGAAGATAAAATGCATGCACGTTCTATAGGACCATATTCGTTAATTACACAACAACCATTAGGTGGTAAAGCACAGTTTGGTGGACAGCGTTTTGGAGAGATGGAAGTATGGGCATTAGAAGCATATGGTGCCTCTAGTATCTTAAGAGAGATCTTAACTGTAAAATCTGATGATGTAATGGGTAGAGCTAAAACATACGAAAGTATTGTAAAAGGTGAAGCTATGCCAGAACCAGGTTTACCAGAGTCATTTAACGTATTAATGCATGAGCTGAAAGGTTTAGGTTTAGACGTTAGATTAGAAGAATAAATTTTTTCAGTAACCAATTTCCAATAGTACTTCTACTATTGGAAATTGAATACTGCCAACTGAATACTTATCAAGAGACATGGCAAGAAAACAAGAGAAATACACTGTAAAAAAGTTTAACAAAATCTCAATTGGTTTATCATCACCAGAAGCAATTTTAGAAATTTCTAAAGGTGAAGTTTTAAAACCAGAAACTATAAACTACCGTACACACAAACCAGAAAGAGATGGTTTATTTTGTGAGCGTATTTTTGGTCCTGTAAAGGATTATGAATGTGCATGTGGTAAGTACAAAAGAATACGTTACAAAGGAATTGTTTGTGACCGATGTGGAGTAGAAGTAACAGAGAAAAAAGTACGTAGAGATAGAGTTGGTCACATTAATTTAGTGGTGCCAGTTGCTCATATTTGGTATTTTAGATCATTACCTAACAAAATGGGATACCTTTTAGGTTTGCCATCTAAAAAGTTAGATATGATTATTTACTACGAACGTTACGTAGTAATTCAGCCAGGTATTGCTAAGAATGTAGAAGGAGAACCATTACAGAAAATGGATTTCTTAACAGAGGAAGAATACTTAGATATTGTTGATGCAATTCCGCAAGAAAATCAATATTTAGATGACACAGACCCTAATAAGTTTATAGCTAAAATGGGAGCTGAGTGTTTGATTGATTTATTAGCTAGAATAGACTTAGAGCAATTATCTTTTGATTTAAGACACAAAGCGAATACTGAAACATCTAAACAACGTAAAACTGAAGCATTAAAACGTTTAAATGTTGTTGAAGCATTTAAGGATTCTCAGAAGAATAGAGAAAACAATCCAGAATGGATGATAATGAAGGCAGTTCCGGTAATTCCGCCAGAATTGAGACCATTAGTTCCGTTAGATGGAGGTCGTTTTGCTACTTCAGATTTAAATGATTTATATAGAAGAGTTATTATTAGAAACAATCGTTTAAAAAGATTGGTAGAGATAAAAGCTCCGGAAGTTATTTTACGTAACGAAAAACGTATGTTACAAGAATCTGTTGATTCTTTATTTGACAATACGCGTAAATCGTCTGCAGTAAAAACTGAATCTAACAGACCTTTAAAATCTTTATCAGATTCTTTAAAAGGTAAACAAGGACGTTTCCGTCAGAATTTATTAGGAAAACGTGTAGATTATTCAGCACGTTCAGTAATTGTTGTTGGACCAGAATTAAGATTATCAGAGTGTGGTATCCCTAAAGATATGGCAGCTGAACTTTATAAGCCTTTCGTAATTAGAAAACTAATTGAAAGAGGAATTGTAAAAACAGTTAAATCTGCAAAGAAAATAATAGATAGAAAAGAGCCAGTTGTTTGGGATATTTTAGAAAATGTAATTAAAGGACACCCTGTTTTATTAAACAGAGCGCCAACTTTACACAGACTTGGTATACAAGCTTTTCAACCAAAATTAATTGAAGGTAAAGCAATACAGTTACATCCACTTGCATGTTCTGCCTTTAATGCCGATTTTGATGGAGATCAAATGGCAGTTCACTTACCATTAGGACCAGAAGCTATTTTAGAAGCACAATTATTAATGTTGGCTTCTCACAATATCTTAAACCCTGCAAATGGAGCTCCAGTAACAGTTCCTTCTCAGGATATGGTACTTGGATTGTATTACATGACGAAAGAAAGAATTTCTACTCCGGAAGTGAAGATTAAAGGAGAAGGATTAACTTTTTATTCACCAGAAGAAGTAACGATTGCTTTTAACGAAGAAATGGTGGACTTAAATGCTGGTATTAATGTAAGAACTTTAGATATAGACGAGAACGGAGAACAAGTTAGAAGAATTATAAAAACTACCGTTGGTAGAGTTTTATTTAATGAAGTTGTTCCTGAGAAAGCTGGTTATATTAATGAGGTATTGACTAAGAAAAACTTACGTGGAATTATTGGTGGTATTTTAAAAGCTACAGATATTCCTACAACAGGAGATTTCTTAGATGAAATAAAAAATATGGGATATAAATTTGCCTTCCAAGGTGGTTTATCTTTCTCATTAGGTGATATTATTATTCCGAAGGAAAAACAAGGAATGATTGATGCTGCTAATAAAGAGGTAGAAGTTATTGTTGGGAATTATAACATGGGTATGTTAACGCAAAAAGAGCGTTACAATCAGGTAATTGATATTTGGGGAAGAACCAATAACGATTTAACTGAATTATCTATGAAACGTTTACGTGAAGATCAGCAAGGTTTCAACTCGGTATACATGATGCTTGATTCTGGTGCAAGGGGTTCTAAAGAACAAATTCGTCAGTTAACAGGTATGCGTGGATTAATGGCAAAACCTAAAAAATCTACAGCAGGTGGTGGAGAAATCATTGAGAATCCAATTCTTTCTAACTTTAAGGAAGGGTTATCAATTCTTGAATATTTTATCTCAACGCACGGTGCACGTAAAGGACTTGCGGATACGGCTTTAAAGACGGCAGATGCTGGTTATTTAACACGTAGATTAGTAGATGTTTCACAAGATGTTATCGTTAATGAAGAAGACTGTGGTACATTAAGAGGTTTAGAGGTGAATCCATTAAAGAAAAATGATGAGATTGTAGAATCTTTATCAGATAGAATTGAAGGACGTGTCTCTTTAAATGATGTATATCATCCTTTAACAGAAGAAATAATTTTACAAGCAAACGAACCAATTACTTCTAAACTAGCGATTGCTGTTGAAAAGTCTGGTATCGATGCTGTGCAAGTTAGATCTGCGTTATCATGTGAATCTACGAGAGGTATTTGTGCAAAATGTTACGGGCAGAGTTTATCTACTCTTAATAAAGTACAAATTGGTGAAGCAGTTGGTGTAATTGCTGCACAATCTATTGGAGAACCAGGTACACAGTTAACATTACGTACATTCCACGTTGGTGGGGTTGCAGGAAACATTTCTGAAGAGAATAAGTTAATTGCTAAGTTTGAAGGAACTGTAAAGATTGAAGATTTAAGAACTGTATCAGGTAAAGATAATGACGGTAATGCAACAGATATCGTTATTTCTAGAACTGCAGAGATTAAAATTATAAATAAGAAAACAGGTATTACACAGAGTACAAACATTATCCCTTATGGTTCTGTTATTTTTGATAAAGACAGAAAAACAATCAAAAAAGGAGACGTAATTGTGCAATGGGATCCATTTAATGGTGTAATCGTTTCTGAGTTTGGAGGTAAAGTGAAGTTTGATAACTTACAACAGGGTGTTAACTATTCTGTAGAAGTTGATGAGCAAACAGGTTTCCAAGAAATGGTAATGATTGACTCTAAGAACAAGAAATTAATTGCTTCTTTAATCGTTGAAGATAAAGACGGTACTGCTTTACGTTCTTATAGTTTACCAGTTGGTGCTCACTTAATGGTGAATGACAATGAAATGGTAGAATCTGGACATACGTTAGTTAAAATTCCAAGAAAATCTGGTAAAGCCGGAGATATTACTGGAGGTTTACCACGTGTAACAGAATTATTTGAAGCACGTAACCCATCGAACCCTTCTGTAGTTTCAGAGATTGATGGTGTTGTTTCTTTCGGGAAAATTAAACGTGGTAATAGAGAAATTATCGTAGAATCTAAAACTGGAGATATTAGCAAGTATTTAGTAAAACTTTCTAACCAAATTTTAGTTCAGGAAAATGACTTTATTAAAGCAGGTATGCCATTATCAGACGGAGCAACAACTCCTTCAGATATTTTAAGAATAAAAGGACCTTCTGCAGTGCAAGAATATTTAGTAAATGAAATACAAGAAGTATATCGTTTACAAGGTGTGAAAATTAACGACAAACATTTCGAAGTAGTTGTTCGTCAAATGATGCGTAAAGTTAAAATTATTGATTCTGGAGATACTTTATTCTTAGAGAACCAATTAATTCATAAAATTGACTTTATCAAAGACAACGATGCAATTTACGGAATGAAAGTTGTTGAAGAGGCTGGAGATTCTGAGAACTTAAAACCAGGTCAAATTGTTTCTGCACGTCAATTAAGAGATGAGAATTCTTTATTAAGAAGAAATGATCAAAACTTAGTAGAAGCAAGAGATGCTAAGCCAGCAACGGCAGAGCAGGTTTTACAAGGTATTACAAGAGCATCACTACAAACAAAATCGTTTATTTCTGCAGCTTCTTTCCAGGAGACTACAAAAGTATTAAACGAGGCAGCTGTAAGTGGTAAAATAGATACATTAGAAGGCTTAAAAGAAAATGTGATTGTTGGTAAGAGAATACCAGCAGGAACAGGTATGAGGTCTTATGAAAAAATTCTAGTTGGTCCTAAAGACGAAATAGAAAAGAGTTTCTAATAACTTTTACTAGTTAAAAGTTTACTATTTAAAAGTTGAATTGTGTTCTGTAAATTTTTTATGGAATTCAATTCAACTTTTTTATTTTTTGTACCTTTCAAGTATTAAATAAGTTCAAAATTAAATAAATTATGGAAGAAAATAAAAACAAAGACGGACAATTAAATATAGAATTAGATCAAGTAATTGCAGAAGGAACCTATTCTAATTTGGCTATTATCAATCATTCTGTTTCAGAATTTATTGTAGATTTTATTAATATAATGCCAGGTGTACCAAAGGCAAAAGTAAAATCTAGAATTATATTAACCCCGCAACATGCAAAAAGGTTGGCAAAGGCTTTAGCAGATAATGTTAGGAAATTTGAACAAGCTAATGGTGAAATTAAGGATTATGAACGTCCGCCAGTTCCAATGAATTTTGGACCAACAGGACAAGCGTAGAATTTATTTAAATACACATCAAAAAAGTAGTTACGATCGTATGATATCTGAGCTACTTTTTTTATGAACAAAATAGTAATTATATTATTCCCTTAAATATTATACTTCACATAACACTGATACTTTAATAGCGCTAATTACTTTTTAAAGATACTTCTTAAATGCTTGTATAAAAATGCATTTGTTTTTACATAATGAAAAGAAATAAAGCAGACAATAGCAATAAAGAACAATGCGCCAAAAATGGCTTGCCAAGGAGTTAATGTTTTTCCAATAATTCTATTTAAGCCAATACCCACAAAACTTCCATAAATAATCGTAAAATGAATTACATAAATAGATAGCGTTTTTTGTCCGATTTTTAAAATTAATGGAAACTTTAAATAATTTTCAAATGCATAGAAAAAAGAAAAGTATAAAAATACATTTCCTAGTCTTGTGAATAAATAATTATAGTTTGCAGCATCTAAAAATAATTGAATATTCGATATTCTATATAGTAAAATTAAGATATCAGAAGACGAAATAATTAAAATACAGCCTAATATAAAGAAAGATAAGACTGTTATTTCTTTAAATTGAGGTCTATTTGAATACTTATGAAATAATGTCGCTATATACGCTCCAAATGCAATATATCCAAACCATGGGGTAATTGTAAATATAGAACCGTTTCCTTTTGAAACATAATTATTTAGAAGTGCAGGAAGGGCGTCAAAACTTATGGTACGATATAATGGTTCTGAGATAAAAATCAGAAAACCTAGAGCTAATAAAATAAAAGAAAATAATAGTACTCTTTTTGCACATAAGTAATAGAGTACAATAACTATTATAAGACTTAAACCAATACACTGTAAAACATCAATAACTAAAAAATAGCTATTAAAATAGCCAGAGAACCACGACAAGAAAGGTATTCTAAGCAAGTAACCAATACCAATAAGAAAAAGACCTCTTATAATTCCTTTTCGCATTCTTTGTTTGTCTTCTCCTTTTTCTTTTGCTTTTAGTAATAAATAGGTAAAAATTAAACCTGAAATAGTAAAAAACGTTGGTGCGGTAATTCCTCTGAAGTAAGACCACACAGCATAAGGAATAGCGTTTATATCTTTATAAGAATCCGCCAAGAGTGTATTTATAAAGTGTCCTTGCAACATCATTAGAATTGCAAAAGCACGAATAATATCAATAAAATATAACCTTTTACTATTCATTCGTGTTTTTTTCAACTTTAAATAATGTGATATATTCTATCTTAAGCTTTCTGTTGTAGATTATTTTAGAATAAGGTTTACTATTGTATCCAGTATCTCCTATTCCTTTAAACGGAAATATATTACAAACATAAACTTTAATTTAGATTGAATTATATGAACGAAAGTAAATAAATAAATTTAAAGTGATTTTAAATCTGTCTTGTTCTATTTAGTAACCAAAAATCTGCTAAAACTAATGCAGTCATAGCTTCTATTATTGGCACTGCTCTTGGCACAACACAAGGATCATGTCTTCCTTTACCAGTAATTTCTGTCACTTCACTTTCAGAATTAATAGTCTGTTGAGAACTCATAATAGTAGCAACAGGTTTAAAGGCTACCCTAAAGTAGATATCCATTCCGTTACTTATTCCACCTTGAATTCCACCAGATAGATTTGTTTTAGTAGATCCATCAGCATTAAACACATCATTATGCTCTGAACCTTTCATTTTAGAACCACAAAATCCACTACCAAATTCAAATCCTTTTACAGCATTTATAGAAAGCATTGCTTTACCTAATTCTGCATGTAGTTTGTTAAAAATGGGTTCACCTAAGCCTACGGGAACATTCTGTGCAACACAAGTAATGGTTCCACCAATAGTATCACCTGCTTTTCTGATTTCTTGTATTTTGGTAATCATTTTCTCAGCGGAAGCTTTATCAGGACACCGAACAATATTACTTTCTGTTTTAGAAAAGTCTAATTCTTGATATGGTTTTTCCATAAAAATTTCACCAACAGAAGAGGTAAAGGCATTTATTTCTATGGATGAAATTAGTTGTTTGGCTAAAGCACCAGCAACTACCCAATTTGCAGTTTCTCTTGCAGAGCTTCGACCACCACCTCTAAAATCTCTAAATCCATATTTTTGATCATAGGTAAAATCGGCATGAGAAGGTCTATAAACATTTGTGTTATGATTATAGTCTTTAGATTTCTGATTGGTATTTTTAATAATAAAGCCAATTGAGGTTCCTGTTGTTTTTCCCTCAAAAATACCTGAAAGAAATTCTACAGTATCTGGTTCTTTACGCTGAGTAACAATTTTAGATTGCCCAGGTTTGCGTCTATTTAACTCTTCTTGAATAGCATCAAGGTTTACTTCTAAACCAGCAGGAAAACCGTCTATAATACCACCAATGGCAGTTCCATGAGATTCACCATAGGTTGTAACTCTTAATAAATTTCCAAAAGAATTAAATGACATTTTTTTTATGTTAAATTATTTTACAAATATACTAAAGTGAATATAAGTAATTTCTAAATTTTATGCTTTTATAACGATTCCTATATTTTTCTTTATTGCAATAGTACTTGATTATGAATAAGATAGATTGAATATTTAATTATATTCAAGAAAGATAAAAAATAATAGCTTTTTTGTTTTTTAGAATTAAATATTCAATCTATATTTGCACCCGCATTAAGGGAATACCTTATGAGACTACTGGAGAAATGGCAGAGCGGTCGAATGCGGTAGTCTTGAAAACTATTGACTGTAACAGGTCCGGGGGTTCGAATCCCTCTTTCTCCGCTTAGAGAATCACAATTCTCACCAAAAGCCCATAAACATTATGTTTATGGGCTTTTTAATTTTTCCTCAATATCAATTAAAAACATTAAATAATGAATAAAAAGACACCTATTCG
>Ga0307995_1000008_pt1 | contig 180470 bp, 167 predicted proteins | sample EllFjometagen262_FD_203132 | JGI IMG/M metagenome (GOLD analysis project Ga0307995, IMG submission 203132) | Marine microbial communities from Ellis Fjord, Antarctic Ocean - #262 | ecosystem: Environmental > Aquatic > Marine > Unclassified | place: Southern Ocean | collected 2014-11-02 | reverse complement strand
GTAAGCGCTTCGATTTCAAATGCCCGATCGAAGTCATGGGAGAGGTGATGCAGGAAGCCTTGGCTATGCGGCATGATGCTCCGGCTTCAATTCAATAACCGTGTTGCACTCAGCTCCTGCAACCGCCCTCTCTAAAGAGGTTCGAAGGGAAATTTTACTCTACGCGAATCTTTCAGAAGAAAGTAAATTCCTTGGCGCATGTCGAATACTTCAAGATCTACGAAAATGGGAAGCAGGACAGCTTTCTAAAAACGAGGTTGTCGTTCTCTCCTCGAGCACCCTTGAATACAAAGGAATATTGAATCAAATTAGTTATGCCAGAAAGCTGGTATCCCAAAGTTTAAATATCTCAATAAAGACCGATAAAATTGCTGAACTCTGGATTATCAGCAGCGCTACGTTAAAAAGAAAGGCAATAATAAGAAAGTGGAGTGGTGAAATATCCGAAATTAATTATTGCTTGCAGCAGTAAACTCATAATTTTAGAGTAATGCCTAACAGCATTCAAATCGCTCGCTTCGCTCACAGAGACGGACTAAATCCCGCCCGTCACTCAATGTCCCGGTAACAATCCCAATGTCCTTCTCACCCGACGAACACCAAGCCCTTCTAAACGTTAAAGGCGTAGGCGCTACCGTCGTGCAGCGACTCGAACAGATCGGCATAAACTCCTTGCAGGAATTGGCCGAAGCAAGCGTCGGCGACATCGTCACGGCGGTAGCCGGTCAGCTGGGCTCGACCTGCTGGAAGAACAGCCCGCAAGCACGCGAAGCTATTCAGGCGGCCATCGATCTGGCCAAATCGTGTCAGTAAGCACCACCACCTTCATTACCAAGGAGTCCGGTATGCCTGCCCACGAGAAGATCAATTACGTCGAATATCCCACCCGTGACCTACCGGCAACCAAGGCCTTCTTCCAGGCCGCTTTGGGCTGGCGTTTCACGGACTACGGCCCCGATTACGCCGCCTTCGCCGACGAAGGCCTGGATGGTGGTTTCTTCAGCGCCGAGATGTCCGCGCGCAGCGACAGCGGCAGCGCGCTGATCGTGTTCTACAGCGCCCAGCTGGAAGACACTCTGGCCAAGGTCGGGGCGGCCGGCGGAGAAATCGTCAAACCGATCTTTTCCTTCCCTGGCGGCAGACGCTTTCATTTCGTCGAGCCGGGCGGCAACGAGTTTGCCGTATGGTCGGAGCCGGACGGTCAATAGTCGGCCCCGAATCCGTAGCTCCCTACGACAACAACCGTCGCTCCCGCGCAGGCGGCGTAAAATGGCAAGGGGTCAGCTAATCCCGTTTAGTACGAACGCTGCTGAGCCTGTCCGATGCCAGTTACGTGCGCGAGCTGGTACTGCCGGCCATTGCCGACGAGCGCTTCTGAAAGGACAAGAACAGGTATTGGCCATGCAGAGAATCGACCATATCCGCCTGATGGCACGCTACAACAGCTGGATGAACGAACGGCTCTACGCGGCTGCTTCCACTCTGCCCGACGAAGCGCTGAGTGCCGAGCGTGGTGCGTTCTTCGGCTCGATCCTCGGCACGCTCAACCATCTGCTGGTGGCCGACCGTATCTGGCTGGGGCGCTACACCGCGCATCCGGCGAACTTTCAGGCATTGCAAGCGCTCGCAGGGCTGGAAATGCCGACACGCCTGGATCAGCCGATGGCGGCAGATATCCGCGAACTGGCTGCACTACGCAAGCAACTGGACAGTTGCATCGAAGCCCTGGCCGCCGAGATGGGCGAAGAGCAGCTGGATCAGCCGCTGAACTACCGCAACATGAAGGGTGTGGCCGCGCAAAAGCACTTCTTCACCCTGCTGATGCACCTGTTCAACCACCAGACGCATCACCGCGGTCAGGCTACGACGCTACTAACCCAGGCGGGCGTGGATGTGGGTGTGACCGATCTGCTGGCGTTGATCCCTGACGAGCTATGAAATTGAACAAGTGCCCCAGCAAATGATGCGAGCACTCAAGTATTTGCTGATCACCCTCGGCGCAGTTCTATGCTCCGCTCTTGTGATTGCAGTGGCGTTTTTGCTGGTGAGCATTGCCTCCACGGATGCGGATGCCACTTATGAACTCAGAGGCCGCTACAAACCATCCACGGACAGCAAAACCTACCTGGTGATTGAACACGATAACGGTGGTGGCTGTGGAGCGCTCTCGGTAGACGACGAACACTGGCCTCACCAGCTTCACGAGGCCGGGGAGATAATGCCCGGGACGCGCACGATCAAGTGCGGTGGGGAAATCGATATCGAGATCAAGCCCGGCAACATCTACTACTTCAATTATTGGGGCCCGTAGGCGCCGGAAACACCGGCGCTCACGCGCTTTAGATCCTGGCGCTGCAAAGGCTTCGCCCCGGGGCGGGGCTCCTACCGCATGGCGTTCAATAACCCTTGTAGGAGCAGCGCCGCGCAGGGAATAGACTCTCGCGTGACGGCGATGTATCGGTTAACCGCACGACGATGCCATATTTCCAAACGATGAGAGATCTCCTGCCACAGAGTTATTGTTACCCGCTCTTTTGGGACGTCAAAGCCCAGCCAGTTTCAGCCAGTGCGCGTAGAAACCCTCGGCCACCTGATTCAGTAACCTGACCTTCTCGCTCAGGCCTTCGCGCATCTCGGCGATGCTCTGCTGGCTGGGCTGGCTGGCATCGAGCAGGTGCGCCCAGTCGTCGAGCCAGAGCTCGATCAGCGCCTGGGTCATTTCCGGATGCCCTTGCAACGCCAGCACCTTGTGCCCCCAGGCAAAAGCCTGGTTATCGCACCAGCGGCTGCTCAACAGGGGTTGAGCACCTTCAGGTAGCGAGAAGGTGTCGCCATGCCACTGAAAAATGCTGAACGCTTCAGGCAAATGCGCCAGCCAGGAGCTATCGGCTGCCTCCGGGCGGCGCTGCATACGCTGCCAACCCGCCTCGGTGTAGGCCATACGGCGGATGCTGGCGCCCAGTGCTTTGGCCAGCAGCTGGCCGCCCAGGCAGTGACCGATGATGGGAATGTCACGCTCGATAAAGCGCTGCAACGCTGCCACTTCGTCGGCGATCCAGGGCAACGGGTCGTTGACGCTCATCGGCCCGCCCATCACGGCGACCGCCTTGGGCCGCTCCAGGTCGTAGCCGTGCAGTTCACCCAGGTCGACGCGCAGTATGTCGAAACTGCAGCCACGCGCCTGCAGCACCTGAGCCAGGTGGGCTGGCGGGCAATAATCGATATGAGTCAGGATCAGAACATCGGCCATAGCTACCTCCGCCGCGCAGTCTGCGCGAGAAGGATTGGCAAGTCGAGGTGGGCTGGGAGTTGAAGCCATCGGCCGGACAGCCGGCCGATGGTCTGTACTGGCGAATACCGCTGCATTCACCTCTAACGCATGGCTGACGCTTTCACCTCCTGGGTAACGCCCCAGCCATCCATCTTGCCGCCCAGCGGGACGACGATGGACTCCAGGTCATGTTCGAACTCGCCGATACCGGCATGGGTGGCATACATCACTTTGCTGATTTGCAGGTGCCAGATGCCGTCCTCACGGGCGGATATCTGAGCGTTGAGCGACTCGCCGCGAAAGTTTCTGGCCGCCGTTCTGGCCCGTTCTTCGTCGGGAAAGATGGCGTAGAACTCGATCGGGTGAAACTGGGCGAAGTCGAATCCCCCTTCTTTCATCCGACGCAGCACCGAGGTGCTGGAGTCTTCGTGGAAGGCTGTGCTCATAAACGACCCCCTCTCAGGCTATGGATGGATTAACCGCTTTCCCAATGCGACCGTCCTAGGGACGGTGTCGCGACTCCTACCGGAAACCTCTGAAAACGCCCTGCGTTTACAGAAGTACCCAAGTGGCGCCGCCCCGAGAATCGAGCAGATGCTCGATGTGTCTACTGCAAGCGTATCGACGACTGCCCGGCAGAACACCGAACTGAAACCGTCTCCCGTAGAGTAGCTGCTACGAGAGAGATTCGCGCTATACAGAAAGCCTTTGTGACAAAACCGGCGACCAGCGGCAATTGGCCAGCCTGAACGCCTCGCCCGAGCTCATGGGCGACTGAGCCAGCCCATCAGTAACCTGTTGATCCAGCCCGGCGTGATCTGCCCAAGGGTGAACAGCAGCCCGAACTGCAGCCCTACCGGGCGATGCACAGTGCTGGCGTGGGCCTGCTTCCAGGCCGCTTCGGCGATCTGCTCGGCCGCCAGGCGCACGCCCAGGCGACGCATCACCGGCGGACGCTGCGCCTGGCTGCGCACCATCGGCGTGTCGACGAATGGCGGCATCAGGTCACCCACGCGGATGCCGTGTTCACGCCACTCCAGCTCTAGCGCCTCGGTAAGCCCACGCACGGCGAACTTGCTGGCCGAGTAGCTGGCCAGTTGCGGCACGCCGTAGAGCGCCGAGGCCGAGCCCATGTTGATCACTTGCGCCTCTGGCGTGACCTTGAGATAGGCGAAGGCCGCATGGCAGAGGTTTAGTACGCCGAGCACATTGATCTGTACCAGACGCGTGTGCTGCTCCAGCTCGATCTCGGCGAAGGCGCCGGTACGCAGGATGCCTGCGCCATTGAACAGCAGGCGCAACTGGCCGCCGCTCTGCGTGCAGAAGTCGGTCAGCGCGGCCTTCACCGCTGCGGCATCGACCACATCCAGCGGCGCATGCCAGGCGCCGCCCAGCTCGGCGGCCAATGCGGCCAGCGCCTTTTCATCGACGTCGAGCAACCCGACGCGCCAGCCCCGCGTGTGAAACAAGCGCGCGGTAGCGGCGCCAATGCCCGATGCGGCGCCGCTGATGAGAATGTTGTTCATCACACACCCCGCTCACGGAGAAAGGCCGCCACGCGGGCGATGGCGTAATCCGCCGCACGCAACATGCCGACATGCGCCTGGAACACGTGCCACAACCCCGGATAACGCTCCAGGCGCAGGTTCACCCCTGCCGCCTTGGCGCGCTCGGCCAGGCGCAGGCTATCGTTGAGCAGCAACTCGTCTTCGCCCACCTGGATCAGCGTCGGCGGCAGGCGGCTAAGATCGGCGAACAGCGGCGACATGCCCGGATCGTTGCGCGGCAGGTCGGCCGGGCAATACAGCTGCGCAGCCTGTTCGACCCAGCTGGGGTGGAGCAGCGGATCGCCGGCCGGCGGCTCGTGCATCTGCTCGCCGGTGAAGTCGGTGACTGGCGAAAAGCACACAAGGGCGGCGGGCGTCGGCAGACCGAGTTCGATAATGCGCAGGCAGCCGACCAGGCTCAGGTTGCCCCCCGCCGAGTCGCCGCCAATGGCAATCTGTTCGGGCTTATAGCCAACCTCCAACAATGCCTGGTAAGCCGCCACCACATCATCGCGCGCCGCCGGATAGGGATGCTCCGGCGCCAGGCGGTAATCCAGGGCACAGACCTCCAGAGCAGCGCGCTTGGCCAGGCTGGCGCAGATGCCACGGTGCGTGTCCGGACCACCGATCATGAAGGCGCCACCGTGCAGATAGAGCAGCACGCTACCGCTGCTGACAGGCGGTCGATGCCATTCGCACGGGCGCCCGGCCAGGGTATCGGCGCTGCGCGTTACGCCACGCGGCGTCAGGGTGATGGCGGTGAGTGCGCGCAATATGCGGCGCTGCGCCGGCACGGGCATCGGCGGCCGCACCAGGCCGCGGAAGAACAGGCGCAGAAAGCCGCGCAACAGGCCGCGCAGCAGCATCTGCTCGGCGGCTGGGGCTTTGAAGTCAGCGGACGCAGTCATAGTCGGCAAGCTCCGGAGTACGGGTCATGAGGCGATAGGTAAAGGTGAACCCCGGCCAGTTGTTGGTGTTCTTGCCGGTCGCGGTCTTGTACCAGCTGTCGCAGCCCTGTTCCCATATCGTTCGATGAGTCGCCTGCTGCAGATCGGCGTTGTAACTGCGCTGCACCGTCGGGCGCAGATCGAGATAACGCAGCCCCTGTTCGCGCAGCGCCTGCAGGCAGCCCAGTACGTAGGCGTACTGGCTCTCGAGCATATAGAGAATGGAGTTGTGGCCGAGGTTGGTGTTCGGCCCGTAGAGCAGGAACAGGTTGGGAAAACCGCTGACGCTGATGCCCTTGTAGGCCTCGGCGCCCCCCTTCCAGGCCTGATTCAGCTCCAGCCCATCGAGGCCGCGAATGCGCATCGGCGCGAGGAAATCGGTGGCGGTGAAACCGGTGCCGTAGATCAGCACATCGCAGGGATGCTCACGACCATCGGCCGTCACCAGCGACTGCTCGCATACCTCGCGAATCGCCGAGTCGACGATCTCGACATTGGCCTGCGCCAGTGCCGGGAAGTAGTCGTTGCTGATCAGGATACGCTTGCAGCCCATGGGGTAGTTCGGCTGCAACCGCTCACGCTTGCCGGCATCGGGCATCTGCCGCTGCAGATGGCGGGTGAAGCTATGACGAAACAGGCGCATCAGCCAGGGGAAGCGGATAAAGGCCAGCGCCCGGCCCTCGTGATGCAGGTATTGCAGGAGGCGGTCGGCGCGTTGCAGCAGGGGCAAACGCTGTTTTAGAGCAATCTCCCAGGGTCGATAGGCACGGTCCGGCTTGGCCAGCACATAGGCAGCCGAGCGCTGGAACAGGCTCAGGCTGGCTACCTTCGGCTGGATCTGCGGCACGAACTGGATCGCCGAAGCGCCGGTGCCGATCACCGCCACGCGCTTGCCGGTCAGATCGAGGTCATGGCGCCAGCGCGCCGAGTGAAAAGCCTCGCCGCGAAAATGCTCCAGGCCGGGCAGTTTCGGGTAGGCCGGCCGATTGAGCTGGCCGCAGGCACTGACCAGCGCCTGCGTCTCGATCACTTCGCCCCCTGCCAGCTCGACACGCCAGATACCGCGCGCGGCATCAAACTCGGCGCCGAGCACTTCGCTGTCCAGACGGATGTGCGGGCGCAGCCGGTGTTTCTCCACGCACTGCAGGATATAGGCGTGGATCTCCGCCTGCGGCGCGAACTTGCGCGACCAGTCGTGCTTGGGCTCGAAGGAAAAGGAATACAGGTGCGAAGGCACATCGCAGGCGGCGCCCGGATAGCTGTTGTCGCGCCAGGTACCGCCGACCTCGCCGGCCTTTTCCAGCAACAGGAAGTCGTCCTCACCCGCCTTGCGCAGCTGCATGGCCAGGCCCAGACCGGCAAAGCCACTGCCGATGATCAACACACGCCAGGGCGCGTTCGTACGGGGGTTGTTGTTCATTGTGATGACCCGTGTATGACGATGAACCGATGCTACTTGCCTCGCCCAGCACGGGTTATGGCATAGTCGGCCAGGATATTGTGATTTTCGGACAATCTATGTCAGCCCCCTGGCCAGCACGCCGCAGCATCACCAGCATTCAGTTGCTCACCCAGCTGGGGCTCGATCTGGGCCTGAGCCTGGACAAGTGCCTGCATGAAACGGGGCTCAGCCCGGTGCAGTTGGCCAGCCTGAACGGGGAGATCGAAGCGCAGCGTGAGCTGCAGCTGATCGCCAACCTGGTCGAGGCACTACCCGCAGTCGAAGACCTTGGCCTGCAGGCCGGTCGGCGCTATCACCTGACCACCTATGGGGCCTGGGGTTACGCCATTCTCAGCAGCGCCACGGTACGCCAGGCCGCCGAGCTGGGCCTGCGCTATCACGGCCTGACCTATGCCTTCACCCGCATCAGTCTGAGCGTGGATGACGCCGTCGCCAGCCTGAGTTTCGACGACAGCGCCCTGCCTCCGGCGCTGCATGATTTCATCGTGCAGCGCGACATGCTCGGCGCCCTGGTGGTCGTGCGCGAGCTGCTGGGCAGCACGCTGCAATTGCTGACCGTGGAGCTGCGCCAGCCTGCACCGGCTGACGTCTCACCCTTTATCGCCGCCTTCGGCCAGGTGCCGCGCTTCGGCGCGGCGCACAATCGCCTGGGATTCAACGCTGACCTACTGGATAACCCTTTGCCACGGGCCAACCCACAACTGGTCAGCGCCTGTGAACAGCAATGCCAGACGTTGCTGGCGCGCCATCAATGGCATCAGGGCCTGGCCGGACGGGTGCGCCAGCTTCTATTGCAGTCGCCGGGGCAGATCGCCGACATGGAACAGGTCGCAGAGCGCCTGCACCTGAGCAGCCGCACCCTGCGCCGGCGCCTGATCGAAGAAGATACGAGCTTCCGTGCCCTGCAGGACGAAGTGCGCCAGGCGCTGGCCGAAGAGCTGCTGGCCGCCGACGGCCTGAGCCTGGAAGAGATTGCCGAGCGCCTAGGGTATGGCGAGCTGTCGAATTTCATCCACGCTTTCAAGCGCTGGAAAGGCGTAACGCCGGGGCGTTATCAACGGGAAGCGTTGGTGTAGGGCGTACCGGGACGCCGGCCGCTCGGAAGCAGTACGCCATCACGGTAGGCACTATGTGTGGACTGTTCGCTGGCGCTCCTGAGTCCACCCTACGAGCTGGCGCTACGAGTGGTCGGCATTCCGATCCACCCTACGAGCGGGCGGCGTTACGATCCATCGGAGTCGCGTCCAGGCAGCCTTCGTGGGCCTACCGAGGTTTGAAAGTCATCTTCACGCTGACAACGCCCGAGCACCGCGTTAGGGTGCCAGCCATGAACATCATCACGCTGCTTCTGCCCTATCAACCGCCCTGGGACTGGCAACAGTTCCACAGCCATTTCGCCCTGCGCGCGATTCCTGGGCTGGAGTCACTGAGCGCGGACAGCTACAGCCGCGGCTTCAGCATCGACGGCACACCCGGCTGGTTTCGGGTTGCCCCGCTGCCAGGGCAGAACGCGCTGGAACTGCGCTGCCGCCTGGCCTCGCCTGCGCATCTCGATCAACTCGAACAACGCGTGCGGCGCATGTTCGATCTCGACAGCGAGCCCGAGGCGATTGCCCTGCACCTGAGCACTGATGAACTGCTCGCGCCGCTGCTGCAGCGCAATCCCGGCCTGCGCCTACCGGTGGCGTTCGATCCGTTCGAACAGGCGGTGCGCGCCATTGTCGGCCAGCAGGTCACGGTCAAGGCGGCGGTGACCATAGTCGGGCGTCTGGTGCAACGTGTCGGCGCACGGATCGAGACACCGGAAACGCTGGGCATCAGCCATCTGTTCCCCTCACCACAGGCGCTTGCCGAGGCCGACCTGAGCGGCATCGGCATGCCCGGCAAACGCGTGCAGTGCCTGCAGCATTTCGCCGCGCGCATTGCCGATGGCAGCCTGAAACTGCATCTGGCCGACGGCAGTGCAGCACTGATCGAGCAGCTGTGCGCCCTGCCAGGCATTGGCCCGTGGACAGCGGAGTACATCGCCCTGCGCGCGTTCGGTGAGGCCGACGCCTTTCCCGCCAGCGACCTGGGTTTGCTCAAGGCGCCGGTATGGGGAGCGGAAGGTATCGATGCGCGCCGCCTGAAAGCACGCGCGGAAGCCTGGCGCCCGTGGCGCGCTTATGCGGCGGCGCATCTCTGGCATAACTATTCGGGAGGCTGAGTCATGCATTACCGCTACCACGACAGCCCCGTCGGTCCGCTGCTGATCGCAGCCGACGACAGCGGCCTGCAACTGCTGTTGATGGAGCTGGACAGCCGGCCCTGGCGCATCGAAGACCATTGGCAGCCCGCTGGCCGCGAGCTGGACGCCGTGTGCAGCCAGCTCGATGAATACTTCGCCGGCAAGCGCCGTCAGTTCGAATTGCGCCTGGCGCCGAGGGGCACGGCATTCCAGCAGGCGGTCTGGCAGGCGCTGTTGGCCATTCCCTACGGTCGCACCTGCAGCTATTCGGAGCTGGCCAATGTCATCGGCAGGCCGCAGGCCGTGCGCGCAGTGGGGACGGCCAATGGCGCCAACCCCATCTCCATCATCGTGCCCTGCCACCGCGTGATCGGCCGGGACGGCAGCCTGACCGGTTATGCCGGTGGCCTGCCGCGCAAGCAGCAGTTGCTGGAACTCGAGGGTGTATTGCAGCCAACGCAGGCGCAACTGGCTTTGTAGCCTAGGCTCTGTACGAAAAGTGCCTGCGCTCGGTGATGCTTCGTTAAAAACGGGCTGGAACGCCAGCCCGGTCGAATGCTCATTTACAGCTCGTAAACTCGAGTGCAAGCCCAGTCCGTTCCTCACCCGTTTTTGCGGGGCCGCCATCGGTATCGCCTGACCTTCGCTCGACGACTTTTCGTACACACCCTAGGGCGCGGGTATGCGCGCCAGAGGCTCTGCACGCGGACGCAGGGGCAAAGCCAGAATCAGCCCTTCGCCCGACGCCGGAAAGATGCCGGTCAGGGCGGTGATATTGACCTGATGGGAAACCAGCACCAACGGCGCGCCAGCAGGCAGTTGGTTGACCGAGCGAATCAGCTCGGCGGTCTGCTCGGCACCATCCTCGGGCTTGCCGAAGAACGAATCCAGCGCCGCGAATGGTTGTACCGGGCCGCGCTGCATGTTGCTGGCCGTGTCCAGCGCGCGGCACCAGCGACTACTGAGAAGCCGCGGCTGTTCGATCCCCTGACGCGCGAGCAACTCGCCCCAGCGCCGGGCCTCGGCACGCCCTTGAGCGTTGAGGTTGCGCTGGGTTTCGCATTGTCCCAGGCGAAAGTTCGCCGGGTCGCCCGTACCCGGCGCGGTGGCGTGACGCATGAGTATCAGCGCACGACCTTCGCGCAATGCCTGCCAGGCGTCGGCGTTATCTGCCGCCACACTGAACAGCGGCAGCAGCACCAGGGCCAGCAGCCACAGGCGAGTCATATTCTGACGTTGCCGCGCGGCCCCATCAGCGCCCAGATGATCAGACCGATCACCGGCAACAGCACGATCAGCAGAATCCATAGAATCTTGATTCCAGTTTCCGCGTTGCTCTTGACCACGTTGATGATGGCCCAGATATCCAGGGCCAGGATGACCAGGCCGAGCAGCCCATTGAAGGTAGAACCCATGACGACACTCCTGTCTGAAAGGTTGCCTGCATAGGATAGTCGGTGACTGGCGCGGGTTCCCTCAATCACCCAGGCGCGGAAAACGGCTGGCGATATCGTCGCCCGTCCGCTCTGGCGTCTCGTCGCCAAGGCTCAGGCGCAGCGCCAGCACGTGCGGTTCTTCACCCAGGTCGAACCAGTGACGAGTGCCGGCCGGCAGCGTCAGCAGGTCGCCACGCTCACCCTGCAGCACATACACGTAGCCATCCAGATGCACGCTGAGCTGGGCGAAACCACCCAGGAACAACCAGGTACTGGCGCTAGACTGCACTTGCTCGTCCAGATACCGAGCGCGCAGCTCCAGTTTCTGCGGATGATTGCGCTGCAGGTTGAACAGCTCCTGCTGCACATGCCCTTCCTTGCCCATGAATGCCTGCAGCCACAGACCATAGGCCGCATCGAACTCGGCCTGCTCGCAACCAGGGCGCAACGCAGCCGGCAATTCCAGCTGGCGATAGTCGATGCCCACCGCGGACAGGGTGCTGGCGATATCGTCGGCGTGGTTGAGAACCTTGTTCGGCAGTTCCGGTGAGGTGTGCAGGTGGACGGCGAGGCTGCTCATGAAGGGTTCACTCGATTCAGGGCCGCTCGGGCGGCAAACGGGTGGCAATGATGAAGGCTGCCAGCAAGGCTACCAGACTGGCGATGGCGAAGGTCCAGCCCGGGCCCAGGCCCTTCCAGCTGTAACCGGCATACAGCGCGCCCAACGCACCGCCGATTCCGGCCAGGCTGACATAGAGCGCCTGGGCCTGGCCCTGCTGGCGATCGGCGAAACTGCGCTGCACGAAGTGGATGCAGGCAGCATGGAACGCGCCGAAGGTGGCGGCGTGCATGCACTGCGCCAGCAACAGCACCGGCAGGTACTGGGGCAGACCGCCCAGCAGCAGCCAGCGCACTGCGGTGATAAGGAAGCTGGCCAGCAGTACCGCGCGCAGTGAATAGCGCTGCAGCAGCCGCGCCATGACCAGAAACAGCAGGATCTCCGCCACCACCCCCAAGGCCCAGAACAGACCGATGGCGCCACGGCTGTAACCGACACCCTCCAGGTGCAGGGTGAGGAAGGTGTAGTACGGGCCGTTGCTCAACTGCATCAGCCCGACGCTGAGGTAAAACGCGAGGATGCCGGGGCGACGCAATTGGCGCACAAAGCCTTCCGGCTCCAGCGTGCTCGGGCGCAGCACAGGCTGTGCATTGGGCACCCAGAAACTGCTGACGACGATACCGGCCATGATCACCAGCAGCGCCGCCGGATACGCGTCCAGGCTCAGCCACTCGAACAGCAGGCCGAGGCCGACCACGGCGACGATGAAACCGATGCTGCCCCACAGGCGGATCTGGCTGTAACGCGCCGCCTGCTCGCGCAGATGGGCCAGGGTGATGACCTCGAACTGCGGCAGCACCGCATGCCAGAAGAAGGCGTGAGTGGCCATGATCAGCGCCAGCCAGGCGTAGCTTTGACTGAAGAAGATGCCGGCGAAGCAGACCAGGGTGCACAGCGCGCCGAAACGCACGATCAACAGGCGCTGACCGGTGTGATCACCCAGCCAACCCCACAGGTTCGGCGCCAGGCAGCGCATCAGCATGGGAATGGCGATCAACTCGCCGATCCGCGCCGGGGAAAAGCCCAGGTGATCGAAGTACAGCGCCAGAAACGGCGCCGTACCCCCGAGCAGAGCGAAGTAGAAGAAGTAGAAGCCGGACAGCCGCCAGTAAGGCAGGGCCGCGCGCGCCCAGGTCACAGTTGTGGCAGCACCGGTGTGGTGACGCGCACGTCGGCGTTCTGCGCGCGGTGACGCAGCAGGTGATCCATCAGCACGATGGCCATCATCGCCTCGGCGATCGGCGTGGCGCGGATGCCGACGCAGGGGTCGTGACGGCCCTTGGTGATCACATCCACCGGGTTGCCGTCGACGTCGATGGAGCGCCCCGGTGTGGTGATGCTGGAGGTCGGCTTGAGCGCCAGGTGGGCGATGATCGGCTGGCCGCTGGAGATACCGCCGAGGATGCCGCCGGCGTTGTTGGAGAGGAATCCTTCCGGGGTCAGCTCATCGCGGTGCTCGGTGCCACGTTGGGCAACGCAGGCGAAGCCGGCGCCGATCTCCACGCCCTTGACCGCGTTGATGCTCATCAGTGCATGGGCCAGTTCGGCGTCGAGGCGGTCGAAGATCGGCTCGCCGAGGCCCGGCATCACCCCTTCAGCGACCACGGTGATCTTCGCGCCGACCGAGTCCTGGTCACGGCGCAGCTGATCCATGTAGGCCTCGAGCTCTGGCACCTTGTCCGGGTCGGGGCTGAAGAACGCGTTCTGCTCGACGCTGTCCCAGGTCTTGAACGGGATCTCGATGGGGCCGAGCTGGCTCATGTAGCCACGGATGACGATGCCCTGGCTGGCCAGGAACTTCTTGGCGATGGCGCCGGCCGCCACGCGCATGGCAGTTTCGCGCGCCGAGCTGCGGCCACCGCCACGGTAGTCGCGGATACCGTACTTGTGGTGGTAGGTGTAGTCGGCGTGGGCCGGGCGGAACAGATCCTTGATCGCCGAGTAGTCCTTGGACTTCTGGTCGGTGTTGCGGATCAGCAGGCCGATGGAGCAACCGGTGGTCTTGCCCTCGAACACGCCGGAGAGGATTTCCACCTCATCGTCTTCCTGGCGCTGCGTGGTGTGGCGGCTGGTGCCCGGCTTGCGGCGATCAAGGTCGCGCTGCAGGTCTTGCAGAGTAATCTCGACACCAGGCGGGCAACCGTCGACGATGGCGACCAGCGCCGGGCCATGGCTTTCGCCAGCGGTGGTGACGGTGAACAGCTTGCCGTAGGTATTGCCGGACATGGGAAGACGCTCCGCGAAATTCAGCTCAGGCCCGGCGCTGCGCAGGCCCGATTCACAAGGTGGGCGAGTATACCTGCCGATAACTTGCAGTTCACCCCGAACCTTGGCCAGCCGAACGCGTCCAATGCCAGTCTGCCACTACCTTGTTCCCATCATGCTGCGAGCTCTGCTCTTGTCCCTCACCCTGATCACCGGCCTGGCTCAGGCCAACACCACCCAGCAATCACCCATCAGCCTCGACACCGACCAGGGCACCCTGTACGGCAGCCTGCTGGTGCCGCAAAGCGACAAGCCGGTGCCAGTGGCGCTGCTGATCGCCGGCTCCGGCCCCACCGACCGTGATGGCAACAACCCCGAGGGTGGCCATAACGATGCACTGAAGAAGCTGGCACTGGTCCTGGCGCGCAATGGCATCGCCAGCCTGCGCTACGACAAGCGCGGCGTCGCCGCCAGCCGCGCTGCCACACCGGACGAAAAGGACCTCAGCGTCGAGCGCTATGTGGCCGACGCCGAAGGCTGGGCCAGGCTGCTCAGGGACGATCCGCGTTTTGATCGACTGATTCTCATCGGCCACAGCGAAGGCGCGCTGATCGCCAGCCTGGCCGCGCCTGGCAGCCAGGCCAATGCGCTGGTATCCATTGCCGGCCCCGCCTATCCGATCGGCCAGGTGCTGGACATGCAACTGGCCATGCGCCTGCCGCCGCCGCTCCTGGCCGAGAGCCGGCACATCCTCGCCAACCTGATCCGCGGCAAGCTGCAGCCCGAGGTGCCCAAGGAACTGCAAGCGATCTATCGCCCCAGCGTACAGCCCTACCTGATCAGCCTGCTGCGCCAGGACCCGGCGGAAAACTTCGCCGCGCTGCAGATTCCCGCCTTGATCGTGCAAGGCACCCACGACGCCCAGGTCAGCCCGGACAACGCCGAAGCTCTCAAGCAGGCCAAGCCCGATGCCGAGCTGGCGCTGATCGCCGGCATGAACCATGTCATGCGCATCACCCCGGCGCCCTGGAACGAACAGCTGGCGTCCTACGACGATCCGCAGCTACCCTTGGCCCGTGCGCTGGGCGAGCGGATCCTGTCCTTTATTCGCTCCAGTGCTGAGGAAAATGGCCGATAACGCATCGAAGGCCACCGAACAATACACAGGACGCCCATGAGCGAAAACCCAGCCCCGCAGGCACCAGCGCCAGATGCCGAAGCTGCGACAAGCGAAACGCCTGCCGCGCCGCATCCCTGGGCGGACCTGCCAGCCGAGCAATTCAGCCTGCTGCGTCTGGCGCCACTGCCCGTCGACCGGGAAACCGGTCCGCGGCCGCTGCGCTTCGTCCAGCTTGGCCGGGTGGAACGCCACGCCAAAGACACGAGCCTGCTGCGCCTGAGCATCCAGGTGCCCGGCCAGCGCCTGCATCGCCAGCAGAACCTGCTGGAGGTCTGGGCCGACCATCAGCGCAAGGAGGTTCGCTTCGGCCCGGACAAGGGCCTCAGCGTAGAGCCGGCCAATCGCGGCCTGGGGCGTTTTCTCATGGCTCAGGGCATTGCCTGGGCGCGCAAGCAGTACGCGCACTATCAGGTCGAGGGCGCCGCCCTGCCGACCAAGGACAATTTCAACGACGCCGCCCGCGCCCGCCGTGACCACGCGCTGAAGGCGCAGGGTTTCACCATCGAGTACAGCGACCCGTTGCAACTCAAACCCTTCTACAGCGCACCGCGCGTCAGCTCGCTGCATGGCGACTGGCATGCCGAGAAGGTGCAGATCATCGAGTTGCTGGACGCCGCGGCGATGCTGCAGCAGGCCGACCAGACGCTGCAGGAGCAAGACGTCAAACTGCGCAAGCTGGAAGATCGGCTCGAGCGCCTCAAGCGTGAAGACAGTGGCCTGCGCTTCACCATCACCTGCCTGGTGGCGTTCAGCCTGTTTCAGGCGGGGCTGCTGATCTGGATCGCCACGCGCTGATAGATATCGCGGCTGAAGCCGCTCCTACGTTCACTTCTCTGTAGGAGCGGCTTCAGCCGCGAAGAAACCGGTCAGCCCTTCACCCGCGAACGAAACAGCTGCTGATGCTCACGGCACTGCTTGGCCGCCAACAGGAACACACCATGGCCACCACGCTGGAAGTCTAGCCAGGTGAAGTCCACTTCCGGGTACAGCGCTTCGACATGCACCTGGCTGTTGCCCACTTCGACGATCAGCACGCCACGCTCGGTGAGGTGATCGGCCGCTTCAGCCAGCATGCGTCGCACCAGATCCAGGCCATCATGACCGCAGGCCAGGCCCATCTCCGGCTCGTGCTGGTATTCGGCAGGCATGTCGGCAAAATCCTCGGCGTCGACATAGGGCGGGTTGGAGACGATCAGGTCGAAACGCTGCCCCGGCAACCCGGCGAAGCCATCGCCCTGCACGCAATAGACGCGCTCCTCCAGGCCGTGGCGCTCGATATTGAGGTTGGCCACCTCCAGCGCGTCGAACGACAGATCGCCCAGCACCACTTCCGCTTCGGGGAATTCGTAGGCGCAGGCGATGCCGATGCAGCCAGAACCGGTGCACAGATCGAGAATGCGCGACGGTTCGGTTGGCAGCCAGGGGGAGAAATGACGGTCGATCAGCTCGGCGATCGGCGAGCGCGGCACCAGCACGCGCTCATCGACGACGAAGGGCAAACCACAGAACCAGGCCTCGCCCAACAAGTAGGCGGTGGGTACGCGCTCTTCGATGCGGCGCTTGAGCAGCGCCTGCAGGTGAGCGTGCTCGTCGTCTTCCAGGCGGCAATCGAGATAGGCGTCGGAGATTTCCCAAGGCAGGTGCAGCGCGCCGAGCACCAGCTGACGCGCTTCATCCCAGGCATTGCCGGTGCCGTGGCCGAAGAACAGTTGCTCGGCCTGAAAACGACTGACGGCCCAGCGGATGTAATCACGCAGGGTACGTAAACGGGTAGTGAGAGCAGTCACGGGCGGCCTCCGGGTGAAAAGTGCGGAAGTTTAGCCCAGTGCGGGTGGCCAGCGCATGAATGACGGGTTAACGAGCGTTCATAAGCGCTCGCGCTTCTTGCGCAATGCATCGTCATCAGGACGGCGTAGCTCGCGCAGAACGGCGATGGCCACGGCGATGGAGAACAAAAGCCAGAAATGCGGGGAAAACTGCGACAAAAGTGACATGGCAACTCCTTTTGCGTACGACCCTGAGTCCTTCAGGGCAGTTCCGATTCTGCTCCGGCAAAATGCACCGAGCAAGCCTTGGCGCAGATAGAGGTTCACAGAGCGCCCTGGCAAGCGGACAATGGCACATTATCACCATCAGCCAGGAGCCCGAGATGTCCCATCCGCAAACCATGTTCCAGCTCACCGGTCGTGGCCACGCGCCGGCCAGCCTGAACAATGCGACCCTGCTGATCATCGATGCCCAGGAAGAATACCGCAGCGGCGTCCTCGCGCTGCCGGGCCTGGACCCCGCGCTGGCAGAGATTGCCAGTCTGCTGGCAGCAGCGCGCAGTGCCGGTGCCGACATCGTTCACGTCAAACACCTTGGCATTCCCGGCGGCCTGCTCGACCCCAGCGGCCCGCGTGGTCGTCACCTGCCGGAAGCAGCCCCGCTGGCGGGCGAGATCGTCGTGGAGAAACGCCTGCCCAACGCCTTCGCTGGTACCGAGCTGCATGACCGCCTGCAGGCGCTCGGCCATCTTGACCTGATCGTCTGCGGCTTCATGACCCACTCCAGCGTCAGCACCACCGTGCGTGCAGCCAAGGACTATGGCTACCGCTGCACCCTGGTCGATGCCGCCTGCGCCACCCGCGACCTGCCTGCACCGGATGGCAGCGTGATAGCCGCCGCCGAGGTGCACCGCATCGAGATGATCGCCCTGGGCGACAATTTCGCCACCTTGGTGCCGCACGCCAAATCGCTGGTGTAAAACCTGTAGCAGTATCGCCAGCGCTGCGGAACCCGGACGCGACCAGCCGGTCATACCGGCGATAAGTCAAAGGAAATCGGAATGAAGCTGTCCGACGATTTCGATGCACGCCGCTTGCGCCCACGCCGGCCGAAAAACTGGCGCCTGCGTATCGGGGCCGGCCTGGGCGCCCTGCTCGCCGCCTTCGGCATTCTGCTGGCGATGGCGGGCGTCGCCTCGCTGGCAGGCCGCGCGCCAGTACTGGGTACGCTCAACGACTCCACTGGCGAGGCCGCCGTCCTGCTGCTGCTCGGCCTGTTCCTGTTGTGGGCCGGCATCGCTTTCTGGCGTCGCTGCCGCAGGCGCCTGCGTCGCCCCAGCGATCTGAGCCTGTCGCCATCACTGATGAAAAAGCGCGACTGATCACCCGAAGACACAGCACCAAAAACCGTAGGAGCCGGCTTGCCGGCGATGCTCTTCTTCAATCGAATGGATGATCGCCCGCAAGCGGGCTCCTACAAATTCGTCTTTCTACGCTTACACGGCTGGCATTTGGGTAAAATGCCAGCCTGTTTCGCGGAGCCACCGATGCAAGACGACGACTTTTCCCTGTTCCAGGCCGAGCTGCGCGGCGTCAAGCCGATCAAGCACGACCGCGCCGATACCGGCAAACCCAAAACTGACCGTAAACAGTTCAACACCCTGCGCCAGGCTGCGACCATCAGCCAGGGCGAGACCAAGGTGGACGGGTTGTCCGACCAGTTCGTCATCGACGTTGGCGCTGAAGACCCGCTGTACTGGGCCGGCAACGGCGTGCAGGACGGTCAGATGCGCAAGCTCAAGCTGGGCCAGATTCCGTTCGACGGCAGCCTCGACCTGCACGGCATGAACGTCGAGAAAGCGCGCGACACGCTGTGGGAGTTTCTCGCCGAAGCCACCAAGTTGGAGATTCGCTGCGTACGCGTCACCCACGGCAAGGCGGTGCGCATGGATGGGCGCAAACCGATGATCAAGAGCCATGTGAACACCTGGCTGCGCCAGCACCCGCAGGTGCTGGGGTTCAGCTCCTGCCTGGCCAAGCACGGCGGCACCGGCGCGGTGTATATCATCCTCAAGCGCACCATGATGGATGGTCGCGACGAGTAATCAGAGAACCTGGCACTCTTGCCAGGCCCCTGTCGGCGCCCTACCCTGCGCCCATTCGATACCCAACAGGATTTTCCATGTCCCTGGAACAACAGTACACCGCGATCCTTGGCCAGCTTGGCGAGGACGTTTCCCGCGAAGGCCTGCTGGACACGCCCAAGCGCGCCGCCAAGGCCATGCAGTACCTCTGCCGTGGCTACCAGCAGACGCTGGAAGAGGTCACTAACGGCGCGCTGTTCAGCTCCGACAACAGCGAAATGGTGCTGGTCAAGAACATCGAGCTGTATTCGCTGTGCGAGCATCACCTGCTGCCGTTCATCGGCAAGGCTCATGTCGCCTACATCCCCAACGGCAAGGTGCTCGGCCTGTCCAAGGTAGCGCGGATCGTCGACATGTACGCCCGCCGCCTGCAGATCCAGGAAAACCTCAGCCGGCAGATCGCCGAAGCCATTGAGCAGGTCACCGGCGCACTCGGCGTGGCGGTGGTCATCGAAGCGCAGCACATGTGCATGATGATGCGCGGCGTGGAGAAGCAGAACTCCTCCATGGTCACCTCGGTGATGCTCGGCGAATTCCGCAGCAACCCGGCGACCCGCGGCGAATTCCTCAATCTGGTTCGTTGACACCACTCAAGACGACGGCCGCTCACTTCGGTGAACGGCCGTCGCTTAACGCAAAAGTCGCGTAGCGACGCCTTCCTTGATGCCCTTCTCCCTTCGGGAGAAGGTGGCGCGAAGCGCCGGATGAGGGTGGGCAGGCCGCGAAGATAATTTGCAGTGCCGCCTGCGGCATGCCCGTTCAGGAGTTAGAAAGATGTTGCTCAAAGCCCTTCGTATCGGCCTGGGTCAGCTCGTCGTGTTCGTCGACTGGATCAGCCGCCCGCGCAAGCTAAAGCGCAGCCCCGAGGCGCAAGCCGAGGTCGAACGCGCCACGGCCAATCTGGCGCTGTACCAGTTCCACGCCTGCCCGTTCTGCGTCAAGGTCAGGCGCAGCCTGCACCGCCTCAACCTGCCGGTGCAACTGCGCGACGCCAAGAACGACGCCGAACATCGTCAGGCGCTGGAGCAGCAAGGCGGCCGCATCAAGGTGCCGTGCCTGCGCATCGAGGAAAACGGCCAGAGCACCTGGCTGTACGAATCCAAGGCGATCATCGCCTATCTGGATCAGCGCTTCGCCGGTTGAGCCGCGCTTTCGTAGGAGCCGGCTTGCCGGCGATGCTTCTGCGTAAAGGATCGCCGGCAAGCCGGCTCCTACAGGTTCAGAGCTCGACACCTACACTTCGTCCAATCCTGTAGCCCGGATGCAATCCGGGAGCCTTGGAGCTACCCTGCACCGGTCATTTCGCGGCTGAAGCCGCTCCTACAAGATCGGCGTATCTTCGCCTGCCTCTGTAGGAGCGAGCTCTGCTCGCGAACAGCGCCTACGCCTCGATACCGTAGACTTTGAGCTGGTCGAGGAACTGCGCTTCGTCCAGCACCTTCACCCCCAGCTCGCTGGCCTTGGCCAGCTTCGAGCCGGCACCTGGCCCGGCAACCACGCAGTGGGTCTTGGCCGAGACGGAACCGGCCACCTTGGCGCCCAGGCTTTCCAGCTTCTCCTTGGCCACGTCGCGGCTCATCACTTCCAGAGTGCCAGTCAGCACCCAGGTCTGGCCGGCCAACGGCAGGCCTTCAGCGACCTTCTTCTCGCTTTCCCAATGCATGCCGAACTCGCGCAGCTGCTGCTCGATGGCGCGCGCGCGAGCCTGATTGGCGGTATCGGCGAAGAACGCCCGCAGCGATTGCTTGGCCTTCTCATTGACTCCCGCCAAGCTGTTCAGCTTCAACCATTGTCCATCAGCATCCTTATCGGCCAGCCTGGCCACCTCGATCAGAGCATCCAAGGTCTTGAAACGCTCCGCCAGCTTCTGCGCCGCGCCTGGGCCAACAGAGGGAATGTTCAGTTTGTCGAGCATGCCGCCGAGGGTGGCGACGGCCGAGAACTCGGCGCTCAGCTCTCCCTCTTCCTGCAGTTCGAGACCGCATTCGCCCAGCAAGGCGCTGATCACCTGCTGATTGTGTTCATCCTCGAAGAAGCTGTGGATCTCATGCGCGACTTCCAGGCCAATGTCCGGCAGATAGGTCAGCACTTGCGGCAGTGCCTTGCGCACACGCTCCAGCGAGGCCAGGGAGCGCGCCAGCACCTTGGCGGTTTCCTCGCCCACATCGGGGATGCCGAGCGCATAGATGAAGCGCGCCAGGGTCGGCCGCTTGCTGTCCTCGATGGCCTTCAGCAGCTTGTTGCTGGAGACTTCGGCGAAGCCTTCCAGGCCGATGATCTGTTCGAAGGTCAGCTTGTACAGGTCGGCCGGCGAGCCGATCAGCTTCTCGTCCACCAGTTGCTCGATGGTCTTGTCGCCGAGGCCTTCGATATCCATGGCACGGCGCGAGACGAAGTGGATGATCGCCTGCTTGAGCTGCGCCTGGCAGCTCAGGCGACCGACGCAGCGGTACACCGAACCTTCGCTGACCGATTCCTTGCCCTTGCTGCGCTTGACCAGTTGCGTGCGCTCCACCGCCGAGCCGCACACCGGGCATTGCTCGGGAATGTGCACCGGGCGCGCGTTCTCCGGGCGACGCTCGGGCACCACGGCCATCACCTGCGGGATCACGTCGCCAGCACGGCGGATGATCACCGTGTCACCGATCATTACACCCAGGCGCGCCACCTCATCCATGTTATGCAGGGTGGCGTTGGCCACCATCACACCTGCCACCTTGACCGGATTCAGACGCGCCACTGGCGTCACCGCACCGGTACGCCCGACCTGAAATTCCACGTCGAGCAGCTCGGTCAGCTCTTCCTGCGCCGGGAACTTGTGGGCGATGGCCCAGTGCGGCGTACGCGCGCGGAAACCCAGTTGCTGCTGATCTTCGATATTGTTGACCTTGAACACCACGCCATCGATGTCATAGGCCAGGCTCATGCGCCGCTCGCCGATATCTCTGTAGTAATCCAGGCAGGCCTCGACGCCCTTGGCCAGCTTCAGTTCGCGACTGATGGGTACGCCCCAGGCCTTGAGCTGCTGCAGCATGGCCACCTGGGTGCCCGGCAGCTCGCCGCTGACCTGACCAACGCCATAGCAGCAGAACTCCAGCGGGCGGCTGGCGGTGATCTTCGGGTCGAGCTGACGCAGGCTGCCGGCAGCGGCATTACGCGGGTTGGCGAAGGTCTTGCCGCCGCTCTCGGCCTGGCGTGCGTTGAGCTCCTCGAAGCCCGACTTGGGCATGAACACCTCACCGCGTACCTCCAGCACCTGCGGCCAGCCCTGGCCCTGCAGCTTGAGCGGCACGTTGCGGATGGTGCGCACGTTGCTGGTGATGTCTTCGCCGGTGCTGCCGTCGCCGCGCGTGGCGCCGCGCACCAGCTGGCCGTTCTCGTAGCGCAGGCTGACGGCCAGGCCGTCGAGCTTGGGTTCGCAGCTGTACTCGATCTCGGCGCCGCCGCCGAACAGATCACCGCCCTGTACGCCGAGGCCGTTCTGCACGCTGCGGTCGAAGGCACGCAGGTCGTCTTCCTCAAACGCGTTGCCCAGGCTGAGCATCGGCACTTCATGGCGCACCTCGCCAAAGGCGCTAAGCGCCTCGCCGCCAACGCGCTGGGTCGGCGACTCGGGCGTGACCAGCTCCGGATGCTCGGCCTCCAGCGCCTGCAGTTCGCGGAACAGGCGGTCGTACTCGGCATCGGGCACGCTCGGCTCATCCAGCACGTAGTAACGGTAGTTGTGCGCGTCCAGTTCGTTGCGCAGTTCGGAAATACGTTGGGCGGCGTCGGTCATGCTCGGTCTCTCAAACGAAAAGAGCAGCCTTGGCTGCTCTCTTTCGACTTCGTGTACGGGTCAGCGTTTCTGGGTCAATTGACGGCGCTCGAATTCGACGATGCGCTGGCGATAGTGTTCGATGGTCTGCGCGGTCATCACGCTGCGCTGGTCGTCCTTCAGCTCACCGCCCAGTTCATGGGCCAGCTTGCGTGCAGCAGCGACCATCACGTCGAAGGCCTGCTTCGGATGACGCGGGCCAGGCAGGCTGAGGAAGAAGCTCACCGCGCGGGTGCTGAAGCCTTCGATATCGTCGAGATCGAAGGTGCCCGGCTTGAGTGCGTTGGCCATGGAGAACAGCACCTCGCCATTACCCGCCATACTTTCGTGACGATGGAAGATGTCCATCTCACCGAAGCGCAGACCGCTTTCGAGGATGTTCTGCAGCAGCGCCGGGCCCTTGAAGCCGAAGTCGTCGCGGGAGACCACGTTGATCACCAGCACCTCTTCCACCGGTGCGGCATCGGCAGCCGGCTTGGAGGCTTTCTTCGGCTCGACGGGTTCGTCATCGACCGGGTTGAGCAGAGTCGGCACCGGCTCATCGACGGCCAGGTTGAGGTCGCCCTGTTGCGGTTCGTTGCGTGGACGACGTGGCAGGTCCTTGGCGCTCATCGACGGCAGTTCGTCTTCGTCCAGCTGCGGCTCGTGGTCGCGATTTACCACACGTGGCGTACTGAGCAAATCTGGGTCACTGTCGTCATCAGGCATGTTGGCGAAGCTGCGGTCGAGCCTGAATTTGAGCTTGCCCTTGCCACCGCGCATACGGCGCCAGCCGTCGAAAAGGATGCCAGCGATAACGATGATGCCAATAACGATCAGCCACTCGCGCAGACCGAATTCCATGAAATACCTGACCCTTAAAAATTCTGGTGAAAAAAAGATCCAATCAACCGGATCACAACTCAACTATAAAACGCGACGCCAACTTCATGTTCTATCTGACGTTTTCCGCGTGTAACAAAAGTGGGCAATAAGCTAGCACGACGAAAGGCAACTTTACACAGGGAGCCACATAAGGTTTTGCCTGTATTCAGTTAATCTCGCGGCGCTCTGCCATCACGCCTCCACCATCGCCAGCGCCTCCTCGACATCCACTGCCACCAGACGCGAGCAACCCGGCTCGTGCATGGTGACCCCCATCAACTGATCGGCCATTTCCATGGCGATCTTGTTGTGGGTGATGTAGATGAACTGCACCGTGGCTGACATCTCCTTGACCAGTCGCGCGTAGCGCCCGACGTTGGCATCGTCCAGCGGTGCATCCACTTCGTCCAACATGCAGAACGGCGCCGGATTGAGCTGGAAGATGGAAAACACCAGTGCCAAAGCAGTCAATGCTTTCTCTCCACCGGAGAGCAAATGAATGGTGCTGTTCTTCTTGCCCGGGGGCCGCGCCATGATGGTCACACCGGTATCGAGTAAATCTTCGCCAGTGAGTTCCAAATAAGCGTTGCCGCCACCGAAAACTTTTGGAAAGAGCGCCTGCAAACCGCCATTGATCTGATCGAAGGTATCCTTGAAACGATTACGCGTTTCCTTGTCGATCTTGCGGATGACGTTCTCCAGGGTTTCCAACGCTTCGACCAGATCCGCGTCCTGCGCATCCAGGTAGCGCTTGCGCTCGGACTGCTGCTGATACTCGTCGATGGCCGCGAGGTTGATCGGACCGAGACGGGCGATGCGTGCGGCCATGCGCTCCAGCTCTTCTTCCCAGGCGCTTTCCGTGGCCTCGGCCGGCAAGGTGGCAATCACCCCGTGCAGGTCGTAGTTGTCCTCGGCGAGCTGATCAGCCAACGCCTTGCGCCGCACGTTGAGCGACTGCCAATCCATGCGCTGTTGCTCCAGCTGGCTGCGTAGCAGTTGCGCCTGTTGTTCGGCCTGGGTGCGGCGCTTCTCGGCATCGCGCAGTTCGCGATCGGCGTCCTCCAGCGCCAAACGCGCCTGACGCAGTTCGTCGTCCACCGCCATGCGCCGCTCGAGCAGTTCTTCGAGCTTGATACGCAGCTCTTCCAGCGGCGCCTCGCCCTCTTCCAGATTCAGCGACAACTGCTCGCGCCGCTCATGCAGGCGCTCGGCCTGCATCTCCAGACGCTCCAGCGCCTGGCGAGTGGAGTCGTGCTGCGCCTTGAGCGAGCCGACGCGCACCGCCAGTTGATGGGCATGGTCCTTGTGCTGACGCGCGTCCTGGCGCACACGGTCGAGACGCTCGCGCAGACTGTCGCGGCTGGCCAGCAGACTTTCGCGCTGCTCGTTATCCAGCGCCATGGCGTCCAGTGCATCCTGCAATTGCAGGCGCGATTCGCCCAGTTGCTCCTGCTCGATCTCGCGCTGCTCGGCCGCTTCCTGCAGCTCGTCCTGCAGACGACGACGGCGCAGGCCCAGTTGCTCGGCCTTGGCCTGGCTGGCGGACAGCTTTGCCTTTAGCTCACCTAGCTGGCGCGCCAGCTCCTGGCCCTGACGGCGTTGCTGCTCGCGTTGTTCTTCCTGGCGACGTTGCTCTTCGCGCAGCACCAGCAGGCGTTCATCCAGTTGCGCCAGGGCCGCCTCACGTTCCTCGCGCTCAAGCTCAAGACGCTCCAATTCCTGACCGCGCGCCAGCACACCGCTGTCGGCCTCGGCGGCGCGACGCACGCGCAGGAAATGCCGGCCGACCCAGTAGCCGTCGCGGCTGATCAGGCTTTCGCCGTCCGCCAGTTGCCCACGCTCTGCCAGCGCCTGCTCCAGCGACTCCACCGGGCGCACGCTGGCCAGCCAGGGCGACAGGTCATGGCTCGACTCGACCTTATCCAGCAGGCTGCCGGCACGGCGCGCGCCGCCCCTCGCGGGGCTGGCCAGGCGCAGTTCGCCCTGCTGAAGCGCGGTGAAATCCAGCCCGGCGAAATCGTCCAGCAGCACGGCCTGCAGGTCGGCACCGAGCACGGTTTCCACCGCCAGCTCCCAGCCAGCCTCCACCCGCAGACCTTCGGCCAGGCGCGGGCGCTGCAGCAGGTTCTGCTCGCGCAGCCACTCGCCAGCACCCTGTCCCGGATCGAGCGCCGCCTGTTGCAGCGCCTCCAGCGAGGCCAGACGGCCGCTCAGGCGTTGCAGCTCGCCCTGCGCCTGCTGCTGGGCCTGACCGGCCTGCTGCAGGTCCTCGCGCAGTTGCTGCAGGCGCTCGGCCTGCTGCTCCTCGGCTGCCTGCAGCGACACCTGCTCCAATTCGCCAGCCGCAAGCTGTTCGTTCAGTTCGAGAATGGCGGCGTCCTCGGGGTCGGCCACCAGTTGCTGCAACTCTTCGTTGAGACGACGCTGGCGTTCTGCCAGACGCTCCAGGCTCTGTTCCAACTGGGCGATGCGCGACTGCTGCACTTCGGCCTGGCGACGCGGCTCGGCGCTGCGCTGGTTGAAACCGTCCCACTGCTCCTGCCAGCCGTGCATGCTGGCTTCGGCCTCTTCCAGGCTGGCGGCGGACTCCTCGGCAGCGGCGGCGGTCATCTCCTGCTCGGGCAGGAGCATTTCCAGCTCTTCACCGAGGGTGGCCAGCAGGGTGCGGTCGTGGCCCAGGTGCGACTCGGTTTCCAGACGCGCCTTTTCTGCCTCGCGCAGGTCATCCTGCAACTGGCGCAGGCGCTGCTGGCCATGCTGGATGCTCTGCTCGACGCGGGCGATATCGCCGCCCACGGAATAGAAGCGGCCCTGCACCAGGTTGAAGCGCTCGCTCAATTCGTGATGGCCATCGCGCAGGCGCTCGATGCTGGCGTCGGCGCTGCGCTGCTCGGCCACCAGGGCCTCGAAAGCCACCTCCTGATCGCCTATCACCTGCTCGCGGCTGCCAACCTGCTGGTTCAGGTTCTGCCAGCGCAGGGCCAGCAGCTGTGCCTTGAGCTGGCGCTCTTCGGCCTTGTATTCCTGGTACTTTTCCGCCGCCTGGGCCTGACGGTGTAGGCGCTCGAGCTGGCGCTCCAGCTCTTCGCGCAGGTCGCTAAGGCGCTCCAGGTTCTCCTGGGTACGGCGGATGCGGTTTTCGGTCTCGCGGCGGCGCTCCTTGTACTTGGAGATGCCGGCGGCTTCCTCGATGAAATTGCGCAGCTCTTCGGGCTTGGCCTCGATCAGCTTGCTGATCATGCCCTGCTCGATGATCGAGTAACTGCGCGGCCCCAGGCCGGTGCCTAGGAAGATATCGGTGATATCGCGGCGCCGGCACTTGGTGCCGTTGAGGAAGTAGGTGTTCTGCCCGTCGCGGGTCACCCGACGGCGAATGGAAATCTCGGCGAAGGCCGCGTATTCGCCCACCAGCGAGTTGTCGCTGTTGTCGAAAATCAGCTCGATGGAGGCCTGGGTCACCGGCTTGCGTGTGTTGGAGCCGTTGAAGATGACGTCGGTCATCGACTCGCCACGCAGGTTCTTCGCCGAGCTTTCCCCCATCACCCAGCGCACGGCGTCGATGATGTTCGACTTGCCGCAACCATTGGGCCCGACCACCGCCGCCATGTTGCTGGGAAAGCTTACCGTCGTCGGATCGACGAAGGACTTGAAGCCCGCCAGCTTGATGCTCTTCAGGCGCATCGGGGCTTAGCGCTCGGCCAGGGTTGCCAGCACCAGCTGACAATTGTGTTCGCCATAGGCCAGCAGCACCTCACGTGCACGCGCATGGTCACGGCCGATGATCGCCTGCAGCAGGCTGGCGAAGGTGCCCATGAACTGGCCCATCTCGCCTTTGCGCCGCTCCAGCGCCAGGTGGTAGGTGCGACTGATGGCCGGCAGCAGGTTCTCCAGGGTTTCCTGCAGGTACGGGTTGTCGGCGAAGGGAAAGGCCGCACGCATCACGTCGAAGCTGTTCTCGACGAAGGCGCCGATATCGCCACGCTCCAGGCTGGCCAGCAGGCGCTGCTGGATATCGATGAAGGGCGCCAGGTCGGTCTCCACCTTCCAGCGCTCGATCACCGCGCGCGCCAGCATGATGTAGAGCTCGATGCTCAGTGCGTAGAGGCTGGTGACGTGATGCGGGGTCAGTTCGCTGACCTGGGCGCCTCGGCGCGGCAGGATCACGATCAGGTGGCGGCGTTCGAGAATCAGCAGGGCTTCGCGCACCGAGCCACGGCTGACGTTGAGGGCCTGGGTAACCTTCTGCTCCTGAATGCGCTCACGTTCCTTGAGCTCACCGCGAATGATGCGTTCGGCCAGGTAATGGGCAATTTGCTCGGCGAGGCTGTCCGGGGCCTTGAACGTCATGACATTCCTTATTTGCGTCGATCCAGGGGCAGGCGGTCGAGTCTGGGAGCCCCGCCACGGCTGGGCGGGAGCAAGAAAATCTGGCGGCGAGTGTAACACAGGGTGTTACCCCGCCAAGCGTCCCCGCGGGGCACTTTCCGTTCTAAAGGTTGGCCGTGGAAGTCTGGTCACGAAAATGGATTGTCCTACAATCCGAGGTAAAACCCAGAACAGTAATGACTTGGAGAATCCGATGTTCGAACGCCTGCCGTCGCGCTGGATGCTCGCCATGAAAAAGGTCGGCTACTGGATCTGGCTGATCCCGGTGCTGGGCATCCCCCTGAGCTATTACTGGTCGCAGGGCAGCGCTCACGCCGACGCCTGGCCCTGGCTGGTGATCAGCGTGGTGTTCGGTGTGATTCCCTTGCTGGACTTCATTGTCGGTCGCGACCCGGCCAACCCGGATGAGCGCGACGAAGTACCGGCCCTCGAAGCCCAGGGCTACTACCGACTGCTGAGTCTGGCCACGGTGCCGCTGCTGCTGGCGATGCTGGTGTGGGGCGGCTGGATATTCGCCAGTTACGAGGGCTGGAGCTGGGTCGGCCAGCTCGGCTGGGTGCTTTCGGTCGGCACGGTGATGGGCGCCATCGGCATCACCGTGTCGCACGAGCTAATCCACAAGGACCCGAAACTGGAGCAGAACGCCGGCGGCCTGCTGCTGGCAGCGGTGTGCTACGCCGGCTTCAAGGTCGAACATGTGCGCGGCCATCACGTGCATGTATCGACGCCCGAAGATGCCTCCTCCTCACGCTTCGGCCAGAGCCTGTACGCCTTTCTGCCGCATGCCTACAGGCACAACTTCCTCAACGCCTGGAAGCTCGAAGCCGAGCGTCTCAAGCGGCGCAGCTTACCGGCCCTGCATTGGCGCAACGAGCTGATCTGGTGGTATGCCATCAGTGCGCTGTTCCTGCTCGGCTTCACCCTGGCCTTAGGCGCGCTCGGCGCCCTGTTCTTCCTCGGCCAGGCGGTTATCGCCTTTACCCTGCTGGAGATCGTCAACTATGTCGAACACTACGGCCTGCACCGGCGCAAACTGGACAGCGGCCGCTACGAGCGCACCAATGCGCACCACTCCTGGAACAGCAACTTCCTGCTGACCAACCTGTTTCTCTTCCACCTGCAACGCCATTCCGACCACCACGCCTATGCCAAGCGCCGCTATCAGGTGCTACGCCATTTCGACGACAGCCCGCAGTTGCCCAATGGCTATGCCGGAATGATCGTGCTCGCGGTGTTCCCGCCGCTGTGGCGCGCCGTGATGGACCCCAAGGTGCGCGCCTACTACGCCGGCGAAGAGCACCAACTGAGTGAGTCGCAGCCGACCTGAGCACCCTGTTCGAGCACACCCGATCAACCCCGGCAGCGCAGGCTCCCGGGGTTTCGTTTGTCACCTAGGGTGCGCCATGCGCCCACCATTTCGGCATCGACCGGCTGGTGCGCACGACCCAGGCGGCCCCGCGCTCCCCTACGAAAGTCCCGCAGCAGAGCCCTCGCTGGCACGAAAACCGCTACTCTCAGAGCATGAATCCCGCCCGCCGCGCTCATAACCGAAACGCATGACAAGCAGCTGACCACGAGGTCAAATATTTGTTGACCCAAAAGTCAGAAAACTCTAGATTGCCTCCATGGCCAATCACGTCCGGGCCTTGCAATGCGTGCACATACCCGGCGAGCCAAACGATTCATAACAATAAAGTGCCTGGAGGTCGTCCTTGATCCAGTTTTTACTCAACCGGGAGCTGCACACCGAGCATGCCCTGGACCCCAACGTCACCGTGCTCAACTACCTGCGTGAGCATGTCGGCAAAACCGGAACCAAGGAAGGCTGCGCCTCCGGCGACTGCGGTGCCTGCACCGTGGTGGTGGGCGAGCTTGAGGGCGACCGCGTACGCTACCGCACCCTCAACTCCTGCCTGACCTTCGTCTCCAGCCTGCACGGCAAGCAGCTGATCACCGTCGAAGACCTCAAGCACCAGGGCAAGCTGCACAGCGTGCAGCAGGCGATGGTCGACTGCCATGGCTCACAGTGCGGCTTCTGCACCCCCGGTTTCATCATGTCGCTGTTCGCCCTGCAGAAGAACTCCGCCGGCTACGACAAGGGCCAGACCCTGGAAGCCCTGGCCGGCAACCTGTGCCGCTGCACCGGCTACCGCCCGATCATCGACGCCGCCGAGCAGGCCTGCTGCCAGAAGCAGCCGGATCAGTTCGATGCCTTCGAAAGCGATACCGTGGCCCGACTCAAGACCATCGCCCCGCGCGAGACCGCCGAGCTCAACAGTGGCGACAAGCGCTGCCTGGTGCCGCTGACCGTCGCCGACCTGGCCGACCTCTACACCGCCAACCCGGAGGCACGCCTGCTCGCCGGCGGTACCGACCTGGCCCTGGAGGTCACCCAGTTCCACCGTGAACTGCCAGTGATGATCTACGTCGGCCATATCGAGGACATGAAGCGTATCGACGTGACCGACAGCGCCATCGAAATCGGTGCGGCCGCGGCACTGTCCGACTGCTACGAAGCGCTGTCGCGCGAGTACCCGGACTTCGGCGAGCTGCTGCACCGCTTCGCCTCGCTGCAGATTCGCAACCAGGGCACCCTGGGCGGCAATATCGGCAACGCCTCGCCCATCGGCGACGCCCCGCCGCTGCTGATCGCCCTCGGCGCGCAGATCGCCCTGCGCCAAGGCAACACGCGGCGCCTCCTGCCGCTGCAGGACTACTTCCTCGACTACAAGGTGACCGCGCGCCAGGAGGCCGAATTCATCGAGAAGATCATCGTGCCGCGCAAGCAGGCCAACCAGGCGTTCCGCGCCTACAAGGTGTCCAAGCGCCTGGACGACGATATCTCCGCCGTCTGCGCCGCCTTCAACCTGACTATCGTCGACGGCGTGGTGCGAGATGCGCGCATCGCCTTCGGCGGCATGGCCGCCATCCCCAAACGCGCCAGCACCTGCGAAGCGGCCCTGGTCGGCTCGGCCTGGTATCCGGGTGTGATCGAACGCGCCTGCGACGCGCTGGGTGAGGACTTCACCCCGCTGTCGGATTTCCGCGCCAGCAAGGAATACCGCCTGCTCACTGCCCAGAACCTGCTGCGCAAGTTCTTCCTGGAGCAGCAGTCGCCCGAGGTCGAAACCCGGGTTACCGCTTACGCCTGATGGCGCAGTGAATTGATACGCCGCCGGCCAGCCCGGCGGCATGCGAAGTTTTGGAGGCGAAGATGTCCAGTCATATCGAACACAAATCCCAGGAAGAGCTGGCCGCCCTGTTCCGCGCCGGCATGACCAGCGGCGTCGGCCGCAGCGTCAAGCACGAGAGCGCGGACAAGCACGTGTCCGGCGAGGCGGTCTATGTCGACGACCGCCTGGAGTTCCCCAACCAGTTGCACGTCTATGCGCGCCAGTCGGACCGTGCCCATGCGCGCATCCTGCGCATCGACACCCGCCCCTGCTACGAGTTTCCGGGCGTGGCCATCGCCATCACCAAGGATGACGTGCCGGGCCAGCTGGATATCGGCCCGGTGGTCGCCGGCGACCCGCTGCTGGCCGACGGCAAGGTCGAGTACGTTGGTCAGGTGGTGCTGGCGGTAGCCGCTGACAGTCTGGAAACCGCGCGCAAGGCGGCGATGGCCGCCATCGTCGAATACGAGGACCTGGAGCCGGTGCTCGACGTGGTCGAGGCCTACCGCAAGAAGCATTTCGTGCTCGCCAGCCACACCCACCGCATCGGCGATTCGGCCAGCCAACTGGCCAGCGCCCCGCGTCGCCTAAAGGGCACCCTGCATATCGGCGGCCAGGAGCACTTCTACCTGGAAACCCAGATTTCCTCGGTCATGCCCACCGAAGACGGCGGCATGCTGGTCTACACCTCGACGCAGAACCCCACCGAGGTGCAAAAGCTGGTGGCCGAAGTGCTCGGCGTGCCGATGAACAAGATCGTCATCGACATGCGCCGCATGGGTGGCGGCTTCGGCGGCAAGGAAACCCAGGCTGCCGGCCCCGCGTGCCTGTGCGCGGTGATCGCCCACCTCACCGGCCGGCCGACCAAGATGCGCCTGCCGCGCATGGAAGACATGAGCATGACCGGCAAGCGCCACCCCTTCTACGTCGAGTACGACGTCGGCTTCGACGACGATGGCCTGCTGCACGGCATCGAGATGGACCTGGCCGGCAACTGCGGCTACTCGCCGGACCTGTCCGGCTCCATCGTCGACCGCGCCATGTTCCACTCGGACAACGCCTACTTCCTCGGCAACGCCACCATCAACGGCCATCGCTGCAAGACCAACACCGCGTCGAACACCGCCTACCGCGGCTTCGGCGGCCCGCAGGGCATGGTCGCCATCGAGGAAGTGATGGACGCCGTCGCCCGCAGCCTGGGCAAGGACCCGCTGGAAGTACGCAAGCTCAACTACTACGGCAAGACCGAGCGCAACGTCACCCACTATCATCAGACGGTGGAACACAACGTTATCCACGAGATGACCGCCGAGTTGGAGCAAAGCTGCGAGTACGCCAAGCGCCGTGAAGAAATCCGCGCCTTCAACGCCAAGAGCCCAGTGCTGAAGAAAGGCCTGGCCATGACCCCGGTGAAATTCGGCATCAGCTTCACCGCCACCTTCCTCAACCAGGCCGGCGCGCTGATCCATATCTACACCGACGGTTCGATCCACCTCAACCACGGCGGCACCGAGATGGGCCAGGGCCTCAACACCAAGGTCGCGCAGGTCGTCGCCGAGGTGTTCCAGGTCGATATCGAGCGCATCCAGATCACCGCCACCAACACCGATAAGGTGCCCAACACCTCGCCGACCGCAGCCTCCAGCGGCGCCGACCTCAACGGTATGGCGGCGAAGAACGCAGCCGAAACCATCAAGCAGCGCCTGGTGGACTTCCTGGTGCGCGAGTACAAGGTCACCCCGGAAGACGTGGAATTCCGCAACGGCCAGGTACGCGTGCGCGAGCACTTCCTGTCCTTCGAGGAGATAATCCAGAAGGCCTACTTCGGCCAGGTCTCGCTGTCTTCGACCGGCTTCTACCGCACGCCGAAAATCTACTACGACCGCGACAAGGCGGCTGGCCGCCCCTTCTACTACTACGCCTACGGCGTGGCCTGCGTGGAAGTGCTGGTCGACACCCTGACCGGCGAATACCGCATGTTGCGCGGCGACATCCTGCATGACGTCGGCGACTCGCTGAACCCGGCCATCGACATCGGCCAGGTTGAAGGCGCCTTCGTCCAGGGCATGGGCTGGCTGACCATGGAAGAGTTGGTGTGGAACGCCAAGGGCAAGCTGATGACCAACGGCCCGGCCAGCTACAAGATCCCGGCCATCGCCGACATGCCCATCGACCTGCGCGTGAAGCTGGTGGAGAACCGCAAGAACCCGGAAGACACCGTGTTCCACTCCAAGGCCGTGGGCGAGCCGCCGTTCATGCTCGGCATCGCCGCCTGGTGCGCCCTCAAGGACGCCGTGGCCAGCCTGGCAGACTACAAGGTGCAACCGCAGATCGACGCCCCGGCCACACCTGAGCGCGTGCTCTGGGGCGTGGAGCAGATGCGCAAGTTGAAACAAGCCAGAACAAGCGCCGTCGAAATGGAAACGGCCGGAGCGTAGGATGGGCCGGGCGGCGCTCCGCTTCAGCCCACCAACATCAACGGCGTGTATTGGTGGGCTGAAGCCCACCCTACCCCCTAAACCACGGTGCACAACAATGACAAAACACACCGAACCGAATAATCCACCCGCTCGCCCAGCGCCGGAGCCGATTCTCGATCCGTCGCCGAGCAACTGGCGCCTGCCGCGCCCGGGACAGACCACGCCTTCCTGGAGGCTGAGCAAATGAGCTGGATCAGTGCCCTCGCCGAGCTGCAGCAAAAAGGTGAAGCCTGCGTGCTGGTGACCATCATCGAGGAACGCGGCTCGACGCCACGCAACGCCGGCTCGAAGATGGTGGTCACCGCCGAGCGCATCTTCGAGACCATCGGCGGCGGTCATCTGGAGTACAAGGCCATGGAAATGGCCCGCGAGATGCTCGCCAGCCGCAGCCAGGACACCCGCCTGGAGCGCTTCTCCCTCGGCGCCAGCCTGGGCCAGTGCTGCGGCGGCGCCACCGTGCTGCTGTTCGAGCCGATGGGTCAACCACAGGCGCAGATCGCCGTGTTCGGCGCCGGCCATGTCGGTCGCGCGTTGGTGCCACTGCTCGCCAGCCTACCGTGCAAGGTGCGCTGGATCGACTCGCGGGAGAATGAATTTCCGGAGTACGTTCCCACCGGTGTGGAGAAGATCGTCAATGACGAAGTGGTCGACGAGGTGGAGAACATGCCGCCCGGCAGCTACTACATCGTCATGACCCACAACCACCAGCTCGATCTGGAGCTGACCGCGGCGATCCTCAAACGCGGCGACTTCGCCTACTACGGCCTGATCGGCTCGAAGACCAAGCGCGTCAAGTTCGAGCACCGCCTGCGCGAACGCGGCTTCGAGGAAACGCTGATGGCGCGCATGCGCTGCCCCATGGGCCTGGCCGAAGTGAAAGGCAAGCTGCCGGTGGAGATTGCCGTGTCCATCGCCGGCGAGGTGATCGCTACCTATAACGCCAGCTTTGGCCAGGACGTGAAGAAAGGCGAATCCAGCGTCGCCAAGCTGCTGCCGGCCTCGCGCCGATCCTGACTCATCCTAATTCGCAGCGCGCCCAGTAGGGTGCGCCGCGCGCATCAATAACACCGCATTGCCCGTGGCGCGCACAGCACGCCCTACGCACTGCCTGCCCCAATCGAGACGTAATAGATGACCACCAATATCAAAGCCTACCGCGCCGCCATCCTGCACAGCCTTGCCGACCCGGCCGTCGTCGGTGTCGAGCAGTCCTATGAGTATTTCGAGGACGGCATCCTGCTGATCGAAAACGGCAAGGTCGCCCAGGTTGGCGCGGCTGCCGAGCTGCTGCCGAAGCTGGCCGGTGTCGAGGTCCAGCACTACCGCGACGCGCTGATCACCCCCGGTTTCATCGACACCCATATCCACTACCCGCAGACCGGCATGATCGCCTCCTACGGCGAGCAGTTGCTGGACTGGCTCAACACCTACACCTTCCCGACCGAGCAGCAGTTCGAAGAAAAGGCCCATGCCAGCGATGTGGCGGCGATCTTCATCAAGGAACTTTTGCGCAACGGCACCACCACCGCCCTGGTATTCGGCACCGTACACCCGCAGTCGGTGGACGCCTTCTTCGAGCAGACCGACAAGCTCAACTTGCGCATGATCGCCGGCAAGGTGCTGATGGATCGCAACGCCCCGGACTACCTGACCGACACCGCCGAGTCCGGCTACGTCGAGAGCAAGGCGCTGATCGAACGCTGGCACGGCAAGGGCCGCCTGCACTATGCGGTCACCCCGCGCTTCGCCCCGACCAGTACGCCGGAGCAACTGGAGCTGGCCGGCAAGCTGCTGGGCGAGTACCCGGACCTGTATATGCACACCCACCTGTCCGAGAACCGCAAGGAGATCGAGTGGGTCAAGGAACTGTTCCCGGAGCGCAAGGGCTATCTGGACGTCTACGACCACCACAAGCTGATCGGCCCGCGCGCGGTGTTCGCCCATGGCGTGCACCTGTGCGACGACGAGTGCAAGCGCCTGGCCGAAACCGGCTCGGCGGTGGCCTTTTGCCCCACCTCCAACCTGTTCCTGGGCAGCGGCCTGTTCGACCTGAACAAGCTGGAAGCGCACGGCGTGCGCGTCGGCCTGGGTACCGATGTCGGCGCCGGCACCAGCTTCAGCCAACTGCAATCGCTGAATGAGGCGTACAAGGTGATGCAGTTGCAGGGCAAGAAACTCGACCCGTTCAAGTCGCTGTACCTGGCCACCCTGGGCGGCGCCAATGCGCTGTACCTGGACGACAAGCTGGGCAACTTCCTGCCCGGCAAGGACGCCGACTTCCTGGTGCTGGACTACAACGCCACGCCGCTGATCAGCTACCGCATGCAGCAGGCCAGGAGCCTGGAGGAGCGCCTGTTCGCCCTGACCATGCTCGGCGACGACCGTGCTGTGAAGGAAACCTTCGCCGCGGGTGTATCGGTGCACCAGCGCGATTGAAACGAACAGCCTGATCGCCTTGTAGGAGTCGGCTTGCCGGCGATCAATTCACTGGCGCATCGCTGGCAAGCCAGCTCCTACACAAATACGCCTCAACGTAGACATGTCAACAAAAAAGCCCCGCTGCTCGCGCAGCGGGGCTTTCTTGATTACACGCAACGAATCAGCGATTGGCAGCGCTGCGGCCAGGCTTCTTCTTGGTCTGCAGCAGGTGCGAGAACACCGCGTGCAGATCGTCCGAGGCGCTTTCCTCGTCCAGGTTGAGCTTGCTGTCGATGTGGTCCATGTGGTGCATCATCAGGTGCACCGCACGCTCGGCATCACGCGCTTCGATGGCGTCGATCAACTGGTTGTGTTCGTCGTAGGAGCAATGCGAGCGGCTGCCGCTTTCGTACTGGGCGATGATCAACGAGGTCTGCGACACCAGGCTGCGCTGGAAGCTTACCAGCGGCGCATTGCGTGCAGCCTCGGCCAGCTTCAGGTGGAACTCGCCGGAGAGACGAATACCCGCGCCACGATCACCACGGGAGAAGCTGTCCTGCTCGTCCTTGACCATCTGCCGCAGCTCGGCCAGCTGCTCGGCTGTCGCGTGCTCGACGGCCAGTTCGGTGATGGCGCGCTCTACCAGGCGGCGTGCATAGAAGATCTGCCGAGCTTCTTCGACGCTCGGGCTGGCGACTACCGCACCGCGGTTCGGGCGCAGCAGTACCACACCCTCGTGGGCCAGGCGTGACAGGGCGCGGCGAATGATGGTGCGACTGACGCCGAAGATCTCACCCAGCGCCTCTTCACTCAGCTTGGTGCCGGGCGCCAGACGCTGCTCGAGAATGGCATCGAAGATATGGGCATATACGACATCGTCCTGAGTCCCGCTGCGGCTGCTTTTGCCTGCACGCGGCTGCTTCTTCAGTGGCTGCAATTGATCGTTCATTCTGGCTCGCGTCAATGAGAGTCGGCGACACTGCGACTCTACTGTGTTCTACCCGGTAGCTGACAAGCTCCGAGCGAAAAAACATCAGAAAAAAATTAAGACAATTGTACACAAGTCAATCAGCCATCACACCCTTCGTTGTATGACGTCGTAGCTGACCCTCGCCTGCATATCACCCACCTCTGAGCGCAGAACAACAAATTCTTTCTTTATATACAGCCGTCTTCTCAGTTCATTAGCGGCTAAGAACCCGGTCAGGCTGCCGAGCCGACGCTAGATCGAGCGTCGTCCTCAACCAAACAAAAATTCCATCCATTTGTTTTATAAGCATTTTATTTAAAGCCCTGAAGGGATTGTCGCCAAATCCATGCGCTTTTTCCATCCGCAGGTTCGACTGGTGCGATTAATGCAACATTAAAAACATTAATTGCATTTTTTGTATACAACAGCATAATCGCGCTCGAGTGACTTCTTGACCGCTCGGTCAACAACTTAGCCAGGAAGCACCACCGAAAACACCGCCTGCCTCAGAGAGCATTGTTCTTGCGCAAGGCTCTGGGCGGTACACAACAAGAGAGATGAGGAGTACCCGCTGTGGAAAGCGTCAAACAAGAACAACACGCGAATCAACTGGCAAGAGGTGGCCTGCTCGACCGCTTCTTCAAACTGACCGAGCACCGCACCACCATCAAGACCGAGCTGCTGGCCGGCCTGACGACCTTCGTCACCATGGCCTACATCATCTTCGTCAATCCCAACATCATGGCCACTGCCGGCATCGATCATGGCGCCGCCTTCGTCGCCACCTGCATCGGGGCGGCCCTGGGCTGCTTCCTGATGGGCCTGTACGCCAACTGGCCAGTCGGCCTGGCGCCGGGCATGGGCCTGAACGCCTTCTTCACCTACACCGTCGTCGGTGAAATGGGCTACAGCTGGCAGATCGCCCTCGGCGCGGTGTTCATCTCCGGCGTGCTGTTCATGATCATGAGCCTGTCGAAGATCCGCGAATGGCTGCTCAACAGCATCCCGATGAGCCTGCGCTTCGCCATGGGTGCCGGGGTCGGCCTGTTCCTCGGCCTGATCGGCCTGAAGACCGCCGGGATCGTCGTCGACAGCCCGGCCACCCTGCTGACCATGGGTTCGTTCAGTAATCCTTCGGCGCTGCTCGCCGCCGTATGCTTCCTGATGATCGCCGTGCTCAGCCACCGCAACGTGTTTGGCGCTATCCTCTTCAGCATGCTCGGCGTGACCGCCATCGGCTGGGCACTCGGCCTGGTGGAATACGGTGGCCTGGTGTCGATGCCGCCGAGCCTGGCCCCGACCTTCCTGGCCATGGACATCGCCGGCGCGTTCAACGTGGCGATGATCAGCGTGATCCTGGCGTTTCTCTTCGTGAACATGTTCGACACCGCCGGCACCCTGATGGGCGTCGCCCACCGCGCCAACCTGGTGGATGAGGATGGCAAGATCCAGAACCTGTCCAAGGCGCTGAAAGCCGACTCCACCTCGAGCGTTGTGGGCGCCATGGTCGGCTGCCCGCCGGTGACCAGCTACGTGGAAAGCGCTGCAGGCGTCGCCGCGGGTGGCCGTACCGGCCTGACCGCCATCACCGTCGGCCTGCTGTTCCTCGCGGCGATGTTCTTCGCCCCGCTGGCCGGCATGATTCCCGCCTACGCCACCGCAGGCGCGCTGATCTACGTGGCGATGCTGATGATGAGCGGCATGGCGCACATCGACTGGAAAGACCATACCGACACCATCCCGGCTATCGTTACCGTGGTGATGATGCCGCTGACCTTCTCCATCGCCAACGGCATCGCCCTGGGCTTTCTCACCTACGCCACACTCAAGCTGCTGACCGGCCAGCGCGACAAGGTATCGATCAGCCTGTACGTGCTGTGCGTGATCTTTATCGCCAAGTTCGCCTTCCTCTGACGGCAAACACCCCGCGCTGATCGAAGCCCCGGCCCTGTGCCGGGGCTTTTCGTTTGACAATTCGATACCTCTTGTTGGCGCAAGGCAGCGGCCCAAGCGCCCCAGCCCGTAGCCCGGATGCAATCCGGGGATAGCCTCGATACTCCCGGATTACATCCTGGTTACGGCGAGGCGCATCGCCGGCCCATGGGCATGCACTCAATACAGACAGCAGCGGTTGCCAAGGCAAATCCGGCGGCGCGAGGGGCGTACAGAAACTGGCAGGCAAAGGGGCGATAGGGTGAATCGTCCGCGATGCATGAGACGCGGCAATGCGTAGGCCGGGTTAGCGGCGCTGGGGGTCGTTATGGGGATCGCCACGCAACCCGAGCGCCGCGTAAGCCAACATTGCGGCGCGGCGGCAGACCGCCATGGTGGGTTACGGCGCGCTGGGGGGGTGTTTGCCTGATCCAGGTTCGCGCCTAACCCACTCTACAAAAGCCGGGCAACAACACAGCCCTGAAACACAGCCCCAAAAAAGCCCGCAGTGTGAGCGGGCGTAAGGACTCAAACGAGTCTGAGGGTGACAAGCATTAGTCTGGCAGGCTATTGGCCCGCCAGTCACTCAGCTACCGCGGTAGGTGGAGTAGCTGTAAGGAGAAATCAGTAGCGGCACGTGGTAGTGCTCCTGACCGGCATCGATGCCGAAGCGCAGGACCACGACATCGAGAAATGCCGTATCCGGCAGTTTCACGCCACGGGCACGGTAGTAGTCGCCGGCGTGGAAATGCAGCTGGTAGACGCCCGTGCGGTAGTCATCACCCTGCAGCACCGGCGCATCGCAACGGCCATCGTGGTTGGTGGTAACGCTGTTGATCAGTTCCAGCTGCGCGCCTTCGACGCGGTACAGCTCGACCTTGATGTCACTCCCTGGGCAGCCGTGCGCGGCATCCAGTACATGTGTAGTCAAACGTCCCATGGGTCTCGGATGCCCGCGGCGCCTGGCGCCCTACGAACACCACACCTCCTCTACTCTGTTGAAATCGGCTCGTCGCAGTGCTCCGACGCAGTGGCAGGATAGCACGCAGATCGAATATAAAACACTTTTCCAATAAATTGTACACAATAAATCCAATTGAAATGCTGTCCATGCACCAAACCGGATCACTGCTCACATCATCACCAGCCAGCAACCACGGCATAACCAGCGCGCATTGCTGACCACCTCGGCAATTTTTCCGCGGTGGCACGCAGAGAAGAAAATGATGAAAAGTCGATTTACAAACGGCAACTAACTTTGTATACAATTACTCATCCCGGTCGCGTAGCCGTCGATTACCCGGCACGCAGAGACCGCAACGTTCCAGATAGGAAGACTGCAGTGAACGCTGATTACCCACGCGATTTGATCGGCTACGGCGCAAACCCTCCCCACCCGCACTGGCCGGGCGATGCCCGCATCGCCCTGTCCTTCGTGCTCAACTACGAAGAAGGCGGTGAACGCAACATTCTTCACGGGGACAAGGAGTCCGAGGCCTTCCTCTCCGAGATGGTCGCCGCTCAGCCGCTGCAGGGTCAGCGCAACCTGTGCATGGAGTCGCTCTACGAGTACGGCAGCCGCACCGGTGTGTGGCGCCTGCTCAACCTGTTCAAGAAGCACGACATCCCGCTGACCATCTTCGCCGTGGCCATGGCCGCCCAGCGTCACCCCGAGGTGATCCGCGAGATGGTCACCGCCGGGCACGAGATCTGCAGCCATGGCTATCGCTGGATCGATTACCAGAACATGGACGAGGCCACCGAGCGCGAGCACATGCTCGAGGCCATCCGCATCCTCACCGAGCTGACCGGCGAGCGCCCGCTGGGCTGGTACACCGGCCGCCTGGGCCCGAACACCCGGCGCCTCGTACGTGAGGAAGGCGGTTTCCTCTACGACTCCGACACCTACGATGACGACCTGCCCTACTGGGACCCGGCCAGCACCGCAGAGAAGCCGCACCTAGTAATCCCTTACACCCTCGACACCAACGACATGCGCTTCACCCAGGTGCAGGGCTTCAACAAGGGCGACGATTTCTTCGAATACCTCAAGGATGCCTTCGACGTGCTCTACGCCGAGGGTGAGGCCGGCGCACCGAAGATGCTGTCGATCGGCATGCACTGCCGCCTGCTCGGTCGTCCGGCCCGCCTGGCTTCGCTGGCACGCTTCATCGACTATGTGAAGAGCCATGACAGGGTCTGGTGCGCCCGCCGCGTCGACATCGCCAAGCACTGGCATGCCACCCACCCCTTCCGCGCGACCGAACAAGAGAGCCGCCCATGAGCCGTTTCCAGACCCTGACCCCTTCCAAGCTGAGCCGCGACGCGTTCGTCGCAGCCTTCGCCGACATCTATGAGCACTCGCCCTGGGTCGCCGAGAAAGCCTATGACCTCGGTCTGGACGATAGCGTGGACGACATCGACAGCCTGCAGCAGCGCATGGCCGATATCCTCCTGTCCGCCAGTCATGAGGCGCAGCTGGCACTGATCAACGCGCACCCGGACCTGGCCGGCAAGGCTGCAGTGCGTGGCGAACTGACCGCCTCCAGCACCGCCGAGCAATCCGGCGCCGGCATCCACGAATGCAGCGCCGAGGAGTTCGCCCGCTTCACCGAACTCAACGACGCCTACAAGGCCAAGTTCGGCTTCCCCTTCATCAAGGCCGTCAAGGGCAGCAACCGCCACCAGATCCTGGCCGCCTTCGAGGAGCGCATTCACAACACGCCGGAGCAGGAGTTCACCACCGCCCTGGCCGAGATCAACAAGATCGCCATGTTCCGCCTGCAGCAACTGTAAGCGCTGCAGCCCACCACCCGAACAGAACAAGTAGAACAGCCATGCGTAGCCTGACCATCGAGCCCCTGAGCAAAGAAGCCTTCGCCCCTTTCGGTGACGTGATCGAAACCGACGGCAGCGACTTCTTCATGATCAACAACGGTTCCACCCGCCGCTATCACAAGCTGGCCACGGTGCAGACCGCACAGCCGGAGGACCAGGCCATCATCAGCATTTTCAGCGCCGAGTCGCTGCAGATGCCGTTGACCATCCGCATGCTGGAACGCCATCCGCTGGGCAGCCAGGCCTTCATTCCGCTGCTCGGCAACCCCTTTCTGATCGTGGTCGCGCCAGTTGGCGATGTACCTGTATCAGGGTCCGTCCGTGCCTTCCTCAGCAATGGCAGGCAGGGCATCAATTACCATCGCGGCGTCTGGCACCACCCGGTGCTGACGATCGAAAAGCGGGATGACTTCCTGGTGGTTGATCGCAGTGGTTCCGGCAACAACTGCGATGAGCATTTCTTCAATGAGGACGAGCTACTCCTCCTCAACCCCCACCAATAAGAGAAGCCCGGGGCTGGCGTGCCTATCCCGGGAAAGAGGTACAGATCGTGGAAGCACATTTCACCGAATGGCTAAACCTTGGCATCCGCTGGATCCATATGATCACCGGTATCGCCTGGATCGGCGCATCGTTCTATTTCGTCTGGCTGGAGAACAACCTCAACCGTAGCAATCCCCGTGAGGGCCTGTCGGGCGACCTCTGGGCGATTCACGGCGGCGGTATCTACCACCTGGAAAAGTACAAGCTGGCTCCGCCGAAAATGCCGGAGAACCTGCACTGGTTCAAATGGGAGGCCTACGCCACCTGGCTGTCGGGCGTCGCCCTGCTACTGGTGGTGTACTACCTCAACCCGAGCCTGTACCTGGTCAAGCCAGGTGTCGACCTGGCACCAGCAGCAGCCATCGCCATCGGCCTCGGCTCCATGGCGCTCAGCTATGTGATCTACCACTTCCTCTGCGATTCGCCGCTGGGCAAACGCCCCGCCCTGCTCGGCGCCGTGCTGTTCGTGCTGATCATCGCTGCCGCCTATGGTTTCAGCCAGATCTTCAGCGGCCGCGCTGCGTACATTCATGTCGGCGCCATCATCGGCACCATCATGGTCGGCAACGTGTTCTTCACCATCATGCCGGCCCAGCGCGCGCTGGTTAAGGCCATCGAAAACAACACCACGCCCGATCCGCTGCTGCCGGCCAAGGGCCTGCTGCGCTCGCGCCACAACAACTACTTCACCCTGCCGGTGCTGTTCATCATGATCAGCAACCACTTCCCGAGCACCTACGGCAGCCAGTACAACTGGGCAATCCTGGCCGGTATCGCGATTCTGGCGGTGCTGGTACGCCACTACTTCAACACCCGCCACGACAGCAGCAAGTACGTCTGGACCCTGCCGGCCGCAGCCCTGGGCATGATCTGCCTGGCTTACGTCACCGGCCCGCAGACGAAATCGGTCAGCGCACCGGCAACGGCTCAAGCCCCGGCGATCAAGTACGCCCCCGTTCCTGCTACCGGCCGCCCTGGCAACCCCTCCTCAACCAGCGAGCCTGCTGCAGAGGAAACCCAGGCAAAAGCCGATGCCAGCGAGGACTCAACCACTGCCGCTGACAGCGCGGCACCTGCTGCCAGCACCAATTTTGCCCAAGTCGAAAGCGTGATCCACGAGCGTTGCACCGTGTGCCACTCGTCGAGTCCCACCAGCCCGATGTTCAGCACCGCACCGGCCGGTTTCATGCTCGACACCCCCGAGCAGATGAAGGCGCAGGCAGCGAAGATCCACGCGCAAACCGTGGCCACGCAGATCATGCCGCTGGGCAACATCACCCAGATGACCCAGGACGAGCGCGACCTGATTGGCAGCTGGATCGCCAAAGGCGCTCAGATCAACTGATTGCCACACATGTCGCGCCCATGAGTGGGCGCGGCATCTTTTTACAGCCATGAACCGCCGGCAGCGCGAGCTGACCGGCGGTTCATTTTTTGTGCACAATCTTAAAATAAATTGTTTTTAACCATGTCCACAAGTTGTTATAGTCGGCACATCCTGACCGATCGGACAATTTTTCGATCAGTCGGAACAGAGGTGCCGTGAAGCCTCGTGTAAGCCCATGACCATATAAAAACAACTGGCAGGCTATGACATGACCACAGACCGCAACACCCAAGCCCCAGCTGCGCCTTCCGGCAACAGCGACCTGATCTATCAGCTGGACGACACGCCAGCTTTCGCCCCTGCCATCTTCGCTGCGCTGCAGCATGTGCTGGCCAGCTTCGTCGGCATCATCACCCCTACCCTGATCGTCGGTAGTGCGCTGGGCCTCGGCGCCCATGTGCCTTATCTGGTGAGCATGGCGCTGTTCGTTTCCGGCCTCGGCACCTTCGTCCAGGCCAAACGCATCGGCCCGATCGGCTCCGGCCTGTTGTGCCTGCAGGGCACCAGCTTCGGTTTTCTCAGCGTGATTCTCAGCGCCGGGTTCATCGTCAAGGGGCGCGGCGCCAGCGAGGAGGAGATACTCGCCACGCTGTTCGGCATCTGCTTCTGCGCCGCCTTCGTCGAGATTGCCTTCAGTCAATTCATCAACAAGCTGCGCAAGGTGATCACCCCGGTGGTGACCGGCACCATCATCTGCCTTATGGGGTTGTCGCTGATCAAGGTGGGCATGACCGATCTGGCCGGCGGCTATGGCGCGCCGGACCTCGGCGCCCTGCACCATCTGGCCCTCGGCGGCCTGGTGCTGGGCACCATCGTCCTGCTCAACCGCGCCTCCTCGCAGGTGCTGCGCCTGTCGGCGGTTATCATCGGCCTGACCCTGGGCTTTGCGGTCGCCTGGTTCACCGGCCGGGTGGACTTCGCCAACATGGCCGAGGTACCGCTGATCAGCGTGCCGCAACCATTCAAGTACGGCTTCGGCTTCGACTGGATCGCCTTCGTGCCGATCGCCGTGATCTTCCTGATCACCCCGCTGGAAACCGCAGGCGACCTGACCGCCAACTCGATCATCTCCAAACAGCCGGTCAAAGGGCCGCTGTACATGCGCCGGATCAAATCCGGAGTGCTGGCCGACGGCTGCAACTCGGCGGTCGCCGCCATGTTCAACAGCTTGCCGATGACCACCTTCAGCCAGAACAACGGGGTGATCCAACTCACCGGCGTAGCTAGCCGCCATGTGGGTTTCTATATCGCCGGCATCCTGGTGCTGCTGGGCCTGTTCCCGATGGTGGGCGCGGTGTTGCAGATGATGCCCAAACCGGTGCTCGGTGGCGCCACCCTGATCATGTTCGGCACCGTTGCGGTGGCCGGCATCAAGATTCTCAGCGAAGCCGGCCTGCACCGCCGCAACGTGCTGATCGTGGCCATTTCCCTGGGCCTGGGCCTGGGTGTAGCCGGCGTGCCGGACGTGCTCTCGCACATGCCGGACGTACTGAAGAACATCTTCAGCTCGCCCATCACCATCGGCGCCTTCAGCGCCATTCTGCTCAACCTCTTCCTGCCGGATGATCCGCAACTGGAAGAAGAGGATGAAAGCGAATACGACCCCGAGGCGCACCTGCATACCGTGCTGCAGAACCGCCCGGACGATGCAGCCATCGACGACAACAGCCTCAAGACCCTCAGCCGCGACCTCGACCCGGCCGCCCGACCGAGCTGCCCCCTGGCTTAGACCCAACTCCCGACGGCACGCCGCCGGGAGACGCACGCTTGCACTCCAACAATAAGGAAAACCCATGAAACTCAAGCATCTGCCCCACTGCCTCGCCCTGTCAGCCGGACTGTTCTCCGGCCAGCAGGCACTCGCTGGCGACCTGCTGCACTGGCAGGACAACAGCCTGTCGTACCTGTACGGCGAGAACTTCCAGCGCATGAACTTCAACGGCGAAGAGCAGCGCACCCAGACCACCTTCACCTTCGAACATGCCAGCGGCTGGGCCTGGGGCGACATCTTCTACTTCCTCGACTACATCCGCGCCGACAACCTGCAGTCGCGCGGCAGCTTCGACAACGGCACCTTCCGCCAGCACGACAAGAACTCGTTCTACTACATGGAGTTCTCCCCGCGCGTGAGCCTGAGCTGGCTGACCGGGCAGAAGCTGGCCGCCGGCCCGATCAAGGACGTGTTCGCCGCCTTCACCTACGAGAAAGGCAGCGGCGGCCCTGGCCCGGAGAACTACCTGTACGGTGTCGGCCTGGACTGGGAAGTGCCCGGCTTCAGCTACTTCAAGACCAACCTGTACCGGGTGAAGATCAACAACCACACCTTCTTCGCCGACTCGAACAGCAACGGCTACGCCACCCAGCTGACCGTCAGCGCGGCCTACCCGTTCAGCCTCGGCGAGCAGGACTTCGTCGTCGATGGCTTCCTCGACTGGCGCTCGCCGTCTCGCGACGCCGGCACCCAGACCTCGGTCGGCTCCTCGATCCAGGTCAAGTGGGATGCGGGCAAGGCCCTGTTCGGCAAGGAGCGCCAGCTCTACGTGGGCACCGAGATCAACATGTGGCGCGCCAAGTACGGCGTGAAACCGGTGGATGGGTCGGACGATCGTTTCGACCAGACCGCTGTGCAGGCACTGGTCAAGTATCACTTCTGATCACTGCCGCAACGCACTTGGCCGACGTCGGGTAGGGACAGCGGCCGGGTAAAAAGGGGGATGGGCGCTCGCGCCCTTCCCCCTTTTTCTTGTGCGCCCAGCATGGGCGCACTCCTGCGGGTGCAAGTCCCGCCGTAAGTTGATCACAGCGAACGAAGTGAAGCGCAACTGCGTGAGGGTGACCGAACGTGGGGAGGAAGCGTGGAGCGTAATCTGCGAGCCGATGAACAAGAACCGGATAGAAGGCGCTATGGAGCAGGGCGAGCGGGCAAGAAACCGCAAAGCTCTGGTGATCAAGGCGAAGTGGCGTAGATCCGGCGGTTGTGCAGAGAAGGAGTGCGTTCTTACCTGGGGAGATCTCGCCGCGCTGCAGGGCCGGCAGCAACTGATCCACCGGCAACGCCTTGTAGCTCAGGCTGATACCGCTGTCGGAAGCAAAAGCGTCCAGCACCTCACGAGCGAAGCCACGGTACTGACCTTCGCCATCGAGGCTGTAGTGCGGGGCGAACGGCAGGTCCTCGACGCCGACCACGTAGGTGCGCCAGGGCAGCGGGCGTCAGCAGAATGGTGGAAAACAGGCACAGTCGTACGGGCTGCATTGAGAGCCTCCTTATTGTTGTTTTGAGATTGCGGTGAGGGCTTAGTGTCGCGTCAGGCATAAGATGTCGGTCAGGCGCAGGCCTGAGTAGGAGCCCCGCCTCGGGGCGAAGCTTTTCAGTCGCCTGAACCGGCCCATTCGCCGCGGGGCGCGGCTCCTACAAGGACTGTGCAGCCTGCTGTAATTGATGTGGCGGTCTCGGCCCATAGGCAACAGATTATTCGTATCGCGACACTAACCGCCGGTCATGCTCATGAAGCGCACCACCTGCACCTGCTCGTCGGTGGCGAAGTGGTGCCGCTCGGGCTTGAGGCGCAACGCCTCGATCAGCGCCTGACGCAGGCGCTCGCTGTCACCCGGATGCGCGCGCAGCAGGCGCTTGAGATCCAGCGCGTTGTCGTGGCCGAGGCAGAGCACCAGCTTGCCCTCGGCGGTGACCCGCACACGGTTGCAGTCGCCGCAGAAGTTGTGGCTGTGCGGCGAGATGAAACCTACCTGGGTCTGCGTACCGACCACCTGCCAGTAGCGCGATGGCCCGCCAGTGACCTTGCTGCTACGCACCAGCGCATGGCGCTGTTCGATACGCTGGCGCACCTCGTCGCTGGAGCAGAAGGTCTGCTCGCGACTGTGGCTGACCACGCTGCCCAGCGGCATTTCCTCGATGAAGCTGATATCCAGGCCGCGCTCGATGGCGAACTCGACCAGATCCAGCACCTCGTCGTCGTTACGCCCACTCTGCACCACGCTGTTGAGCTTGATCCTGTCGAAGCCTGCGGCACGCGCGGCGTCGATGCCGGCCAGCACCTGGTCGAGCTTGTCGCGTCGGGTGAAGGCGGCGAAGCGCTCGCGCTGCAGTGAATCCAGGCTGATGTTCAGGCGCCGCACACCCGCCGCGCGCAACGGCGCGGCCATCTCCGCCAGTTGCGAGCCATTGGTGGTAATGGCCAGGTCATCCAGCTCGTCACGCTCACCCAGGCGCTGCAACAGGCTCAGCAGATTCTTGCGTACCAATGGCTCGCCGCCAGTGATACGAATACGCCGCACACCCAGCCCGATAAAGGCATCGGCCACGGCATACAGCTCTTCCAGGCTGAGAATCTGCGCACGCGGCGCGAACTGCATGTCTTCACTCATGCAGTAGGTGCAGCGAAAATCGCAGCGATCGGTCACCGACAAACGCAGGTAGGTGATGCGCCGCCCGAAGGGATCGACGAGCTGATGGGTATTCACGGTGGGTCTCCTGCAGCGTCACGCGCCGAGACTTTTTGTCATGGATGACGCTATGCGCGATAGAAACAGAAAAGCGAATTCTTGTATACAGAAATTTGACCCGAGAGTCAGTTAAGCGCTGAGCAGCCCGTGGCCGCTGGCTTGAGCCTCGCGCAAAGCCGGTGCTACCATGCCCGACCGCCGCCCGGCGGCAGAGCAAACCACAGGGCCTTATGACCAGCATCCGCGAGCGTAACAAAGAGCTCATCCTGCGCGCAGCCAGCGAGGAGTTCGCCGACAAGGGCTTCGCCGCCACCAAGACCAGCGACATCGCGGCCAAGGCAGGCCTGCCCAAGCCCAACGTCTACTACTACTTCAAGTCCAAGGAAAACCTCTACCGCGAGGTCCTGGAAAGCATCATCGAACCGCTGCTGGCCGCCTCTGCCCCGTTCAACCAGCCGGGCCACCCGAGCGAGGTGCTGACCGCCTACATCCGCTCGAAGATCCGCATCTCCCGCGAGCTGCCGCATGCCTCCAAGGTGTTCGCCAGCGAGATCATGCACGGCGCGCCGCACCTGTCGCCGGAACAGACCGAACAGCTCAACGCCCAGGCCAAGCACAACATCGCCTGCATCCAGCGCTGGATCGATCAGGGCCTGATGGCGCAGGTCGACCCGCATCACCTGCTGTTCAGCATCTGGGCAGCGACCCAGACCTACGCCGACTTCGACTGGCAGATCTCCACCGTCACCGGCAAGGCCAGCCTGGACGACGCCGACTACGAAGCCGCCGCGCAGACCATCATTCGCCTGGTGCTCAAAGGCTGTGATGTCAGCCCGATGCCCTCGACCGCCTCCGAGCTGGTGACCAGCGCCTGATCCTCGGCGGTGCGCACGGCGCACCCTACCGAGGCGCCATTGTAGGGTGCGCCGTGCGCACCGAAACCGGCACCACCGTCCCTGGCGTTCGCCTGTTTTCTTCTAGGCCAACCCTCAATAACGCTTGGCGCGCAGCATCACCCGCACGTCGTCGTTGATCGGCAGCGCGTAGTCATGGGTCGCCAGCACCACGTTGGTGGTTGGCTGGATCACCTTCAGGTTGATGAACACATAGTCCTTGCTCTCACCGTAGCTGCCGACGATCACCGCCTGGGCGTTGTGGGCGTTGGCCAGTTCGTGGATCTCGCGGGTCAGCATCAGCTCACCCTGACTCTGCGAGATGTACACGTTGTTGCGGAACTTCATTTCCACCATGCGTTGGCCGGCCTGGGTGAAACGCGCGGAGATCTGCTCGGAAACCAGGCGGCCCATGGTCGAGGAGCGATCCAGCGCGTCGACGTTGACCAGCGTGGCAATGATCATGGTGCTGCCACTGCCGGGCAACTGCTGCAACAGCGCGTTGGCGGCCTGGTGGTTGGCCTGGATGAAGGACGAGTTGCGCGCGCTTTCGTAGCTCGGGCCACTCGTCTGCGCACAGCCGGCGAGCGCCGCCAGCAGCAGAGCCAGCAAGGGAGATGCCAGACGTTTCATCACAAGCCCCCCTTGAGCGGCAGAACCGCGTTGCGGGCATACAGCCCCCAGTCGCTCTGGGTGGTGTAGTAGGCGCTGCTGGTCTGGGCGTAGTAGCGCTCGTGGCTGGAAACGCTGGTGGTGACGATCAGCTCGGTCTTCGGCACAAAAGCCCCGCCACTGGTCTTGGAGCCGAACCAGCGGACGCCATCGACGGCGGCCGCGCCGGCGATCATCGCCGCCCCCGGCGAGACGTTCTCGTAGATGTTGCGCAGCACCCACAGACCGCCGGCGATCAGGGTCAGCTCGCCGGCGGCGGCCGGACGCTGGCGGTTCTCGGCGAACTGCACGGGCTGGGCGCTGAGCTCGACCAGCAGGGTGCCGGGGCGCTCCGCACTCTTCATCACCGGATAGCCGGCGCGGGTCAGCTCGGTGACCAGTTGCGCGGTGAACGCCTCCTCGAACGGGCTTTCGCTGCCCTTGCGCACCACATGCAGCGGGTGTTTTTCCGGCATCGCCGCCATCAACTGGCGGGCGCTGTCGCCGGCGATCAGTTGCCAGTGCGACGCCGCCTGGACGTGCTGCTGCTCCTGGGTCGGAAAGTTGGACGGCTGCGGCGCCTGCGCGTAATGCGCGCAGCCACCGAGCAGCGTGCTGCTCGCAAGCAGGCCCATGATGATTCTTCTTTGCATATATCGATCCCTGGATAAGAGATGCGGGAGGTCCCGCTTGGCCATTCGGCGCCATGCTCCAATCCCCCGCTCCGCTCGGGCCGTTTCACGCTCCCCACGACCCTTGCCCAGGTGATTGCGACATGACACTAGGCATATTAGATCATTTGTATAGCTAAACAAATTAGAGCCTAACGGGCAGGGTGTGAACGCTTAATCATTTCGCGCATGGATCTCGACATGACAATTTAGGTTTACCCGTGCGCCAGGAACTCGCAGCAACAGTCGGAAAGATCATCGCCCGCCACCGCGCCGCCATGGGTATCACGCAGGAGCAGCTGTCACTGGCCCTGGATGTCGACCCGATCACCATCTCCCGCTTCGAGCGCGGCGTCAGCCTGCCCTCGCTGCTTACCATCCAGCGCCTGTGCGAGATATTCGGCGTGTCCTTCAGCCAGTTCTTCGCCGAAAGCGCCGAACCGCAGACGACCAATGGCGAGTCCGCCGCCCTGCTGGCCATGCTCGAGACCCTGTCCGGGGAAGAACGGGAGTTCGCGCTGGAGACGGTCGTACGCTTCTGCCGCCTGCAGGGCAGGCAGAAGCGTCATTGATCCATGTAGGTTACGACCTACCTACGCCCCCGCGTCGGCCTGCAGGCCCAGCGACTCCAGGGCGCTGAGCGCGCACTGCTCGTCGATGTCCGAGGTGTCGCCGGTGATGCCGACGGCGCCGATCACCTCACCGCGCTCGTCACGAATCAATACCCCTCCCGGCGCGGGTACCAGGCTGCCTTGAGCCAGGTTGTTCACCGCCCCGATAAAGGCCGGGCGCTGCTGCGCGTCGGCGGCGATCAGGCGCGAGCCCTTGCCCAGAGCCAACGCGCCCCAGGCCTTGCCGATGGCGATCTGCGGGCGCAGCAGGCTGGCGCCGTCCTCGCGCTGCAGGCAAATCAGATGCCCGCCAGCATCCAGTACCGCGACGGTCAGCGGCGCCGCCTTTATCTCGCGGCCCACGGCTAGCGCGCGGTTACCTATGGCATTGGCGGTTTGCAGGTTCAAGTGACTCATGCTGATGACTCCTGAAGTGACGAAGGGAACGAAACACCCGGAGCGAAGCCGGCACTGTGCACGCCGACAGCCCCGGGCAATCCAAAGCTCGCCCTCACTATCCCACCAGAAACAAAAAATTCAACCACTACATACAATATTATTTTTTATTGTATACATTTATCGCGACACACCTCTTCGCCTGCACTGCCAACCCCGTCAAACGGGCGTTTCAAAAGAATTTGTCCCAGGCGACAGGCTGCACCGGAAAAATTGTTGACCGCGAAGTCATGGCCTGCATAGAATCCGAGCCAGGTGTTTTGTATACAATCTGATAACAAAATAGGCACAAGATTATGGCCAGAATGAGAGCAATCGAGGCAGCCGTACTGGTGATGCGCCGCGAAGGCGTCGATACCGCGTTCGGCGTCCCCGGCGCTGCCATCAACCCCCTGTATGCCGCACTGAAGAAACTCGGTGGCATCGATCACGTCCTGGCCCGTCACGTCGAAGGCGCTTCGCACATGGCCGAGGGTTACACCCGCACCAATGCCGGCAACATCGGCGTGTGCATCGGCACCTCGGGCCCGGCCGGCACCGACATGGTCACCGGTCTGTACTCGGCCTCGGCCGACTCCATCCCGATTCTGTGCATCACCGGCCAGGCGCCGCGTGCGCGCATGCACAAGGAAGACTTCCAGGCAGTCGACATCACCAGCATCGTCGGCCCGGTAACCAAGTGGGCCACCACCGTGATGGAACCCGGCCAGGTGCCGCGCGCCTTCCAGCGTGCCTTCCATGAAATGCGCAGCGGCCGCCCCGGCCCGGTGCTGATCGACCTGCCGTTCGACGTGCAGATGGCCGAGATCGAATTCGATATCGACGCCTACGAGCCGCTGCCGGTGGCCAAGCCGAGCACCAGCCGCGTCCAGGCCGAGAAGGCCATCGCCATGCTCAACGACGCCGAGCGCCCGCTGTTGGTTGCCGGTGGTGGCATCTTCAATGCCGATGCGCAAGACAAGCTGGTGGAGTTCGCCGAGCTGACTGGCGTGCCGGTGGTGCCGACGCTGATGGGCTGGGGCGCGATTCCGGACGATCACAAGCTGATGGTCGGCATGGTCGGCCTGCAGACCTCGCACCGCTACGGCAACGCCACCCTGCTCGCCTCCGACCTGGTGTTCGGTATCGGCAACCGCTGGGCCAACCGCCACACAGGTTCGGTGGACGTGTACACCGAAGGCCGCAAGTTCATCCACGTCGACATCGAACCGACGCAGATCGGCCGCGTGTTCAACCCGGATCTGGGCATCGCCTCCGACGCTGGCAGCGCACTGGATGCATTTCTTCAGATCGCCCGCGAATGGAAAGCCGCCGGCAAGCTGAAAGATCGCAGCGCCTGGGTCGAGTCCTGCCGCGAGCGCAAGCGCACCCTGCAGCGCAAGACCCACTTCGACAACGTGCCGGCCAAGCCGCAGCGCGTCTACGAGGAAATGAACGAAGCCTTCGGCAAGGACACCTGCTACGTCAGCACCATCGGTCTGTCGCAGATCGCCGGTGCGCAGTTCCTGCATGTGTACAAGCCGCGCCACTGGATCAACTGCGGCCAGGCCGGCCCGCTCGGCTGGACCATTCCGGCGGCCCTCGGCGTGGTCAAGGCCGACCCGCAACGTCAGGTCGTGGCGCTGTCCGGCGACTACGACTTCCAGTTCATGATCGAGGAGCTGGCCGTCGGTGCGCAGTTCAACCTGCCGTACATCCACGTGCTGGTGAACAACTCCTACCTGGGTCTGATCCGTCAGGCGCAGCGCGGCTTCGACATCGATTACTGCGTGCAGCTGGCGTTTGAGAACATCAACGCGCCGGAGCTCAACGGTTACGGCGTCGACCACGTCGCCGTAGTCGAGGGCCTGGGCTGCAAGGCGATCCGCGTGTTCGATCCGAACGAGCTACAGAACGCCTTCGCCGAAGCCAAGCGCCTGATGGCCGAACACCGCGTACCGGTGGTGGTGGAGATCATCCTGGAGCGCGTCACCAACATCTCCATGGGCACCGAGATCAACGCCATCAACGAGTTCGAGGAACTGGCCGAGCGCGGCGTCGACGCCCCGACCGCCATCTCGCTGCTGGATTGATCCACCTGCTCCCCTCTCCCTCTGGGAGAGGGGCCGGGGGTGAGGGCTGTGTGAGGCACGCGGTCTTCGCTCATCCCGACACCTGTTTCCCTCTCCCGGTGGGAGCGGGAGCCAAACTGAAGGAGCACACCATGCCCCGTTTTGCTGCCAACCTGTCCATGCTGTTCACCGAAGTGGACTTTCTGGACCGTTTCGCCGCCGCCGCCGAAGCCGGTTTCAGCGGCGTGGAATACCTCTTCCCCTATGACTTCCCGGTGGAAGAGATCAAGGCCCGCCTGGACGCCAACGCGCTTACCCAGGTGCTGTTCAACCTGCCGGCCGGCGACTGGGGCAAGGGCGAGCGCGGCATCGCCTGCCACCCGGATCGCGTCGAGGAATTCCGCGCCGGCGTCGACCAGGCCATCGCCTACGCCAAGGTGCTGGGCAACAAGCAGATCAACTGCCTGGCCGGCATCCGCCCGCAGGGCATGGACTGCGCCAGCGTGGAAAAGACCTTCGTCGACAACCTGCGCTACGCCGCTGACAAGCTGGCCGGTGCTGGCATTCGCCTGGTCATGGAAGCCATCAACACCCGCGACATCCCCGGCTTCTACCTGAACAACACCAAGCAGGCCCTGGACATCCGCGACAAGGTCGGCAGCACCAACCTGTACCTGCAGTACGACATCTACCACATGCAGATCATGGAAGGTGACCTGGCCCGTACGGTTGAAAGCAACCTGGCCGCGATCAACCACGTGCAGCTGGCCGACAACCCGGGCCGCAACGAGCCGGGCACCGGCGAGATCAACTACCGCTTCCTCTTCGAGCACCTGGATCGCATCGGCTACCAGGGCTGGATCGGCTGTGAGTACAAGCCGCTGACCACCACAACCGCCGGCCTCGGCTGGCTGAAAACCCATAACGCGATCTGACAGGCGACAGCGGACCTCTGTAGGAGCGGGTTTACCCGCGAACACCGGCGAAGCCGGTGCCAGTCACCGCGGTGCCTGCTTCGCGGGTAAACCCGCTCCTACAGGGCTGTGCACCTGATTCAACAATTCAACGAGGTTATCTCTCATGGCTAAAATCGGATTTATCGGCACCGGCATCATGGGCAAACCCATGGCGCAGAACCTGCAGAAGGCCGGCCACACCCTGTTCTTCTCCGAGCACTTCGACAAGGCGCCGGCCGACCTGCTGGGCGACAACGGCATCGCCCTGGCCAACCCGAAGGAAGTGGCCCAGGAAGCCGAATTCATCATCGTCATGGTCCCGGACACCCCGCAGGTCGAAGACGTGCTGTTCCGTGACAACGGCATCGCCCAGGGCGTCGGCGCCGGCAAGGTGGTGATCGACATGAGCTCGATCTCCCCCACCGCCACCAAGGCCTTCGCCGAGAAGATCAAGGCCACCGGCGCCGCCTACCTGGACGCCCCGGTGTCCGGCGGCGAAGTCGGCGCCAAGGCCGCCACCCTGTCGATCATGGTCGGTGGCTGCCCGAACGCCTTCGAACGCGCCCTGCCGCTGTTCCAGGCCATGGGCAAGAACATCACCCGCGTCGGCGGCAATGGCGACGGCCAGACCGCCAAGGTGGCCAACCAGATCATCGTCGCGCTGAACATCCAGGCGGTGGCCGAAGCCCTGCTGTTCGCCGCCAAGAACGGCGCCGACCCGGCCAAGGTGCGTGAGGCGCTGATGGGCGGCTTCGCCGGCTCGAAGATCCTCGAAGTGCACGGCGAGCGCATGATCAAGGGCACCTTCGATCCGGGCTTCCGCATCAGCCTGCACCAGAAGGACCTCAACCTGGCGCTGTCCGGCGCTCGAGAGCTGGGTCTGAACCTGCCCAACACCGCCAATGCCCAGCAGGTGCTCAGCACCTGCGCGGCCCTCGGCGGCAGCGGCTGGGACCACTCCGCCCTGATCAAGGGTCTGGAGCATATGGCCAACTTCAATATCCGCGGCGAGTAACAGAGCGCCCTCTCCCCCGGCCCCTCTCCCGTAAACGTGAGAGGGGAGACAAGCAGTTCGGCGTTACACGGATTTTCGGCGTACGCCAAACCAGTCCCCTCTCCCACTTGTGGGAGAGGGTTAGGGAGAGGGGCTTTGCTTCTGGCCCACCCTTTCGACCTTCCTGGCAGGAGGTGTCACGGCCCGATTGCCAGGTTGGTCGATTCCATTCCCCAGGCGCTGCCATGCGGCGCCTGGGGAATGGAATCGATCCAGCGAGAGAACATTGATCGTTCCTACGCTCTGCGTGGGCATGCATCCCGTGACGCTCCGCGTCACACAACAGCAGACGCCTGAGCGTCTCGCCAGGCGTTACCACGCGGACATGGGAACGATCATCCAGCGTCACCCCCAGAACAAGAGAACACCGACATGACCTTCGATCCGCAACGCCTGCTGCGCGACCTGTTCGCCACTGCCATCGCCGCCGCGCATCCGCGCCAGGTGCTGGCCGACTTTCTTCCCGCCGACCGCAGCGGCCGCGTCATCGTCATCGGCGCCGGCAAGGCCGCCGCGGCCATGGCCGAGGTGATCGAGCAGGAGTGGCAAGGCGAAGTCAGCGGCCTGGTGGTGACCCGCTACGAACACGGCGCCGACTGCAAGAAGATCGAAGTGGTGGAAGCCGCCCACCCGGTGCCAGACGATGCCGGCGAGCGCGTCGCGCGTCGTGTGCTGGAACTGGTGTCGAACCTGGCCGAAGACGACCGGGTGATCTTCCTCCTCTCCGGCGGCGGCTCCTCGCTGCTGGCGTTGCCGGCAGAAGGCATCAGCCTCAAGGACAAGCAGGCGATCAACAAGGCGCTGCTCAAATCCGGCGCCACCATCGGTGAGATGAACTGCGTGCGCAAGCACCTCTCGGCGATCAAGGGCGGTCGCCTGGCCAAGGCCTGCTGGCCGGCCACCGTCTACACCTACGCCATCTCCGACGTACCCGGCGACGAAGCCACGGTGATCGCCTCCGGCCCCACCGTAGGCGACCCCACCACCTCGGCCGAAGCCCTGGCCATTCTCGCCCGCTACGCCATCGACATCCCGACCAACGTACGCGCCTGGCTGCAGGACCCGCGCTCGGAAACGGTCAAGCCGGGCGACCCGGTACTCGCCCGTAGCCACTTCCAGCTGATCGCCACCCCGCAGCAATCGCTCGACGCCGCCGCCGCCAAGGCCGAAGCCGCCGGCCTTCCGGTGCTTATTCTCGGCGACCTGGAGGGCGAGTCGCACGACGTGGCCAAGGTGCATGCCGGCATCGCCCGCCAGGTGCAGCTGCATGGCCAGCCGATCAAGCCGCCGTGCGTGATCCTCTCCGGCGGCGAAACCACCGTCACCGTGCGCGGCAACGGCCGCGGCGGGCGCAACGCCGAATTCCTCCTCAGCCTCACCGACAGCCTCAAGGGCCTGCCCGGCGTCTACGCGCTGGCCGGCGACACCGACGGCATCGACGGCTCCGAAGACAACGCCGGCGCCATCATGACGCCCTACAGCTACGCCCGCGCCGGCATCAAGGGCCTGTCCGCCCGCGACGAACTGGACAACAACAACGGCTATGGCTACTTCGCCGCCCTCGACGAGCTGATCGTCACCGGCCCGACCCGTACCAACGTCAACGATTTCCGCGCCATTTTGATTCTCGAGAACGACCAATGAACGCCGACAAGAAAGTGAAGATCCTCGCCACCCTCGGGCCGGCGATCCGCGATGCCGCGCATATCCGCCAACTGGTGGAAGCCGGGGTCAACCTGTTTCGCCTCAACTTCAGCCACGGCGAACACGCCGACCACGCCCAGCGCTACCAGTGGGTGCGCGAGGTGGAGCGCGAGCTGAACCAGCCGATCGGCATCCTTATGGACCTGCAGGGGCCCAAGCTGCGCGTCGGCCGTTTCGCCGAAGGCAAGGTGCAGCTGGTCAACGGCCAGAGCCTGCGCCTGGACCTGGACGCCACGCCCGGCGACGCCAGCCGGGTCAACCTGCCCCACCCGGAAATCATCGAAGCCCTGCAGCCGGGTATGAGCCTGCTGCTGGACGACGGCCGCCTGCGCCTGAAAGTGACCGGCAAGCAGGCCGATGCCGTAGACACCTGCGTGATCGCCGGTGGCGAACTGTCCGACCGCAAGGGCGTCAACGTGCCCGAGGCCGTGCTGCAGCTGTCGCCGCTGACCGAGAAGGATCGCCGCGACCTGGCCTTCGGCCTGCAGCTGGGCGTGGACTGGGTGGCGCTGTCGTTCGTGCAGCGCCCCGAGGACATAGTCGAAGCCCGCGAACTGATCCAGGGCAAGGCCTTCCTGATGGCCAAGATCGAGAAGCCCTCGGCGGTGCAGCATCTCGAAGAAATCGCCAAGCTGTGCGACGCGATCATGGTGGCGCGCGGCGATCTGGGCGTGGAAGTGCCCGCCGAGAACGTGCCGCGCATTCAGAAGGACATCGTGCGCACCTGCCGCCAGCTCGGCCGCCCGGTGGTCGTCGCCACGCAGATGCTCGAATCCATGCGCTTCTCGCCAGCGCCGACCCGCGCCGAAGTCACCGACGTGGCCAACGCCGTGGCCGAAGGCGCCGATGCAGTGATGCTGTCGGCCGAAACGGCCTCCGGCGACTACCCGCTGGAAACCGTGCAGATGATGAGCAAGATCATCCGCCAGGTGGAAAACGGCCCGGACTACCAGAGCCAGCTCGACGTGGGTCGCCCGCAGGCCGAGGCCACCGCCAGCGACGCCATCAGCTGCGCCATCCGCCGCATCAGTTCGATCCTACCGGTGGCGGCTCTGGTCAACTACACCGAATCCGGTGCCAGCAGCCTGCGCGCCTCGCGCGAGCGGCCCAAGGCGCCAATCTTGAGCCTAACGCCGAGCCTGACCACCGCCCGCCGCCTGACCGTGGCCTGGGGCATCTACTCGGTGGTCAACGAACGCCTGCGCCGGGTCGAGGAAGTCACCAGCACCGCGCTGGAGATCGCCCAGGCCCAGGGCATGGCCAAGCGCGGCGAAACCGTGGTAATCACCGCCGGCGAACCCTTCGGCCAACCCGGCAGCACCAACAGCCTGAGGATCGAAACGCTGCATTGACTCGCCCCGTAGCCCGGATGAAATCCAGGGGAATGCTCGACTCCTGCTTCCCGGATTTCATCCGGGCTACGCATAAAGCCAACGTAGGATGTCGCGGGGCCGCCCAGGCCTTGCGCACCTGCTATGGCAAGGCGGTTGTGGTGCGCACGGCGCACCTTACACGACTCCTCCAAGCGACACGGACAGCTCCCCTCTCCCGCTTGCGGGAGAGGGGCTGGGGGAGAGGGCTCTCTTGGCGCATACATCATGCCTCCACCACCAACCTCACACCCTGCCCTGCACAGCCTGCGCGCCCTGCTCTGCGGCTTCGCCCAGATCTTCCTGCAACAGCACCCCGGCTGCGGCCTGCTGGTGGCACTCGCCATCCTGATCGGCGCCCCTGACCTGCTGCCCGGCGCCCTGCTCGGCGGCCTGACCTCGACGTGGGTGGCGCAGCGCCGCGGCTACCCGGAAGCCGACATCACCATCGGCCTGTACGGCTACAACGGCATCCTGCTCGGTCTGCTGCTCTGCCTGAAACTGCCATGGACACCGCTGCTGCCCGGGCTGATCATCGCCAGCGCCGCTCTGTCCAGCCTGCTGCTGGCACCCTGGATGCGGCGCATGCGCAAACATGGCTGGCTGCCTGCCTTCACCTTTCCCTTCGTGCTGCTGGGTTGGCTGCTACTGGCACTGCTCGCTCAGCTGCAGCTGCCAGCTGCACCGCCAGCCAGCGCGCCCAGCGCACCGGAACTGAACTTCCTGCAACTGATGCTCGCCGTGCTGCGCGGCCTGGGCCAGGTGATCTTCCTCGACTCGCCACTGGCCGGCCTGTGTCTGCTGCTCGGCTTGCGACTGGCCGATGGCCGCATGGCGCTGTGGGCGCTGCTGGGTTCCAGCGGCGGCTTCGCCCTGGCGCTCTTCTCCGGCTGGCCCGGCGAGGGCGCGCTGGCCGGTCTCTACGGCTATAACGCCACTCTGACGGCCATTGCCCTGGCCCAGGTACACCGCAACCTCTGGGTGCCCGCCCTCGGCATTCTGCTCGCCCTGCTACTGCAACCCGGTTTCAGCGCCCTGGGCCTGCCGGCGCTGACCATGCCCTTCATCCTCGCCTGCTGGCTGATCAGAGCCGGCGCACAAAGTTGGCAAAAGGCAGTCAAGGACAACGCCCCGACGTTCTAGAATCGCGCAACCGACCGCAAAGGGAGCGCGCGGGACATGCGCGGAACATGGACAGACGAATTCTCGGCCTCAGCTTGCTACTGGCAACCGCTGCGACCTGCGCAGAGTCAAACCCGAGCCTGATCGGCCCGGTCAGCGATATCGTGGTGATCGCAGATGGACTCGGCCCGGAGCAAGACAACTGCCAGAGCTTCAAGGTCAGCGAAGCAATGGTCGCCGATTTCCTGCGTCACGCCCTCCTCATCACCCACCGCCAGGAGCACGACTGGTACCTCCACGGCCCCTGCCAGGCCCATGGCACCTTGAGCACCCGTTACGGTGAATGGCAGTGGCAGCTACTCAATCTGGGCACCGCACGGATTACAGCGGTCACCGGTGAAACCTTCGTGCTCGGTGATCCGCGTGAGGAATCTTCGCAGGAAGGGGATTGAGAACAGAGCAGCAAGCACAACCACGACCTTGCCCTCACTCCGCCTTCCTGCCTAGGCTGTGCCCTTTCGCGTAATTTGGACCTTGCCATGGAAAACCGGCAGAGCTGGCGTCAACGCATCTACATCATCATCTTCGAAACCAGCACGCCCGCGGCGCAGCGCTTCGACAACTGGCTGCTGGTGACCATCCTCGCCAGCCTGGTGGTGGTGATGCTCGACAGCATCGAGCACTTCCACAACCAGTACGCCGATGTGTTCGGCGCGCTGGAGTGGTTCTTCACCGCGCTATTCGCCATCGAGTACGGCTTGCGCCTGTACAGCTCGCCCAAGCCTATGCGCTATGCCTTCAGTTTCTTCGGCCTGGTGGACCTGCTGGCGGTGCTGCCGGCCATCCTGGCGTTGATGTTCGCCGATGCGCAGTACCTGATGATCGTCCGCGTCATCCGCATGATCCGCATCTTCCGTGTGCTCAAGCTGCGCCAGTACCTGACCCAGGCCAACTTCCTGCTGGTGGCGCTGCGCGGCAGCAAGCAGAAGATCGTGGTGTTTCTGGTGAGCGTCTCGACCCTGGTCACCGTTTATGGCGCGCTGATGTACGTGATCGAAGGGCCTGCCAACGGCTTCACCAGCATTCCCACCGGTATCTATTGGGCGGTGGTGACGCTGACCACCGTGGGTTTCGGCGACATCACCCCGCAAACACCCGTAGGCCAGATGCTCGCTACGCTGGTGATGATCACCGGCTACTCGATCATCGCCGTGCCCACCGGCATTTTCACCGCCGAACTGGCCAACGCCATGCGCCAGGACGGGCTGATGGAGCACGACTGCCCGCATTGTCGGAAGAACCGTCACGAGCACAGTGCGGCGTTCTGCAGTCGCTGCGGTGGACCATTGTTCAGCCGGCAGACGGGCACTTCATCGCCGACACCGGACGCACCTGAAACAGACTGAAGCAAAACCGATCAGCCAGCGCGTGGTCATAAAGTCGCCCTATGGGCTATAAAGCCCGCCTTTTTTAGCTGAAGGAAGCGCGCCATGGCCGTTACCACCAATGAATCCACGGCACCTGCCAAGGCCGCCTGGATTGGCCTGATCCTGGGCCCCTTGCTACTGCTCGCCTGCCTGGTTACCGAACCGCCCAGCGGCCTTTCCAGCACAGCCTGGGCTACCATCGGCCTGGCCCTGCTGATGGCCACCTGGTGGTCGACCGAAGCCATTCCGATCCCGGCCACTTCGTTGCTGCCGATCCTGTTGATCCCGGCGCTGGGCATCGACAGTCTCAATGCAGCCACCGCGCCCTACGCCAACCCGACCATCTACCTGTTCCTCGGTGGTTTTGTTTTGGGCCTGGCCATGGAGCGCTGGAACCTGCACAAGCGCATCGCGCTGATGACACTGCTGGCCATGGGCAGCAAGCCCAGCAGGCAAATCGCCGGTTTCATGATGGCCACGGCCTTCCTCAGCATGTGGGTGAGCAACACCGCCACCACCATTATGATGCTGCCCATCGGCCTTTCGGTAATCGGTATGCTCACCAGCGAGAAGAGCACCGGCGAAGCCGATCGTGAGCGTTTCGCCACCGCGCTGCTGCTGGCCATCGCCTACGCCGCCAGCATCGGCGGTATCGCAACGCTGATCGGTACACCGCCGAACGCCTTGCTGGCTGCCTTCCTCGCCGACAACTACGACGTACAGATCGGCTTTGGCCAGTGGATGCTGCTGGGCGTACCGGTGGCGGTGATGATGCTGGCCTTTACCTGGTGGTGGCTGACGCGAGGTGGCTTCAACCTGGCCGGGCACGACAGCACGCAGCTGATCCGCAGCGAGCTGGCCGAACTCGGCCCGCTGAGCCGTGGCGAGAAGCTGGTGGCGCTGGTGTTCGTGGTCACGGCACTGGCCTGGATATTCCAGCCGCTGATCGCCGACTGGATCTCGGGCGTCAACGACACCAGCATTGCCATCGCAGCGGCACTGGCGCTGTTCATCATCCCGGTGGATGCCAAACAGCGCGTGTTCCTGATGAACTGGGAAAGTGCCAGCAAGCTGCCCTGGGGCGTTTTGCTGCTGTTCGGCGGAGGCCTGTCGCTGGCCGGTGTAATCCGCAGCACCGGCCTGGCCGAGTGGATCGCGCAAAGCCTCGGCGCACTGGGCGCCCTGCCAGTGATCGCGATGGTCGGCGTGGTGGTGTTGGTGATCATCTTCCTCACCGAGATCACTTCCAACACAGCGACCGCCGCGGCCTTCCTGCCGCTGCTGGGTGCGCTGGCCGTGTCGCAGGGCATGCCGCCCGAGCTGCTGGCGATTCCTGCCGCCATCGCTGCCAGTTGCGCCTTCATGATGCCGGTGGCAACGCCGCCCAATGCCATCGTGTTCGGCACCGGCCATATGAAGATACAGTCGATGATCAAGGCGGGCTTCGCCCTCAACCTGTTCGGCGTGGTGCTGGTGACGCTGATCTGCTATGTGCTGGTGGGCATGATCTGGGCGCATTGAGCCTGGATCGCACCAACAAGAACGGCGCCTTCGGGCGCCGTTTTCATATGCGGTTGTAGGGTGAGTGCAACCTGCCAGGTCGATTTGCGGGTTTCACCCGCCCTACGCGATCAGCGGTTCTGATACTGACGAAACAACCCCGGCGGGATACCCGAGCTGTCGGTTTCCTTCCACGGCCCGCCTGCTTGCGACGACCAGCCCCAGCCGCCCTCCCAGCGGTAGAAGATGCGCTCGCGGTAGTACAGATCACGTGCACCTTCGACTACATAGACGCCCAGCCCCGGGTTCCAGTGGCTCTTCACCCCAGGCGGCGGCGCGTAGCGCGGGTGCGACGGCTGCTGCACCGGCGGCAACTGGCCAACCGGTATATTCGGTTGCTGCAGTACGCAGCCGCTCAGGCCAAGCCCGAGTGCGCAGGCCAGCACCAAACGCTTCACTGTGACTGCCCGTCGCGGCTGTCGATCAGCAGCGCCTGAACGTCACGGGCGGTGTTGGCAACCGGGCCGGTCTGGCCGGTCCATTCGCCCTGGGTGGCATTACCCGCACGGGATACACGCGCCACCAGTTGCACCTGGTCGAATCGGGAAATCTTCAGTTCAGGCATCATCGCATCCACATCGGAAAGGCTGATCTGCACCGGCAGGTCGGAAACCTTCAGGCGTTTGACCGCCAACGGCATCGGCGGGCCACTGAGCGCGCGGGCGAAGACGAATACGGCATCGTCCGGTTGCACGTTCTGCTGCACTTCAGGCGACAGCGATACGCTGACCTCCAGCGCATGCACCTTGGCGCCCGGCTCGGCGGCAGCGCTGGGCTGCTCGCCCTCGCCCATCTGCTGACGAGCGCGTTCGATACCGCCGGCGATGGCCGCACGCGACGGGTCCTGCTCCGGCAGCACGGCGACCAGGCGTTCCCAGTAGCGCACCGCATCAGCATAGCGCTGGCTTTCATAGGCGGCGATGCCAAGCAGGCCGAGGCTGGTGACCTCTTCCGGATCGGCCTTCAACGCTTCGTCAGTGAGCGTCTGCATCTGCTCGCTCCACTGCTTGCCTTCGGCGAAGTACAGCGCCTGCGCCCATTGGCCGAGCAGTTCCGGGGCACGCCCGGCGATCTCCACGGCACGCTCGAAGGCCTTGGCAGCATCGCCGGCACGCTCCTGCGCCATATAGGTACGACCGAGGAAGTACCAGGCCTCGGCAGACTCAGGCTGTTGCTGCACGGTCTGCTCCAGGCGCGCGGTCATCTCCTCGATGCTTTGCGGCTGCGCAGCGGCCAGTTGGCGAGTCTGTACGACCTCATCGACAGCGCCCCAGTGCAAGTACAGGGCCACGCCCAGCACCGGCACCAGCAGCGCCGACACCAGCGGAATCTTGCCGCCGAGCACGCTGCTGCGGCGCTGCACGCCTTCGGTGTCATCCAGCAGCTCGCGCGCTGCCTCAGCGCGACCGGCCTCCATCTGCGCTTCATCGAGCACGCCAGCCTGGAGTTGGTTTTCCAGCTCCTGCAGGCGCTCCTGATAGAGGGTGACGTTGAGTGCGGTACGGTCTTCTTCGGCCTGCAGCTTGCGAATACGCAGTACCGGAATCAGCAGAAACGCCAGGGCAGTCAGCAACAGCAGCCCGGCGGGCAACCAGAAATCGATCATCGGTCTTTCTTGTCCTGAGAGTTTTGCTCGAGCAACGCGGCGAGGCGCGCCTGCTCATCGACGGAGAGGCCAGCAGCAGAGCGGTCTTTGTTCTGGCCACGGCGGCGCAGAACGATCACCCCGAGCACACCGAAACCTATCAGCAGCAGGCCGGCCGGGCCGTACCAGAGCAGCAGCGTGCGACTGGTCAGCGGCGGCTTGTAGAGCACGAAGTCGCCATAGCGCGAGACCAGGAAATCGATGATTTCCTCGTTGCTCTTGCCCTCTTCGAGCATGCGGAAGATCTCGTTGCGCAGGTCCATGGCGATCGGCGCATCGGAGTCGGCGATGTTCTGGTTCTGGCACTTCGGGCAGCGCAGCTCTTCGATCAGATTGCGATAGCGCTGACGCTCGGCGTCGTTGGCGAACTCAAAGGTATCGATGGCGGCATGCGCACTGGCCAACAGCCCCAGTGCCAAACTGGCAAAAATCAACAGACGCTTCATGGCTGGGCCTCGTCAACCAATTGCTGGTAGATCGGCGCCAGCGTCTCGCGCCAGATCCGCTCGTCGATGGTGCCGACGAACTTGTGACGGATAATGCCCTTGGCATCGACGAAGAAGGTTTCCGGCGCGCCGTACACACCCAGGTCCAGACCGAGGCTGCCCTTGGCGTCCTCGATGTTGAGCTGATACGGATTGTGCAGGTCGCGCAGCCATTTCTGCGCAGGTTCGCGCTGATCCTTGTAGTTGACCCCATGGATCACCACGCCAGCCTCGGCCAGCTTGTTCAGCACCGGATGCTCGTGACGGCAGGCCGGGCACCAGGTGGCCCAGACGTTGACCAGCGCAGGCCGGCCCTTGATGTCAGCCTCGCTGAGGGTGCGCTCGGGATCGTCCAGCGCCGGCAGGCTGAAAGCCGGAAACGGCTTGCCGATCAGCGCCGAGGGCAACTCGGACGGGTCGAGGAACAGGCCGCGATAGAGGAATACGGCAATCGCCAGAAAGGCCAGCAGCGGCAACAGCAGAAGCAGGCGTCTCATGCGCTGGCCTCCTGCATACCCAGGGCTTCCCGCACGCGGGTACGCACCTTGATCCGGTAGCGCTTGTCAGCGGCAGCCAGGAAGCCGCCCAGCGCCATCAGCAAACCACCCAGCCAGATCCAGCGGACGAAGGGCTTGATGTGGATGCGCACGGCCCAGGCACCCTGCTCCAGCGGCTCACCCAGGGCGACGAACAGATCGCGGGTGAAACCGGCATCGATACCGGCTTCGGTCATGGTGGTCTGTTGCACGGTATACAAGCGTTTCTCCGGATGCAGTACGCGCAATTGCCGCTCACCGGCGAACACGCGCACCGTGCCCTTGTCCGACGTGAAGTTGGGACCTTCGTGGTGCACCGCACCGACGAACTGGAAACGATAGCCACCCAGCTCCACCGAGTCGCCCGGCGCCATGCGCAGATCGCGCTCATAGCTGCCCAGGCTGGTCAGCACGACACCGACGGCGCAGACGGCAAAACCCAGGTGGGCGATCTGCATGCCCCAGTAACTGCGGCCCAAGGCCGTCAGCCCCTTGAGCAGGCCCTTGTGCCGGGTCTTGTCGAGAATGTCGCGCGCGCCCGCCAGGATCACCCAGAAGGCCAGCAGGCACACTGCAAGCACAGCCCAGTGGAAATCGCCATGCAGGAAGGTCGCGATCACCGCCAGCACCACGCTGGCCACCAGCACCGGTGCCAGCATGCCAGCCAGCCATTTCACCGGCGTATCCTTCCAGCGCACCAGTACGCCAACGCTGATGACCGCCATCAACAGTGCCATCAAAGGCAGGAACAGCGCATTGAAATAAGGCGGGCCGACCGACAGCTTGGCGCCAGTCAGGGCATCGAGCACCAGCGGATACAACGTGCCAAGCAGAATCATCGCTGCCGACACCACCAGCACGATGTTGTTGACCAGCAGCAGCGTCTCACGCGACCACAGGCTGAAGCCGACACGGCTCTTGACCACTGGCGCGCGCAGGGCGAACAGCGCCAGTGAACCACCGACCACCACCAGCAGGAAGGCGAGGATGAACACGCCGCGTTCAGGGTCGGTGGCGAAGGCATGCACCGAGGTGAGCACGCCCGAGCGAACCAAGAAGGTGCCGAGCAGGCTGAGGGAGAAGGCGGCGATGGCCAGCAGCACCGTCCAGCTCTTGAACACGCCACGCTTCTCGGTGACTGCCAGCGAGTGAATCAGCGCAGTACCCACCAGCCAGGGCATGAAGGAGGCGTTCTCTACCGGATCCCAGAACCACCAGCCGCCCCAGCCGAGCTCGTAGTAAGCCCACCAGGAACCCAGGGCGATACCGATACCAAGGAAAGCCCAGGCAACGGTAGTCCAGGGCCGCGACCAGCGCGCCCAGGCAGCATCGAGCTTGCCGCCGAGCAATGCGGCGATGGCGAAGGCAAAGGCCACCGAGAAACCGACGTAGCCCATATACAGCATCGGCGGATGGAGGATCAGACCGAAATCCTGCAGCAGCGGGTTGAGATCGCGGCCGTCAGCTGGCGCATTCGGCAGCAGGCGCTCGAAGGGGTTGGAGGTGATGATCATAAACAGCAAAAAACCAATGCTGATCATGCCCATCACTGCCAGTACGCGGGCCAGCATCTCCTCCGGCAGGTGGCGCGAGAAGATCGCCACGGCGAAGGTCCAGCCAGCCATAATCAGCGCCCACAGCAGCAGAGAGCCTTCGTGCGCGCCCCATACCGCGCTGAACTTGTAGTACCAGGGCAGTGCCGTATTGGAGTTGTTGGCCACGTAGGCGACGGAGAAATCGTCGACCATGAATGCATAGGTCAGACAGATGAAGGAAAACAACAGAAAGGCGAACTGACCCCAGGCAGCCGGCTGCGCCAGGCTCATCCATTGGTGGTCACCGCGCCAGGCACCGATCAGCGGTAGCGTCGCCTGTACCAGGCACAGGCACAGCGCCAGAATCATCGCCAGATGGCCGAGCTCGGGAATCATTGTGCGCTCTCCTGCTGATAGCCTTGTTTGGCGGCCTTGGCCTCGTTGTGCTTCTGCATCATTCCGCTCTTTTCCAGCGCCTGCATGACTTCAGGCGGCATGTAGTTCTCGTCGTGCTTGGCCAGTACCTCGTCAGCCACCAGCACGCCCTCTGCATTGACACGCCCCAGAGCGACGATGCCCTGCCCCTCACGGAACAGATCCGGCAGGATGCCGCTGTAGCGAATAGTCACGCCATGGGCGCCATCGGTGACGACGAAGTCGACTTCCAGTGTATCGGGGGAGCGCTTAACCGAGCCCTCTTCGACCAGACCACCGGCACGAATGCGCGTGCCCTCGGGCGCTTCGCCATTGGCGATCTGACTCGGGGTGTAGAACAGGTTGATGTTCTCCTGCAGCGCGGTCAGCGCCAGCGCCACGGCGATGCTGACGCCACAGAGGATGGCCAGAACGATGTACAGGCGTTTCTTGCGAACCGGATTCACTTTGACTTCTCCCGGCGCAAACGACGCGCCTCGTCTTGCAGGTAACGGCGGCGCGCCAGGATTGGCAGCACCACATTCAACGCCAGGATCGCCAGGCTGACGCCGTAGGCACTCCAGACGAATACACCATGAGTGCCCATGGCGAGAAACTCGGAGAACGACGCGAAACTCATGCCTTGCCCTCCACCAATGTCTGCACTTCGGCTTTCACCCAACTGCTGCGCGCTTCACGCTTGAGCACTTCAAGACGCATGCGATAGAGCAGCACGGCGCCGAAGAAGCAGTAGAAACCCAGCACAGCCAGCAGCAGCGGCAGCCACATCTCCATCGGCATGGCCGGTTTTTCGGTGATCTTGAAGGTGGCGGTCTGGTGCAGTGAGTTCCACCATTCCACCGAGTACTTGATGATCGGAATGTTGACCACACCGACGATGGCGAGCACGGCACAGGCCTTGGCGGCGCTGTCGCGGTTGCTGATCGCATTGCCCAGGGCGATGACGCCGAAATACAGGAACAGCAGGATCAGCATCGAGGTCAGGCGCGCGTCCCATACCCAGTAGGTGCCCCAGGTCGGTTTGCCCCAGATGGCCCCCGTGAGCAATGCGATGGCGGTCATCCAGGCGCCGACGGGGGCAGCCTGCTGCAGGGCGACATCGGCCAGCTTCATCTTCCACACCAGCCCGACCAAGCCGGCGATCGCCAGGGTCACGTAGATCGACTGCGCCAGGAAAGCCGCCGGAACATGAATGTAGATGATGCGAAAGCTATTGCCCTGCTGGTAGTCCGGCGGCGCGAACGCCAGGCCCCAGATCAGGCCAGCGGCGATCAGCAACACAGCAGCGATACTGAGCCAAGGCAGCCAGCGGCCGCTCATCTCATAGAACCACTTGGGCGAACCCCACTTGTGAAACCACGTCCAGTTCATTCAGTCGACTCATCATCTACACGTAGCCCGGATGCAATCCGGGGAGGCTGTCGAGAGCTCCCGGATTGCATCCGGGCTACATCACGGTTCGTTCTTATTCGCCGACACTGATGGTCAGACCGGCGGCAATCGCAAAAGGTGTCAGGGTCACCGCCAGGGCGGTGAGGCTGGCCAGCCACAACAGGTGACCGCTAGCCGGCAGTCCTTGCAAGGCCGCCTGCAGCGCCCCGCTGCCAAGAATCAGCACCGGAATGTACAGCGGCAGGATCAGCAGCGCCAGCAGCAGGCCGCCGCGCTTAAGACCAACGGTGAGCGCCGCGCCCACCGCGCCGAGCAGGCTCAGCACCGGGGTGCCGAGCAGCAGGGAAATCAGCAGTACCGGCAGGCAACGCCCAGGCAGACCAAGCATCAGCGCCAGCACAGGCGCCAGCAAAACCAGCGCCAGACCACTGAAAAGCCAGTGTGCCAGCACCTTGGCCAACACCAGAAGAGGCAGGGGGTGCGACGAAAGGACCCACTGTTCGAGCGAGCCATCCTCGAAATCACTGCGGAAAAGCCCGTCCAGCGAGAGCAGCACGGCCAAAAGCGCTGCGACCCAGACCAGGCCCGGAGAAAGGGTTTGCAACAATTGCGTCTCTGGCCCCACCGCCAGCGGGAACAGCGCAATGACGATGGCGAAGAACACCAGCGGATTGGCCAGGTCGGACGGACGACGAGCGAGCAGACGCATTTCGCGCGACAGCAGTTGAGTGAAAACGTTGCTCATGCCGCGTGGCGCCCCAGATCCAGATCGCGATAGGTCGCCGGTGTGCATTGCAGGCTGTGGTGAGTAGTCAGCACCACGACGCCACCACGCTCGCAATGAGCGGCCAGGTGCGCTTCGAGTTGTGCCACACCGCTCTTGTCCAGCGCGGTGAAGGGCTCATCGAGCACCCACAAGGGCGGCGTGTCTTCCAGATACAGGCGCGCCAGGGCTACCCGACGCTGTTGGCCGGCCGACAGGGTGTGACAGGGAACGTCTTCGAAACCGCGCAGGCCGACCGCCTCCAGCGCCTGCCAGATCGCCTCGCGGCTCGCCGGACGGTGCAACGCGCAGAGCCAGGCCAGGTTCTCTTCGGCGCTCAGCAGGCCCTTGATGCCGGCGGCATGGCCTATCCACAACAGGTTACGTGCCAGCTCGCTGCGTTGCTCGTTCAGCGCCTGCCCCTGCAACAGAATATCGCCGGAAGTCGGCTGGCGCAGTCCGGCAATCAGGCGTAACAGGCTGGTCTTGCCGCTGCCGTTGGGGCCACTGATCTGCAGCATGTCACCGGGTTGCAGGGCGAAATGCAGCTGCTCGAAGAGCATGCGCCAGTCCCGCTCACAGCTGAGCGCCACGGCTTCGAGAAGGGGTACGGGACGGGTCATCGATACCTGGCAGGGTTAAAGTCGACGGTGCTCCGGCCGCTATACTGAAGCGGGCCGGAAGTGCGCTACGCAACGGCGCCGGCATTATACATGGCGCATCACAGTCCCCGCAGTCAGCATTTTCGACAGGGTGTTAATCTGTGTCAGGCAAATCGACCGTAGAGCCTGCTGGCATAGCGGTACGCCACAAGATACCCGAGAGCCCATGAGCGAAATCAGCAGCCCACGCCCGCTTCCCCCCTCTGCACCGGTGCTTCGCAACCCCGCGAACGTAGCGGATCTGGCCGTGCGACTGCTGCAACCGCTGGAGGGCATGCTGGCGGCCGGCGAAAGCGCCAAGGCCGAAGTCGTGGCGATTCGCGAGCAGGCGCAAAGCTTCCAACTGCTGCTCAAACTGACCCTCGCCGGTGGCAAGCAGGCGACTCTGCAAGCCGAAAGCCCCAGGCCGCTGGCCCAGGGCAGCGCACTGGTGGTCACTGCACTGTCGGACACTCGCCTGGCGCTGGCCTTGCAGGCTGGCGGCGACAAGCCGCTGACCAGCCTTGACCTGCAACAACTACCGCCCGGCACGCTGGTGCAGGGCAAGGTCGTCAGCAGCACCCCGCTGCCGACACAGAATGCGCAGACGATCTATCGCCTGGTGGTGAACCTGCTCAATACCCCGCTCGCCGGCAGCAAGCTGGCGCTCGACAGCCCGCAGGCACTGCCGCTCGGCAGCCTGCTCAGCGCTCAGGTGCAGGGCAGCCAGAGCCTCGCCTTCCTGCCGCTCAGTGGCCGCCTCGATCAATTGGTACTGGGCCAGCAACTGGCCGCCCAGCAGAATCGCCAGGCATCGCTGGAGGGTCTGTTCAAGGGCCTGCAGAAGCTGAGCGGCGGCGATGAAGCCCTGCGCGGCAGTATCGACAAGCTGCTTGGCGCCCTCCCCGACAGCGCCCAGCTGAGCACCGCCAAGGGCCTGGCGCAGGCACTCGAAGGCAGCGGTGTGCTGCTCGAAGCCAAACTGCTGCAGGGCCAGACCGGTACACTGCCGCAGGACCTGAAGGCCAACCTGCTGCGCCTGATCGCCCAGCTGATGCCGCAACTGCCAGGGGTTTCCGGCCCTCTTGCCGGCCTGCAGAACGCCCTCAGCCAGAACCTGCCCAACCTGGCTCGGCAACTGCTCGGAGCAGGCGCTACCGGGTCGGCACGCCAACAGGCGCTGACCTTTCCATTACCTTCGCGCCTGTTGCAGAACATGGATGGCGAAGCCGACCTGGAAACCCTGCTGAAGCTCGCCGCAGCGGCCGTCTCACGGCTGCAGACCCACCAGCTATCGAGCCTCGCGCAAACCCAGGTCGACGCCAACGGCAACCTGCTGACCACCTGGCAGCTGGAGCTGCCCATGCGCCATCAGCAGGAGGTGATTCCGCTGCAGGTCAAACTGCAGCGTGAAGACAGCGCCAAGGCGGAAAAGGCGGAGCAAAAGGAAACGCTCTGGCGCGTGGAACTGGCCTTCGATCTCGACCACCTTGGCCCACTGCAGGTTCGGGCTCAGTTGCTACGCGGCAGCCTCTCCAGCCAGTTATGGGCCGAACGCGCCGATACCGCATCGCTGATCAACGCCGAACTGGGCAACCTGCGTGAGCGCCTGCAAGCCGCGGGCCTGGAAGTCGGCGAGCTAGCCTGCAGCCAGGGCATGCCGCCGCAAGGGCCGAAGACCTCGCTGGAACAACGCTGGGTGGACGAAACCGCATGAGCCGCAAGCCGCAGTCCGAAGCGCGTCAGGCCATCGCCCTCAACTATGACGGGCAAAACGCGCCAATACTCAGCGCCAAGGGTGATGACGAACTGGCCGAAGCCATTCTCGCCATCGCTCGCGAATATGAAGTGCCGATTTACGAAAATGCCGAGTTGGTGCGCCTGCTGGCGCGCCTGGAACTGGGCGACGCCATTCCGGAAGCGCTGTATCGCTGCATTGCCGAGATCATCGCCTTCGCCTGGCACCTGCAGGGCAAGGCCCCGCCGGGTTTCGAGGCCGATGCCGAACGCGACGTCACCCCGCCGCTGCCCTTGCTCAAGGGTCCGGCGCGCTGAGCGCCAGCCGCTCGTTGGTGCTGCCCTTGCTGCTTGGCATATCGAACAGCTGCCAGGCGAAGTAACCGCCACGAAAATAGAACACACGGGTAAAACCCCAGCCAACTGCCTGCTCGACCGCGACGGCACTCTGCGCACACACCTCACTGTCGCAATAGATGACCAGGGGCACCTCGCGCGGCCACGGCACCTGCGCCAGAGATGCAAAGTGCCAGCGCAGATCCAGATGAATGGCACCCTCGACATGCCCCCAGCCCCACTCGCGAGCCGGCCGCACATCGATGAACAGTGCGCCATGGTCGTGCAGGTGCTTGGCCTGCATCACGTTGACGGTGGTCGCACCCGCAACCTGCAGCGGCGCCTCCTGAGCAACCAGGGGCTGGCAGAGCAGCCAGCCAACGAGAAACACAACCAGACGATGCATGACCAATCCCCCGTGACGACCACAGCCGGACGAACCACTGCCTTCTATCAGCGTAGATGGGCGCACAGGGACGCTAGGATTGATTGCGCAGGCGGCGAGGCCTGCTAAGAACGCGCTCGACTATGCGTCAAGCGTGAGGAAGGCTATTGCGACTGGCCTGCCTTGGGTGTGTGCAGGCGGCTGATCAGCTCGGCCTCGGCCTTGCTCAGGCCACAGGACTGGGTCAGGTCATCGACGCTGGCGCCCATGCCCACCAGGCGAGCAGCCTGGGTGAACGATAGGCTGCTGGGGTCACGCTGTTCGATCTGGCTAAGCTTGTCCGGCAGCGGCGCCACTACTCGGCGCAGCTCATGCAGCTCTTCGCCCATGCGAATGCTGCCGGTCAGGTAGGCGTCGAGACGCTTGCTCAGCTCCCTGATCCGCGCATCGCGCACGGCGTCACGCTTGGCCTGCTCGGCCAGCAGGCGCTGCTGGTTGCGGTACAGGCCTTTGCAGACGATGCCTAATGCCACGCATAGCAGCGCCACGAAGGCCAGGGCCGCGGCAAGCATGGCGAACTCGGACATGGCTCAGATGCTCTCCAGCTCCGACCACTCTTCCTCGGACATCATCTTGTCCAGTTCGACCAGGATCAGCAGCTCGCCGTTTTTGTTGCACACGCCCTGGATGAACTTGGCCGACTCGTCGTTGCCGACGTTCGGTGCAGTCTCGATCTCGGACTGACGCAGGTAGACCACTTCGGCCACGCTATCGACCAGGATGCCGACCACTTGCTTGTCCGCTTCGATGATGACGATACGGGTGTTGTCGGTGACCGGCGCCGAACCCAGGCCGAAACGCTGGCGGGTATCGATCACGGTAACCACGTTGCCACGCAGGTTGATGATGCCCAGCACATAGCTCGGAGCACCCGGTACCGGGGCGATCTCGGTGTAACGCAGGACTTCCTGCACCTGCATCACGTTGATGCCGTAGGTCTCGTTGTCCAGGCGAAAGGTCACCCACTGCAGAATCGGATCTTCGGCACCTTGTGCAGAACTTTTCTTCATGTCCCTAGCCTCATCAAAAACCGCTCAGTGCGGTATGCGCGGGTCGACCCGCTTGTCATCAACTATAGAGCCCGTTGGCACAGGCTCACCAATTCTCAATGCAGTTTGCCGCCGTTCAGGCGTTTCGCCCCGCCGCTGGCGATCAGCTCGGCCAGTGCCGCCACGTCGAGCAGCGCGCACATGTGCTCGATCACCGTGCCGGCCAACCAGGGACGCTGGGTACGCTGACTGCGCCACTTGACCTCACTCGGGTCCAGGCGAATCGAACGGCTGACCTGATGCACCGACAGCCCCCACTCGTAACCCTGCACCGAAATCACGTACTGCAGGCCTTCGCGGAAGTCATCTCGGTAGCGGTCCGGCATCACCCAGCGCGCAGTGTCCAGCACCTTCAGGTTACCGGCCTGGCTCGGCAGGATACCGAGGAACCAATCCGGCTGACCGAACAGCGGTGTCAGCTCCTGACCTTCCAGTGGGTAAATCGACCCCAAGCAGATCAATGGCACGGCCAGGGTCAACCCGGCAACGTCGAACAGCAGGCATTCGAACGGCTCCTCGGCCCAGGCAGGGCGACCATCGGCCAGCAGCGCAGCCGGCTGCGGCGCCAGCTCGGCAGCGGGAGCAAGCGCCGGCGGCGCCTCGTCGATGAGCGGAGCCTGTGTCGGCGCGAGCAATTCAACCGGCGCGACGTCCACCTGCACCTGCGGTTCAACCACGCTAGCGAGCACAACCGGCTCAACCAGACGCGCATCGCGCACCTGCTCCTCGAGCACTGCGGCCTCGAACTCGTCGAGGCTGACGGACATCTCCAGTTCGGCGGCGGCCTCCTGTAGCAGCCCGTCAAGGTAGGACTGCAGGGCCAACTGGGAACGCGTGGCGGTGGCGAGGTTACGACTCATGACTGGAACCCGGAATAAGATCTTGACAGCCTATCGGCCGCTGCATGCTCCGACTTGAGTGTCGCAGTTCAACACAGACGCTCATCTCAAGCCACCTGCGCCGCCGGCTGATGACTCAGAAGATGCTTGAGCAACGCACGATAGGCGATCACCCCACGGCTGCCCGCATCGAACTGCGAGGGCGTGCGCCCTGCCCGGCTGGCATCACGCAAGCGCGTATCGACCGGGATATAGGCCGGCCACAGGTGCTCGGGATAGGTATTGCGCAACACCCGCAGCGTGCTCATGGACGCCTGGGTACGACGGTCGAACAACGTCGGCACGATGGTGTAGGGCAAGGCCTGCTTGCGCGAACGGTTGATCATCGCCAGCGTGGTGATCATGCGCTCCAGGCCTTTCACCGCGAGGAACTCGGTCTGTACCGGAATCACCAGTTGCTGGCTGGCTGCCAGGGCATTGACCATCAGTACGCCGAGCAGTGGCGGGCTGTCGATGACGGCATGATCGAAATCTTCCCACAGCTGCGCCAGGCTCTTGGCGATCACCAGACCCAGGCCACTCTGCCCCGGCGACTGGCGCTCGAGCGTGGCCAGCGCGGTGCTTGACGGCAACAGGGAGATATTCTCGTGACTGGTGCTGTGCAGCAGCTGCTTGGGCAGGCCTTGCGGCACATTGCCCTGATGCAGGAACAGATCGAAGCAACTGTGCTCCAGCGCATCGGGGTCATGACCGAAATAACTGGTCATCGACCCATGTGGATCGAGATCGACCACGACCACACGCTTGCCGGCATCGGCCAACAGGCCTGCCAGGGCGATGGAGGTGGTGGTCTTGCCGACCCCACCCTTCTGATTGGCTACTGCCCAGACTTTCATTTTCTCTCATCCTCCCGGCAAGAGGCGCTCAGGCCGAGAATGGCTGTCGCACGCACGCAGCAGGCGACTGGGATTTGACGGCTCACGACTGTGGAACCCCCGACGTAGGCGCTGGTGCAGGTTGCGTGCCAGCCTCTGACTGCTGGGTCGCGGCACTGCCAGCGCCACGTCGCGTGTCGAGGTTGCGCGAAATCACCAGCACGACCCGGCGATTACGCCCCCTGCCCTCGGCAGTGGCATTGTCCGCTACCGGCTGGAACTCGCCGTAACCTACGGCAGCCAGACGTGAAGGGTCGACACCATCCATGGCCAGCATACGCACGATGCTCGCCGCGCGCGCCGAAGACAACTCCCAGTTGGTTGGGTATTGAGCGGTCTGGATCGGCAGGTTGTCGGTGAATCCCTCCACCTTAACCGGATTCTGATAAGGCGCCAGAATCTTGGCGACCTTCTCGATGATGTCGAACGCCTGATTGTTCGGAATGGCATCGCCACTGGGAAACAACAGACTGGAGCTGAGCTCGATCTCGATCCACATCTCGTTGCCGCGCACGGTCAGCTGATCACTCTTGATCAGCTCGCCAAACACCTCACGCACGCTGGAGGCGATGCTTTGCAGGGTCGAATCCGAGCTGGGGTCGTCCATCGAGGTGTTATCAGGCTCACTGGTGCGCGGCCGTTCCTCGCCGACCGGAATCGGCTTGATCGAGCGATCGGGCTGATTGAACACGCCCGTCAGCGACTCCGAGAGGATCTTGTACTTGCCTTCGTTGATCGAGGAAATCGAGTACATCACCACGAAAAAGGCGAATAGCAAGGTGATGAAGTCGGCATAGGAGACTAGCCAACGCTCGTGATTCTCGTGCTCTTCATGATGCCGCCTGCGCGCCATGCCATACCTCCATCAGTCCATGAAGCCTTGCAGCTTCAGTTCGATGGAGCGCGGGTTCTCACCCTCGGCGATGGACAGGATGCCTTCGAGGAGCATCTCGCGGTAACGCGACTGGCGCAGCGCGATGGACTTGAGCTTGTTGCCCGCCGGCAGCAGCAGCAGGTTGGCGAAACCGACGCCGTAGATGGTGGCAACGAACGCCACGGCAATGCCGCTGCCGAGCATGCTCGGATCAGCCAGGTTGCCCATCACGTGGATCAGGCCCATCACCGCACCGATGATGCCAATGGTCGGTGCATAACCACCCATGCTCTCGAACACCTTGGCGGCCTGGATATCGCGCGCCTCCTGGGTATAGAGGTCGACCTCGAGAATGCTGCGAATGGATTCCGGCTCGGCGCCGTCGACCAGCAACTGCAGACCTTTGCGCGCATAGGGGTCAGGTTCGGCATCGGCCACTGCTTCCAGGCCGAGCAAGCCTTCCTTGCGCGCCACCATGCTCCAACCGGTCACACGATTGATGCCACCGACCAGATCGATACGCGGTGGGAAGAAGATCCAGCGCATGATGCTCATGGCACGCTTGAACACCTGCACCGGCGCCTGCAGAAAAGCCGCGCCCAGCGTACCGCCAATGACGATCAGCGCTGCCGGACCGTTGAGCAAGGCACCAGCGTGCCCGCCTTCGAGATAATTGCCGCCCAGAATGGCAACGAACGCCAGGATGACGCCAATCAGGCTCAGTACATCCATGCGCATGTTTCCGACTTAGCGTTCGTCACTGGCAGGCCTCGGTCAGGTGCCGGCCGATGTCATCCAGGCCGTAGACCGCATCCGCCAGATTGGCTTTGACCACGGCCATGGGCATGCCATAGATCACGCAACTGGCCTCGTCCTGCGCCCACACCTGGCTACCGCCTTGTTTGAGCAGGCGCGCACCCTCACGGCCATCGGCGCCCATACCGGTGAGTACCACAGCCAGCACCTTGTCACCGTAGGACTTGGCCGCTGAGCCGAAAGTGATATCGACACAGGGTTTGTAGTTGAGGCGTTCGTCACCCGGCAGGATTTTTATCGCGCCACGCGCATCGACCATCATCTGCTTGCCACCAGGAGCCAGCAGCGCCAGGCCTGGGCGCAGGATATCGCCATCCTCAGCTTCCTTGACCTGAATGCGGCAGAGCTTGTCCAGGCGCTCGGCAAAAGCCTTGGTGAAGGCCGCCGGCATGTGCTGGATCAGAACCAGCGGCGCCGGAAAATTGGCCGGAAGCTGGGTCAGCACGCGCTGCAGCGCCACCGGGCCACCGGTCGAGGTGCCGATGGCCACCAGCTTGTAGGCCTTGCGCTTGGGCGCTGATGACGTAGGGGCTGCGCCACCGGCCGCTGCTGTCGGACGCGCAGGGACAGCGGGAGCAGGTGCAGCAGGTCGCGTCGAGACAGCAGGACGACTGGTCGGCGCCGCGCTCGGACTAGCCGCAGTCGGCGCCGGAGCCACCGCGGCCGCACTGAAACGGCGGTTACTGCGCGCGATGCTGTGCACCTTCTCGCACAGCATCTGCTTGACCTTTTCGGGGTTGCGCGAGATGTCTTCGAAGTTCTTCGGCAGGAAATCCACTGCACCCGCATCCAGCGCATCGAGCGTGACACGGGCGCCTTCATGAGTCAGCGAGGAGAACATCAGCACCGGCGTCGGACAGCGCTGCATGATATTTCGAACCGCAGTGATGCCATCCATCATCGGCATCTCGTAATCCATGGTGATCACGTCGGGCTTGAGCGCCAACGCCTGATCGATGGCTTCCCGCCCATTGGTGGCCGTGCCCACGACCTGAATACTGGGGTCAGCAGACAGAATTTCCGACACGCGCCGACGGAAGAAACCGGAGTCGTCTACCACCAAGACCTTGACTACCATACACACTCCTAGACGGCGTGGACCTTGGGTCCACGCCGCAAAACATCAGAAACGTCGAGCGTAGCGCTTGAGCATGCTCGGTACGTCGAGAATCAACGCGATGCGTCCGTCACCCGTGATCGTGGCGCCGGACATTCCGGGCGTGCCTTGCAGCATCTTGCCCAGTGGCTTGATTACCACTTCTTCCTGGCCGACCAATTGATCGACGACAAAGCCGATGCGTTGGCTGCCAACGGTGAGAATCACCACATGGCCTTCGCGCTGACCTTCATGGTAGGCCTGTGGTACCAGCCAGCGCTTGAGGTAGAACAGCGGCAGCGCCTTGTCGCGCACGATCACCACTTCCTGGCCGTCGACCACGTTGGTACGCGACAGGTCGAGATGGAAGATCTCGTTGACGTTGACCAGCGGGAAGGCGAAGGCCTGATTATCCAGCATCACCATCAGCGTCGGCATGATCGCCAGGGTCAGCGGCACCTTGATGACGATCTTCGAACCCTGGCCCTTCTGCGAGAACACGTTGACCGTGCCGTTGAGCTGGGAAATCTTGGTCTTCACCACGTCCATGCCGACACCACGGCCGGACACGTCGGAGATCTCGGTCTTGGTCGAGAAGCCCGGGGCGAAGATCAGGTTGTAGCATTCGAACTCGTTGAGGCGATCGGCCGCGTCCTTGTCCAGCAGGCCTTTCTCGACGGCCTTGGCACGTAGCACGTCAGCATCCATGCCTTTGCCGTCGTCGGTGATCGACAGCAGGATATGGTCGCCTTCCTGCTCGGCGGACAGCACCACGCGGCCTGCGCGAGCCTTGCCGGCCTTCTCGCGTTCTTCCGGGGTTTCAACGCCGTGGTCGACAGCGTTGCGCACCAAGTGCACCAGCGGGTCAGCCAAGGCCTCGACCAGGTTCTTGTCGAGGTCGGTTTCCTCGCCCACCAACTCGAGGTTGATTTCCTTCTTCAGGTTGCGCGCCAGATCGCGCACCAGGCGCGGAAAGCGGCCGAAGACCTTCTTGATCGGCTGCATGCGGGTTTTCATCACCGAGGTCTGCAGATCCGCAGTCACCACGTCGAGGTTCGACACTGCCTTGGACATCGCCTCGTCGCCGCTGTTGAGCCCCAGGCGCACCAGACGGTTACGCACCAGCACCAGTTCGCCGACCATGTTCATGATCTCGTCGAGGCGCGCGGTGTCGACCCGTACGGTGGTTTCCGCTTCGCTCGCGGCCGGCGCCTTGTCAGCAGCCGGCGCGGGCGCGGCAGAAGCACGAGCGGCAGCAGGCTCAGGTTTGGCTGCTGCGGGCTTGGCAGGTGCGGCGGCCTTGGGCACTGCTGCAGGTTTGGCCGCGGCGGCAGGCGCTGGCGCCGGCTCAGCGGGCGGCACGAATTTGCCCTTGCCGTGCAATTGATCGAGCAGCGCCTCGAACTCGTCATCGGTGATCTCATCACCCGCCGGAGCGGGCGCTGCAGCAACGGCTGCAACCGGAGCAGCAGCTTCGGCGGTGGCCGAGAACTGGCCTTTGCCATGCAGTTGATCGAGCAGCGCTTCGAACTCGTCATCGGTGATCTCATCACCTGCCGCTGCGCCAGCAGGCGCAGAAGCAACTACCGCAGCGGCAGGCGTTTCGACCGTACCGGCGAACTGCCCTTTGCCGTGCAACTGATCGAGCAGCGACTCGAACTCGTCATCGGTGATCTCATCGCTGGCACTGGTCTGTGCACTCGGGGCGGCAGCCGGCGCGTCACCCAGGGCATCGAGCAGTTGCTCGAATTCGCTGTCGGTGATGTCGCCCGCGGCAGCGGACGGCGTAGCTGGCTGAGACACCGGCACGGGTTCCGGCTCGGCCTGCTGCACCGGCGCAGGAGCCGCTTCGGCGCCGCCCGGTTCGGCCAGGCGTGCCAATGCCGCCAGAAGTTCAGGCGACGCGGGCGTCGGCTCGCGGCGCTCACGCACCTCGCCGAACATGCCATTGATAGCATCAAGAGCCTCGAGCACCACATCCATCAACTCCGACTCGACGCGACGCTCACCCTTGCGCAGGATGTCGAAGACGTTTTCGGCGATATGGCAGCACTCCACCAACTCGTTGAGCTGGAGGAAACCCGCTCCACCCTTGACGGTATGAAAACCGCGGAAGATGGCATTGAGCAGGTTCATGTCGTCCGGTCGGCTTTCCAGCTCGACTAACTGTTCGGACAACTGTTCGAGAATCTCGCCGGCCTCTACCAGGAAATCCTGGAGGATCTCTTCATCGGCGCCGAAGCTCATATTGTGTGCTCCTTAGAACCCTAGGCTGGACAGCAGGTCGTCGACATCGTCTTGGTTGGAGGCAACGTCATCACGCTTATCGGCATGAATCTGCGGACCTTCACCCTGCGATGGCTCTTTTGATTTTCCCTGTTCGGTACGCAGCGCTGCGTAGTCGTGCTGAATACCGGCAAAACGGTCGACTTGACTGGCCATGAGCATCAGCTTGAGCAGGTTGCTTTCCACTTCGATCACCAGTTGGGTGACACGCTTGATCACCTGGCCGGTAAGGTCCTGATAGTCCTGAGCCAACAGAATGCCGTTGAGGTGGTCGGAGAGCTTGGCGCCATCTCGTTCACTGCGGGCGAGGAACAGCTCGACACGCTTGGCCAGTTCACGAAAGCCGTCTACTCCAATTTCACGACGCATGAAACGGCCCCACTCGACGCTCAGGCTCTGTGCCTCATTGCTCAGGTCGTTGACCAGCGGCGCACTCTGCTCCACCAGATCCATGGTCCGGTTGGCGGCCTTCTCGGTCATGGTCACGACGTAGTTCAGGCGCTCGGTAGCGTCGGCGATCTGCGACAGCTCCTGGGTATGCGGCATACGCGGATCGAGCTGAAAATTGACAATGGCGTTGTGCAGTTCACGGGTCAGTTTGCCGACCTCGTGATACAGCCCGCGATCGCGGACCTTGTTTAGCTCGTTGATCAGTTGCACCGCAGCGCCGAAATTACCTTGCTCAAGGCTATCGACCAGATCGCGGGCATTGCTTTTCAGGGTCGACTCGAGGTCACCCAGCGTGGAGTCATCATGTTCCATAGCACCCTCGCGGCTGACATCAGCCGTTGACCCGCTCGAAGATCTTCTCGATCTTTTCCTTCAACACCTGAGCGGTGAAGGGCTTGACCACGTAGCCATTCACACCGGCCTGGGCCGCCTCGATGATCTGATCGCGCTTGGCTTCGGCAGTCACCATCAGCACCGGCAGGTGCTTGAGGCGATCGTCGGCACGTACCGCACGCAGCAGGTCGATGCCGGTCATGCCGGGCATGTTCCAGTCGGTCACCAGAAAGTCGAAACTGCCGCTTTGCAGCATCGGCAGCGCCGAGGTGCCGTCATCGGCTTCCGCGGTGTTAGTGAAACCCAAGTCCCGCAAGAGGTTCTTGATGATCCGTCGCATCGTCGAGAAATCGTCAACGATGAGGATTTTCATGTTCTTGTCCAAGTCGACCTCCGTACAGTCCCAAACGTATTGCGCTTGCAACTACGCCCTTTAATCGTGAAACCGTTTTGCGCCTGCGAGTACGCCGCGTTCAGCCAGCGCGCCATTCACTCAGCCGCGAGCGCAAACGCGCCGCGCACTGGCTGTGCAACTGGCTCACGCGTGACTCGCTAACCCCCAGCACTTCACCGATTTCCTTCAAGTTCAGTTCTTCATCGTAATACAGCGCCAGCACCAGACGTTCGCGCTCCGGCAAACCGGCGATGGCATCGGCCAAGGCCGCCTGGAAGCGTTCGTCTTCGAGGTTCCGCGAAGGTTCGAGGTGAGTGTGTCCGGCGTCTTCGTGCAACCCGCCATGCTCGCCGTCCTGCAACAGGTCGTCGAAACTAAACAGGCGGCTGCCCAAAGTGTCGCCAAGAATGCCGTAGTAATCTTCCAGACTCAATTGGAGTTCGGCCGCAACCTCGTGATCTTTAGCGTCCCGCCCGGTTCTTGCCTCAACGACACGAATCGCATCGCTGACCATACGGCTGTTGCGGTGCACCGAACGCGGCGCCCAATCACCCTTGCGCACCTCGTCGAGCATGGAGCCGCGAATACGGATACCGGCGAAGGTCTCGAAACTGGCACCCTTGCTGGAATCGTATTTGCGCGAGGCTTCGAGCAGGCCGATCATGCCGGCCTGGATAAGATCATCAACCTGCACGCTGGCCGGCAGACGAGCCAGCAGGTGGAAGGCAATGCGCTTGACCAGCGGTGCATAGCGCTCGATCAACTGGTGCTGGGAGTCCTGCGCCTGAGCCTTGTTGTACATGCGAAGTCCAGAAGCTGCTGTCATATGGCCGAGTCTGCAGTCGGTTGTTGCACCAGACGCTCGACGAAAAACTCCAGATGGCCACGGGGATTGGCCGGCAACGGCCAGGTGTCGACCTTCTGAGCGATCGCCTTGAACGCCAGAGCGCACTTGGATCGAGGGAAGGCTTCATAGACGGCGCGCTGCTTCTGCACGGCCTTGCGCACACACTCATCGTAGGGCACGGCGCCAACATACTGCAGGGCGACATCGAGGAAGCGATCCGTCACCTTGGTCAGCTTAGCAAACAGATTGCGGCCTTCCTGCGGGCTGTGCGCCATGTTGGCCAGAACGCGGAAGCGACTGATGCCGTGGTCACGGTTGAGCAGCTTGATCAACGCATAGGCATCGGTGATCGAGGTGGGCTCATCGCAGACCACCACGAGAATTTCCTGCGCGGCACGGACGAAGCTGACCACGGCATCACCGATGCCGGCGGCGGTGTCGATCACCAGCACGTCGAGGTTCTCGCTGATGTCGCTGAAGGCCTGGATCAGCCCGGCATGCTGCATCGGCGTGAGGCTGACCATGCTCTGCGTGCCGGAGGCAGCCGGCACGATACGGATGCCGCCCGGCCCCTGCAGGAGGACGTCGCGCAGGTCGCACTCACCGGCAATCACATCGGCCAGGGTGCGTTTGGGGGTCAGGCCCAGCAATACATCGACATTGGCCAGGCCCAGGTCGGCGTCCATCAACATCACCCGACGACCAAGGTCAGCCAGGGCCATGGACAGATTGACTGATACGTTGGTCTTGCCGACACCGCCCTTGCCGCCGGTCACTGCGATCACCTGTACGGGATGCATACCCATGTTCTTTCTACACCTTGTCTAACTTCGACTTGGCCCTCGGGCCGTTCACTCCCACGCACCTGCGCGAGAGGGTGCAACACTGTCGCTATTTCAGCCGGCGCGCTGCGCCGGGTTGTGGTAGAGACCGGCGAACATCTGCGCCATGGCCTCTTCACTCGGCTCCTCGGCAGCCTGCAGCCCCACGGCACGGCTGACCAGCTGATGGCTACGCGGCACGTGCAGATCGTCCGGAATGCGCGGACCATCTGCCACATAGGCTACCGGCAGTTGCTGGCCTATAGCCAGACCTAAAACCTCGCCCAGGCTCGCGGCCTCGTCCAGTTTCGTCAGTATGCAGCCAGCAAGACCGCAGCGCTTGTAACTATGGTAGGCCGCTTTGAGCACTTGACTCTGACTGGTTGCAGCCAGAACCAGATAATTCTTCGCCCTGATGCGCGGCGCGGCCAGGCTTTCCAGCTGCAGGCGCAGCGCCGGATCATTGCCGGGCAGGCCGGCAGTATCGATCAGCACCACACGCTTCTTGCTCAGGGGCTCCATTGCCTGCAGCAAAGACTGACCAGGGTCGATCTGAGTCACCGACACGCCGAGAATGCGCCCCAGGGTCTTGAGCTGCTCCTGTGCGCCGATGCGAAAGCTGTCCATGCTCACCAGAGCGACCTGTTGCGCGCCGTACTTAAGTACATAACGCGCAGCCAGCTTGGCCAGCGTAGTGGTCTTGCCCATGCCGGCCGGGCCAACCAGCGCGATCACACCACCCTCTTCCAGCGGCTCGACCTTGGGCGTAGTGATCGCGTGAGCCAGATGCGCCAGCAGCATGCGCCAGGCCTGGCGCGGCTCGGCCACACCGGCTACCTTGCTCAGCAGCGCCTGCGATAGCTCGGCAGACAGCCCCATACGCTGCAGGCGACGCCACAGATTGGCTTGTTGCGGGCGGCGGCTCTGCAGTTGCCCCCAGGCGATGGAGCCCAGTTGCACTTCGATCAGCTCACGCAGGCCATTGAGCTCGAAGCGCATGGCATCCAGCGCACGTGGATCGACCGCCGGCGTAGCAGGCGCTGCGGCCTCGACCGGGCGCTGCGGCTTGACCGGAGTCGCCGGCAGCTCGGGTGCCAACAACGACTCGTTGGCGAACAGTTGGCGATCCTTGCCAGCATCCTGCTCGGCACGCGTGCTCAGCTCCGCCTGGGCGCTGGCGATGCGCGCCTGGGTCTTGCGCAGCTCGGCTTCCAGCGCCGGGTTCGGACGCACGGGTGCCGGCACCTGATAATCCAGCGCAGCAGTCAGTTCGACACCACCGGCGACACGGCGATTGCCGATGATCGCGGCATCGGCGCCCAATTCATCACGCACCAGTTTCATGGCGGTCCGCATATCGGCGGCGAAGAAGCGTTTGACCTGCATGACCCTTTACCTCAGTTCTGGCCAACCGTAGCGACTATGGTGACCTGCTTGTTGTCCGGAATTTCCTGGTAGGCCAGCACGTGCATGCTGGGTACCGCCAGCCGCGCGAAGCGCGACAACATCGCCCGGATCGGTCCGGCCACCAGTAGAATCACCGGCTTGCCGAGCATTTCCTGGCGCTGCGCCGCTTCCACCAGGGAACGCTGCAGCTTCTCGGCCATGCCCGGTTCGAGGAGGATGCCATCCTCGCTGCCCTGACCGGCCTTCTGCAGACTGTTGAGCAAGATCTGTTCCAACCTTGGCTCGAGGGTTATCACAGGCAGCTCCGGCTCTAGTCCCACGATGCCTTGTACGATGGCGCGGGCCAGCGACACGCGCACTGCGGCGACCATCGCGGCGGGATCTTGACTCTTCGGCGCGACGTTGGCGATGGCCTCGGCGATGGTGCGCATGTCGCGCACCGGCACCTGCTCCTGCAGCAGCGCCTGCAGCACCTTGAGCAGGGTCGACAGCGATACCAGACCCGGCACCAACTCTTCGGCCAGCTTCGGCGAGCTCTTGGCCAGCAACTGCATCAACTGCTGCACTTCCTCGTGCCCCAGCAGCTCATGCGCATGCTTGTGCAGGATCTGATTGAGGTGAGTGGCCACCACGGTACTGGCGTCGACCACGGTATAGCCCAGTGACTGCGCCTGATCGCGCTGAGTGGGGTCGATCCACACGGCCTCCAAACCGAACGCCGGATCCTTGGCGGCAATACCATTGAGCGGGCCGAACACCTGGCCGGGATTGATCGCCAGTTCGCGATCCGGATACACCTCGGCCTCAGCCACGCTGACGCCCATGAGCGTCAAGCGGTAGGCGTTGGGCGCCAGATCGAGGTTGTCGCGAATATGCACCGAGGGCATGAGAAAGCCCATTTCCTGCGACAGCTTCTTGCGCACACCCTTGATCCGCGCCAGCAACTGGCCACCCTGGTTGCGATCGACCAGCGGAATCAGCCGGTAGCCGACCTCCAGGCCGACCATGTCCACCGGGGTGACGTCGTCCCAGCCCAGTTCCTTGACCTCCTGCGCCTTCTGCGCCGGCAGCAGCTCCTGTTGGCGCTGTACCTCCTTGACCTCCTCTTCCTTGGTCTTGCGCTGCTTGTTAGCGATCCAGTAGGCGGCGCCAGCGGCCACCAGGCCCAGGCTGATAAAGGAGAAATGCGGCATGCCGGGCACCAGACCCATGGCAATCATGATCGCCGCCGCCACCGCCAACGCCCGCGGCGAAGCAAACATCTGCCGGTTGACCTGGGCGCCCATGTCCTCGGAGCTGGAAACACGGGTCACCATCACCGCGGCGGCGGTGGACAGCAGCAGGGAGGGAATCTGTGCGACCAGGCCGTCGCCGATGGTCAGCAGGGTGTAGACCTTGCCCGCCTCGGCGAACGGCAGGCCGTGCTGCAGCACGCCGATGGCGATACCGCCGATGAGGTTGATGAACAGAATCAGCAGGCCGGCGATGGCGTCGCCGCGGACAAACTTGCTGGCACCGTCCATCGAGCCGTAGAAATCTGCCTCCTGCGCCACTTCACTGCGGCGTTTCTTGGCTTCGTTCTGATCGATCAGGCCAGCATTGAGGTCGGCGTCGATAGCCATCTGCTTGCCAGGCATGGCATCGAGGGTGAAGCGCGCGCTCACTTCGGAAATCCGTCCGGCACCCTTGGTGACCACCACGAAGTTGATGATCATGAGGATGGCGAACACCACGATACCGACCACGTAGTTACCGCCGATCACCACCTCACCGAAGGCCTGGATCACCTGCCCCGCCGCGCCGTGGCCCTCGTGGCCGTTGAGCAGCACCACGCGGGTCGAAGCCACGTTCAGCGCCAGACGCAACAACGTGGCCGCCAGCAGGATGGTAGGGAACACGGCGAAATCCAGCGGTCGCAACGCATAGATGCTGACCAGCAGCACGACGATGGACAGCGCGATGCTGAAGGTGAACAGAGTGTCGAGCAGAAACGGCGGGATCGGCAGCATGACCATGCCGAGCATGACCAGCAGCAGCAGCGGAATACCCAGGTTGCCATGGCGCAAACCTGCAAGGTTGCTGCGTACGTCACCGATTAGCTGTGCGCGATCTACTGCCACGTCCCTACCCCAAACCATTCAATCTTTTGACGCGAAAGTGCGTCCTGAAGGGGTAATGGCAAGAAGCGTTCCATAAATGACAGGGCAGCGCCCAAGACGCACGTTACGAATCACGACGCAGATCTGGCGGGATGGGCAAATCCGGTAACGGGCCGGGGCGCTTGCCCTTGCCGGCCTGGTACTGACGCAACTGATAGACGTAGGCCAGCACCTGCGCCACCGCCAGATAGAGACCGGCAGGGATTTCCTGATCGAGTTCGGTAGAGTAGTAAACGGCCCGCGCCAGCCCCGGTGATTCCAACACCATCACCTTGTGCTCCTGGGCGATCTCACGAATCTTCAGCGCCAGGAAGTCGCCGCCCTTGGCCAGCAACAGCGGCGCCCCTCCCTTCTCCGGGTCGTACTTGAGCGCCACGGCGAAGTGCGTCGGGTTGGTAATCACCACATCGGCCTGCGGTACGGCCTGCATCATGCGGCGTTCAGCCATTTCACGCTGCAACTGACGAATGCGTCCCTTGACCTCGGGTTTGCCCTCGGTGTCCTTGTACTCGTCGCGGACCTCCTGCTTGGTCATCTTCAGCTTCTGCTTGTGACTCCACAGCTGGAATGGCGCATCCACGGCGGCGATCAGGATCAGGCCACAGGACAGCCAAAAAGCGCTCCAGCCGACCACCTTCAGACTGTGCAGGATGGCCGGCTCGATGGGCTCATTGGCGATGGCCAGCAAATCGTCCTGATCCACCGAAAGTACCACCAGCGCCACGGCGAGGATGACCAGGAACTTGGCCAACGCTTTGAGCAACTCGACCAGCGCCTGAACCGAGAACATGCGTTTGAGCCCCGCCAGCGGATTCATCCGACTGGCCTTGGGCTGCAGTGCTTCCGTGGAAAATAGCCAGCCGCCCAAAGCGATGGGGCCGACGATAGAGGCGATCAGCAAGGCGATCAAGAATGGCTGCATCGCCAGCAGGGCTTCCTTGCCGGAAGCCAGCAGGTAAAGCGCCATGCTGCGCTCGCTCATCAACACCTCACGCGGCAGGCTGAAATTGCCGCGCATGATGTCCATCAGCACGTTGCCCATGTAGGCACCGAAGATAATCAGGGCCATGGTGCCGGTGAGGGTGACCGCCAGGGTATTGAGCTCCTTGGAACGGGCGATCTGGCCTTTCTTGCGCGACTCTTCAAGTCGCTTGCCTGTGGGTTCCTCGCTTTTGTCGGCACCGCTCTCGCTTTCGGCCATGGCTACCTCACCAGAGCGAATTCACCCAGCTGCTGCAAAGCATCGCTGGCCAGCGCCTGGAACAGGCTGCCGAAATCGGAAAGGCTGATCCAGTAGATCACCAGGCCCAGGGCCAGCGTCAACGGGAAACCGATGGAAAAGATATTGAGCTGTGGCGCTGCGCGCGTCATCACGCCAAATGCCAGGTTGATCACCAGCAACGCAGTCACTGCCGGCAAGGTCAACAGCAGGCCCGCGCCGATCACCCAACTCAGCTTGCCCGCCAGTGTCCAGTAATGGTTGACCATGAAACCCTGGCCGTAAGGCAAGGTGACGAAACTCTCCGCCAGAATCTCCAACGCCACCAGATGACCGTTGATCGCCAGAAACAGCAGGGTCACCAGCATCAGCATGAACTGGCCAAGCACCGGCACCGACACGCCATTGGTCGGGTCCACCATGGAGGCGAAGCCCAGGCCCATCTGCATGGCGATAATCTGCCCGGCCACGGCAAACAGGTGGAAGAACAACTGCAGGATGAAGCCGAACATGGCGCCGATCAGCACCTGTTCAAGTATCAGCAACAGACTGCGCAAGTTCAGCGCATCAACCTGCGGCATCGGCGGCAATACCGGCACCAGCACGATGGTGATGGCCAGCGCCAGATACAGGCGCACACGGGTCGGAACCAGTTGGGTGCCGATGATCGGCATGACCATCAACATCGCGGCGATGCGGAACAACGGCAGCAGAAACTGGCCCACCCAGCTGCTGATCTGCGCATCGCTCAACTCCAACATGGCACCCTCAGCCGATCAGGTAGGGAATGTTCTGGATCAGCGTCTGGGTGTACTCCATCAGCTGACTGACCAGCCAGGGGCCGGCCCAGATCAGGGTAACCAGCATCACGATCAGGCGCGGCAGGAAGCTCAGCGTCTGTTCGTTGATTTGCGTGGCCGCCTGGAACATGGCCACGATCAACCCCACCACCAGACTCGGCACCACGGCCAGACCGACGATCAGCACGATCAGCCAGAGCGCTTCACGAAACAGGTCAACCGCAACCTCGGGAGTCATCAAAGGCCTCGCTATAACGTGCCGAAACTGGCGGCCAGGGTGCCCATGATCAGCGCCCAGCCGTCGACCAGGACGAACAGCATGATCTTGAACGGCAATGAGATGATCAGCGGTGACAGCATCATCATGCCCATCGCCATGAGGATACTGGCGACCACCATGTCGATGATCAAAAACGGAATGAAGATCATGAAGCCGATCTGGAACGCGGTCTTCAACTCGGAGGTGACGAACGCCGGCACCAGAATGGTCAACGGCACGTCCTCCACACTGGCCAGGTCGGTGCGCTTGGACAGCCGCACGAACAGGGCCAGATCACTCTCACGAGTCTGCGCCAGCATGAAGTCGCGGATCGGCCCTTCTGCACGCGTCAACGCCTCCTGAGCGACGATCTCCTCGTTCAGATAAGGCTGCAACGCATCGGTGTTAATCCGGTCGAAAATCGGCGCCATGATGAACATCGTCAGGAACAACGCCAGGCCGACCAGTATCTGGTTCGAGGGTGTCTGCAGCAGGCCCAGCGCCTGACGCAGAATGGAAAAGACGATGATGATCCGCGTGAAACTGGTCATCAGCATGACGAACGCCGGGATGAAACTCAGCGCCGTCATGATCAGCAGAATCTGCAGGCTGACCGAGTACTCCTGCCGGCCCTCCGCGTCCGTCGACAGAGTAATGGCCGGGATCGATAGCGGACTGCTGCCCTGCTGAATCAGCGTGCTGGCGCCAGGCGGGTCTTCGGCGAACGCCAGTGATGCGGCGAGACTCAGCACCAGCACCAGCAACAAACGCAGCATCAGGATTTGTCCTTCTGATCCTTGCCCAGCAGCTCCATCAGGCGCTGAGCGAATTCCGGTGTGGCCTGCTCGGCGTCGGCCAGGTGCACGGGTTCCTTGAGCACGTGTAGCGGTGTGATCCGCCCGGCCGACAGCCCCAGCAATATCTGTTCATTGCCCACCTGCACCAGCACCAGGCGATCACGCGGGCCCAGCGCCTGGCTCGACAACAGCTTGATCACCTGCCCGCCCCTCGGCTTCAGTTGCTGCACACGGCGCAGCAGCCAGGCGAGCAGGAAGATCAAACCGATCACCAGCAACAGGCCGAGCAGCAACTGACCGAGCTGGCCAGCTATGTCGCTGCCAGCCATGGGAGTCGCCGCCTTGCCGGCAGGTTCGGCAGCCATGGCCATCAGGGGCATGCTCAGAAACAGAGCGAGAAGACGAGCCATCGTCAGCGCAGCTTCTTGATACGTTCGCTGGGGCTGATCACGTCAGTCAGGCGAATGCCAAACTTCTCGTTGACCACCACCACTTCGCCATGGGCGATCAACGTGCCGTTGACCAGCACGTCGAGCGGCTCACCGGCCAGACGATCCAGTTCGATCACCGAGCCCTGATTGAGCTGCAGCAGGTTGCGGATAGTGATATCGGTGTTGCCCACTTCCATGGAGATGGACACTGGAATATCCAGGATCACGTCCAGATTGGGCCCTTCGAGATTGACCGGCAGGTTGCTGGTGGGGGGCGCGCTACCGAACTCTTCCATCGGCGCACGCGGCGCTGCAGGTTGCGCCGCCTGAGCGGCACCCTGCCCGGCCAGCATGGCATCGATATCGTCCTGATCGGCATCACCTGCCTCGGCCAGCGCTGCGGCCCATTCATCGGCCAGTGCCTGCTCCTCGGGGGAGGTGTTCTCTTCGTCTGCCATCGTGGTTCCTCGCCTGGCTTCTGCTATTCGTTCGCTTCGGGCCTGGTGGCCCTACGGAGGTGCCAGCGCCTCAGCGTTGGCGTTCGATTGGTTCCAGTACCTGCAGGGCCAGATTGCCCTTGTGCGCACCGAGCTTGACCTTGAAGGTCGGCACGCCATTGGCGCGCATGACCACGTTGTCCGGCAATTCCACGGGGATCACATCACCCGGCTGCATATGCAGGATGTCGCGCAGTTTCAGTTGGCGACGGGCCACGGTGGCGGCCAGCGGCACGCTGACATCGAGGATGTCCTCGCGCAGGGCCTTGATCCAGCGTTCGTCCTGATCGTCGACATCGGACTGAAAGCCGGCATCGAGCATCTCGCGGATCGGCTCGATCATCGAGTACGGCATGGTGATATGCAGGTCGCCACCGCCGCCGTCCAGTTCGATATGGAAGGTGGACACGACCACCACCTCGCTCGGACTGACGATATTGGCCAGCGCCGGGTTGACCTCGGAATTGACGTACTCGAAGTTGATGTCCATGACCGCGTGCCAGGCTTCGCGCAGGTCGACGAAGGCCTGGTCGAGCACCATGCGCACGACGCGCAGCTCGGTGGGGGTGAATTCACGACCTTCGATCTTGGCATGGCGCCCATCGCCACCGAAGAAGTTGTCCACCAGCTTGAACACCAGCTTGGCATCGAGGATGAACAGGCCAGTGCCGCGCAACGGCTTCATCTTCACCAGGTTGAGGCTGGTCGGCACGTACAACGAATGCACGTATTCGCCGAATTTCATCACCTGCACACCACCGACGGCAACGTCAGCCGAGCGGCGCAACAGGTTGAACATGCTGATGCGGGTGTAGCGGGCGAAGCGCTCGTTGATCATCTCCAGGGTCGGCATGCGTCCACGGACGATGCGATCCTGACTGGTCAGGTCATATTGCTTGACGCTACCCGGCTCGGCAGCGTCCTCGGTTTCCACCAGGCCGTCATCGACGCCATGCAACAGCGCATCGATCTCGTCCTGGGAAAGCAGGTCTTGCACGGCCATCTTCGGCTCCCGCTACTGCAACACGAAATTGGTGAACAGCACCTGCTCGACCACAGTGCTGCCGGTTTCCTTCTGCGCCAGTTCCTGCACGCTGGCCAGCGCCTGCTGCAGAAGCATCTCCTTACCCAGCGGCGTTTGCAGCGCGACAAAATCCTGACCGGAGAGCAGCATCACCAGACGGTTACGCAATACCGGCATATGCACCTTGAGCTTTTCCATGCCGGCAGTATCGCGACTCATCAAGGCCATGCTCACCTGCAGGTAGCGGGTACGGTTCTGGTGATTGAAATTGACCACGAAGGCCGGCATCAGATCCTGGTAGATGGCCGGCTGGCGCACTGGAGCCGCCGGTGCCGCGGCCTCTGCGGGCTCAGCCGCCTCGCTCTTGTCGCCCTTGCTGAGAATGAACCAGGTGCCGCCCACGGAAAGGCCGACGGCCAGAAGCAGGCCCACCACGATCAGGATGATGAGTTTGAGCTTGCTCTTGCCGGCGGGTTGTCCGTCGACAGCCGGTGCCGCTTCTTTCTTAGCCATGCCAATAATCCGTCAGTACCTACGTTCTTTCCGCATTCAAAGGGTTATGAGCAAGTGTTATGCCAGCATATGAGCAGGCTTGTCTAACTCTGGGCTGCGGATTTAACAGCTCCAGCTCCCTGCTGTCACCCAAAATGCATTCGCCCGAGCACCTTTCGGCAACCCGGGCGAATGCAAGTCTAGCGGAGGAACACCGATCTTCGGGCATTGCCCAGTGTCGATACAGTACCTGGCCGCTACTTATGCGTAGTAGTCGACCAGCCCACGGCCAGTGGTCAAGCGCTCACTGCGCACTTCCTGATGGACGCCAGGCTGCAACTCGTCACCGGCAAGCAGACCATCACGCGAGCCGGACCCACCACGACCACCCTCGCCCTGCCCCTGCCAGCCACGGTTAAGCGACTGATCGGAGACGTTGGCATCCGCCAGGTTCATGCCTTGCTGCGCGAACAGCTCGCGCAGACGATGCATCTGCCCTTCCAGCGCTTCACGCACCCCGGCATTGGGGCTGGCGAAGGTCACCTGCGCCTGGTCCTGGGACAGGTTCACGCGCACTTCGAGACGCCCAAGATCTGCAGGGTCCAGCTGAATTTCGGCCGACTTGAGGTTCTGGCTGGAAAGCCACATGACACGATCCACCACCGCCTCACTCCAGCCGCCCTGTTGCATGGCGACCGGCTGACCGGGTACCAGTGGCAGGCGTTGCGCGGCGCCAGCCTGATGGTTGAGCGCCTGCGTCAACGCATTGAGCTTGCTGACGAACTGATCGGGTCGAGTGGGCTGAGCGCTGTCCTTGAGACTCTCCAGGGCGTCCTTGGGCAGACTTTCAAGTGGCAGGTCCAGGGTCGGTTCTTCAGTGCTCTCGCCTGACTCCTCGCCTTTGCCCATGGCTGCCATGGCCGCGGCGAAGTCCGTGCTGGTCGCCACACGCGCGCTCTTGATCGCGGCATCCTGCGGGGCCTGGGCCTTGATTGCCTCTTCGGCCGGCTGTTTGAGCAGCGCCAATGGGTCGAGCGCCTCCTCCAGTACCGGCTCGGTATTCTCAGCGGCATCGCTGCTGGCACCGGTAATCACCAGCGCCGGCAGCGCCGACGACTCCTCGGTTAGCGGAGCATCGTCTACCTGCGCCTGGATACCGCCCAGCGCCATTGCCAGCAACGGATCGAGCTCTTCTGCAGCGCCCTCCTGCGTCGGCAAGGAATTGCCGGGGGCGGCAACCGCAGGCTGCTCGGCGGCAGTTGAAGCGGCATCGGGCTCCCCTGCTGATGGCGCAGACTTCTGTTCCTGGCTGGTTTTGTCGGTACTGCCAGCGCGCTCGCCAGGCTTGGCCTGACGCTCCTTGGCATATACCTCGGCAAAGCTGGAAGCACCGTTCTTGCTGGGTTCCGGTGCTTTGGCCGGCTGCTTCGCTTTGCTCTTCACCTCAGGCGTAGCCTGCAGGCGTAAGTCGGGCAACGCGGACATGGACGCTCTCCGTCTGATGGGTCGTGACAGGATCAGAGCAAAGGGCGGGCCAACTCGTGAAACGGCGTCAGACGCGATAGCGCTGACGCTCGGATTTGAACAGGATGCGGACGATGGCGAACTCGCGCTCGATCTGCTCGATCAGGGCCGGAGCCGGCTCCAGGGCCTCGCGCCGCCCCGCGTCCTCGAGTTCCTTGCACAAACTGGCCAGAAGCACCGCCCCCATGTTGCTGCAGCTACCCTTGAAGCTGTGCGCAGCCAGGCGCAGGCCCTGCGCATCACCCTCGGCCGTAGCTTCATGCAACAGACGCAGACGCTCCTCGGAATCGGCCACGAAGGTATCGAGCAGAATCGGGTATTCGTCCTCCATGACGTCCTGCAGGGCCGCCAGGACGGCATCGTCGAGATGGATATCGGACACCGTGTCACCCCCTGAACAACAGCCTCGCATTATGCCTCAGAGGACCAGCAAAACTCCACGCTGACCCCCTGGCCAACCGGGGCGATCTGGAAACCATCACTGAGCTGACGTACCAGGGCAAGACCGCGACCACACAGGGCTTCGTCACCGCGCGCCATGACGGTGACCGGATCGAATCCGGGGCCACTGTCCTCGACCCGGACGATCAGTCGCCCTCCCCCTTCTTCCGGCAGCATCTGCACATGAAATCGGACATAGCCATCCTGCAGGGAGGCCAGACGCAGCCGTCGCTCCCGGTAGTACTCAGCAAAACCACTGGCATCCTGCTTGAGTGAGGAATCCAGGCCCATAACCCCATGTTCCAGGGCATTGGAATAGAGCTCGGCAAGCACTGTATACAGCTCTCCACCACGCGGCCGCAACGCCCGCACGTCCAGCAGCAGCTGCAGCAAAAATGGCAGAGGGTTGAAATGACGCAGGCTCAGTGCACGAAACTCGAAACTGGCTGACCAGTCCATCACGCTGCTCTGACCACTGTCGGCAAAGGCCAGTGGGCGAGGACGCTCATCGTCTTCGGCCAAGCCGACCTGAACCATGCTGACGTCATCCTGTTGCTCGCCACGGAACGCCGCCAGTGCCTGCTGGATTTCTTCGAACAATGCCTGCGGCTGACGATTGGACTCCAGAAGCTCGAGCAGGCGCGCCTCGCCGAATAGCTGCCCTTGCTGGTCACTGGCCTCGAGCACGCCATCACTGAGCAGAAAAATACGATCTCCCGGCGCCAGCGGATAGACCTCACAGCGATCACTGAACGCCGCTGGTTCAAGGATTCCCAGGGGCAGATGGCGTGACACCAATGACTGACGCGGGCGACCATCGCCATGTAGCAGGTAGCCATCTGGCAACCCGCCACTCCACACCTCGAGCAAGCCTCGCTTGCTGCTGATATTGAGCACGGTGGCGCAGCAGAAAACGCCCACCGGAAGGATGCGCTTGAGCTTGGCGTTGATCTCGCGAAGGATCTCGGCAAGGGCATGACCTTTGGCCGTCATGCCGTAGAACACCTCGGCCAGCGGCATCGCGCCAATAGCCGCCGGCAAACCATGACCGGTGAAATCGCCCAGCATCACGTGCATGCCGCCAGACGGTTTGTACGCCGCCAGCAGCAAATCACCGTTGAACAGCGCGTAAGGCGACTGCATGTAACGGATGTTCGGCGCATCCAGACAGCCGGAATGCGCCACCTTGTCGAACACTGCCTTGGCCACACGTTGCTCGTGCAGCAGATGCTCGTTGTGCTGGGCGATCAGGTCGCGCTGTTGCAATACCGTGTCGTGCAGACGGCGCAGACGATACATCGCCCCGATCTTGGCCTCGAGTATCACCCGGTTATAGGGCTTGGCGAGAAAGTCGTCGCCGCCGGCGTCAAGACAACGCACCAGCGCCTCGCCCTCGGTCAACGACGTGAGGAAGATGATCGGCACCAGCGCCTCGCCGGCCTGATCCTTGATCCGCCGCGCCGCCTCGAAGCCATCCATCACCGGCATCAGCGCATCCATCAGCACCAGGTGCGGACGCTCCTGCTCGAACAGAGCGACCGCCTCCAGGCCATTGCTGGCGGTCAATACGCGGTGGCCCTGACGACTGACGATGGTGGACAACAGCATGCGGTCGGCCGCGTTGTCCTCGGCGATCAGAATGGCAAGTCGCTCAGACATGCTCAGCTGATCTTGAACAACTGCTCGAAGTTGGAGATGGCGAGGATCTTGCGCACGTCACTGCTGCAGTTGAGCAGGCTGATCTGCGCCGAATCGCCGCCAGCATGGTCACGCAACAGCAGCAGCATGCCCAGTGCCGAACTGTCCAGATAGCTGGTGTCGCGCAGGTCGACCTGATAACGCTTGGGCGTCAGGTTGACGCGCTCGTAGGCGTCACGAAATTCCTGGTGGGAGGCGAAGTCGAAGCGTCCTCGAATCACAATGGTCAGCTCTTGCCCGTCGGCCGAGGGCTGCGAGGTAATGGCCATGTCTACTCCTTTGTCGAGACTTTGCCAGATAGGGCAATTCACGTTTGAGTGTGTAGCATCTGGTCGGCGACGAAACAACCTCTATTCAGGGTTCACCACGGTCGATCAGGCGTTGCGCCAGCTCGTCGAGCAGTTTCTGTTCGCGCTTGTCCTCGGCCAATCGGGCTTCGTCAATGTAGCGCTGGACCAGTTTGCGCAGCCCCTCGAGACGCGCATAGCGTTGCTGCCAAACGGCCCGTACTTTTTCCAGATTGGCGCGATGCCACTCCAGGCTTTGCTGCTGTTGGCCGACCGCCGTCTCCAGCTGCGACAGAAAGCGCTGGTAGTTCATCAGCCACTGACCGGAAACGCCCTTGCTGCCCTCGCTGATCCACTGCTGCTGGTAGTCGCCACGGAAACGCTCCAGCTCACCCAGCTTGGCTTCGGCCTGGCCGACCAGTCCCTGGCAATGCCCGAGCTGGCGCGCGGCCTCGCGCTCGGCCTTTTCTGCCATCTCGACGACCGGCTGCAGACGCTTTGCGCGACTGAGACTCATCGATGTCCGACCTCAGCGATGACGAAAAATACCCTGATCAACGCCATCATTGCCCCAGCACGGCAGCCAACTGCTCACGGCTCTGCGGCATGCCCACACTTTCATCCAACCCCTGACGCAGGTACTGAGCCATGACCGGCTGACGGGCGATGGCCTGATCGGTATCCGCGTCGCCGCCCGGAACATAGGCACCCACACTGATCAGATCGCGACTCTGTTGATAGCGCGACCACAACTGTTTGAATCGCTGCGCCTGCTTGAGCTGCTCGGGCGGCACCACTTGCGGCATGACCCGACTGATCGAGGATTCGATATCGATCGCGGGATAGTGCCCCTCCTCGGCCAGACGGCGTGACAGGACAAAGTGCCCGTCAAGCACACCACGCGCGGCATCGGCGATGGGGTCCTGCTGGTCATCACCCTCACTGAGCACGGTGTAGAACGCGGTGATCGAACCGCCGCCGGCTTCGGCATTGCCGGCACGCTCGACCAGCTTGGGCAACTTGGCGAACACCGATGGCGGGTAGCCCTTGGTCGCTGGTGGCTCACCGATAGCCAGAGCAATTTCACGCTGGGCCTGGGCATAGCGGGTCAGTGAATCCATCAGCAGCAGAACGTTCTTGCCCTTGTCACGGAAGTACTCGGCGATGCGCGTGCAGTACTGCGCCGCACGTAAACGCATCAGCGGCGCTTCATCGGCCGGCGAAGCCACGACCACGGAACGCTTGAGACCTTCTTCGCCGAGAATCTCGTCGATGAACTCCTTGACCTCACGCCCGCGCTCACCGATCAACCCGACCACGATGATCTCGGCCTCGGTAAAACGCGTCATCATGCCCAACAGCACCGACTTGCCCACACCGGTGCCGGCGAACAAGCCCAGACGCTGACCGCGTCCGACGGTGAGCAGACCGTTGATCGAGCGAATGCCGACGTCCAATGGTTGGCTGATGGGGTCGCGGTTGAGCGGGTTGATGGTCGGGCCATCCACCGGCACCCAGTCCTCGGCCTTCATCCCGCCCTTGCCATCCAGGGCGCGACCAGTGCCGTCGAGCACTCGACCAAGCATGGACATGCCCATGGGCAAACGCCCGGCATCGGCTAGCGGCACCACGCGTGCGCCAGGCGCAATACCAGCCAGACTGCCCGCCGGCATCAGATAGATCTTGCCCCCGGAGAAACCCATCACCTCGGCCTCGACCTGAACCGGGTGGTAACTGTCGTCGTTGATCACCAGGCAACGGCTGCCAACGGCCGCACGCAGGCCTTCGGCTTCCAGGGTAAGGCCAACCATGCGTAACAGACGGCCTTCAAGTATGGGCTGGCCGGGCAAGCTGATTGCGTCGCTGTAGCCCTCCAGACGCCGGGCGAAGCTCACCCGCTCAAGGCGCATCGCCGCTGTCCAGATCCAGGTTGATGTCCGCTTCCGGCAATTGCGTGCTCTGTGTGCGCTGCTGCTCGAACAGTTGCTTGAGCGCCTGCGCCATGCGCGTTTCGACACTGGCGTCGATCTGGCTATGCTCCGACTCGATACGGCAACCGCCGGGCAGCAGGCTGTCATCCTCGAGGATGCGCCAGCTTTCCTCATGACGCTCGCGTAGCGCCTTGATCGTTTCGAAGTCCTGGGGGTTGACCTGAATGCGCACGTTGCCCGCCCCCATCGGCAGCAGCTTGAGCGCCTCGCGCAGCACCTGGCGGATCTGGCTGGAGTCGGTGTTCAGCTCGCGCTGAATCACCTCGCGCACCATATGACTGACCAGACGCACCATGGCCACTTCCATTTGCTGATCCTGCTCGGCAATCGGATCGAGCAACTGCGTCATGAGCTTTTCCAGGCTGCCGACCTTCAGCGCCAAGGCCGCGTCGGCCTCCTGCTTGGCCTTGATCTGGCCAGCATGAAAACCGTCCTTCTCGCCGGCGGCGAAACCTTCGTTGTAGGCGTCCTGGCGGATGGCTTCGAGTTCATCGAGCGTCAGCGGCTTGACGTCCTCGACCGCTACCTCCTCGACCTGCGCGGCCGGCTCCTCGGCCACCGCTTCCGGCGCCGGCTCGGCCACCGCCTCCTCGGGCTCGTCACCCGGCGCGTCGAAGCTGGGCAGCGCCCAGCGATCGAACGTGCCGAGATCCTTGGCGCGAATCAGCTCGCTCTCAGGCTCCTTGGCAGCCATGGCTTAAACCATCTCCTCGCCACCCTTGCCGCCAAGCACGATCTCTCCGGCTTCGGCCATACGCCGGGCGATGGTAAGAATTTCCTTCTGCGCGCCTTCGACATCGCTGACGCGTACCGGCCCCTTGGCCTCCAGGTCGTCACGCAGCAGCTCGGCTGCACGCTTGGACATGTTCTTGAAAACCTTGTCCTTGATCGCGTCGTCGGCCCCCTTGAGTGCCAGTACCAGCACTTCGGACGAAACTTCGCGCATCAGCGCCTGGATGCCACGGTCGTCGACATCGGCCAGGTTGTCGAAAACGAACATGAGGTCTTCGATCTGTGTCGACAGGTCTTCGTCCACTTCGCGGATGGAGTCCATCAGTTGACCTTCCACCGAGCTGTCGAGGAAGTTCATGATGTCCGCCGCACGCTTGACGCCGCCCATGGCGGCGCGCGTGGTGTTGGCGCTGCCGGAGAACTGCTTCTCCAGGATCTGGTTGAGTTCCCTGAGCGCGGACGGTTGCACGGTATTGAGCGAGGACACGCGCAGGATGATGTCCAGGCGCACCTTGTGGTCGAAATGGCTGAGCACTTCGCCGGCCTGGTCCGGATCGAGATAGGCGACGACGATGGCCTGGATCTGCGGGTGCTCGTAGCGAATCACGTCGGCAACAGCACGCGGCTCCATCCACTTGAGGCTGTCCAGGCCACTGGTACTGCCACCGAGCAGGATGCGGTCGATCAGGTTGCCGGCCTTGTCCTCGCCCAACGCAGAGGTGAGCATCTTGCGGATGTAGGCATCGGAACCCACACCGAGGCTGGTCTGGTCGCCGACGATGTCGACGAACTCGGCCATCACCTGCTCGACCTGCTCGCGATGGATATTGCGCATGCCGGCCATGGCCACGCCGACGCGCTGCACTTCCTTAGGCCCGAGGTGACGCAACACCTGTGCGGCATCGGTCTCCCCCAGCGAAAGCAGCAGAATCGCAGCCTTGTCGAGCTTGTTCAGCTTGGTAGCGGTACGATTGTCACTCATCGGCGTTGATCCACTCTTTGACGACCTGGGCGACGCGGCCAGGATCTTCCGCTACCAGACTTTTGATAGCGTTCAGCTGTGCATCATACCCCTCGCTGGGGTTCGGCAACATGATGTTCTGCGGCCCGCCAAGGCTGACACGGTCATCGGACAGCTCGCCATCCAGACCTGCCATCGAGCCAAGCTCCACATCACCGGAGCCTGCGAGTTCCTTGCCCCTGCCGCCGCCGGTGATGTTGTTGAGCACCGGGCGCAGCACACCGAACACCAGCACCAGGATGAACAGCACGCCGAGCACCTGCTTGACGATGTCCCAGAACCAGGGCTGGGTGTAGAACGGAATATCGGGGATCTCCTCACCCTGCGAAGCGGTAAAGGCCGTATTGATCACGCTGACGCTGTCGCCGCGGCTGGCATCGAAGCCCACCGAGTCCTGCACCAGACGGGTAAAGCGCGCCAGGTCATCGGTCGTCCACGGCACCCGGCTGCTTTCGCCAGTAGCCGGATCGACACGTAACTGGTCATCCACCACCACCGCTACCGACAGGCGACGCAGGCGTCCCTGCTGCTGACGGGTGTAGCTGATGGAACGATCCAGCTCGAAGTTGCGGGTCGACTGCTCACGCTTGTCTGCCGGGTACGGCGCCAGCATCGGCTGGCCGGTTACCGGGTCCATGATCTGCTGACCGTTGGCATCGACCAGCGGCTGACCAGCCGCTATCGGGCCGGCCGGAGCGGCAGCGCCTGCAGCCTGCTGCGGAGCGGCAGCCGGACCAGGTGGCTGGTTGGACAGCGCGCCCGGCACGCCCTGTGGCGGCAGGCTGCTCTGACGCTGCTCGTTGACCTGTTGCTCACTGCGCAGCGCGGGCTGATCCGGATTGAACATTTCGGAAGTGGACTCAACCGAGCTGAAATCCACATCAGCCGACACTTCCGCCTTGTAGCGACCAGTGCCCAGCACCGGCTGCAGAATGTTGTGCACACGCTGGGTGAACAGCGTTTCCATACGGCGGGTGTAGTCGAACTGCTTGCCAGCCATGCTCAGCTCGGACAGCTCCTGCTGATCGGAAAGCAGATTGCCCTTCTGGTCGACCACCGTGACTTGACCCTTGTCCAGCTCAGGCACACTGGTCGCCACCAGATTGACGATCGCCATGACCTGACTGGGCTCCAACCCACGTCCCGGGTAAAGCTCGACAAGCACCGATGCAGACGGCTTGCGCTCGTCACGTACGAAAACGGAAGCCTTGGGCATCGCCAGATGTACACGCGCCGCCTTGACGTTGTTGAGGCTGGCCACCGTACGTGCCAGCTCGCCCTCGAGACCGCGGCGATAGCGGGTCGCCTCCATGAACTGGCTGGTGCCCAGGCCCTGCTCACGGTCGAGAATTTCGAAGCCGACGCTGTTGTCGGTGGGCGCCACGCCAGCAGCAGCGAGGCGCATGCGCGCACGCGCCAGATCGTCAGCCTTGACCAGTAGCGCGCCGGAGTTGGGTTCAATGGTGTAATCGATACCGGAAGTGGTCAGGGTATCGACCACCTGAGAGGCATCCATACCGTTGAGGCTACCGTACAGCGGGCGGTAATCCGGCTGCTGCGACCACAGCACCACGGCGAAGCCGATCGCCACGCTGGCTGCCAGGCCGACCAGCAGGCCGAGCTGACGCAGCACCGACATCTCCGCGAGGTTTTCCAGGAAGCTAAGGCCCAACAGGGGCTTCTTCGGCTCACCTGGCTCGGCCTTGGCCGGTACGTTTGCTACTGCTGCTTCAGCCATCAATCAACCCTCAGACCGGCATCTGCATGATGTCTTGATACGCCTGAACCAGCTTGTTACGCACTTGGGTCATGGCCTGGAAGGATACGCTGGCTTTCTGCGAGGCGATCATCACATCGGTCAGATCGACCCCGCTCTGCCCCATCTCGAATGCGGTCGCCAGTTTATTGGAAGCCTGCTGGGTCTCGTTGACCTTATTCACCGCCTGGCCGAGCATTTCCGAGAAACTCGGCGCCCCTTGCACTGGCTCGCTCGCAGCAGGCTTCTGACGCGCCATGGCCTCAGCCTGCATGGAACGCATTTCCAGCATCAAGCGATTGAATTCGACACCTTGGCTCATGACTTCCTCCACTGCCCGCTTTTTGACACTAGCGGCGCTATGCAGGGGTATTTGCAACAAGGGTGCCAACAAAGCGGCTTATGGGAATCAGATCGGGAACACGCAGATAGATGGGGTAGCCACCGTCATCCCCGCGAAGGCGGGGACCCAGCAGCAAGAGAAGAATCACCAACAATCTCTGACCAAAGATCGCGCCATTGCGGATTTCGCTCTTCGATCAGGCGCAGCTTCCAGGCACGATTCCATTTCTTGATCGCCTTCTCCCTGGCTATCGCGCCACTCATACTTTCATGCTGCTCGTACCACACCAGCAACTTCACTCCATAGCGGAGTGTAAAGCCCTCAACGGCTCCCTCTCTATGCTGCCAGACACGCCGCAGCAGATCCGCTGTAACTCCGGTATAGAGCGTGCCATTACGCTGACTGGCCATAATGTAAACGGCGGGTTGTTTCATGCTGCAGTCCTTTGCAGATTGGGCCCTCCATAGGTATGAAGGCCTATTCATCGATCGATTTAGGCCCGAACGAAAAAATCGCTCCTACAAGCCAGGACAACCTTAGCACCGCGGCTGGATCCCCGCCTTCGCGGGGATGACGGTAGCTGCGCCTTCGCGGGGATGACGGTAGCTGCGCCTTCGCGGGGATGACGGCGATGGATCATTCGAGGTCATTCCCGCGAAGGCGGGAACCCAGGCAGCGTCCCCCTCCGTCGCATCCCCTTCAGCACAGCAACATTAGCTGGCGTACAGGTAAGCCTCGACATCCATCCCGGCATCGCGCATCTGCGCCAGCTTGTAGCGCAGGGTGCGCGGGCTGATCCCCAGGCGTTCGGCGGCCTCCTTGCGGCGACCGCGCTCGGCACGCAGGGTATCGATGATCACCTGAAACTCACGACGGCGAAGGTCCTCGCCCAGCGCGCCGGCATCCACCGCACTCGGCGACTCGACCGGTTGCGCCATTGGCGGCGCAACACTCGGCACCACGGCCAGGCGCGGCACCGCACCCTGCACCGATTGGCCGATGGGCGCATGCAGGCACAGATCCTGCGCCTGAATCACCCCGCCCTGCTGCAGGATCAATGCGCGCTGAATGGCGTTGTCCAGTTCACGCACGTTGCCCGGCCACTGATGCTGCACCAGGCACTGCGCTGCCGATTCTGACAAGCGCACCGGCGCCTGATTCATTTTTTTGACGTGCTTGGCCAGCAGCCGCTCGGCCAGCGGCAGAATGTCGGCAGGCCGCTCACGCAACGGCCGCCAGGCCAAGGGGAAGACTGACAGTCGATAATAGAGATCCTCGCGGAAGCGCCCTGCGGCAACCTCGCTAGCCAGGTCACGGTTACTGGTGGCCAGCACGCGAATATCCAGGTTGATTGGCTTGCGCGCCCCGACCCGCTCTACCTCACGCTCCTGCAACACACGCAACAACTTGGCCTGCAAGCCCAGCGGCATTTCGGAAATCTCGTCGAGCAGGATGGTGCCGCCGTCAGCCAGCTCGAACTTGCCCGGCTGCGCGGTCACGGCACCGGTGAACGCGCCCTTCTCATGCCCGAACAAAGTAGCCTCAAGCATGTTGTCGGGAATCGCCGCACAGTTGATGGCGATGAAAGGCCCAGAGGCGCGCGGTGACTGCTGATGGATATAACGCGCCAGCACTTCCTTACCTGTGCCGGACTCGCCGGTGATCATCACCGTCGAATCACTCTGTGCCACTCGCGACGCCAGCTCCAGCAACTGCACGCTGGCCGGCTCGACGGCTACCGGACCGTCACGATCTCCTGCCGTCAATTTTCCGAGTGCATGCCTGGCCACCAGCTCCAGCAACGTGCGCGGCTCGAACGGTTTGACCAGATAATCGGCCGCCCCCTGGCGAATCGCATCCACCGCCCGCTCCACCGCGCCGAAGGCCGTCATCAGCAATACCGGCAGTTGCGGATAACGACTACGGATCTGCGCCAGCAGTTGATGACCATCCATACCCGGCATGTTGACGTCGCTGACCACCAGCCCGAACGGCTCTTCGGTCAACGCGACCAAGGCCGCCTCGGCGCAATCGACGGCTCGATAATCATGTCCGCCCAGGCACAGGGTATCGGCCAGGGCTTCGCGCAGCGCGCGATCGTCTTCAACCAGCAGGACTTTGGCAGCCATGGGTTACTCCTGATTCGAGTGAGACGCCGCATCAAGCAGCGGCAGAGAAACGATGGCGCAGGTACCACGACCCGCACGCGATTGCAGCAGCAGCTGGCCCTGGTGGGCGCGGGCCACCGCCTTGACCACCGCCAGACCGAGGCCTGTACCGGTGGTCTTGGTGGTGAAGAAGGGCTCGCCCAGGCGCGCCAGGGTTTCCTGACTCATGCCTGGCCCGTTATCACTGACGCACAGGCGCAGCTGGCCATCGCGGCGATATAGATGAATCTTCAGACGCGCATCACGCCCGGCAGCCTGAATGGCGTTGTCGATCAGATTGAGGACGGTGCCGACCAGCGTGTCGCGATTGCACAGCAGCTCGCCGTCGCGCACATCGCACTGCCAGCGCACAGCCATATCGCCCACATGCGCATCGGCAGCTGCACGCAGCGCGTCGAACAAGACCGACGGCGACAGACGATCCGGCAATGGCAGCTCGCCCCGGGCGAAGATCAGCATGTCGCGCACCTGGTTTTCCAACTCGTGCAGCCGCTCCTTCAAGCGCCCGGCGAAGCGCTGCTGCTGTTCGGCCGGCAGTACCTGTTCATTGAGGTGGCTTGCATAGAGCAACGCAGCGGAAAGCGGTGTACGGATCTGATGGGCCAGGGAAGCGACCATGCGCCCCAGCGCCGATAGGCGCTCATGGCGAGAGAGCTGATCCTGCAGGCGACGGGTTTCCGTCAAGTCGGTCAGTAGCACAAGCTGCCCCGGCTCCCCGTGCAGGGAACGCGTGGCGATGGACAGACGGCGGCCGTCGCGCATGGAAATTTCATGACCATCGTCTTCGCGCGGGGCGAAGTTGCGTGCGATCACCTGACGCCAGAGCATGCCCACCAGGGGCTGGCCGAGCAGCGCACGCGCCACGGGGTTGGCCTCGCGCACGACGCCCTGACCGTCGATGACGATCACACCGCCAGGCAACAGATCCAGCAGGCTTTGCAGGCGATGGGCCAGGCGCTCCTTCTCCGCCAGTTCCTGCATGCGCTGTGCACTGACCAGCGCCAGTTGCCCCTTCAGCTCATTGACCCGCGCCTCAAGCAGGCTGTAGGACTCGCTGAGCTGATTGGACATCTGATTGAACAGGGCAAAGGCCTGCTCCAGTCCCGCGCGGCTGGCTTGTTCGAGCGGTGCGGAGCCGCTTGGCTCGGCTGACTCGGTAGGACGAAGGTTGGCTTCCATCGGCTTCTCTCGTACGACGTACCGTCAGAAGACGGTCGGATACAAGAGCTTTAGCAATCCCCGTGCCTACTTTTTTATTCTTATTTTTCAACCACTTGAAAAAAAGAAGCCGGAGCTTGCGTCAAAGCTCCGGCTTTCTTTGCGGCGTTACGGATGTTCTGAAAAGTTACTTACCGTCACTCCCGCGAAGGCGGGAGCCCAGGAGTTTCGCAGGTTCTGGATTCCCGCCTGCGCGGGAATGACGAGTTTTCCAGAGTTTCCTTAGCCTGAGGCTGAGGAATCAATCCTCTTCCTGACCATCCTCTTCGCGGCGGCTCATGCCGTACTTGCGCATTTTCTCGACCAGCGTGGTACGGCGAATCCGCAGGCGCTCAGCCGCGCGCGCCACCACACCGCCCGCATCATCCAGCGCCTGCTGGATAAGGCCCTGCTCCAGGTTGCCCAGATAATCCTTCAGATCCAGCCCCTCGGGCGGCAGCATGGCCGGCGTATCCAGGCCCGGCAGACCCGCCATGATCGCCGCACGCTCTTCCATCTCGTCGCGCAGGCTGGCTGCCAGCTGCTCATCCTCGTCATCGACGTGGCGGAATTTCTTCGGCAATTCGCCCACCCCGATCACCCCGTAGGGATGCATGATCGCCATGCGCTCTACCAGGTTGGCCAACTCACGTACGTTACCTGCCCAGTCATGACGGCACAGCGACATGATGGCGGCCGAGTTGAAGCGAATGGAGCCACGCTTCTCGTGCTCCATCCGTGAAATCAGCTCGTTCATCAGCAGCGGGATATCTTCGATACGCTCGCGCAGCGGCGCCATCTCGATGGGGAAGACGTTGAGGCGGTAATACAGGTCCTCACGGAAACTGCCGTCCTCGATCATCTTCTCCAGGTTCTTGTGCGTGGCGGCGATGATGCGCACATCGGCGGTCTGCGTCTTGTTGCTGCCGACACGCTCGAAGGTTCGCTCCTGCAGCACGCGCAGCAGCTTGACCTGCATCGGCAGCGGCATGTCACCGATCTCGTCGAGAAATAGCGTACCGCCGTTGGCCAGCTCGAAGCGCCCTGCCCGGCTAGTGATGGCGCCGGTGAAGGCGCCCTTCTCGTGACCGAACAGCTCGCTCTCCAGCAACTCGGCCGGAATCGCGCCGCAGTTGACCGGCACGAACGGTGCCTCGCGACGCTTGGAGTGGTAATGCAGATTACGCGCCACCACTTCCTTGCCGGTTCCGGACTCACCGAGGATCAACACGCTGGCTTCGGTATCGGCGACCTGCTGCATCATCTGCCGCACCTGCTGAATGGCGCGACTGGTGCCGACCAGGCTGCGAAACAGATTGGGCTCGCGCTGCCGACCACGATCACGGGCCTGATCGTACATTTCACGATAGACCTGGGCGCGATGAAGAGAGTCGAGCAGCTTGTTGTAGCTGAGCGGGGTCTCCAGACTGGCCAGTACGCGCCGGCGCAAATCCTCCGGCCACTCGGCGAAGCTGAATTCGCCGACCGTCAACAGCGGCAGAAACTCATCCCAGCCAGCGATCTGCTTGGTCAACTCAAGCGCACCACCCTTGGCCTCGACATCGCCAAGCAAAACGCTGAGGACCTCCCGACTGGAACCTAGATTGGCCACGGCACTGCGCCAGTCCTGGCTAGTGCAGGCCAAATGCTCCTCCCCGAGAAAACTCAGAATGATCGCCAACTCGTGGCGGCGCGCAGCATTGTCATCGATCAACAGGATTTTGGTTTCACGCCACATCTTGTGCTTGTCTGACCCGAGGAGAGAGGGAAACTGCACGCCACTAGTTCGGCGCACACCGGCAACTTGCCACTAGTAAAGTCAAAAAATTGAAGCCAGTCAATTTTATGACGTGATTTTTTACCCGCTATTGGCTTCAGCCAAGCAGTCACGTCGAGACTTGAGCAATAAAAAGCACTAAACCCGAGAAGACGGGAAAGCGTAACAAGGAAGAGACCGAGCCAAACCACAGGGGCTTAACTCGGTACATGCAGGCTGATTAACCGAAAAGCTGGTACACCTTGGCACCCTGGCGGGATTGATTGAGTTGCAACAACTCCCCGGCCAAACGTTGCTGTTCTGTCTGACAAACAGTGACCAGCTCACGGTACAGTGACAGCAGGTTCTCCAGCCCAGTGCGCAGCTCTTCTTCGTCAGAGCTGTCGACCATGGCAGCATCGACCACCATGCGGCATTGCAAGTCGAGCTCACCTATGGCGGCCCAGTCCTGTTTAGCCAGAGCATCGCGCAAGGCAGAGCCAGTCGCTTGCAAACGCTGGACAGATGAACTCATTCGCTTCTCCTCCGATGCGCGCTCATCACTGAGCGATCGCATCCCAACCGGATTTAACCTCGCGAAGCAGCGCGGCGACCTCTTCGAGCAGTGCCGGCTCATTGTTGCGATTGGCCTGCAGCAGCCGACTCGTCATATATTCGTACAGACCATCCAGATTCGCCGCCAGCTCGCCGCCCTGGCGGTGATCAAGAGCCTCGCGCAGACCACCAACGATGGCGATGCTCTTGCTAATCAACTCGCCCTTCAGCTCCGTCTGACCGCGCTCCATGGCGCCGCGTGCTTGAGCTATTCGGGTCAACCCACCTTCCATCAACATCTGAATAAGACGGTGAGGGCTGGCCTCAAAAGCCTGCACCTGGGTATTGACGGTCTGATACTGCTGGAGGGCCGCCATTGCGTTCATTATCGCTCTCGCTCTGCTGTTTGGCTGATACCTTGGGTATCGGCCCTGGCTGGCAAAGCTTTAGGTGAATTTAACTTACCGATAGAGCGTTAGGGAAACTCTGAAATAGCCGTCGTTCCCGCGCAGGCGGGAATCCAGAACCTGCGTAGTTCCTGGGCTCCCGCCTTCGCGGGAGTGACGATAGATGGCTTTTTCAGAATTTCCTTAGGCGAATCTAACCTGCCGATGCAGGCTCAACCTCGGGGCCGATGGCGTCCCAGGCTTCCTTGATCTGCCCCAGCAACGCCAGCACCTCGTCCAGACTGCGCGGCGTGTCGTCCAGCGCAACGCCGGCCAAACGACGAGTCATGTAGTCGTAGAGCGCATCCAGGTTCTCGGCAATCTCACCGCCGAGCTCCTTATCCAAGCCAGCCTGTAGCGCAGCAATAATGGAGATTGTACTACCGACGGCAAGGCCTCGAATCTCCGGATTGCCCTCCAGCTGTGCATGGCGAGCCAGGGACAGACGATCTAGAGCGCCCTGGAGCAGGAGCTGGACGATGCGGTAGGGACTGACGTCCTGCGCGGTACTGACCGTTTTATAGGTGTCGATCGGGTTGCTCATGGCTTATCAGCTGTCCTTTTTGACCACGCCGGACAGACTACCCAAAGCCTGCGCCAGACGATCGCCGGTCCGGCTCAGTTGCCCCACCAGCGAGTCCATGGCGTTGAACTGGGCGAATAAGCGGGTCTGCAACTGTTCGATACGGCGATTGAGGGTTTCTTTCTGCTTGTCGATGCCGCTGATGGTGGTTTGCAGCCCCTTCATGCGCTCATCGAGGATGCCGCCGACTTGCGTATAACCCTCGATACGCTGCTCGAGGCGCTTCATCAAGCCGCTGTCGCCGGTGAAAAAGGCGCCCACCGCGTCGTAGTTATCCTTTAAAACGGTGTCGAATTTGCTGTCGTCGATTTTCAGGGTGCCGTCTCTCTGGGTGGTAATACCCAGGTCGGCCAGGATGCGCACGGCATCTCCCGACGCCCCGAGCGGATTGCCCAGCTCGCTGCGCACCCCACTGAGCAGGGTACGCACAGTCGCATCGCCCACCAAGCCGCCAACCACTGGCGCCTTGCCCTCACCAACCTGGGTGACATTGGTCAACTGATTGGAGGTGGAGATCAGCTTGTTGTAGGTATCGACAAACTTCTTGATGCTGCTTTTGACCCCGGCGTTGTCCTGGCCGACGGTCACGCTTAGCGGCTTGCCCGCCTCGGTCTTGCCGACCAAGGTAAGAGTCACGTCGGGGATGGCGTTGCTAATGGTATTACTGGCGCTGCTCAGGCTCAGACCGTCGATCTTGAACTCGGCGTTCAGCGCCTGTTCGAGGTAGCCCGCGGCGGAGCCGCTGACTGCGGCGAGCGTACCCACGGGATTGTCCGGGTCGCTGTAGTCGATGCTGCCGATGGCCAGATCGGCGAGCGCGGCATCGGCCGTCTCGATATAGATATCCTGGCCGGCGCCGGTTTCCTTGGCGCTGAGCACCAGCCGCGAGGCACCGCCGGCCGGATCGTTGACGATATTAGCGCTGATGCCCTTGTCCTTCAGCGCCGTGTTGAGCTTGTCGCGGATCGCGGCCAGGTCGTCGCCCGCCTCGATGGCCACCTCGACGCCGGCCTCGTCGCCGGCACCCAGTTTGACCGTCAGACTACCCGCCCCCGTGGCGCTGAAATCCGAGGCGAGCGTCTGGGTCGCCACCTTGCTGGCACTCGCCAGGCGCCCGACCTCGACCTGGTAGCTACCGGCCAGGGCCGCGCTGCCGGCACTGGCGGTCAACGCGCTGGTATTGGACGAAGTGGCCGTGCGCTTTTCGAACAACGACGGGTTGTTAAGATCCTTGAGCGCCGTCTGCAGTTCGCTCAAGGCGCTCTTGAGCTGGCCCAAGGCGGAGAACTTGGTGGTGGAGGCCTTCTCCAGGCGCGCCAGCTGCGCCTCCTTGGGTGCCCGCTCGGCGTTGACCATGGCACCGACGATGCTGTTGATATCGATACCGGAGCCAATTCCCGTTATGCCATCCATAAGTTCCACCTCGCCATTGGGTTGACGCGAACACCACGCCAACGCGCAGAATCAGCAATAAACGTACCACCCCACCCGCTCAGAGTTCGTGAAGAAATCGTCACGAGCGAAAGCAGATTGCGTTTGCCTTCGCGCAGCAAGCGGAGTGTATTGCAATACATGAGCATTGCGAGCACAGCCGAAATGCGAAATGCCGAGCGCAGCAGATTTATTCACAAGCTCTCAGGCCTGGGCATTGAACAGCAGGCTACGCACCTCATCCAGGCTTTCGGTCAGACGCAGCGCTTCTTCAGAGGGAATCTGACGAATGACCTCGCCCGATACGCCGTCGGTCACCTTGACCACCACCCGCCCGGTCGAATCGTCCAGGCTGAAGTTCAGGTTGCGCTGAATGCTCTGGGCAAATTCGCGGATGCTGGAGACCGCCTCCTCCACCGGCTGACGCTCGGGCTCCGACGCCTGCGGCAATGCAGTTTGCCGCTCTTCCGGCCCTTTCTGTAGCGACGCCGGCGCGCCCGCGTCGCTACGCACCGTTCTGACGACTGCGGCGCCGGGTATGCCGCCAAGCAGATTGATTTCCATAACTTCACCTCAAATGGCAAAGCGGGGAGTAGCGCAAGCGCTACCCCCCGAGACTCGAGCCGACTGGCTGGCGAGTTTAACGCAGCAGGCTGAGCACGGCCTGCGGCAGCTGGTTGGCCTGGGCCAGGATCGCGGTACCGGCCTGCTGGAGTACCTGGTTTTTGCTCAGGTTGGCAGTTTCAGCGGCGAAGTCGGTGTCCTGGATGCGGCCACGAGCGGCCGACACGTTTTCCGAGATGTTCTGCAGGTTGGAGATGGTGTTCTCGAAGCGATTTTGTACCGCACCGAGAGATGCGCGGTTCTTGTCGATCGACGCGATGGCTGCGTCGATGACCGAAATCGCGTTCTGAGCGCCGTCCTGGCTGCTGATATCAATATCCGCCACCGAAGTCAGCTTGGATACCTCCAGAGTATTCGCGCTGACCATGTTGGCCACGCTGGCGCTGACTTGGAAGGCACCCGATGCCTCGATCTGCACCTGCCCCTGGATGCGTGCAGCATCATTACTGCTGGCCGGTGTCGCCGTGTCAACAGTTAGGTTAACTGCGGATCCAGTGATAGAACCATCGTATGCCATCGTTTTTAGAACGGCAACAGTACCGGTTGTAGCGCCCGCAATAGCGAAGTTATCGATGGTGATGTCTTCGCCCGCTTCATTGACAAGTTTGATGTTGGCATTGTTATTGGTCAGTGCAGCAGTGATACCGGTCTTGCCAGACTGAGCGTTGATGGAGTTCGCCAGGTTAGTCAGATCGCTGGTATTGGTGATATTGGCGCTGATCGTCGCGGTGTTGCTGCCGGCGCCCAGGGTCATGCTGACGTTACCAGCAGAGGCGAGACCGGACAGCTCCACACCAGTACGCGCATCAGCCTTGACGCCCGTGACATCCGAAGACTTGTTGATCTCGTCCGAGATTTTCTTGGCAGAGTCGCCTGCGGCCACAGTAGCAGTGCCGGTTTTGCCGTTCGCACCGGTAACAGTGAGCGTACCGGCAACGGTAGTACCGGAAGCAGGAAGAGAAGCGGCCGCAACGGCTGTACCAAAGCCAGTACCCGCCAGGGACAGGCGGTCAGCCCCCACGTTCTTAGCCGAAGCACCATTGACGGTTACACCAATGGTTTCGTTGGCGTTGGAGCCAACCTGGAAGCTCTTGGTCCCGAAGCTGCCATCCAGCAGTTTCTGGCCACCGAAGGTGGTGGTCTCGGCGATACGGTTCAGCTCGGACTGCAGCTGCTTGACTTCATCGTTCAGCGCCTGACGCTCGCTGGTGCTGTTGGAACCATTCGCCGACTGCAGGGACAGGTCACGCATACGCTGCAGGATATTGGTGGACTGCTGCAGGGCGCCTTCGGCGGTCTGCGCCAGGGAGATACCGTCGTTGGCGTTGCGCACTGCCACGCCCAGGCCATTGACCTGGCTGGTCAGACGGTTGGCGATCTGCAGGCCGGCGGCGTCGTCCTTGGCGGAGTTGATGCGCGAGCCGGTGGACAGACGCTGCAGCGAGGTATCCAGCGCCCTGGACGAGGAGTTCAGGTTGCGCTGAGTGTTCAGGGACGCAATGTTGGTATTGACGGTAAGGGCCATGGTGTTGCCTCCAATGGGCTGGTACTCAGATGAGCTGGGTGCTGCGAGCGCTTGGGCGGTCGCCTTGCTCAGGCACCCAGTTACTTCGCATTCGTGATTTGTATCGGCGTTATCGGTGATGGCTTTAGGCTTTTTTCGAGTTTTTTGTGGATTTTTTTTTGTTTTTTAAAACAGCTGGTTATGGTGATTTCCGGATCGAAGCAGAGGGTTCGCCAAAGGGTTGTCGGGTTGGATGGCGATTTGGCGACTGTAGCGGCCCGGGAAAACCCTGAAAAAGTCAGCATTCCCGAGCAGGCGGGACAGCAGCTTTATCGCTGAACGTCGCTTGCGCTGACCCGAAGGGAAATAATCCAAAACCTATGTAGCAACTGGGCTCCCGCCTTCGCGGGAGTGACGGTAAATGGCTTTTCCCGAGCCAGGGAAAGCTTCGCGGCTAAAGCCGCTCCGACGCCCGGCACCGAAAACTCCGTCAGTTTCGTAGGGTGGACAACGCGCAGCTTGTCCACCGCTCTTGTGATATGGCGCCGACGATTCCGCGACAGCTGAAGGTGGAAAACGCTTCGCAGTTTTCCACCCTATGTCCTGAGAACTTCGCGGCTGAAGCCGCTCCTACCACCCAGCCCCGGAGGCGAGGCGTCAGCCTGTCAGCGCAGCTGGTTGAACAGGTTGAGTCCGGCGATCTTCACGTAGCTCTGCTGCGCTGCCTCGAGGATCACCGACTGGAAGGCCAGGCGCGACAGGGCCTCGGCGTAGTCCAGTTCGCGCAGTTCGGCCTGCACCGCCTTGTTGACCAGGGTGACGTCCTCGTTGTCGGTCAGCGAGCTTTCCACCACGTTGAGCCGCGCGCCGATCTGCCCACGCACCTGGTCCAGGGCCACCATGTTGTTGTCCAGATTGGTGAGCCCCAAGGCCACCGCATCGCGTACCTGGCGATTGCCCTCAGCAGTAGTGGGCGCGTCTTCCAACGCCTGGCGCAGAGTCGCAATGGTGTTGAGGATGCCAACCTTGTTGGCAGGCGCGGTAGCCGGATCGGTATCCGGCGGCTCTACGGTAAAACTCGAACCGGCGGGCGGCACGCCGTTGATATGGAAGGCCACGCCGCCGTATTGCACCAGGCTGTCCTGCCCTTCCACCAGGCGTCGGCTGACCGGCGTGCCATCCACCCCGTTCTCGTCCACCGGGGTCAGGGTATAGGCCAGCGGATCGGCGGGGTCGTTGAAGTCCAGGCGAATGCCGCCGGCGGGAAAGCTGGCAAACGCCACTTCGTCGTCCACCAGCGCACCGCTGACGATTGGCGCGGCAGGCGCCGCCGGATTGCCGCCGATACTCAGGCGCGCGGCATTGCGACCACTGTCGAAGATCGCCCGACCGCTGTCGCTGATCGGCAGCTCCAAGGAGCTTGCGATCTGCAGTTTGCGCTGGCCATCGTCGCCCTGGTACAGATAGCTGCCATCGGCCGTGCGCAGATAGGGCTGGGTCTTGCCCTGGAAGCCGGCGAACAGGTATTCGCCACGGGCATTGCGGGTGTTCATCAGCGCCAGCAGTTCGTCTTCGCGCTGGCCCAGTTCGGCGGCGATGGCCTGTCGCCCGGCCTGATCGAGCCCGCCATTGCCCGCCTGCACGGTCAGCTCGCGCACCCGCTGCAAGATGGTGTTGACCGAGTTGAGGGTGACCTCCTCCTGAGTCAGGCTGTTCTTCGCCGCCGTCAGGTTGGATTGATACTGGCTCAGCACCGACTGCTGCTGCTCCAGCTGCAGCAGGCGCACCGAGGCCACCGGGTCGTCCGCCGGGGTGAGAATGCGGTTGCCGGTGCTGATCTGCTCCTGGGTACGGATGGCATTGGCGTAGTTGCGCTGCAGGCCGGAAACCCCGTTGTTGAATGCCTGGATGGTGGAAATGCGCATGCTCTGGCCTCGTGTGGCAAATGCGGGTACGGCCCCTGGCCCTCACCCTAGCCCTCTCCCGGAGGGAGAGGGGATGGTTCTGCGCGCGGATGCAATCGCGCGGGTTTATCTGAAGGTATTGATCAGGGTATCGAACAAAGAGCGGGCAACTTGAATGATTTGTGCCGAGGCGTTGTAGTACTGCTCGAACTTGATCAGGTTGGCCGCTTCTTCGTCCAGGTTGACCCCCGACAGCGAATCGCGGTTGTCGGTGGCCTGTTTGAGGATCGCCGCAGTAGCCTCGCCATCCAGACGCGCCTGAGCTGTCAAGGTGCCAACCCGCTCGACCAGGTCGCCGTAGCCATCGGAGAAGCTCACGCCGGTAGTGCCCGAGGCTGTGGGATCGACGCCGATGGTCGCTTTGGATTGCAGGTCGGCCAGTTTCAAGGCGTTGCGGTTGTCCGACACGCCGTTGGCGTTAAAGGCGACGGAGAAGATATCGCCCGTCTGCGGTCGGCCGCTGAAAGTCTGCGATATCTCCAGCGTGCTTCCGCCCGAGGTAATCGTGTAACTAAGCATGTTGCTCTGCCCGGGCGTGATGCTCAGGGTAGCGGGCGTGATGGTAATGCCTGCCGGCCCACTCAGGTTCAACGTACCCGTAGTGGCCGGTGCAACCGGCTCGGCATAGGTCATAGCCAGTGGCGATAGATCCTTCAGATCCGCCAGGATCATCGGGTCCTGAGTGTTATCGATGGAAGGCTGACCGATAACCGCGTTGCCCCGATTCTGCAGGTTTGCTTCTGCGCGCAAGGGGGCTGCGAAGGCCAACTGGTCGGGCTGATCGAGCACGGCGGCGATGTCGCTGGCACCGCGACGGGTCGGCTGCAGCAGGAAGATGTCGCCCGCTGCCGGCGCCGGCGTACCCAGTTCGAGCGTAAAGCCCTGATCGCGCGTATTACCCAGGCTGTCGGTATGGCTGAACGTCAACACCCCGCTGCCCGACGGGTTTTCCTGCACGTCGATGGCTGCGTTGTCACTCAGCCGGCGCGCCGTGTAGTTGGTGCCGTCGAACTCCAGGCGGTAGTCGCTGGCGGTCAGCAGGCTGGTGTCGCTGATATTGAGCAGCGGCTGGGCATTGCTGGTGTTGCTGCTGAAGGCGCGCACGCGCAGCGCCGCCAGGGCCGGATCGTTGAAGTTGCCGAACAGCGCGGCGCCCACCTGCCCCTTGAGGTCGAGGCCCTGGCCCAACTGAGTGTTGACCTGATCGCTGACCGCCAGCGCCAGACGGCCGAGAGAATTGAAAGTGGAATCCAGCACTTCCTGGCGATAGCGAATCAGGCCACCCAGTTCGCCACCGCTGAGCTGGGTGGTGACGGTCTGGCGCGAGTTACCGCTGACGAACCGCACTTCGAAACGGGTCGGGTCACCCAGACCCGGGCCGACCTCCAACTTGCTGGCGGTGGCGCCCACCACCAGCGGCTGGCCGCTGCCGATAAACAGGTTGTAGCTGCTGTCGTCCTGCGGCACCACGGTGACGCCGACGTAGGTGGACAGCTGGCGCACCGCCTCGTCGCGAGCATCGAGCAGGTCGTTGGGCTGCTGACCGTTCGCCGCGGCGACGGCGATGGCGTTGTTCAGGCTGGCGACGCTGGTGGCCAGGCGGTTGACCTGGTCGCTGACCGCCATCATCTGCTTGTTGAGAAAGCTGTTCTGCTCATTGAGCCGTTCGTAAACGGTATTGAAGCGCCGCGAGAGGCCCTCGGCCTCGGACAGCACCAATTGCCGTGCCGGGATATTGGCCGGATCTTCCGCCGCGGTCTGCAACGCGGCGAAGAAAGATTGCAGCGAGGGGGTGATGCCGGTGGTGGAGCCGGCCAGCAAGGAGTCGAGCTGGTCGATCTGGCTCTTGTAGGCGGCGACGTCATTGGCCAGCGAGGTGCTGCTGCGCAACTGGGTAGTCAGAAACTCGCTGTAGGTGCGGCGCACGTCGGTCAACGTGGTGCCCGAACCGATGAAACCGGCGCCACTGAACTGCGGCGTGCGGGTCGACTGCACGGCGTCCTGGCGGCTGAAACCCGGTGTATTGACGTTGGTAATGTTTTGTCCGGTGACGCTGAGTTGCGTCTTGCTGGCCGTCAGCCCCGACAAACCGATGTTCAGTAGGTCAGCCATGATTCAGCCTCAGGTCCTTGTGGTGGTGCTATCGGCGGCAGCAATTGCCTGGTAGGTCTGCATCTTGCGGGCGATCTGCGAGATCTTGCGCGCGTACTGCGGGTCGGTGGCGTAGCCGGCCTGCTGCAGTTCCTTGACGAAGCGCTCCGGATTCTCGGTGCTGTTCAGCGCCTTTTCATAGCGACCGTTGTTCTGCAGAAAGCTGACGTAGTCATCGAAGCTTTGCGCATAAGAGTCGTAAGCGCGGAAGTTGGCAGCCTCGCGCACGGCCTTGCCGCCTTTGTATTCAGTAGTCAGCACGCGTGCCGACTCGCCTTCCCAGCTGTTATGAGTCTTGATGCCGAACAGGTTGTGGCTGGTCTGGCCATCGCCGGTACGAATGATCGACTTGCCCCAGCCGGTCTCCAGCGCCGCCTGCGCCACCAGATAACGCGGGTCGACACCGATCTTCTCGGCAGCGGCTTCCGCCATCGGCAGCATGGTGGCGACGAATTCCTGCGGTGAGCTGAACGCGGCCTTGCCCGGAGCCAGCGGCGGCTGGGCGATACGGCGTCCCGTCAAGGCATCGCTGTTGGCCAGGCTCAGGCCTGCATCCTTGGACGCGGCGCCAGTCTTCGCCGGAATCCAGTCACTGCCGGCCAGGGCCTTGCCCTCGCCTTCTGCGGCCGATGGCACGATACCGGCCAACAGGCGATCTGCCAGTTTGCCCGGCACGGCCAGGCGGCGACGGTTGAGCAGCGCCACGTCATCACGGAAACCTTCGCTGCTGGCGACCTTGTCGGCTTTCGACTCGCTGACTGCAGCCACTGGCTGCTCGATCTGCGCGAAGGGATTGGGCCGGCTCGACGGCTGCTTGATCTTCGACATCTGCCGCACCAGCACGTCAGCCAGGCCAATACCACGCCCTTCCTTGGAGAGCGTCACGGCCAACTGCTGGTCGTGCATGTCCTGATAGGTCTTGCTCTCGTTGCTGTTCATGAAGTTGCCCTCGCCGAACGCGGCATTGGCCGAACGCATGGCTTTGAGCATTTCATTCATGAACAGCGATTCGAACTCCTGCGCGACCTTGCGGATGTTCTGCTCGGTGTCGCCGCCCACCTTGAACTGGTTGAGGCGGTTCAGGTCGGTGAAGGCACCGCTGTCGATCGGGCTTTTACCGTTGCCGAGCAGACCGGCTGAGAGTCGAGAGTCCATAGGTTGTGCCTCTTTAAATCACGATCAGGTCAGCCTGAAGGGCGCCGGCTTGCTTGAGCGCCTCCAGGATGGCCATCAGGTCGGAAGGCGCTGCGCCTACCTGGTTAACTGCACGGACGATCTCGTCAAGGCTGGTGCCGGGGCCAAATTTGAACATTGGCTTGGCTTCTTCCTCGGCGCCCACGCGAGAGCGCGGTACCACGGCGGTCTGCCCGCCGGACAAGGCTTCTGGCTGACTGACAATCGGGTCTTCGGTAATGGTCACGGTCAAGCTGCCGTGCGTCACTGCAGCCGGCTGTACCTTGACGTCCTGGCCAATGACGATGGTGCCGGTACGCGAGTTGATGATGACCTTGGCCACCGCTTTACCTGCCTCGACCTGCAGGTTCTCGAGGATCGACAGATAGTCGACGCGCTGATTCGGGTCGAGCGGTGCGCTGACGCGAATCGAGCCGCCATCGATGGCCTGGGCCACGCCAGGGCCAAGCAGGTCGTTGATCTGATCGACGATATTCTTCGCCGTGGTGAAGTCGGGGCGGTTGAGGTTCAAAGTCAGGTAATTGCCCTGATCGAAACCACTCGGCACCGGACGCTCGACGGTAGCCCCGCCAGGGATGCGCCCGGCGGACGGCACGTTGACGGTGATGCGCGAACCGTCGGCACCACTGGCGTCGAAACCACCGACCACCAGGTTGCCCTGGGCGATGGCGTAGACGTTACCGTCGATGCCCTTGAGCGGCGTCATCAGCAGGCTGCCACCGCGCAGACTCTTGGCGTTACCGATCGAGGAAATGGTGATGTCGATGGTCTGTCCCGGCTTGGCGAACGCCGGCAGGTCGGCATGCACCGATACCGCCGCGACGTTCTTCAGCTGTACGTTGCCACCTGGCGGCACCTTGATACCGAACTGCGCCAGCATGTTGTTGAAGGTCTGTACGGTGAAAGGCGTCTGGGTGGTCTGGTCACCGGTACCGTTGAGACCGACCACCAGGCCGTAGCCGATCAACTGGTTACTGCGCACCCCCTGGATGGAGGCAAGATCCTTGAGGCGTTCGGCCTGGGTCGGCAGGCTCAGCAGCAGGCAACCGAGCATGGTTGCCAGCAACAGCCAGTCGTTGGCACCACGACGACGATAGCCGCGATGGGCGGCGGCGAATTGCCGGCGGCAGGAGCTTGCCTGCACCGGCAACGTTTTACCTGCGGGCCACAATATCCGCAGGAGCGAGCCAGGTTCACGAACCGCGCTCGACTTGAAAGCTTCGCGAGCAGAGCTCGCTCCTACATGATTCATCTCCATTCCCCTGATCAGAACGGCCACATCGGGCTGAGGAAGAAGCGGCTCAACCAACCTGGCTGACTGGCATCGGCAAAGGCGCCAGTACCCGAATACGTGATGCGCGCATCGGCAATACGGGTGGAGGCCACGGTGTTATCGGTGGCGATATCGTCGGCACGCACCAGACCGGAAATACGCACCAGCTCGTCACCGGTATTGAGGGTCATCCACTTTTCGCCGCGCACGGCGAGAATGCCGTTGGGCAGCACCTCGGCGACGGTTACGGTGATCGAACCGGTCAGGCTGTTGCTCTGCCCGGCCTGGCCGGAACCGCTCGCCGCACGTTCGGCGTCCCAGCTCGCTTCCAGACTCAGATTGGGGTTACCCATGCCCAGGGCGCCAAGACTGCGCAGCGGATTGTCAGGGCTCACCGCCATGCCGAACAGATTGGGGGCACCGAGACTTGCGCTGCTGTCTTTCTGCAGATTGCTGTTGGCGTTCTTGCTGGCCTGGGTGCGCTCATTGAGCGTGATGGTGATGATGTCGCCGACACGAAATGCCTTGCGGTCGTCATACAGGCCGTTCTCGAAGCCCGCCTGATAAATCGAACCATTGTTCTGCGCCGCCGGCAGCGGCGTACGCGGTAATACGGGTGCGTAATAAGGGTCGTCCGGCTTGGCTGTCGGCGCCATGCAGCCGCTACTGAGCAGCACGCCAGCCAACAGGGGGAAACAGAGAATTTGCCGGTTCATAACCACTACCTCGCGGCGTTCAAAACAGTGTCAAAAAATCAGAGGTTCTGCGTCACGAACGACAGCATCTGATCGGCGGTGGAAATCACCTTGGAATTCATTTCGTAAGCGCGCTGGGTGGTGATCATGTTCACCAACTCCTCCACCACGCTGACGTTGGAGTTCTCCAGGGTGTTCTGCAGCGTGGTGCCCAAGCCGTTCAGGCCTGGCGCTCCCACCTGAGGCGCACCACTGGAACCGGTCTCGAGGAACAGGTTGTTGCCGATGGCCTCGAGACCTGCCGGGTTGACGAAGTCAGCCAGCTGGATATTGCCGATGATTTGCGGCTGCGGGTTACCTGCAGTGGTGACCGACACGGTGCCGTCCTCACCCACGGTGAAGGTACGCACTTCAGCCGGCAGGACGATGGCCGGTTCCAGGGCAAACCCCTGGGAGGTGACGATCTGCCCATCGGAATTCAGGTGAAAGCTACCGTCACGGGTATAGGAAACAGTGCCATCGGGCTGCAGGATCTGGAAGAAACCACGGCCATTGACGGCCATGTCCAGCGGCTGCTCGGTGGTTTGCAGGCTGCCGGCGGTGAAGATCTTCTGCGTACCCACCACGCGCACACCGGTGCCGAGCTGCAAACCTGAGGGCAACTCGCTGTCCTGGCTGGACTGGCCACCTGGCTGACGACGGATCTGATAGAGCAGATCCTCGAACTCGGCACGATCACGCTTGAAGCCGGTGGTCGCCACGTTGGCCAGGTTGTTGGAAATGGTGGTCAGGTTCATGTCCTGAGCGGACAAACCGGTCTTGCTGACCCACAGTGCCGGAAGCATATCGATTCTCCTCGGGCGCCGGTTTTACGGCGCCGCGTGCTGGTAGTTAGCTAATTTGCAAAACCCGCGCCATGGCCGACGAGTTGTCCTCGGCGGTGCGCATCATATTCACCGACAGCTCGAACTGACGGGACAGGGAGAGGATGGCGGTCATCTCTTCAACGGCGTTGACGTTGCTCGCCTCGAGGAAACCCGACGTCACCTGAACGGTCGCATCGGCCTCTATCTCGGGCTGGCCCTTGACGCGGATCAGGCCATCGGTGCCCTTCTCCATGCTTTTCGGATCAGGGTTGACCAGCTTGATGCGATCGACTTCAGCCAATACGTTGGGGTTTTCACCAAGCGCACGGATGCTGATGGTGCCGTCCTGACCGATCTCCACCTTTTGCTCCGGCGGTACGGCAATCGGCCCGGCATTGCCCATGACCGGCAAACCGTTGCCGGTACGCAGCACGCCCAAGGCATCGATATTCAGACTGGCCGTACGAACGTAGGCCTCGCTGCCATCGGGTGCCTGCACGGCGATCCAGCCCTTGCCGCCAATGGCCACGTCCATGTCGCGTCCGGTTTCCTGCAGTGAACCTGCGCGAAAATCCGTGGCCGGGCGTTCGCTCATGGCGAATACGCGCGCCGGATAGGTTTCACCGAACAGGGGCATGGAGCGCGCCTGCTCAAAATCGCGACGGAAACCCGAGGTAGAAACGTTCGCCAGGTTATTGGCGTGGGCGCGCAGAGCCAGCGTGTTGTTCTGCGCTCCGGTCATGGAGACGTACAGCATCTTGTCCATGGTAATTCTCCGAGTGGGTGACGTGCCCTTGGCTCTTTGCATTGACTACAGCAAGCGCCGTGCCAGACTCGAAAAATAAACGTAAGATACTGATTTAAAATGATTTTATAGATAAGCCAGGATCACAAAGGAACGCCGGCGGCGGGGTTTTGCCGCCCCGAAACGACAAAGCGGCAAGCCAGGCTTGCCGCTTTGTCTATCCAACGGATCATCAGCGCAGGTTGATGATGGTCTGGGTAATGGCGCTTTCGGTTTCGATGGTCTTGGCGTTGGCCTGGTAGTTACGCTGGGCAACGATGAGATTCACTAGCTGATCAGACAGTTCGACGTTGGAATCCTCGAGCGCACCAGCCTGGATGGCTCCCAGCGTACCAGACCGGGGAGGGTTGCGGACCGGCTCGCCAGACTCGAAAGACTGCACCCACTGCGTCTTACCAACAGGCGTCAAACCCTGAACATTGGCAAAATTGGCAAGGATCACCTGCCCCTGCACCTTGGATTGACCGTTGGTGTAACGGGCAAAGATGAGACCCGTGTCATCGATTTCAATACCTGCCAGTTGCCCGGTGGTATAGCCATCCTGGCTGACGCTGTTAACTGCAAAAGAACTGGCGAATTGCGTAGAACCGCGCAGATCCAGGGTGAACGGACTTGGCGTAGTCGCACCATTAGGTCCCCATACGGGCGTTGCCCCCGAAGTATCAAGCCCAGCTGGCTGCCATCCCGAATAACTAATCACGCCAGCAGCATCCGCCGCGAAGCCAGCCGGCAAGGTAGCCGCATTGAGCGCGGCAGCATCCAACTGCCCAGCCGGGGTGAATTGAAGCGGAATCACGGCCGGGACAGGCGGTTCCTGCGCCGCATCACCGGGACTGCGCCCATCAATGAGCACCTGCATCTCCCAAGCATTCGCACCCGTCTTCACAAAATATTGCGTTAATACGTGTGAGTTACCTTGAGAATCATAAATATTGGTTGAAGTGGAAGAGTTGTACGTTGTTGGGTCAGCTGGATTGAAGGGTGTAGTAGTCGGAACCGTGTTAGTGGAATTCAGATTGAGATTCTGAGTAATCTGTGTTGTCGCCCTGGGCTCCTGATTAGCAGTCTGGATTCTTAGATTGCCTATCGTATCCTGCAAATTGCCATTGGCACCGAGCGTATAACCCTGCAGGTTGTAGCCGAAGTTATCGACCAAGAAACCGTTGCGGTCGGTACCAAAGTAGCCAGCGCGGGTATAGCTCAGGGCGCCGTTGTTGCTGACCTGGAAGAAGCCGTTGCCGTTAATCGCCAGATCCAGGGCGTTCTGCGTGTAGTTGATATTGCCCTGGTTGAACTGCTGCGAGATGTCGCCCAGCAGCACCCCACTGCCCTGCGGGTTTTTGCCGGTGCCGAGCATCGACGAGGCGTAGAGATCGGCGAACTCGGCACGCGACTGCTTGAAGCCGGCAGTACCGGCGTTGGCAATGTTGTTGCCCGTGACGTTTAGATCTTTTGTCGCGGCACGCAGACCACTGAGACCAATATTGAACGACATGGAAGACTCCTTTGCCGGAACGCCCGGCGGCAATAATTACTGGCCGATGACCTGCACTTGGGAAAGCGGAACACTGCCCAGGCCGGCCAGGTTGAGCATCAGCTCATTGCCGCCCAGGGTGACGCTGTCGACGTTGGCCGGCAGCATGGTGGACAGCGCCTTGGTGTCACTGCCGTAGGTCGCCTGCGCCTCGAATTTGTAGGTACCCGGTGGTGCCACGTTTCCGCTGGAATCCTTACCGTCCCAGATGAAGCTGACATTGCCCGCTGCCTGCTCACCCAGATTGACTCGGGTGACCAGTGCACCGGCGTTGTCGTAGACATTGACGTACACGTTACTGCTGCTTACCGGCAGCACGGTGCTGGCCTTGAAGCTCTCGCTGGTGTCGACTACCGCCTTGTCGCTCGGGATGATGACTTTGCGCCCGACCAGGGAAGACGCCTGCAACGCCTGCGAAGACTGGAAGCTGGAAAGCATCGAGCCCATGCTGGTATTGAGCTTCTCGATCCCCTCCACTTGGCTGAACTGCGCCAACTGGGCAATGAACTCACCATTACCCTGCGGCTCCAGCGGGTTCTGGTTATTCAACTGCGCCACCAGCAGGTTGAGGAACTCGTTCTTGCCAAGCTCCTTTTTCTGAGTGGTTTCCTGCTTGATCTGGTACTGATCGAGTACCGAACTCGTGCCGCTTACTGTGCTCATCCCTCGTCTCCTCGATACGTTACTGACCCAGGGTCAGCACGCGCTGCAGCATCTGTTTGGCGGTATTCATCATTTCCACGTTGGTCTGAAAGGCACGACTGGCAGAGATCATGTCGGCCATTTCCTCGACCACATTGACGTTCGGGTAGTAAACGTAGCCATCACCGTTGGCCATCGGGTGATCTGGCTCGTAGCGCGGCATCAGGCTGCTCTGATCCTCGATCACGCCCAATACTTGTACGCCACGACCAGCCTCGTCCTGTTCGGCGAACAGCGAACCCCGGTCGCCACCCTGCGCTTGCTGGAATACGGTGGCGAATACCGGATGGCGGGCGCGATAGGTCTGATCGAGGCTCGACGACACGGTCTCGGCATTGGCGATGTTGCTGGAAATAGTATTGAGACGCGTGCTCTGGGCACTCATGCCGGTTCCGGCGATATTGAAAACACTGGCAAGGGACATGGCCTGACTCCTTATTCGCCGCGCAGGGCTGCAGTCAGCCCTTTGAATTTGCTGTTGAGAAAGGTAAAGCTGGCCTGGAACTGCACCGCGTTCTCGGCGTAGTTCGACTGCTCGATCTGCAGGTCGACGGTGTTCTGATCCAGCGACGCGTGGAACGGCGTGCGATACGGCAGCTCGGCTTCGCCGGTCTTCACGCCCTCGGCTGGGATGTGGCGGCTATCGGTGCGGCTCAGAGAAACGCCGCCACGCTGCATGCGGCTGCTCTGTTCGGCCAGTACGCTGGCGAAATCCAGATCGCGAGCCTTGTAGTTCGGCGTATCGGCGTTGGCGATGTTGTTGGCCAGCACCTCTGCGCGCTGGGCGCGGAAGCCGAGGGCCTGTTCGTGGATGCCGAGTGCCTTGCCGAAGTTGATGCTCATGATCCGAACCTTTGCCGCTTGGGCCATGTGGTCTCTGTTGCGAGATATTCAGCAAAGGCTGTGCCAACTTATTTAAGTCAACAAAATCAATAGCTTAAAGCATGACGAACAGGGAAATAGCGGCAAAGCGGCAAGGCTTTACCGCTTATTGGCAAGCAAGCGGCAAAGCCAACCGGACAGATTGCCGCCCCGCCGAACCCTGGGGCGCGCGATGCGCATCGGTTCTTCTGCACCAGGCCAAACCGCTGGTGCCTACGGCGAAACCTATCCGATCGGGCCCATGGTTTTCAGAGTCCAGAAACGCAAACGGGAGGCCAAAGGCTAATGCTGATCAGATAAGTTCGTCACCACCCCCTCCTACTTGCAGTAGAGGGGCGTTTTTCGTAGGAGCCAGCTTGCTGGCGATGCTTTTTATGGCGGATCGCCGGCAAGCCGGCTCCTACAAAGATCGAGTGCAACGGCTTAACTGACTGGCATTAGGCCAAAGGCCTCCCGCTGCTGATACCAAACATGCCTTGCGCCTATTTGGCCTTGTAGATGATCCCCGGGCTGCACTGCACCATCTGGTACTTGTCCGGCAGGCCATTGAGCGCTTCGGAGGCGCCAAGGAACAGATAGCCACCCGGCTTGAGGGTGGCATGGATGCGCGTGAGGATGTCCTTCTTCACCTCGGCCGAGAAGTAGATCAGCACGTTGCGGCAGAAGACGATGTCGAACTTGCCCAATGCCGCGTAGCTATCCAGCAAGTTCAGTGGGCGAAACTCGACACGGCTCTTGATAGGCGCCTTGACCTGCCAACGCCCTGGCCCCTTGGGGTCGAAGTAGCGCTGCAGTCGCTCCTGCGAAAGCCCGCGCCCCATGGCCAGGCTGTCGTATTCACCGGACTTGCAGTTGGCCAGCATCGAAGGCGAAAGATCGGTGGCGACGATCTGCACACCTGCCTTGAGCTGACCGAGGTTGGTACGCTCGAACTCATCGATGGCCATCGACAGCGAGTATGGCTCCTGCCCGGACGAGCAGGCGGCCGACCAGATACGCAGGCGCTGCCCCGGGTAGGCCTTGATCAACTCCGGCAGTACACGGCTCTTGAGCACCTCGAAGGGATAGGTGTCGCGAAACCACAGGGTCTCATTGGTGGTCATGGCATCCACCACCTGCTCGCGCAACCCGCCTCGCGGCTGGCTCTGCATGCGCTGCACCAGCTCGCCCAGGGTCTTGATGCCGTTCTGTTCCATCAACTTGTTCAGACGGCTGGAGACCAGGTACTGCTTGTTGCTGCCAAGCAGAATACCGCAGGCCTTTTCCAGGAAGGTCCGGAACTGCTCGAAATCCAAATTACCTGAAGACACTAGTGCCGCCTCTGCAACCATAACGTTCGCCGAAGGTTACCCTTCAGCACCCATCCGATAAACGAATGCGATCGACCACCCGCGCCGCCAGATCATCTGGCTTGAACTTGGCGAGGAAGTCGTCAGCGCCGACCTTCTTCACCATCGCCTGGTTGAACACACCGGAAAGCGAAGTATGCAGGAGGATATGCAGCTTCTGCATGCGCGGATCGCTACGAATCTCCGTAGTCAGCGTATATCCGTCCATCTCGGGCATCTCGATGTCGGAAATCAGCATCAGCAGTTCCTTGTCGGGATTATGCCCCTCGTCGGCCATTTTCTTGAGGTAATTGAGTGCCTCGCGGCCATCGTTCAGCGCCGTCACCTCGACGCCAACGGTCTGCAGGCAGCGCAAAACCTGTTTGCGCGCCACCGAGGAGTCATCGACGATCAGCACATGCTTGGTCACCGCCTGACTCTGCACCTGATCATCGATGACGCCAGCGGAGATCACTTCCGAGGTCGGCGCGACTTCGGCAAGAATCTTCTCGACATCGATGATCTCGACCAACTGCTGGTCGAGCCGCGTGACTGCTGTCAGGTAGTGATCGCGCCCGGTGCCCTTGGGTGGCGGATGGATCTCCTCCCAGTTCATGTTGACGATACGTTCGACCGAGCGCACCAGAAAACCCTGAACCTTGGTGTTGTACTCGGTGATGATCACGAAGCTGGTCTTCAGATCTTCCAGCGCGGCACGGCCGGTAGCGATGGAAAGATCAAGAATCGGGATGGTGCCCCCACGAATGTTGGCTACCCCCCGCACCACCGGACTGGATTTGGGCATGATGGTGAGATTCGGGCACTGCAGCACCTCTTTCACCTTGAATACGTTGATACCGTAAAGCTGTGGGCCTTCCAGGCGGAACAGCAACAACTCCAAGCGGTTCTGTCCCACCAGCTGAGTGCGCTGGTTAACCGAATCCATCAACCCGGCCATGCCCGGACTCCTTCTTATCCAGTAACGCCTACCCCGTTGAGCCTAGCAGGCGGCACGGGGCTTGCTTTGCATTGCTTATGAAGCAGAGAACGTCATCATTCCGTCAGCTACTGGCAAAGTGCCTTGCCCCTTTGCCCGTTTTACTCGCTTTGCCGACACTCGGCTACAGCGCTACGGCGGCTGCCACCTTCACCAGCACTGAACAGCTTATCGGCGCCACCGAGGCCTTTCTTGAGCAGGCGACCACTGAATATCTACAGCGTAGCGAAATTCAGGGCCGCCATGAGATTCGCGTCAACCGTCTCGACCCACGGTTACGCCTGCCTCTGTGCGATCAGCCGCTGACCACCACGCTGGAAAGCCCGGCGCAGCCGCTGGGCCGTGTGACCACGAGAGTACGCTGCGATGGCACTGCTCCCTGGACCGTATTCGTGCCGGCAGAAGTGCGGTTGTATCGACCAGTCGTCGTACTGACTCGCCCGCTCAAGCGCATGAGCGTAGTCAAGGCCGCAGATTTGAGCCTGGTGGAACGCGATATCGGGCAACTGGGTCAGAACTTTCTCACCGACCTGAATCAGGCGATCGGCAAAAAATTGACGCGCCAGCTCGGTAGTGACCAGATTCTTCTTTCGACTCATCTGCAAATAGCCGAGGTCATTCGGCGCGGCGACCAGGTGGTGATCAGCGCTCGCGGCGCTAGCGTGAGTGTCCGTATGCCCGGCGAAGCTCTGACCGATGGCGCTCCAGGCGAACAGATCAACGTGCGTAACCTGCGTTCGCAGCGAGTCGTTCGAGCCCGCGTTGTCGGGCCTGGGCAAGTGGAAGTACCCATGTAGGCATGTTTCTTGTAGCGCAAAGACGTGGCGATTCCCTACACTGTTAAACGACGCGATGAAATTAATCCTAAAGTTTTCCCGGCAGCAGCCGAGAAGCATGGCAAGCGTCCACCATATCGTCCGAGGTTCTGCATCATGGTCATCGACTTCAACCGGCTGAACAATGCCAATACGCCCGCCAATGCGGGACGTACCGGCGCGACTCAGGCTGGCAATCGCAATGAGTCGGCACAGCCGAACCAGGCGCCTGTCACCGGTAACGATGAACAAACCAACGCCAAGAGCGGCGAATCGGTGCAACTGAGCCGTGAGGCACAACAGTTGCAAGCAATCGGCGAGAAGCTGCGTGATCAGCCCATCGTCAACAAGGAGCGTGTGGCCCAGCTGAAACAGGCCATCGCTGATGGTAGCTATCAGGTCGACAGCAAACGCGTCGCCCAGAAACTGCTCGACTTCGAATCCCAGCGCTAGTCTCAGGGCTGCGCTGGGGGTGTTGGACGCCCGACCCCCAAGAGCCCGCCATGAATGACACAGCCTTGCTTGACCTCTTCACCAACGATATCGGCACTGCCGAGCAATTGCTTGAGCTGATCGATAACGAATTCCAGGCCCTCACCGAACGCGACCTGCCGCGCCTCGATAGCCTTCTCAGCGAAAAACAACCTCTGCTTGCCCTGCTTCAGCAGCATGGCAACGATCGCAGCCGCCTGCTGCAAAATGCCGGTCTGAGTGCGGATCGCGAAGGACTCAACGCGCTGGCGAGCAAGTCCTCCGTGGGCGATCAACTGCTGGCGCGTAGTGAAGAGTTATCCGCTCTGCTGCAGCGCTGCCAGGAGGCCAATCTGCGCAATGGGCGCTTGATTCGCGCCAACCAGGCCTCGGTCGGCAGCGTCCTCGGCATTCTGCGCGGCGCAGAGACACCCGGCCTCTATGACAGCCGCGGCGGTGCCGCTAGAATCGCGCAGCAAAGACCGCTCAGCCAGGCCTGAGCCATCCCCCAACAAAAAGCACAGGGACATGCAGGCACTCTGCCAGTATGCTAGTGCCGTTGTAGTCCATGACTCGGAGAGTTCCGAACTGTGTCCAGCGCGTTCAACGACGAGAGCGGTCCTCAACCGCCCAAGGTGCTCAAGACATCCGTCGAGATCATTGCCACCCTGCGCCAATTGCAACAGAACCATGATCCCCTGGTTATCCAATTCAAGGATCGTGGCCAGCGTTTTCAAAGTTACCTTGTAGAAATCGATAAAGACCGTGCGCGCTTAGCGCTGGACGAGATCATCCCTAACGATGGCGAACGTTTTCTCAAGCAAGGCGAAACCTTCAACGTCGAGGCGTTCCGCGACGGGGTGCGAGTAGCCTGGACCTGTGATCACGACGTGCGGCTTGGCGAGCTCGAGGGAGCCCCCTGCTACTGGGCACCGTTGCCCACCGAAGTGATCTATCACCAGCGCCGCAGCGCCTTCCGTGCACCTCTGAAGCAGAGCGATCTGATCAAGGTCGTACTCAGCGGCGACAAGCTGCGCGAGCCGCTGGCAGGTCATCTGCTGGACATCTCGGCCACCGGTTGCAAACTGCGTTTCGCCGGCAACCTCAGCCAGCAATTGAGCAATGGCCAGGTACACGAGCGACTCACCGCCTATCTGCCCTTCGGCAACATGACCTGCGCCGTGGAGTTACGTCACGTGCAATACGAGGACAAGGTCGACATGACGTTCGTCGGCACTCGTTTTCATCGCTTGAACGGCCTTGAGCAACGTCAGGTCGAGCGCTTCGTCTATCAGTTGCAACGCGAGGCGCGTCGCACCGAGAGCGACGGCCCCTTCTGAGCCCACCCCCTCCATTCGCGCAAAGCCCGTAGGGTGGGCTTCAGCCCACCAAGGGAGGCCGCCGTGGGCTAAAGCCCACCCTACAAAGTCTGGCGGCGGACTACCCCCGCTTCACGTCCGGCTCAACCTCCTCCTCGCCCGCCGCAGCTGGCTCCTGCATCTGCTCCTGTACCGTCTGCTCATCGACCCGCGGGTCGAGAGCGGCGACCAGTGGCGAGCTGGTTACGTTGCCGGGCATGGCCATATGCTGCAGCGGCGCATCATCGACCTGATGCAGGTGGGTCACCACTTCAGGACGAATGCGCCAGACCAGAATCAACGCGCAGACGCTGACGAATACATAGAGCATGTTGGCGCCGTAGAAACGCATCAGCACACCGGCCAGCAGTGGACCAATGCAGGCACCCACGCCGAAGGTAACCAGCAGCATGGCCGTCAATGACACACGGCGCTCAGGCTCGACGTGGTCATTGGCCAAGGCCACCGCCAGTGGGTAGAGGCTGAACTGCATCAGGCTGACCAGAAAGCCGACGCCGAACAGCAAGCCGAGGAAGACCTCCGGCATTGCAGCCAGCGGCAAGGCAGCCAGCAGCAGCAGGACCGAGCAGCCGCGGATCAGGCGCACACGGTCATGCCGATCGGATAGCCAGCCCAGCGGCCACTGCACCAGCAGGCCGGCGAGAATGCAGCTGCCCATGAACAGACCCACCTGCTCGGTCGACAGGCCCATCCGCGTGGCATACAGCGGTGCCAGACCGTAGAACGAGCCGATCAGCAGACCGGCTACCGAGATGGTCGTCAGCGACAACGGCACACGACTGAGGAAGAAACGCAGCTCCAGCGGCGCCGGGTGCAAGGGGGCCGGGTGCAGGCGCCGGGTCAGCGCCACCGGCACCAGGCACAAGGCGAAGCACAGGGCGACCAACATGAGCAATTCCAGACCCAGCGTCGGATGCACCACCAGCGCCAGCTGCCCAAGAATCAGGCCCAGGTAGGAAGCCCCCATGTACCCGCTGAACACCAGGCCACGCTGCTTGGCTTCGGCCTGCTCGTTGAGCCAGCTCTCGATCACCATGTACTGGCACATCATGCCCAGGCCCACCAGCATGCGCAGGAACAGCCAGAATGGCAGCCACTCGATCAGCCCATGGCCCAGCACAGCAGCCGTGACTACGCCAGCACAGGCCACGTAAGCACGGATATGCCCCACCCGGCCGATCAGCCGATGCCCCAGCTTGCCGCCGAGCACAAGGCCAAAGTAATTGGCCGCCATCAGCGCACCGACCCAGAGACCATCCACGGTGTCAGCCAGACGCAGGGCCAGGTAGGTACTGAGCAGGCCAGAGCCGAGCAACATCAGCAAGGTGGCGAAATAGAGCGAACGGAATGACTTCCAGATCAAGCGCATTGACGGGTAAAGCTCCTTGTGCACGGAAACCGGGAATGGCGGCGGGCCTGCGCGGCTAGGACGGCGCCCTTGGGGCGTGCGGGCGATGCAACTTTCGATGCCCTGGAAAACGAACAGTTCGATTGCCAACTCATCACGATTCAGACGCTCGCTTGCGCCGCACATGGTACAGCGTAGCCTCAATTCTTCCTGTTCTTCGAGCGACCACGGGTCACACCCTGCCAGCCGCAGGTTTGCTGATCCGCCCCGGCAACTACCTGGCAGAGCCGGCAGACAAGCCTTGTAGAGATGCGACATGGGCTTGCGCCCTGTCGTCCAGATGCCCGTCCAGCGCACGAACCCCGATCCGGCTGTGCTAGAGTCGCGCGCTATTTTTTCGGCCTGCTCTCCATGGCACTACCGAAAAACCTCTCGAACCAGGCCCGACGCCACTTGCAACGCGCCCAGCAACCAGAGAACTCGCGATGTCCCAAGCCCTTCACCCTGCCCTGCAGCTACTCAACCGCACCAGCCTGGTGACGCAGATCATCATCGGCCTGCTGGCAGGTATCGCTCTGGCCGTAATCGCCCCGCAGGCAGCACTGTCCGTCGGCTTCATCGGTAACGTGTTCGTCTCGGCGCTCAAGGCCGTCGCCCCGGTACTGGTGTTCATCCTGGTGATGTCGTCCATCGCCAACCACCAGCAAGGCCAACAGACGCATATCCGCCCGATCCTGCTGATGTACCTGATCGGTACCTTCAGCGCCGCCCTGGTCGCGGTGGTGGCCAGCTTCGCCTTCCCGTCGTCGCTGGTACTGAGCAGCCAGGCTGCTGAACTGACGCCCCCCGGCGGCATCGGCGAGGTGCTCAAGACGCTGCTGATGAACGTGGTCGACAACCCGGTCAATGCCCTGCTGAATGGTAACTTCATCGGTATCCTGGCCTGGGCTATCGGCCTCGGCTTCGCCTTCCGCCATGCCAGCGCCGGTAGCAAACAACTGCTGGGCGAACTGTCCAACGGTGTGACTGCCATCGTCAAGCTGGTGATCCGCCTGGCGCCGCTGGGGATCTTCGGCCTGGTCGCCGCCACCCTCGCCGAATCCGGCTTCGACGCCCTGCTCGGTTATCTGCACCTGCTGGTGGTGCTGGTCGGCTGCATGCTGCTGGTGGCCCTGGTGGTCAACCCGGCGCTGGTGTACTGGAAGATCCGTCGCAACCCCTACCCGCTGGTGTTCACCTGCCTGCGCGAAAGCGGCATCACCGCTTTCTTCACCCGTAGCTCGGCCGCCAACATTCCGGTCAACCTGCAACTGAGCCAGCGCCTGGGCCTGCACGAAGAAACCTACTCGGTCTCCATTCCGCTGGGCGCCACCATCAACATGGCCGGTGCCGCCATCACCATCACCGTGCTGACCATGGCTGCAGTGCACACCCTGGGCATCCCCGTCGATCTACCCACCGCCCTGCTGCTGAGCGTGCTGGCCTCGATCAGTGCCTGCGGCGCATCCGGTGTCGCCGGCGGCTCGCTGCTGCTGATCCCGCTGGCCTGCAGCCTGTTCGGTATCCCCAACGACGTGGCCATGCAGATCGTCGCCATCGGCTTCATCATCGGCATCGTTCAGGACTCGGCAGAAACCGCGCTGAACTCTTCCACCGACGTGCTGTTCACCGCCGCCGCATGCATGGCACAAGAGCGTCAGGACAGCTGAAGCTCGGCGCTTTGATAGCAAGGCCCACCTCGCGTGGGCCTTTTTTGTGGCTGAAACACTCAGACACGCAAATGATAATTTGTATTATTAGCGTTTGATTGCTAGATTGCCCCGGTCGCTCTGCCGACGCGTTCTATTCGCGAAGCTTCCGGGTTCAATCGCCATGCATCCTGCTACCGACCTCGACGCCCTGCTCAAGTCCGTCTCCCTCTGCCTGCCAGGCCTGAATGGCAACGTGGCGCCAGTACGCAGCGACCAGTTGCTGTGTGGCGGTCAAGGCAATCAGGAGCGTATCGCCGCGCTGCACGACTACTGGCAGCAAGCCCATCCCGAGGCGGGGCGACACTACTGGTCCACCCGTTGCTGGACCTTGTTGATCTGGCAACCCATCTACCTCAGCCTGTTGGCCGCTCACCTGGAACACCGCGTACCCTGTCTGAAACGCATGGGGCAATCGATCCGGCAGGGCTTCGTCGGAGGCTTCAACCTGCCGCCCGATTGCCCACTGCGTAGCGGTGACAGAAATCTTGTCGAGAACGCCGCTGAACGACTGATGAACCTGCTGGAACGTCAGCTGGAGGAGTTCAACGGTGTCTTCAACATCTACCCCAAACTGGCGCGCCTGCTGATTGCCGACTGCGCCCGTGCTGCATTGCTTTTGCTGCAACGCCACCAGGGCATGAGCAATGGCCAGCTGCGCGAGCTGGAAGACCGCTGGCTGCAGGCGCTGGGCTTCCCTGGCAAGAGTCCACTGATCGAGGTAAGTCTCGAAGATGGCAGCCAGTGCCTGGCGCTGGGACGCAACGCCTGCTGCCAACATTTTCGCCGCGCCGACGGCGAGCCCTGTGCCGGCTGCCCGAGGTTGAAACCTGCCGAGCGCTTGCAGCGCTTTCGCGAGGAGCTGGTCTGCTGATGTGCGCGTGCTACGCAACGCACAATCCACTTCGAATCAACGGGTCGCCCGGGTTTGGCTGAGATGCACAGCGCACCGAGTCTGGTCGACAGTTGGCGCCCACTGAAAGCAGGCGCTTGCCGCTACGGCCTGGCGTTACTCGGCCTGCTGATCATCGCCTTGCTGCACCTCAATATCAGCCTGGACCACTGGACGCTGACTGTCCCCGAAGGCGACAGCTTCGCCGCTCTGCAATTTCACCTGGCCAGCCTGCCACGCCTGGTGATGACGCTGCTGGTGGGCGCGGCGCTGGGGCTATCCGGCAGCCTGTTGCAACAACTGACGCAGAACCGCCTGGTATCACCCATGACCCTCGGCGCTGCCTCCGGCGCCTGGCTCGGCTTGCTGGCCGCCAGCCTGGCCTTCCCTGCTCTTGCTGCCGAACATGGCCATTGGGCGGCGCTGGCCGGCGCACTGCTGAGCGTCGGGCTGGTGTTGCTGATTGCCGGACGCGACGGTATCGCCGGCTTGCCAGTGATACTCGCCGGCATGGCGATGAACCTGCTACTGGGCGCACTGGCCATCGCTGTGCTGATACTCAACCAGCAACAGACACGCGGCCTGTTCATCTGGGGCGCAGGCGATATGGGGCAGATCGACTGGTCCTGGGTTCATTGGCTCTGGCCCAAGTTGTTGCCAGGACTGCTGCTCCTGTGGCTCGCCCCGCGCGTTCTGACCTTGCTCAAGCTGGGCGGCACCGCCGCTCGGGGGCGCGGGCTGAACCTGTGGCCGGCGCTGCTGATGCTGTTTCTTGCCTCGTTGTGGATGACCGCTGCAGCCATTACCGCCGTGGGTCTGATCGGCTTCATCGGCCTGGTGGCGCCCAACCTGGCGCGTCTGTGTGGCGCCCGTACGGCCCGTGACGAGCTGGTCTACAGCGTACTGCTGGGCATGTTGGTGCTGTTGGCCAGCGATGCCGTGGCGCTGCTACTCAGCCACTGGTTGAGTGAGCAGATACCAACGGGCGCCGTCGCCGCCCTGATCGGCGCGCCAGCCCTGCTCTGGCTTGCCCGTCGCCAGGGCGCTGCGCAAGATCGGCAAGCGCTGGCCCTGCCCCAAGGTCGCGACTGCTGCAAGGTTCGTACATGGTGGCTGCTGACGTTGGCCACGGTGCTCACAGCGCTGTTTGGCCTGTGCCTGCAATACGCGTCACAGGGTTGGCAACTGGCCTGGCCATCGGACGTCCTGTGGTCGCTGCGTTGGCCGCGACTGCTCAGTGCGGCAGCCGCTGGCACTGGGCTGGCCGTTGCCGGTGTGCTGCTGCAACGCCTGCTGCACAATCCGCTGGCCAGCCCCGACATTCTCGGCCTCAGCGCCGGTGCAGCACTGGCGGTGATGATCAGTCTGCTGCTGTTCGGTCAGGCGCTATTCTGGCTGCTGGCACCGATTGCCGCCTTCATCGGCTGCCTGCTGGTGCTGGCGACGTTATTGCTGCTAGGGCGCAAACAGAAGTACTCGCCAGCGCTAATGGTACTGGTCGGCATGGCCCTGGCGGCTCTGCTCAATACCGCTCTGCAATTGGCCCTCAGTCAGGGCTCTTCGGATTCCCTGGCATTGCTCGGCTGGCTAGCCGGTTCAACCTATCGGGTCAGCGGCCTGCAAGCCATCGCGCTGGGTTCGGGGGTAAGCCTGCTGATCGGCCTCAGCCTGTTCTGGCAACGCGCGCTGGATCTGCTCTCGGCAGGCGACGGCATCGCCCATGGACGCGGCCTGGATGTACCGGCAACGCGCTTGGTCCTGCTGTTGCTGGTGTCGCTGCTCTGCGCCCTGGTGACCAGCCTGGTCGGCCCGGTGAGCTTTCTCGGTCTGCTCGCCCCGCACATGGCCGTCACCCTCGGTGCTCGGCGCATCCAGCAGCAACTGCCGCTGGCGGCGCTACTTGGCTGCTTGCTGATGCTGCTGGCCGACCTCATCGGCCGCAACCTGATCTTTCCCCTGCAGATCCCGCTGGGCATCGTCGCCTCGATCCTCTGCGGCAGCTACTTCATCTTCTTGTTGCTGCGCAGGCGCCTGGCATGAAGCGCTGCACGATGCTGCTCTGCCTGCTCCTGTTCTGCTGGCTGCCACTGGCTGAGCCGGCCGAACCACGTATTGCCGCGCTGAGCTGGGAGCCTGCCGAACACCTGCTGCAACTGGGCATCACCCCGCTCACCGTGGCCGACGCCGCGGATTACCGCGATTGGGTGGTGCATCCGACGCTACCCGCCGAGGTGCTCAACGCCGGCAGTCGTACCGAACCGAACCTGGAGCGGCTGGCACAGCTGCACCCCGAGCTGATCCTGATCACGCCCCTGCTGGAGGACATGCGCCAACCGCTGGAGCGCATTGCGCCGGTGCTCAGCTACGGTGACTTCACCCAGCAGCAGGACAACCTGCAACTGCAGCGCGACAACTACCTGGACCTGGCCGCACGCCTGCAGCGCAGTGATCTGGCGCACGAGCGCCTGCAGCAGATGGAACAGCGCATCGGCGAGTTGCGCCAACACCTGCTGGAACACTTCGGCGGTGAGTTGCCCAAGGTCACCCTTATCCGTTTCGCATCGGCCACCCAGGTGTACATCTTCGGCCCCAATTCACTGCCGCAGCACGCCATGTCCTTGCTCGGCCTGCAGCCGGCACAAGCAGTGCCAGTCAGCCGCTGGGGCAATATCCAGGCGCCGGTCACCCAGCTCGGCACGATAGAGGATGGCGTGGTGATCTATATCGAGCCCTTCGCCCAGCAGGAGCGCCTGTTCACCACCCGCCTGTGGCAGGCCATGCCGTTCGTGCGCCAGCAGCGCCTGACCAGCATGCGTTCGACCTGGACTCATGGCGGCGTGTTCAGCGTTGAGTATCTGGCCGAAGCGATCAGCGAAGCGCTGCTGAAACTGCCGGCGCAATAGAAAGCCCCGCCTGTGATCAGGCGGGGCTGGGGCGGGATCAGTACTTCCAGCTCAGACTCAGCATCGCATTGCGCGACGGTGCATAGTAGGACTGCGCCCAGTACAGGCTGGTCAGGTACTTGCGGTCGAACAGGTTGTTGACGTTGAGCGAGACATTGAAGTGCGGGTCGATGTCGTAGCTGGCCAGCGCATTGACCACGGCGTAGGAGCCCTGGCGACTGACGATGGTCTCGCCGGTGGTCGAAGTGCCCTGCTCACGGAAGATCTCGCTCTGCCAGTTGACGCTGCCGCCCACCTTCAAGCCCTGTACCTGCGGCACCTGATAGGTGGTGGCCAGGTAAAGGGTGTTCTGCGGAATGAAGGTGCGCGTGCTGCTGCCGTCACCATCGCGAATCGAGAACAGATGAGTCAGGCCGGCACTGGCTTCCCAGCCTGGCGTCAGCTGCCCGGCCAGGGTCATTTCATAGCCTTCGACCTTGGTGTCCACGCCCTGGTAATAGGAGAAACCCTCAACGCTATCGAAGCCGGCGTACTCGGGGGTGTTGTCCTGCTTGGTACGGAACAGGGCGAAGCTGGCATTGAGGCGGCGGTCGAACCACTCGCCCTTGATTCCGCCCTCGATGTTGTTGCCCTCGATCGGCTCGAGCAAGGCATGGTTGCGATCGACCTGGTGCTGCGGGCTGAAGATCTCGGTGTAGCTGGTATACAGCGAGTAGTTGTCGTTGAGGTCGTAGGTCAGGCCGACATAGGGCGTGGACTTGCTCTTGTCGTACTGATGGCCTTCACCGACACGTTCGCCGCTGCTCTTGAGGTTGCTGTGGTTGACCCCGGTGATCAGCTTGAGCTGGTCGCTCAGCGCGAAATGTCCGGCCGCGTAATAGCTGCGGCGGTAGGTGGTGTAGTCGGCCCAGCTGGTGACATTGGCAAAGTCCGGTCGCGGATAGTTGCCGTCGTAATCCCATACCGGTGGCAGCGCCACCCCCGCAGCATCGTCGCTGGAGGTCCAGTGCGCGCGGGTGCGCGACCAGTTGCTGCCCAGCACCACCTCATGGGTTCGACCGAACAGCTCGAACGGCCCCTTGACCGAGGCATCGCCCAGCAGTTGGCGCTCGGTACGGTCGAACTTCGACGCATAGGTGGTCAGTCCCAGTCCCGTGCTTGCATCCGGCACGCCGCCGGCCATGAGCATTTCGGCGTCGGAGCCGATCTCGCGGTAGTTGAGGGTCACCTGGGTCTGCCAGCCGCCACCCCAATCGGTTTTCAGCTCGGCGAAGGTCTGTTCGTCATCGGTATCCCAGTAGCTCCAGTCCGGCGCGGTATTGTGCGAGCGGTCGTAATGCACCTTGGAGCCGTTGGTGTAGTACAGCGATAGCGCGCTCCACATGATGCCTTCCGGGCGGTTGCGCTGTTTGGAGTAGCCGATGGTCGCGGTGCTGCTGTCGGTCAGGTCGGCCTCCAGAATGCCGGAGAACAGCGTCTTGCTCGGCTGGTAGCGATCCAGGTAGGAGTTGCCCTCCTGCCCGGCGACCAGGGCGCGCCCGCGCAGCGTGCCGCTGTCGTTGAGCGAGCCGGACACATCGGCCTCCAGGCGCCGGGTCTGCCAGGAGCCATAACTGAAGCCCAGCTGCGCCTGGGTTTCGCGGGTCGGGCGCTTGCGCACGAAGTTGATCGTCGCCGACGGGTTACCGGGGTTGGAAGTCAGACCGTTGGCGCCCTTGAGAATCTCGATACGGTCGTAGAGGAAGGTATCGATGTCGCCCATCTGCTCTTCAGAAGAGAACGGCACACCGATGCCATCGATCTGGAAGTTGTTCACGTCCAGGCCACGCGCGGTGAAGTAGGTGCGATCGGTCTCGACCCGCTGCACGCCGATGCCCGCAGCCTGCAGGGCATCGTTGGCGCTGCCGAGCTTGAAGTCATCGAGTTGCTGACGGTTAACGCTGGTGATGGTTTGCGGCGTTTGCCGCGGCGTCAGGTCGAGCTTGGTCGCCGTGCCGCTGCGACCCAGGGTGTAGGAATCGCTCTGCTCGGTGACGACCGGCGGCGCCTGGTTGACGCCGGTAACGCTGACCGGCTGCAGCACCAGCGCCTCGCCTTCTTCCTCGGCTGCGGCGGCCACCACCGGCCAGGCCAGCGGCGCCAGGCACAGGGCCATGGCCAGTACGCGAGAGCTGCAGGTAGCGCGCAAGCGCGCCGGGTGTTGTGAGTGATACATCGATTTCATGGGCAGACACTTTTTCTTGGTTGAGTTGGATAAGGCGTGGGCACAACGCAAGGGGACATCAGCTCATTGCGGCAACCTCCATGTCGGGCCGATACGCGCGCCTTAGCGGCGCTCGGCAGCCAGGGCCTGGCCCATCACCTGGCGATACCAGCCGTGGAAGTGCTGCATGCCCTCCTCCAGCGGTATCTGGTACGGGCCACTGTCATCGACGCCACGCTGATACAGCGCACGCCGGCCGGCATCGGTTCGCTCGGCGATCTCGTCGTCCTCGATGGCGGTTTCCATGTAGGCAGCGCGGTGCGCCTCGACCAGCTCGCGATTGCCTTCGCACAGCGCCTGCGGGTAATAGAACTCGACGACGTTGAGGCACTCGTGCACGCCCTTGGGGTAAACGGTGGAAAGCACCAGGGCGTGGGGGAACACCTCGATCATGTGAGTCGGGTAGTAGCTGGCCCAGATCGCACCGAAATCCGGCGCGGCATCGCCATGCACGGCCATCAGGCCTTCATGCCAGGCGCGGTAGGTATCGGTGCCGGCACGCGCCAGGTTGGGGTTCACGTTGATGCGCTGCAGGCTGTACCAGTCGCCGTAGTCCCACTGCAGCCCCTCGCTGCGCACGTAGCGGCGCAGGCCGGGATGGAAAGAGGCGATGTGGTAGTCGTCGTTGTAGATCTCGATGAAGGTCTTCCAGTTGCACTTGCACGGGTGCATCTCGACGTGGTCGAGCTGGTAGTCGGAGAAGTCCATGTCCGGGCGGCGGAACAACGCGCCGATGTCGGCAACCGGGTCACGCGGCCCCTCGAAGAGAAAGCCGGCAACGTTGTGCAGGGGGTAGCGCGGCAGGTTGCGGCAGGGCTTTTGCGGAAACTTCGGCGCACCGACGATCAGCCCGCTGGTGTCGTACGTCCAGGCGTGCAGCGGGCACATGATGCGATTGCCGGTGGCGCGCAGATTGCCACGGCGCACGGTGCTGGCATCGCTGCCCGGGCTGAAGTCGCCGAGCATCAGTGCCTGACGGTGACGACACACGTTGGAGAGCAACTCCACGCCATGTTCGTTACGCACCAGGATGCGGCTGTGCTCCTCGTGCGGCAGCGCGTACCAGTCGCCCAGCTCGGGCACCATCTTCTCGTGGCCGATGTAGTTGGCGCAGTGGCGGAAGATCAGCTCCTGCTCGCATTCGTAGATCGCCGGGTCGCAGTAGCTATGAATCGGCAGCTGCGGCTCGGTGGCGCGAAAATCGTAGGGCGTGGCGGCAAACTGAGCGGTACGACTGGGGTTGTACATGCTTGGCTCCTTGCAGCGAACTCGAGGCTGGCTGGCAGTCGCGAGCTGAAACCGGCCTGCACCGATCCCGCCCGCGTAGACGCGCCAACGCCTCAGGCTCTGGGCTATGGCCCAATCCGGACCATGGAAGTCGTTGCCCCGCCAGGCACCGCCTGACGGGGCAGGCAGCTAGCGCTGCAGCTCGGCGATACGCCGCGGCGCTGGCTCGTGCTCGACACGAGGTGCGAACGGTGCGACCGGGTTGGCCAGCGGCTCGGCCATGATCAGGCTGCCCGCCGGGTTCGCCAGGTCGACCATCTGCAGGTTGTTCTTCAGTTGCAGGCGGTTCAGGCACGAATGCAGGAAGCTCGGCGCGAAGAAGTCGTAGCGCGCGAAGCGCTCGGCCAGCTCCGGGTGCGCGTGCTGATAGTCGACCACCGACTCGGCGACACCGCGCCAGAATTCGGTCTCGCTCATGCACTGGTTCTCTTCGAGAATCTGGCTCATATGGCGGAACACGCCGTCGAACACGTCGATGAAGATGCCGAGAATCTTGTAGTCCTCCGGCACGTCCACGGCCAAACGCTCCAGGCCCGGCGGCATTTGCGCGTCCTTGTCGAGAATCGCCGACTCCTCGGCGATGTCCTTCATGATCGCGCGCACCGGCACGTGGCCGTCGAGCACCAGAATCAGGTTCTCGCCATGCGGCATGAACACCAGATGGTGCGCATAGAAGCAGTGCATCAGTGGTCGCAGGAAGGCGTCCATGTAACGACGCATCCAGGCCCGCGGTGCCAGCCCGGAACGGCGGATCAGCTCGGGTAGCAGGGCCTGGCCCTGTGGGTCGACGTGCAACAGCGCGGCCATGGTCATCAGCCGTTCGCCGCTTTTCAGGCGGCTAGCGGGGCTCTCCCGCCACAGCGCTGAGAGCATCTTCTTGTACGGGCTGTCGGTCTCCAGCGCCGCCTCGTAGTAGCGGTTGCGATAACCCACGGAGGCGACTTCGCGCAGGATGCTGAAACCGTATTCACGCAGCACCGGATCGCCGCTGATCAACTGATCGAGATAGGCGTTGATCGCCGGCGTACCGGCCATGTAGTACGGCGACAGGCCGCGCATGAAACCCATGTTGAGGATCGACAGCGAGGTCTTCACGTAGCAGCGTTGCGGCTGCGACATGTTGTAGTAGGTACGCAACGACTGCTGGGCGACGTACTCGTCGCTGCTGCGCCCCAACGGCACGATTTTGCGCTGGGCGATGTCGGCAGCGAACATCAGGCTCAGCTTGCTGAACCACTGCCAGGGATGGGTCGGCATCAGCAGGTAGTCATCGGCATTCAGCCCCTGCTCGTGCAATTGCTGGCGGTAGGCCTGCAACTGCGCCTCGCCCAGTTCCTCACGCAGCAATTGTTCGTGATCCAGCCCAGGTACGGCGGCGAAGTGCGCGTTGTCGCGGTGCACAGCAAGCCAGATGATGGCGAAGCGCGAGCCGGTTTCCGGTGCGTAGGCGTGGTAGTCGAAAGCGTTGAAGCCCAGGCGGCCGTTGTTGGCGACGAAGCCTGGGTGGCCCTCGATCATCGCTGCCTCGATGGTCTGGTAGTCGGCGTCGGCCAGCTCGGCGCTGCTCAGCGCGCGCTCGCCGTGCTTGAAGGCGGCGCCGTAGAGCGTGCTGCTGATTTCATCCAGATACACCGGCAGCTTGTCCGCCGGAATGCCCAGCGTGCGCTTGAAGTCGATGACGAAGGTCAGCGCATCGAGCGCCTGCACCTGGCCATCGAGTAGGCGTTCGATGCTGGCCGGCTCGATATGCCAATGACGCAGGGCCATGGTGCGCGCTTCGAAGCGATACACGCAGCCCTCGGTGTCGGCCATCAGCTCGTAGCGCTGCCAGCCTTCGCGTTCGGCCGCACCCAGCAACTGCGGGCTGAACAGCTGCTCATGGGCATATTCGGCGATGGCCTTGCGCACCAGCAAGCGATTGACCTTGCGCCACAGCTCCGGAGTGAGGTGGGCGACGGCAGCGACAGGATGATCCAGACGAGGAGAAGTCATAGCGGGCTTGATCCTTCAAGTGATTGGAAAAAATCGGCGGGCGTGCAGAACGCCAGCAGTGCAGTCTTGGCAGGCAGCTCCACGGGCCCTTGCTCGACGAAGCCGACCAGGCGATTGAGGCGATGCACCTTGTGATTGCGAATGTCCGGCTCCACCACCACGCGGCGAGCACCGAGTTCGTCGAAGAGATAGGCCATCACCGCGCGCAGCACGTCACGGGTGAAGTGGCGAATCGGCTGGGCGCTCGGGCCGACGAAAAAGTGCATGCCGAGATCACCAGGCTGCACCGCATAGCGCTTGCCGAGCGGGTCGTGCCGGGGGTCGTAGCACTCCATGACGAAGGCCGGCGCGCCACGGTAGAAACCCATGAAGGCACGCATATGGCCGCTGCCCAGGGCGTCGGCGTAGAAGTCGCGGGTCGCCTCCAAGGTCATGTCCTGCATGTTCCAGTAGTGGGCGTAATCCATCTGGTACCAGGGGTTGATCACCGCGACGTCCTCGTCGAGACGCAGCGGACGCAAGGTGAAATGCGGGTCGAGCTGCGCCCTTGGCTGGCTCAGCGCAATGGCTTCAGTTGGCATGGCAGAGTTCTCCCTGAGCGGCGTGCCGGCGGTCTACGCCGAACCAGCCGCGGTCGATGATCGCCGTCAGCAGCAGGCCTGCCGCAGCGATGACGAAGGTCAGCGGAATACCGACCAGGTTGACCAGGAACCCGGCGCCGAACGAAGACAGCAGCACGCCGAGGTTCTGGAAGAAGTTGGTGACGCCAAAGTCGCGGGCATAGGCATCCGGCGTGCTGACCTTGAACAGGGTGACCTCGAGCTTGACGATCACCTGATACAGCGCCCAGCCATACAGGCAGCGGCCAATGATGATCAGCTCCAGCGACTCGCTGGCCTGCAGTGCCAGCCCCAAGGCACCGAGCAGCAGATTGAACAGGGTGTGATCGACCCAGCGCGGTTGCTGCACGACCAGGTGTTTGAGCAGTAGCGCGAGCAACGCGACGATGCCGGGAATGGCGAACACCAGGCCGGTCAGCAACGGCTCGTGCAGCCCCGTGCGCGCCTCCCAGTACAGGGTGAAGAACGGCCGCACCAGGTAGGCGCTGAAGTCGAAGAGAAACATCAGCAGGCACAGCTTGAGCAGCGCCGACAACGCCTGCGGGCTGCGCCGCGGCACCGGTGCCTGGCCGCTCTTCTCCTCGCGGCTGAGCACCTTGACCACCCTTCCCGTGCGGATCAGATAGAGACACAGCGCCATCTGCGCCAGGTCCCCGGCCGCCATCAGGGCAATGCAGAAGCTCGGCCCGTAATGCTCCAGCGCCATGCCACCGACGGCTGCGCCGAAGATCGCGCCGATATGGATGACCACCGACAGCAGGCCGATCACCAGGCTGTGATTCTGCGGCTCTTCCAGACGCATCAGGTAGGGAAACATCAGCAGGTAGCTGGCCTTGGTCATGAACATCATCAGGCTCAGTACCCAGTAGCTCTCCACGCTCGGCGCCCAGATCGAGGCCAGGCAGAACAGCGCCGCCGCGCCCTGGGTGTAGAGCAGCAGGTGCATGGTCTCGATGCGCCTGGCCACCCGCGCCCAGACCGGCAACATGCACATCACCGCAATCGAGATGGCAGCGATATAGGCCCCCACGTGTACCGGGCTGGTCACGCCGTAGCGGGTTTCGAAGAACTGCGGGTAGAAGGCGATCAGAATCGAATCGCTGATCACGCCGAAGCCCGACATGATCAGAATGGTGGTGCGCAGGTTCATGCAGAGGCGCTCCCCTGCCCGAGCGCGACGAAACCGCAGTCAGCCGGCGGCTGGAAATCCTGGTAGGTGGTGCGCGCCTCGCAGGGATACGCATCACGCCCGGTCAGCTCATTGAGCAAGCGACCATTGCGCCAGCAGGCCAGACCAAGATCGGGGTTGGTCAGGCCGTGGCTGTGCAAGCCAACGTTCTGCACATAGATCTCACTATTCTGATGATCCACCGCCCAGTTCGGCGATGGCGCGTAACGCCCTTGTGCATCCCAGCGAATCCGCTGGCGAATGCCTTCGATGAAACTTGGCAGCTGGTAGCGATAGCCGGTGGCGAACACCAGCCCGTCGGTCGAATGGCCATAACGCGCGCCCGTCTGAGCGTGCTGAAACTCCAGTTGCCACTGCCCGCTGGCAGCGTCTCGCCGACATTGCTGCAACGCCAGGCTGGGCAGCAGCCTGACACCGGCAAGGCCCTGCTGCTGACGCTCGTCCAGGATCTGGTAGATGCGTTCGATCAGCGATTGATTGATGCCGTTGTAGATACTGCGCTGGTCATCGAGGATCTGCTGCTTGACCCCGTCGCCAAGGCCGTAGAAGTAGCGACCGTAGTCCGGCGTGATCAACTCGAGGGTGAGCTTGGCGTTCTCCATCTGGAAGAACCGCGGCGCACGGGTCACCCAGTTCAACTGGTAGCCATGCTGCGGCGCCTGCTCCAGCAGATCCTGAAAGACCTCGGCGCCACTCTGCCCACTGCCGATCACGGTAATGCTGCGGCAACGCTGCAGTGTCTCCTTGCTGCCCAGGTAAGCCGAGGTATGCACCGCCTGGCGGGCATCGCCCGGGCTACAGCAGGTGGGGATGTGCGGCACGCCGCCGATACCGATCACCAGCTTGCGGCAGCTGTACTGGAAACCTTCGCCGGTATCGCCACGCACCCCGGCCAGCACATAGCCAGGCAGCGAGGCGTCGTACCAGACCTCCTGCACTTCATGCTGATAGCGCAGATTGTCCAACTGAGCCGCCGCCCACTTGCAGTAGCGGTCGAACTCCTGGCGCGACAGGTACCAGTTCTCGCGGATGTAGTAGTTGTACAAGCGGCCTTGCTGCTTGCAGTAGTTGAGGTAGCTGAAACGACTGGTGGGATCGGCCATCGAGACCAGATCGGCGAGGAAGGGATTCTGTAGCGTGGTGCCGTCCAGCAGCATGCCGGGGTGCCAGCTGAATTCGGCCTTTCTGTCGAGAAACAGGCTGCGGCTCCCCAGAGGCTCCGCCAGGCATGCCAGCCCGAGATTGAAAGGCCCCAGGCCTATGGCAATGAAGTCGTAGGGCAATTCCGTGGTCACGTTGCGCCTCATCAGTCCGGATGAAAGTGACCGAATACTAGACCTACATGATAATGATTTGCAACAGCGTATAAGAACAAATACTTATAAGGAGACGCACGTCCTATCACGGCATTTCAGAGAACGCAGCGAATAGGAATTGGAGGAACCAAACCCGCGATTCAGAAGTCCCGCAGGCTTTCAACGGGCGTGAAACGAAGTATTCAGAAGTGCGATATCAGACGCCTGAAACACGTCCGATAGCGGCGGGATCGCTGCAGGATGACCACGGGGAAATATAGCAAGCCAGTAAAGGCCGGCCGTGATGAAGCAGAGGAAAGTGCGGAGAAACACGCCAGATCGAAGAGGATGAAGATGGCGTCCCCTGCTGGAATCGAACCAGCATCTAGCCCTTAGGAGGGGCTTATTCTATCCGTTGAACTAAGGGGACCTGGCCCAGCGAGTGGTGTCGCCAAGACCGCGCGCATCTTAGCGGCGTCACGCGGTTTTGTCATGCCGTAGAGCCGCCTATCCGGTAATGTCTCAAGCGACAACCCCACCCCACACCGGCTCGGCGCAGGGTGGAGGCATACTCAATCAGAACAACCCGAGGCTGTGCAGGAATACCACCAGAATCCCCAGCGGCGTGACCACGCGCAGCGCCTGCCACCACAGCGCGAACAGCTGTGGCTGGTCGATGCCGATGGATTCCTGGACCAGCTTGCGGCTCAGTGCCCAGCCCGCGAACAGCACGGTGGCCAGGCCTCCCAGCGGCATCAACAGGTTGGTGGTGAGAAAGTCCAGGCTGTCGAAGAAGGTCTTGCCCAGCAGAGTCACCTCGCTCCAGGCGTTGAACGACAGGACCGTGCCCAGGCTCAGCAACCAGAGCGTAATACCGCTGGCCAGCACCGCCTTGAGACGGCTGATGCCGAACTTCTCGGTCAGCCAGGCGATGGTCGGCTCGCTCAGGGAAATCGCCGAGGTCAATGCGGCAATTGCCAGCATGATGAAGAACAGCCCCCCGATCATCTGCCCCAGCGGCATCTGGCCGAAGGCAATCGGCAGGGTGACGAAGATCAACCCCGGCCCCGCGCCTGGCTCCAGGCCGTTGGCGAATACCAGCGGGAAGATCGCCAGCCCCGCCAGCAGCGCCACACCGGTATCGGCCAGCGCCACCATCAGCGCGGTTCTGGCGATCGAGGTCCCCGCCGGCAGGTAGGAGCCGTACGCCATCATCGCACCGCTGGCCAGGCTCAGGGTGAAGAAGGCATGCCCCAGCGCCACCAGCACGCCCTGTCCGCTGAGCTTGCTGAAGTCGGCATCGAAGAGGAAATGCACCGCCTGCATGAAGTGCCCGGTGGTGGCCGCGTAGCCCACCAGCACCAGAAGCAGCACGAACAGCCCCGGCATCAGAAAGCGCAATGAGCGCTCCAGCCCGCCACGCACGCCGAAGGCGACGATAGCCAATGTCAGCAGCAACACCAGCGTGCCGTAGCCGGCCAGCTTCCAGGGGTTTGCCAGCATGGCGCCGAACAACGCCCCGCTGCTCTCCCCGTTCAAACCACTGAAGCCACCGCTCATGGCCGTGGGTGTATAGGCCACGGCCCAGCCGGCGATCACCGTATAGAAGCTCAGGATCAGAAAGCCGGTCAGCACCACCAGGGTGCCCAGCCAGCGCCAGTGCCGGCTGGCCCGCGCTTCCCTGGCCAGAGCGGCGATAGCCCCCTCTGGATTGGCACGGCCACGACGGCCGATCATCACTTCGGTCATCAGCAGCGGAATACCGATGGCCAGGATGCACGCCAGGTAGACCAGGACGAAAGCGCCGCCGCCGTTCTGCCCGGTGATATAGGGGAACTTCCAGATATTGCCCAGGCCGACGGCCGAACCAGTGGCAGCAAGGAAGAACACCCAGCGCGACGACCACAAGCCGCGCCCAGCGCTGTTGCTGGAAGCGCCGGCGATGGCGCCGGAAGCGATGCTGTCTTGACTCATTGGGACTGGCCCTCTTGTTGTTGTGAAAAGTCAGGAGGCAGGGGTGGTCGACCCACCCCGTGATTGGCGCGCATCGAGGGTACGCAGGTCACAGCCCGCCTTGCAGGCGCTCGCGGGCCATGCGGTCGGCAATCGCAGTGGTGGTCGCGCCTTCACTTTCGGCGCGCTGGAAGATTTCCGTCAGTGTCGGGCCGATGCCTTCGATATGCGCCTTGAGCTGCGCGGCGCTGCCACCGGTGCGCTCGTAGCAGACATCGATGATGCCGCCGGCATTGATCGCGTAGTCCGGCGCATACAGGCACTCGCGGCGACGCAGCAGCTCGGCCAGGCTGGCGTCGGCCAGCTGGTTGTTGGCCGCACCGGCGATGATCGGCGCGCGCAGGGCTTCCAGCGTCTGCAGGTTGATGATCGCGCCCAGCGCGCACGGCGCGAACACGTCCACATCGAGACGGTAGATCTCATGCTGACCGACCGCAGTAGCGCCAAGCTGGCTGACGGCGCGCTGCACATTGGCTTCGACGATATCCGTCACCCACAGCTGCGCACCGGCCTCCTTGAGCAGTTTGGCCAGGCCGAAACCGACCTGGCCCACGCCCTGGATAGCCACGCGAACGCCGCTGAGATCCTGACGCCCCAAGCGATGCGCCACGGCCGCCTGAATGCCGATGAACACGCCATAGGCGGTCGAAGGCGATGGATCACCGTCACGGCTGCCACCGCCGAATGCCTCACGCTGCCCGGCGCCAGCCACGTGGCGAGTGCGCTCGGCCATGATGCGCATCTCAGCCACGCCGGTGCCGGAATCCGCTGCGGTGACGTAGCGCCCGCCCAGGCTGTCGACGAAATCACCCATGGCCTGGAACAGCGCCTCGCTCTTGCCTTTATGCGGGTCGCCAATGATCACGGCCTTGCCGCCACCAAGCGGCAAGCGTGCCAGGGCCGATTTGTAGGTCATGCCGCGCGACAGACGCAGCACGTCGCGCAGCGCTTCCTCGTCACTGGCGTAGTTCCACATGCGGCAACCGCCCAGCGCAGGGCCAAGGGTGCTGTCATGAATGGCGATGATGGCTTTCAGGCCGCTGGCCTTGTCGTGGCCATAGACCACCTGTTCGTGCTGATCGAAGTCTACGTGAGTGAAGACGGACATCGGGTTACCTCGGTTTTCGGGTCGTAAAAGGCCGCCCCTCTCCCGCGTGGGAGAGGGTGGCAAAGGGGATAGGTCTGAGGCTCAGGCAGCCGGTTCGAACAACTGCACGGCGGCGATCTCGCTGACGGTCAGGCGTGCCTTGAGCTGCGTCGCCTGTTCGCGCGCCTTGGCCAGCGCCGCCTCCTTGACGTGACCGTAGCCGCGGATCTGCTCGGGAATCTCGGCCAGCGCCACCGCGGTGCGGTAATTGTCGGCCTTGAGCTCGGCGAGCAGGTAGGCCACGTTGGCCTCGTATTCCTCGATCAGCTCGCGCTCCAGGCGACGTTCGGCACTGTGACCGAACGGATCGAGCGCGCTGCCACGCAAGAACTTGAAGCGCGCCAGCACGCCGAACGCCTTGAGCATCCAGGGGCCGAAGCTGCGCTTGCGTGGCTGGCCGGTGGCCGCATCGGGCTTGCTCAGCCAGCTCGGCGCCAGGTGGAACTGCAGTTGGTAGTCACCTTCGAACTGGGCCTCGAGCTGCTTGCGGAAGGTCGCATCGCTGTACAGACGCGCCACTTCGTACTCATCCTTGTAGGCCAGCAGTTTGAAGTAGTAGCGCGCCACGGCCTTGCTCAGGCGCTGCTGCGCATCGCTGTCGACCTTTCGCACACGTTCGACCAGCTCGCGATAGCGCTCGGCATAGGCCGCGCTCTGGTAAGCAGTCAGACGTTGCATACGATCGGCGACGATTTCCTCCAGCGTGCTGCAATGCGGCGCCTCGACCACCTTAGGCGCGGCGACTTTCTCCACTGCGGCCAGGTCATGGGCCGCGCGACGGCCCCAGAGGAAGGCCTGCTGATTGAGTTCGATAGCCACTCCGTTGAGTTCGATGGCCTTGTTGATCGCCTCGGCCGATACCGGCACCAATCCTTTTTGGTATGCGTAGCCGAGCATGAACAGGTTGGTGGCGATGCTGTCACCGAGCAGACGAGTGGCCAGGCGGGTGGCGTCGACGAAGCGAGTCTTGCCCTCGCCCACCGCCTCGCTGATCGCCTCGCGCATGGCAGCGCCGGGCACCTGGGCGTCCGGGTTGCGGGTGAACTCGGCAGTGGCCGCTTCATGGCTGTTGATCACAGCATGGGCGATCTTGTCGTTGAGCTTGGCCAACGCCTCCTCGCTGGAGGACACCACCAGGTCGCAGCCCAACAGCAGATCGGTCTCCCCGGCGGCAATACGCACGGCGTAGATGTCGCTCTGCTGCGCGGCGATGCGGATATGGGTGATCACCGGGCCGAACTTCTGCGCCAGGCCGGCCTGGTCGAGCACGGTGCAGCCCTTGCCTTCGATATGCGCGGCCATGCCCAGCAGCGCGCCAACGGTGGTCACACCGCTACCGCCAACACCGGGCAGAAGGATGTTCCAGGGGCGAGTCAGGGCCGGCTGTTTCGGCTCCGGCAAGGCGATGAACAGCGCGCTCAGGCCAACGGCCTCAGGCTTGCGCAGGCTGCCACCGTGGACGGTGACGAAGCTTGGGCAGAAACCTTCCAGGCAGCTGAAATCCTTGTTGCAGGCACTCTGGTCGATCTCGCGCTTGCGCCCCAGTTCGGTTTCCAGCGGCAGCACCGACAGGCAATTGGATTTGACGCTGCAATCACCGCAGCCCTCGCACACCGCCGGATTGATGAAGGCGCGCTTGGCCGGGTCGACCAGCTTGCCACGCTTGCGCCGACGGCGTTTCTCGGTGGCGCAGGTCTGGTCGTAGAGGATCACCGAGCAACCTTTGACCTCGCGCAGCTCGCGCTGCACGGCGTCCAGTTCGCGACGGTGATGGAAGGTCACACCCGGCGCGAAGGTAGCGCGGGTTGGATACTTGTCCGGCTCGTCGCTGACCAGGGCGATGCGTTTGACGCCCTCGGCATGCACCTGCTGACTGAGCTGGTCGATGCGCAGCTCGCCGTCGATGGGCTGGCCGCCGGTCATGGCCACCGCGTCGTTGTAGAGGATCTTGTAGGTGATGTTGACCCCGGCGGCCACGGCTGCGCGCAGGGCCAGGTGGCCGGAGTGGAAGTAGGTGCCGTCGCCGAGGTTCTGGAACACGTGCGGGGTGTCGGTGAACGGCGCCTGGCCGATCCAGGTGGCGCCCTCGCCGCCCATCTGGGTGAAGGTATCGGTGCTGCGGTCCATCCACTGGGTCATGTAGTGGCAACCGATGCCGCCGAGGGCGCGGCTGCCTTCCGGCACCTTGGTCGAGCTGTTGTGCGGGCAACCGGAGCAGAAATGCGGGGTGCGAACGGTCTTGTGCTTGGGCGCGGCCAGGGCCTTTTCCTTGGCATCGAGGAAGGCCAGGCGCTCTTCGATGGTCGGGCTGCTGTAGATGGGCGCCAGGCGCTTGGCGATCACTCGGGCGATCATCGCCGGCGTCAGCTCGCCCAGGTTGGGCAGCAAGGACACACCCTGCTCGTCGAATTCGCCGACCACACGCGGGCGCTTGCCCACCGGCCAGTTGTAGAGCTGGCCGGTCAGTTGATCTTCGATGATGCTGCGTTTCTCTTCCACCACCAGAATTTCGTCCAGGCCTTCGGCGAACTGGTGCACCGACACCGGCTCAAGCGGCCAGCTCATGCCGACCTTGAGCACGCGCAAACCAACCTTGGCGCACAGCGCCTCGTCCAGACCGAGGTCATCCAGGGCCTGGCGCACGTCGAGGTAGGACTTGCCGGTGGTGATGATGCCCAGACGCGGGTTGGGCGAATCGAGCTTGACCTGGTTGAGGTTGTTGGCCAGGGCGAAGGCGCGCGCGGCGTAGATCTTGTAGACGTTGAGGCGCTTTTCCTGGGCCAGGGGCGGATCGGGCCAGCGGATGTGCACGCCGTCTTCGGGTAGCTGGAAATCCTCGGGGATCTTTATCTGGATACGCAATGGATCGACGTCCACCACGGCCGAGGAGTCGACGTTCTCGGCGATGGTCTTCAGCGCCACCCAGCAGCCGCTGTAGCGCGAGAGCTCCCAGCCGATGATGCCGTAGTCCAGCACTTCCTGGACGTTGGCCGGGTTGAGCACCGGGATCGACGCGGCGATGAACGCATGCTCGCTCTGGTGGGCGATGGTCGAGGACTTGCAGCCATGATCGTCGCCGGCCAGCACCAGCACGCCGCCATGCTTGGAAACACCGGCCGAGTTGCCGTGCTTGAACACGTCACCGCTGCGGTCTACACCCGGCCCCTTGCCGTACCACATGGCGAACACGCCGTCGTAGCGCGCACCAGGGAACAGGTTGGCCTGCTGGCTGCCCCACACCGCGGTCGCGCCCAGCTCTTCGTTGACGCCGGGCTGGAAGTGGATGTGGTTTTCCTTCAGGTACTCGCGCGCGTCCCACAGGCTCTTGTCCAGGCCGCCAAGGGGCGAGCCGCGATAGCCGGAGATGAAGCAGGCGGTATTGAGTCCGAAGGCGGCATCACGCTGCTTCTGCAGCATGGGCAGGCGGGTGAGCGCCTGAGTGCCGGTCAGATAGAGGTGACCAGTAGCGAGGCGGTATTTGTCATCCAGGCGGATTTCGGCCAGTGACATGGAGCGCTCCTTTTATTTTTATGGCGAGCACGGGGAGCGCGACGGTAGACACGCTCCGTTGGTTTCACGGCAGGATCGCTGCTGTGAATTTGCCTAAAGCATGACTGGAGGGTTCCGCTTTTTTCTTTCTATTTTCGAGTATCGAAGGCGATACTTCGCATGATCCTTCCAACAATCACAATAAATTGGAAACAATCATGCAGGACAAGCTCAGCCCCATCGACCGGCGGATTCTCCGCCTGCTGCAACACGATGCCGACCTCTCGGCCGCCGAGGTAGCCGAGAAAGTCGAGCTGTCGCAATCGCCCTGCTGGCGGCGTATTCATCGTATGCAGGAAGAAGGGCTGATCGAGCGCAAGGTCGCCCTGCTCAACCACAAGCGCCTGGGCTTCGGCATCACGGTGTTCGTCGACATCAAGCTGTCGGCCCACGGGCGCGGCAATCTGGATGAGTTCGAGCGGGCCGTGGTCGGCTACCCGCAGGTGCTGGAGTGCTACAGCATGGCCGGCGGCTCGGACTACCTGCTCAAGGTGGTGGCCAAGGACATCGCCGATTACGAGCGCTTCCTGCGCGACCACCTGCTGCAGCGCCCGCATGTGCACGAGGCGCACTCACATATCGCCATGAGCGAGGTCAAGCGCACCACCGAGCTGCCGCTGGATTAACGCCCTGCCCTGCGCGCCCGCCAAGCGGCCAGCAACGATGGGCCGAGCGCGGTGAGTGCCGAGCCAAGCACCACCACCACAGCGCCGGCGTAGGCGATCCAGTTGACCTGTTCAGGCAGCACATGATCCGGCCACCAGGTCGAGGCCAGGGCCACGGAGACGAAAGTCACCAGCGGTGTCAGTGCCAAAGTCGCGCTGACCCGCGAGGCCTCCCAATGCGCCAGTGCCTCGGCGAAAGCGCCGTAGGCGACCAGGGTATTAAGGCAGCACGCCAGCAGTAACCAGCCCTGCAGCGGGCTCAGTTCCAATACCTGCATTGGCTGCGCCCAGGGCGTCAGCAGCAGCGCGCACGCCAGGTAGATGACCATCATCACCTGCACCGAATTCCACGAGGTCAGCAGTTGCTTCTGCGCCAGGCCATAGAAGGTCCAGACGAAGGCGGCCGCCAGCACCGTCAGCACCCCGGTGGTATAGGCGGTCAGCGAGGTCAGCAGCTCACCCAGGCGCTGATTGAAGAACAGGCCGAAGCCCAGCAGCATCACCATCAGGCCAATCGCCTGGCCCAGGCTGAAGCGCTCGCGAAAGACGAACAGGCTGCTGATCAGCAGCAGGATCGGCGCCACCTGGATCACCAACTGCGTGGTGCCGGGGCTGAGCAGGTTGAGCCCGACCAGATACAGCACGTAGTTGGCCGTCAGCCCGCCGATGGCCAACGCCAGCAGCCAACCACCCTTGCGTCCCAGCGGCCGAAAACGCGGTAACCGGCGACTCGCAGCGAGATAGGCAAACAGCAGAGAACCGGCCACGGCCAGGCGATACCAGGTGACCGTTACCGGGTCCATCACCTGCAGGACTTCTTTCAGCTTGATTGGCAGGATGCCCCAGAGCACGGAGGTGATCAGGGCGAGCAGCAGGCCGTACATCCAACGGCCGGAAGAAATGTGCATGGCAACCTCTGGCAGGCGGCCAACAGAGCATGTCGACCGCAGCAGAGCATTCTAGGAGAGGCATGCACACCGACACAGCAACAGTTCAGCCCGGTTGCCGAGCGAAACTGTACTGCTCAGCATCCGCAGGACGCCAGCCGACCGGCGCCAATAATCCATAAATTCCGTTAAAAGACGCTAACAAGCGGCCAAAATCTACCATTTGTCGTTTTGCCAAGCACGTCGCATTGGCCACAGTAGACTCAGGTTATCCAGCACCTGCAGATGGAGCGCTCGTCATGTTAGGCCAACGCAACCTCGACCCCCAACCTGGCACGCATTACCGCAGTTCACGCCTGAGCGCCGTCAACGGCCAATACTTCTTCGCCACTCGCGAAGGCACGCTGGAAGGCCCTTTTATTTCCCGCCATGACGCTGAGCAGAGCGTCACCCGCTATATCGAGCGCATGGCCATGGCCGACAAGCTGCTACGCCATAGCAGCGAGCACATCGACAATCTGCAGCGTCGAGAAGCGATCAAGCACAATCAGGAGCTGTGAGCGCTCGCCCTTACAGATGCGCCAAGCCCAAGTCGCCCCGATGCGCCGCGAGATGCGGCAACACCGCGGCCAGCAGAGGCTCCTTGAAGGCATCCTGAAAGCGATGCGCCAGGCCCGGAATCAACTTGAGCTCTGCCCCCTTGATATGCGCCGCCACGTGTACGCCATGCATCACCGGCAGTAACGGATCGGCCGTACCGTGCACCACCAGCGTCGGCACTGTCAGACGATTGAGCAGCTCGACCCGACTCGACTCGGCAAGAATCGCCAGCAACTGACGTTGCACCCCTTCGGGATTGAAGGCGCGGTCATAAGCCTGTTCGGCCTGATGCAGGAGCAAAGCACGATCATCATGCACCGTCGGGCTACCGAGCGCCGCGAGCAAATCTGCCTGCTGTTGCAGCGCAACCTCGCGACTCACTGCCTCGCGCCTTGCCAGCAGCGCCACCAGCGCATCGCTGGGTGCAGGCAACCCTTGAGCACTCGAGCTGGTCATCACCAGCGTCAGACTGAGAACGCGCTGCGGCGCCAGATCGGCCAGGTGCTGGGCGATCATGCCGCCCATGCTCGCGCCCAGCACATGGAAGTTGTCGACACCCAGACGGTCCATCAAGCCCAGGGCATCGCCAGCCATGTCGCGCAGGTGATACGGCGCGCCAAGCGACAGGCCCAGGCGATAGCGCAGCACTTCATACGGCAGGTTGATGCTTGGCGCTGGTCGCCGCCAGGTGCTCAGCCCCACGTCACGATTGTCGAAGCGCACGACGCGAAAACCCTGCTGACACAGGCGCTCGACTACCTCGTCAGGCCAGTGGATCAATTGCCCACCCAGCCCCATCACCAGCAGCAGCGCCGGGTCGTGCTTGCTGCCGATGCTTTGATAAGCCAGACGCACCTCACCGACATCCGCATAACGGGTCGGCTCGGACAGGTCGCAACGATTGGCCGCAAAAGACGGCAAGCCGCAAAGCAACGCGGCCAGGAAAATTAATGCACGCATGGAAACACCAGAAACGCAGAACCCCACTGAAACGCGAGTCTGATGAAAGTCGTTCGACGGCGCTGCCACACAAGCGTGACAGTTTGATGAAGGGGGACGAACGGTTGCCCGGATGGTGACCAGAGGTACGATCCAGAGCGTCGCGAACGCCCCCTCACTTACCTGTGAAAGGGGCTTCAGCCGCGACTACCGGGGAAATCAGGCCAGCTCGGCGCGCAACTGCCTGGCGGCAGCCACCATGTTCACCAACGCGGCCTCGGTTTCCGGCCAGGCGCGGGTTTTCAGACCACAATCGGGGTTGACCCACAGGCGCTCGAGCGGGATACGCCGCGCTGCCTTGCGCAACAGCCCGGCCATCTCGGCGCTGTCAGGCACACGTGGCGAGTGGATGTCGTACACGCCCGGACCGATTTCGTTGGGATAGTCGAAGCGCTCGAACGCCTCCAGCAACTCCATATCCGAACGCGACGTCTCGATGGTGATCACGTCGGCATCCATCGCCGCGATGGACTCGATCACGTCGTTGAACTCGCTGTAGCACATGTGGGTGTGGATCTGCGTTTCGTCACGCACGCCACTGGCGGTCAGGCGGAAAGCTTCGGTGGCCCAGTCCAGATAGTGCTGCCAGGCGGCCTGACGCAGCGGCAAGCCCTCACGGAACGCCGCCTCGTCGATCTGGATGATCTTGATGCCGGCTGCCTCCAGGTCCACCACCTCGTCACGAATCGCCAGCGCCAGTTGCCGCGCCTGCACTTCGCGGGACACGTCCTCACGCGGGAAGGACCACATCAGCATGGTCACCGGGCCGGTCAGCATGCCCTTCATGACCTTGTCGGTCAGGCCCTGAGCGTAGGTGATCCACTCCACGGTCATCGCCTGCGGGCGGCTCAGATCACCGACTATTACCGCCGGTTTGACGCAACGCGAGCCGTAGCTCTGCACCCAGCCGAAGCGGGTGAAAGCGTAGCCATCGAGTTGCTCAGCGAAGTACTCAACCATGTCATTGCGCTCGGCCTCGCCATGCACCAGCACGTCCAAGCCCAGACGCTCCTGCACCTGCACCGCCTGGCGAATTTCGCTGTGCATGGCTTCGGTGTACTCGGCCGCACTGAGCTTGCCCTGCTTGAACGACTGCCGCGCCAGGCGAATGGCCGAGGTCTGCGGGAAGGAGCCGATGGTGGTGGTCGGCAACAATGGCAGTTGCAGGCACTCACGCTGTTGCTCGATGCGCTCGGCGAACGGCGATTGACGCTGGGCATGGCGCGGACGAATCGCCGCCAGACGGGCCTGCACCTCGGGTTTGTGAATACGTTTTGAAGCTGCACGAGCAGCCTGTACTGAGCGGCTCGCTTGCAAGGCGGCTTGCACAGAAGCGTCTTCCGGCACCTCCAGGGCCTTACCGAGCAATGCGACCTCCTGACATTTCTGCACGGCAAAAGCCAGCCAGCCTTTCAGCTCGGCATCGAGCTGGTCTTCACGAGCCAGATCCACCGGGCTGTGCAGCAGCGAGCAGGACGGCGCCACCCACAGCCGTTCGCCCAGGCGTTCGTGAGCGTGACGCAGCACCTCAAGGGATTTCTCCAGATCGCAGCGCCAGACGTTGCGCCCGTTGACCACGCCCAGCGACAACACTTTATAAGCCGGCAGACGGTCGAGAATGGTCGGGTACTGCTCCGGCGCACGTACCAGGTCGATATGCAGGCCATCTACAGGCAGGTTGGCGGCCAGACCGAGGTTGTCTTCCAGGCCGCCAAAGTAAGTGGCGATCAACTTCTTGCACGGCTCGCGCTGGATCAGGTTGTAGGCGCGCTCGAAAGCGTTCTTCCACGCCTGCGGCAAATCCAGCGCCAGAATCGGCTCATCGATCTGCACCCACTCCACCCCCTGCGCGGCCAGGCGCTGGAAAATCTCGCCATAGACCGGCAGCAGGCTTTCCAGTAATTCCAGCTTGTCAAAGTCGCCACCCTTGGCCTTGCCCAGCCACAGATAAGTCAGCGGACCGATCAGCACGGGCTTGACGCTGTGCCCGAGGGCATGTGCCTCAGCCACTTCCTCGAACAGCTGCTCCCAGCTCAGGGCGAACTGCTGATCCGCGCTGAACTCCGGCACCAGGTAGTGGTAGTTGGTATCGAACCACTTGGTCATTTCCTGGGCGTGGGCACCACCGCAGCAACTGCCACTGCTCTTGTTTGCAACGGTCCCACGGGCCATGGCGAACAGGGTATCCAGCGTCGGCTTGCCGGCGGTCGGGCGAAAGCGCTCGGGTATCACGCCGAAGGCCAGAGAATGAGCGAGCACCTGGTCGTACCAGGCGAAATCGCCCACCGGCAGCAGATCGATACCGGCATCCTTCTGCAGTTGCCAGTGCTCGGCGCGCAGACGCTGGCCAACGGTGCGCAGGCCGGATTCGTCCAGCTCACCTTTCCAATGGGCTTCGAGGGCTTTCTTCAGTTCGCGGTCGCGGCCGATGCGCGGGAAACCGAGGGAATGGGACAGGGCCATGTCGTGAAACTCCAGAATCAATCGAGATGGCGCCATTCTCGGCATCGACAACGAGTGAGACAAACTCAAGATTTTCGTATTGATCTAAAGATTTACTCATGTAGGCTGTATGAACCATTTTCATCCAGCTCTGGTATTGGATGAGTGAAACCCTCGCAGAGACCCGCCATGCTCGAGCTACGCCACCTGAAAACCCTGCACGCCCTGCGCGAAACCGACAGCCTGGTGGAGGCCGCCGAACGCCTGCACCTGACCCAGTCGGCCCTTTCGCACCAGTTCAAAGAGCTGGAAGAGCGCCTCGGCCTGCAGCTGTTCGTGCGCAAGACCAAGCCGGTGCGGTTCACCAGCGCCGGCCTGCGTCTACTGCAACTGGCCGACGCCACCCTGCCGCTGCTGCGCGGCGCCGAGCGTGATTTGGCGCGCCTGGCCGGTGGCACCGCTGGCCGCTTGCACATGGCCATCGAATGCCACAGCTGCTTCCAGTGGCTGATGCCGACCATCGACCAGTTCCGCGATGCCTGGCCGGAGGTGGAACTGGACCTGGCCTCGGGCTTTTCCTTCGCCCCGCTGCCGGCCCTGGCCCGAGGCGATCTGGACCTGGTGGTGACCTCCGATCCCATCGAGCTGGCCGGCATCACCTACGTGCCACTGTTCACCTATGAGGCGATGCTGGCCGTCGCCAACCAGCACCGTCTGGCGCACAAGGCCTTTATCCAGCCGCAGGACCTGGCCACGGAAACCCTGATCACCTACCCGGTGGAACGCGACCGCCTGGATATCTTCACGCGCTTTCTCGAACCCAACGATATCGAGCCGGCCCAAGTGCGCACCTCCGAACTGACGGTGATGATGATGCAGCTTGTGGCCAGCGGCCGTGGCGTGTGTGGCCTGCCCAACTGGGCGCTGCACGAGTACAGCTCGCGCGGCTACGTCAGTGCCAAGCGTCTGGGCGAAAAAGGGCTGTTCGCCACACTCTACGCGGCGATTCGCACCGACATGCTCGACGCGCCGTTCATGCGCGACTTCCTGCTCACCGCCAAGGACACCTCCTTCGCCAATCTCGAAGGCGTCAGCGTGGCGCGCTGAGCGTCGCTTCACGGGGCAACGATCGAGCGAATGTCGTAGGGCGGGTTAGCCGCCTGCCACCTTCCGCAATTCCCCCCGCAATGACTGTTGCGGCGTAACCCGCCATCGGCGCAACGCGTTTCATCGCCTGGTGGGTTAGAAGCTTCGCCCCGGGGCGGGGCTCCTACATCCTTGTGGGAGCCACGCCTCGCGGCGAATGAGGCAGTGAACGGCTACCCGCCAATTGCCTTGTTACAACTCCCGTCTTGATGCATCGTGACCAACAGTCATAGCATGACCACCGGTCACGAAACCCGGAACAGTCATGCGCTACCAGGATCAACTCTTCCAGCAACGGGAAAACGCCCTGCTGCAATCCGCTCGCCAGCTGTTTCAGGAGCAATCCTGGGATCGCGTCACCATTGCCGAAGTGGCGCGTCACGCCGGCATCGGCAAGGGCACGGTGTACAAGCACTTTTCCAGCAAGGAGGCGCTCTACGCGCGCCTGGTGCTGGACTGCTCGCGCCAGCATCTGAGCGAACTGCGTGAGACCGCAAACCAGGCTCCGCCTCGCGAAGCCATGCGCCATGTGATTCGTCGCGCCTTCGAACAACTGCTGGCCGACCCACTGCAAGCCCAACTCTGCCTGCTGTGCGACCGCCCCGCTTTCCAGGAACGCCTGGACGCGCCCTACCGTGAACAGTTCCTCGAGCTGGAAGGTCAGTACATGGCGCTGTTCAACCAACTGCTGCAAGGCAGCTTCAGCGAACTGCAACTCTCCCCCACTGATTGCCAACGCCTGCTGTGGGGCGTAGAGGCTTGCGTCAATGGCGTGATGGCCCGCATCGCCTCCGGCGGCTTCGCCCATTGGGCCGAACCCATCGAGCTGGACGCCTATTTCCAGCGCGTCACCGATTTCATCATTGCCGGCCTGCAAGGCCAGGCCGCCGCGCTGCACGCAGCGCCTGTACTCAGCGAGTAAACCCACATGTTCGCCCAACTCAGCAAGCGTCCCTGGATCATCGCCATCGTCATCGCCGTCCTGCTGCTGGCCTGGCTGTTCAGCGGTGATCGTTTCGTCGCTCGCGACGATGTCGAGCCCGACCAACCCGCCGCCACCAACGATCTGGCGCGCGTCGAAATTCAATGGCTGGAAGCGCAACCCATGCAACGCCAGCATGTGGTGCAGGGGCAGATCGAAGCCTGGCGCCGTGTGGAACTGCGCGCCCAGGTCAGTGGCAGCGTGCAGAACCTGGACCAGGACAAGGGCAGCCGCGTCGCTGCCGATCAATTGCTGCTGAGCATTTCGCCTGACGACCGCCCGGCCCAGGTCGCGCGCAGCGAGGCAGATGTGCGCCAGCGCCAGAGCGACGTCACCGCCGCCAAGCGCCTGCGCGAACGCAGCCTGGTGTCGGCCAACGAGCTGATGCGTCTGGAAAGCGAACTGGCCAAGGCCCGCGCCGAACTCGACAGCGCCCGCCTGCAGCAGCGCAACACCAAGATCAAGGCGCCATTTGCCGGTATCTATGACCAGCGCATGGTCGAACTGGGCGATTTCGTCCAGCCCGGCCAGAGCCTGCTGACCCTGGTGGATATCGACCGCCTCAAGGTCAGCGCGCAGATCGCCCAGCAGCAGGTCACCCAGCTCGAACTGGGCCAACCGGTAAAAGTTGAACTGCTCGACGGCCGCACGCTGCAAGGCGAGCTGCACTTTATCGCCGCGGCCGCGGACCCTGGCTCGCGCAGTTTCCGCATCGAGGTCAAGGTGGACAACCCGGACGGCCTGCGCCTGGCCGGCGCCAGCGCCACCCTGCACATCCAGACCGGCGAAACCATGGCCCATCGCCTGTCCCCAGCCCTGCTCAGCCTGGACGAAACCGGCCGCCACGGCGTCAAGTGGGTCAATGACGCGCAGCGCGTGGAGTTCACCCCGGTGCAACTGATCAGCGTCGACAATCAGGGCGCCTGGGTCAGCGGCCTGCCGCCGAAGGTGGCGTTGATCACCCTCGGCCAGGGCTTCGTCCAGCCCGGTCAGCAGGTACGTACGCAACTCGCGGCCGAGGGCAGTTGAGATGCACGCACTGATCGCTGCCGCACTCGACCGTAGCCGTACCACCATCCTGGTCCTGCTGTTCCTGCTCTGCGGCGGGCTGGTGGCCTACATCGCCATGCCCAAGGAATCCAACCCGGACGTGGTCATTCCCATCATCTATGTTTCGGTGACCCTCGAAGGCATCAGCCCGGAAGATGGCGAACGCCTGCTGGTGCGCCCACTGGAGCAGGAGCTGCGCAGTCTCGAGGGCGTCAAGGAAATGCGCTCGGTATCCAGCGAAGGACACGCCTCGGTGACCCTGGAGTTCGACGCCGGCTTCGACGCCAAGGTGGCGCTGGCCGACGTGCGCGAAAAGGTCGATACCGCGCGCAGCAAGCTGCCCGAGGAGGCCGACGAACCGACCGTTAACGAAGTCAACGTGGCGCTGTTCCCGGTCCTGTCGGTGGGGCTGTCCGGGCCGATTGCCGAGACCGAGCTGGTGTACATCGCCCGGCGCCTGAAAGAGAACGTGGAAGGCATCGCCGAGGTGCTCTCGGTGACCATTGGCGGCGACCGTGAAGACCTGCTGGAAATCGTCGTCGACCCGCAGGTACTCGACAGCTACGGCATCGACTACAACGAGCTGTTCAACCTGGTCAGCCGCAACAACCGCCTGGTCGCTGCCGGCAGCCTGGATACCGGCGCAGGCCGCATGAGCATGAAGGTGCCCGGCGTCATCGAAGACCTTGAAGACGTGATGCGCATGCCGATCAAGGTGGTCGGTGACAGCGTGGTCACCTTCGCCGACGTCGCCACCATTCGCCGCACCTTCAAGGACCCGACCGGCTTCGCCCGCATCAACGGCCAGCCGGCCATCGTGCTGGAAGTGGCCAAGCGCAGCGGCGCCAACATCATCGAGACCATCGACCAGGTCAAGGCACTGATGGAGCAGGCCAAGCCCCTGCTGCCGCCGGGCGTTGAAGTCAGCTACATCATGGATCAGTCGCAGGAAGTGCAGAGCATGCTCGGCGACCTGCTCAACAACGTGCTCACCGCCATCGTCCTGGTGCTGATCCTGGTGGTAGCGAGCATGGGCATGCGTTCGGCGCTGCTGGTCGGCCTGACCATTCCCGGCGCCTTCCTCAGCGGCATCCTGCTGATCTGGATGCTCGGCTTCACCCTCAACATCGTCGTGCTGTTCAGCCTGATCCTGGTAGCCGGCATGCTGGTCGACGGCGCCATCGTCGTCTCCGAGCTGGCCGACCGCTACCTGCATCAGGGCCAGACGCCCCGTCAGGCCTGGGCCAACGCGGCCACGCGGATGGCCTGGCCGGTGATCGCCTCCACCGCCACCACCCTGGTGGTGTTCCTGCCGCTGCTGTTCTGGCCCGGCGTGGTCGGCCAGTTCATGAAGTACCTGCCGGCCACGGTGATTCTCTGCCTGCTGGCCTCGCTGGCCATGGCCCTGATATTTCTGCCGGTGCTCGGCGCCGTCACCGGCGGTCAGGCACGCCCACAGGCCCCCAGCGCCAGCCGCGCCGGCAACGCCTACCGCAATCTGCTGGTGGTGCTGCTCAAGCGCCCGGGCCTGACCCTGCTCGGCATGCTGGCGCTGATCGCGCTGATCTACGTCGGCTATGGCCGCTTCAATCATGGCGTGGAGTTCTTCCCCGACGTCGAGCCGGAAAGCGCGCAGATCTGGCTGCGCGCACGCGGCGATCTATCTGTGCAGGAGAAGGACGCCCTGCTCCAGCAGGTGGAAAAGCAGGTGATCGGCATGCGTGAGGTCAAGGCGCTGTATGCGCGCTCCCTGGCCCAGCCGGAAGGCCAGCAAGGCCAGCTCGGCGCCGACGTGATCGGCACCCTGCAATTCCAGTTCGTCGACTGGCACCAGCGCCGCCCGGCCAAGGACATCCTCGCCGAAATGAGCCAGCGCACCGCCGGTATTCCCGGCGTGGTGCTGGAGTTCCGCAAGCAGGAACAGGGCCCCACCGACGGAAAGCCGGTGAAACTGCAGATCAGCTCACTGGACCCTGCACTGGGCGAGCAGTGGGTCGAGCGTATCCGCGGGGAAATGCACAAGCTCGGCGGCTTCGCCGATATCGAGGACGACCGCGCCCTGCCCGGCATCGAGTGGCGGATCAAGGTCGACCGCGAGGCCGCCGCGCGCTTCGGCGCGGACGTACTCAGCGTCGGCAACGCGGTGCAGATGATCACCAACGGCCTGAAACTGGCGACCTACCGCCCCGAAGATGCCACCGACGAAGTGGACATCCGCGTGCGCCTGCCCGGTAACTGGCGCTCGCTCGACCAACTCGGCCGCCTGACCCTCAACACACCGGCCGGCCAGGTGCCGCTGAGCAACTTCGTCGACCTGCAGCCTGCGCCCAAGGTCGGCACCCTGCGCCGCGTCGACGGCGACCGCACCATCACCCTGCAGGCCGACCTGGCCGAAGGTGCGCGCCTGGACGAACGCCTCAAGGCGTTGCGCGAAGCGCTCGGCGATGTACCGGCCGAGGTCAAGGTGAAGTTCGCCGGCGAGGATGCCGACCAACGCGAGGCGGCCACCTTCCTGATGACCGCCTTCGTCGTCGCCATCTTCCTCATGGCGATCATCCTGGTGACTCAGTTCAACAGCCTCTATCAGGCGGCACTGGTGCTGTCAGCCATCGTCCTGTCCACCGCTGGCGTGCTGATGGGTCTGCTGGTCAATGGCCAGTCGTTCGGCATCGTCATGGTCGGCATGGGCCTGATCGCCCTGGCCGGCATCGTGGTGAACAACAACATCATCCTGATCGACACCTACAACCAGTTGCGTCGCCAGGGCCTGGAACCGCGTGAAGCGGCGCTGGAAACCGGTAGCCTGCGCCTGCGTCCGGTGCTGCTCACCGCAGTGACCACCATCCTCGGGCTGATGCCCATGGTGCTCAGCATCAACGTCGACCTGGTGACCCCGAGCCTCGGCTTCGGCGCCCCCTCGACGCAGTGGTGGACGCAACTGTCTAGCGCCATCGCTGGCGGCCTGGCCTTCGCCACCGTGCTGACCCTGCTGCTGACGCCTTGCCTGCTGGTACTCGGTGCCCGCTTCGAGCGGCGTCCACCGCCGCTGGAGACCTACGACACCGACCTGCTCGACCTGCCGGAGCATCTGATCGCCGCCAAACCCGACAGGGCGCAGGTGCAGCGCACCAGCTGACGCCGAACCGCCCAGGAATACATGGCAAAACGCCAGATATCGCCTAGGCTAACCAGCAACGATGGTTAGGGCGGGAATGGAAAGGCAGCAGGGATGCTTTTAACAGACAGCAGACGCGCAAGGCGTCTTGCAGAAACGACAAAGCCCTCTCTCGGAGGGCTTTGCTTTTCCACTCGCTTGGCATTGGCCAGCGCAAGGAAGAAACACCGAGCTAACGAAGTGTATGGGGTCGGCATCCTGCCTGTTGGCCACTTCGTTAGCCCGGTAACCGGAGAGTAGTCCAGGCAGTGGCAATGTGCCAAGCCTCAATTGCGCGGCATATTTCACAGAGCGAAGACACTTCCCTGGCAGCTCTCGCCCCCGCCCGAAATCCCCCAGCACGCTCGCATGACGGCTGATCAGCCCCCTCTCTCGTGACGTTGAGAACAGCACAGCGCTCTTATGCACAACTTACGAGCAGGGTCTTACTCCAGTGCCATACAACTAAGCACAAAAGATAATGTTTTTATGGCGCCATAAAAATAACACACTAAAAAGCTGCAACTATTTTTTGGCGCCTAAAAAATAGCAATTATAAGCAACTGTTTTAATTAGAAAAAATTTTAAAGAAAGAGAGCAATGCACAATTCACAACTTTTGGTTCACGTTTTGCTTGAAATGCCAAAACAGCCAACTTAGTATCCGCGCCAATTCGAGCACCCCACTCGATTGCAGTAACCATTACGCAATCTTAGTGGCGTACTTAATGAACACGGATGCTGGCCAGTTCAAATCGGCCAGCTCAATTATATGAGAGAGGGATCTATGCGAATCAGCATCTTTGGATTGGGTTATGTGGGCGCCGTGTGCGCCGGTTGCTTGTCGGCTCGCGGCCATGAGGTCATCGGCGTCGACGTATCGCAAACCAAGATCGACCTGATCAATCAAGGCAAGTCCCCCATCGTCGAACCCGGCCTCGCCGAACTGCTCGAAGCCGGCATCAACTCCGGCCTGCTGCGTGGCACCACCGATGTGGGCGCCGCAGTACTGGCCAGCGAGCTGTCCTTCATTGCCGTGGGTACGCCGAGCAAGCGCAATGGCGACCTCGACCTCGGCTACATGGAATCGGTATGCAAGCAGATCGGTGCCGCCCTGCGCGACAAGCAGGAACGTCACACCGTGGTCGTGCGCAGTACGGTCCTGCCGGGCACGGTAAAGAACGTGGTGATCCCCCTGATCGAAGCAGCGTCCGGCAAGAAAGCCGGTGTCGATTTCGGCGTGGCCACCAACCCGGAATTCCTCCGTGAAAGCACCGCGATCAAGGATTACGACTTCCCGGCCATGACCGTTATCGGTGAACTGGACGAACAGTCCGGCGACCTGCTGCAGGAGCTGTACAGCGAGCTGGACGCTCCAATCATCCGCAAGTCCATCGAAGTGGCGGAGATGATCAAGTACACCTGCAACGTCTGGCACGCGGCCAAGGTCACCTTCGCCAACGAGATCGGCAACATCGCCAAGGCAGCCGGCGTCGACGGCCGCGAAGTGATGGATGTGGTCTGCCAGGATCACAAGCTCAATCTCTCCAAGTACTACCTGAAGCCCGGCTTCGCCTTCGGCGGCTCGTGCCTGCCCAAGGATGTGCGCGCCCTCTCCTACCGCGCCGGCAGCCTGGACGTGGAAACACCGCTGATCAGCTCGCTGATGCGCAGCAACGCCGCTCAGGTGAAGAAAGCCTTCGACATCGTCACTCACTACGACAAGCGCCGCATCGGTCTGCTGGGCCTGAGCTTCAAGGCCGGCACCGACGACCTGCGTGAAAGCCCCCTGGTCGAGCTGGCCGAAATGCTGATCGGCAAAGGCTATGAGCTGCGTATTTTCGACAGCAACGTCGAGTACGCCCGCGTATTCGGCGCGAACAAGGAATACATCGAATCGAAGATCCCCCACGTTTCCTCGCTGCTGTGCAAGGAGCTCGACGAGGTGGTCTCGCAATCCGATGTACTGATCATCGGCAATGGCGAACAGCGCTTCGCCGAGGTCATGAACAGCGTCGGCGACGACAAACAGATCGTCGATCTCGTGGGGTTCATGGCGCATGCCACCCAGGCCAACAAGGAAGGCATCTGCTGGTAGCAGAAAGCTAACAAGAACAGAGGCGGCACCTGTCAGGTGCCGCTTGGTTGGTATGGCGTGTCGCTAGCTCACTGCCCATACGATCCGAATCGATGTTTACAGGAGTGACAGCATGATTCCTCTGATTTTGTCCGGCGGCAGTGGCTCCAGACTCTGGCCGCTCTCACGCAAGCTGTATCCCAAGCAGTTCCTGGCCCTCACCGGCAGCGAGACCCTGTTTCAGCAGACACTCGGCCGCCTGGCAATCGAGGGCATCAGCAAGCCCATCGTAGTGTGCAACGAGGAACATCGCTTCATCGTCAGCGAGCAACTTGCCGCTATCGGCGGCGAAGCGCAGACCATTCTGCTGGAGCCGTTCGGCCGCAACACCGCGCCGGCCGTGGCCATCGCCGCCATGCACCTGCTCGCCGCCGGGCGCGACGAGCTGATTCTGGTGCTACCGGCTGATCATGTGATCGAAGACCTGCAGGTGTTCCACAGCGCACTCGGTGTGGCTCGCAAGGCTGCAGAACAGGGCGAGATGGTGCTGTTCGGCATCCCCGCCGAGCGACCTGAAACCGGTTACGGCTATATCAGGACCGGCGAGCGATCCGGGCTCCCAGGTGGCGTTCTGTCAGTCGAGCAGTTCGTCGAGAAACCCGACCTGGCCACCGCCAGCGAGTTCGTGGCGCAGGGCGACTACGTCTGGAACAGCGGCATGTTCCTGTTCCGCTGCAGCCGCTATCTGGAAGAGCTGCAACGCCACGATCAGGACATCTACGACACCTGCCAGCTGGCGCTCAGCCGCAGCAAGAGTGACCTGCAGTTCATCCGCATCGACCCCAGTTCCTTCGAATGCTGCCCGGACAACTCCATCGACTACGCGGTGATGGAGAAGACCGATCGCGCCTGCGTGGTACCGCTCGCAGCAGGCTGGAACGACGTCGGCTCCTGGTCGGCGCTGTGGGACGTTCAGGACAAGGACGAGCAGGGCAACAGCCGCTCGGGCGATGTGGTGATCCACGACAGTCAGGACTGCCTGGCCCACAGCCAGAGCAAGCTGGTGACCTTGGTCGGCCTGAAGGACGTGGTGGTGGTCGAGACCAAGGACGCCGTGATGGTCGCCCACAAGGACCGTGTGCAGGACGTCAAGCAACTGGTCAACACCCTCACCTGCGACGGGCGCGCCGAGGCGCAGAACCATTGCCAGGTCTATCGCCCGTGGGGCAGCTACGACTCCATCGACAGTGGCAACCGCTTTCAGGTCAAACGCATCGTGGTCAAGCCAGGCGCCAGCCTGTCGCTGCAAAAGCACCACCACCGTGCCGAGCACTGGATCGTGGTCTCCGGCACTGCGCGGGTGACCTGTGACGACAAGACCTTCCTGCTCTGGGAGAACCAGTCGACCTACATTCCCATCGCCGCCGTTCACCGCCTGGCCAACCCCGGCAAGATTCCTCTGGAGATCATCGAGGTCCAGTCCGGCAGCTATCTGGGCGAGGACGACATCGAGCGCTTCGAGGATGTCTACGGCCGCACCGACACCACGGTCAACTAGCGACTTTCAGCGTCACCGCGCCTGACGCTCGTACACGGCTTCACTGGAGGAAGCACGTCACATGCCTAGGTTATTCAATGGGGTCGATACCTCATCCGGTTTCGGCAAGCTGTGCGGTTGGGCGTGCCTGATCGCCCTGCTCGCGCTTGCCTCGGAAATGGTCGATCCGAGCTACCTCGACCCGTCGCATCAGAAATTCATTTTTCTGATCGGCGCGCTGGGCATGTGGCGTTACGGCAACGCCGCCACTCACTACCTGCGCGGCATGTACTTCCTGCACTGGCGTTTCCCCCGCATGCGCAAGGCCGTCGAGCGCATGGGCGCCGCGGCGCTGCCCGAGCACATGTTCATGGTGGTGACCAGCTTCCGCATCCCCACCCACACCACCTTCAAGGTGTACCAGTCGGTGTTTCAGGAAGTGCAGCGCATGCCGGTGCCCTGCACCGTCATCGCCTCGATCGTGGAGAAAGGCGACGAGAACTTCATCAAGGACATCATGCGTCAGGAAGTCCGCGACCGCGACGACATCAGGCTGATCATCGTGCGCGCCCGTGGCACCGGTAAACGCGACGGTCTGGCGCATGCCTTCCGCGCGCTGTCCCGGCAGATGCCCCTGGAGAACGCCGTGGTCGGTGTGGTCGATGGCGACACCATGATGCTGCCCGGCTGCGTCGAACGCGCCGTCAGCATGTTCGCCTATCTGCCCAGCGTCGGCGGCATCACCACCAACGAATACTGCGAGGTGGAAGGCAGCAAGCTGATGCAGGAGTGGCACACCATGCGCTTCGTCCAGCGACACATCAACATGTGCTCGATGGCACTGAGCAAACGCGTGCTGACCATGACCGGGCGCCTGTCGTTCTTCCGCGCCAGCGTGATGACCAACCCGGAATTCATCAAGGACGTGGAAGCCGACTTCCTCGATCACTGGCGGCTGGGGCGTTTCCAGTTCCTCACCGGCGACGACAAGTCCTCCTGGTTCAGCCTGATGCGCGCCGGCTGGGACACCTTCTACGTGCCCGACAGCCACACCCTGACGGTGGAGCATCCACCAGACAACAGCTTCCTGCGCGCGACCCGGCAACTGATGTACCGCTGGTATGGCAACTCGCTGCGGCAGAACTTCCGCGCCACCCGACTGCTGGGCCTCGACCGTCTGGGCCTGTTCACCATGTACGTGCTGTACGACCAGCGCGTGTCCATGTGGACCTGCCTGATGGGCCTGAGCGCCTCGGTGGTGGCCGGCCTGCTGTTCGGCATCCAGTACCTGTTGCTGTACCTGTTCTGGGTGCTGTTGTCGCGCACCCTGGTAACGCTGTTGTTCTTCTTCGCCAAGCACCCGGTGCATCCGATATACCCCTTCGTTCTGTATTACAACCAGATCGTCGGCTCGGTGATGAAGGTTTACACCATGTTCCACATGGACCAGCAGAGCTGGACCCGGCAAAAGACCACGCTCAGCAATGGCAGCGTCAGTTTCGATGCGGCCCTTAATCGATGGACGTCGAAGACGATGTTGTTGTCCTCCATTGCCATCTTCTTCGGGGTCATTTCGGTCCTGCTAGAACTCACGCAACCTTAAGTAAAGGCGCGAATGCTATGAGTAGCACCACTGTCTTACCTGTAAACGTTGTTCACGAAGCGATCGATGAGCGCCAGTTCGTCCGCGCCAAGATCCCCGCCCGCATCAGCCTGCAAGGTCACGGCCTGAACGGCGTGGAATGCGAGATCCTGGACATCTCCCTGGGCGGCATCGGTCTGTCCTACGAGCAGCCACTGAAGCTCGGTAGCCTGTTCCACGGCTCGATCAAGCTGAAGCTGAACCAGGTCGACCTGAATATCGACACCAAGCTGAAGATCGTCTCCCAGCGCGGCCATGAAGTGGGTGCCGAGTTCGTCGAGCTGGATCGGCAGAAGCGCGACATCCTGCGCTACATCATTTCGGCCTACATGTCCGGCGACATCGCCGACATCAACGGCCTGTTCAACGTGATGCAGCGCGAGAATTACATCAAGGAGCGCAAGACCAAACAGGCCAATGCGCGCACGCCCACGGAACGCCTGAAGGCGGCGCTGGGTTCGATGCTGTTCCTCGGCGCCGGCCTGGCGGCACTGAGTCTGATCCTCTACAAGAGCTACCTGCTGTTCTTCCAGATGCCGGCCGCACAGGCAGTGGTCAGCGCCAATGCCTACGTGCTGAGCATGCCGGAGAACGGCAACCTCAAGTACCTGATCGGCCCCGAGCAGACCAGCGTGAGCACCGGCCAACCGCTGGCCAGCGTGTCCACGCAACTGGCCAGCAGCCTGACCAGCCCGACCGACATCGCCGCCCTGGCCAGCCTCTCCGAGCAGGATGCAGCCGCCCTGCTCGGCCGCGTGACCGTCGAGACGGTGATCGCCAGCCCCTGCGACTGCAGCCTGTACTTCCCGCGCCCGCGCATGGATGGCTTCGCCTACAAGCAGGAGCAACTGGTGCATCTGCTGCCGCAGGATCAGCCGCTGAACGTCAAGGCCAGCGTGCCGTTCGATCGCATGGACAAGATCGAGCGCGTGCGGGCGGTCGAGATGCGCGTGCTGGGCAGCGACGCCATCTACAGCGGCGAGATCGTCGCCAGCCGCGTCGACGACCTGCGGCAGATGGTCGAGCTGACCATCAAGCCGGATCAGGAGTTGCCGCGCAGCGCCTATCAATTGCCGACTGCCGTCGACTTCAAACTCGGCCTGCCACTGCGCTGGACGTTCTGAGGTCGCCATGCCGGTCAGATACCTTCTTTGCACAACCGCCCTGACGCTGGCTCTCGCCAGCTCGGCTCATGCGGCGCGCAGCCTCGAGCAGGTCCGTTATGCGCTGTTTCAGGACGGCCAGGCGGAGGTCGAAGCAGACCTGCGCCATCTGGCCGCACGTGGCGACCTGGGCGCCACGCGTCTGCTCGGCGAAGTGCTGGCCGGCCGCAGCCCGGCGAATACCACGCAGGCCATCGACCTGTTCAAGCAGGCCTTTGCCGATGGCCGCGGGGACATCGGCGCGCTGATCCCCCTGGCCCGCCTGGTGGACAACAAACCCCGCTGGCGCGAAGCCAACCGCGCATACATGCGCCAGGCGCTCGGCCGCTTTACCGCTGGACGAGACTTCATCGCCGTCGACACGCGCCTCGAAGTGTTCCTGGTCTACCCCGAGCTGTTCACCCAGGACGAGGTCACCCGCCTGATCGAGCTCTATGACCGCGCCTGCCTGATCTACTGCCACGCGCCGCTGTACCGAGCGGTGGCGGCAGCCCGCTACGGCGAAAGAAGCGAAGCCGAGAAGTGGTTCCAGCTGGCCGTGGAGAGCGACCCGCGCGCCGTACAGCGCTATTACGACTTTCTTGGTGAGCAGCGCAACGTGCTGTTTCGCGCCTTCGCCGAACGCCTGGCACCGCGCATGAACGCGCTGCCGATCGACCTGGTGCACCGCATCGCCCAGCAGGTGGCGAACATTCGCAACATCGAGATCAGCACCTTCAACAACAACCGCCCGACAACCCGCGCGCAGAACGACGAAGAAAAAGCAGCCCGCGAACTCAAGGCAAAGGCCCATGCCAGCCTGGTCGAACAGCTCGACCGGGAAGTACTGCAGTGGCTGGACAACGCCATCGAGCGTGATTTCGGCCCAGCCATGCTGAGCAAGGCCAGCTTTCTCATGACCGCACCGGACCGTTACAGCCCGGAGCCGGTGCTGACCCTGATTCAACGCCTGGAACAACGCCAGAACAATAGCCCGACCCTGAGCATGGTCGAACGCGAGAACCCGATCACTCCGCAGCGCATCAAGGCACTGCGCGCCAGCCTGCACATGGTGCTGTGGCGCACCCTCGATCCACGCTTGAGCCAACGCCTGATCGCCGAACTGCAGGCCGAGCAATACCCCGAGGCGCTGCTGCTCGAAGGCGACCTGTACAGCCAGGGCGGGCTGGACGAGCCCGATCAGGATCGCGCCCTGGCGCTGTACATGGAAGAGGCTCGCCAAGGTTCGGTGAATGCCCTGCTGCGCATCGCCCGCCTCTATACCTACGGCCGCGCCATCTGCCGCGATAACGGCAAGGCCTATGCCTTTGCCTATGCCGCCCATGAGCTGGGCGACCTGCGCGCCAGCGATCTGATGCACTCGCTCAGCACCCGGCTCACGCCTGAACAGCGCGATACAGCCACCGCCGAAGGCAACCGTCTTATCGAGGAATCCACACTGTGAGCGCTCCTAACGCCCTTAGCCGCGCAGCCCTGCTGCTCGCCTGCCTGCCGCTCGGCCTGCTGCACGCAGAAGAACCCAGCCTCACCTCGCCCGAGCTGGAGCCGGTCACCTCGCTGCTGACGCACAAGCTGTTCCTGCGTACCGGCTATGGGCCGGACGAAACGCGCCTGGGCGAAGACCGTCGCAGCTTCTTCAGCCTGCGCTACGAGCCGTCCTACCGCTGGTATTCGCCCGAGCAACGCTGGGCGAAGTGGGAAGCCTTCGGCCGCCTGTGGCTCAACTACGACACCGATCCGAATGCCCTGCAAAGCGATGAGGGCAATGACGAGAACGTATCGAGTCGGCGCCATGCCTACAGCGAAGCCCGCGAGTTCTATGTACGCCGTAACCTGCTGGGCGACGACCCGCGCTTTTCCGCGACCCTCGGCCGCCAGCGCTTCAGCGATCGTTTCGGCATCTGGTGGGACGACAGCATCGAAGCCTTGCGCCTGGACTACAACGACAGTTTCGCCAGCGGCTTCGTCGCCATCGCCGAGAAGTTCTACTACTACAACTCCGACGACAACCGACTCGACCCGCGCGACAAGAAGATTCGTTACCTGATGGCCGAATATGCCTTGCGCTGGCATGCCGATCACTGGGTCGGCGCGCGCCTGCTGTACGAGGACGACTACTCAGGCAGCTCGCCGGATGATCGCCAGGACTTCGATGGCCTGCGCTACGGCGTATTTTTGCACGGTGATACCCGCCACCTGACATCGCTGATCAGCGACTACCATCTGGAAGTCGCAGCACTCGACGGCAGGCTGGAAACCACACAGAACAATGGCCTGCGCGACAGTGGCGACAGAACCGGCTGGGCGGTGGTGGCGGATGTCGGCAAACGCTTCGAGACGCTGCCATGGACACCGCGCGTAGGCATCAGCGGCGGTATCACCGACCGCCCGGACGACAGCGGCAGCGACGGGTTCACCCTCAACCGCATTCAGTCCGACCGACGCAACGATCCGCTGAGCTACAGCAATCGCCTGGTCAGCAACCTGGTCAGCGTCAACCTGAGCAACCTCGCCTTCTACGGCATCGTGCTGGAAACCCAGCCCACCGACCGCACGGCGCTGGATCTGCGCATCAGCGACCTGCACCTGCGTAACAGCTCGGCGCAGATGCCCCTGCGTACCACCAACGAAGGCGTGGTGCGCGATACCAGCTCGTCCCACCTGGGCCAGGTGCTCGACATCAACCACTACTGGCGCATGTTCCCGCTGGCCTACGACGGTAAACGGGTACAGCTCAACACCCTTACCAGCCTGAGCTACTTCAAGGCCGGTAGCGCGCTGGAGATCGGTGATGACTATCAACTGACGCTGGGCATAACTCTGACTTACTGACCGAGAGCAGCGCTAGCATGATCTTCGCCTCCAACGTCTTTCTGTTCCTGTTCCTGCCGGTGTTCCTGCTTTGTTACTACATAGCCAAGGACCACTGGCGCTCGTACGTGATCGTGCTCGGCAGCTACCTGTTCTACGCCTGGTGGCGTCCGGACTTCCTGCTGCTGTTCGTTGCCATCTCGTACTGGAACTACTGGTTCGGCCTGCGCATCAAGGCGCGAATCGATGCCGGCGAGAAGAAGATTGCCTTTCGCCTGCTGACCGTCGGCGTGATCGGCAACCTGGCCACCCTCGGCTACTTCAAGTACGCCAACTTCGGTGCCGATGTGCTGGTGGCAGTGCTGGAGCCATTGGGCATCAACACCTTCACCCTGGAACACATCATCCTGCCGCTGGGCATCTCCTTCTATGTGTTCCAGGCGCTGAGCTATATCGTCGACATCTATCGACGCAATGCCGAACCCACCAATCGCTTCGTCGATTTCGCTGCCTATATCGCCATCTTCCCGCAACTGATCGCCGGGCCGATCCTGCGCTACAGCCTGATCGACAAGCAGTTGAAGAACCGCACCCATTCGCTGGAGCTGTTTTCCCTGGGTGCCTGCCGCTTCATGCTCGGCTTCATCAAGAAGGTGCTGATCGCTGACTCCCTGGCACCGATGAATACCCTGTTCATCAGTGGCGGTGGCGAACTGCAGATGGCCGACGCCTGGTTCGGCCTACTGATCTCCGCCCTGCAGCTGTACTTCGACTTCTCCGGCTACAGCGACATGGCCATCGGTCTGGGCATGATGATGGGCTTTCGCTTCGCCGAGAACTTCAATCAGCCCTATATCGCGCAGAGCATCACCGAGTTCTGGCAGCGCTGGCACATGACCCTGGCCGACTTCCTGCGCGACTACGTGTACATGCCGCTGGTACGCAAGCGCCTGGTCGGCATGCTGGTCGGGCTGGTCATCACCATGGTGCTCTCAGGGCTCTGGCACGGGCCAAGCTTCGCCTTCATCTTCTGGGGGCTGTTCTTCGGCATTGCCATGGTGGTCGAACGCAAGCTGGGCATCGCCACCAAGGTCAACACGCCCTACAACTTCTGGCGCAATGCCCGCTGCATGTTCGTGCTGGCCTCCTGCATGCCGCTGTTCTTCACCGGCAACCTGCCGCACGCCCTGCAGGTCTATCAGGCGCTGATCGGCCTCAATGGCATCGGCTCGCTGGACCTGTACTGGTTCGGCACCTCGGCCATGACCATGACCTTCACCCTGATCGCCCTGCTGTGGATAGTCATCGCCGGCGGCATCAACATTCGCTACTACGCCGGCACCGGCCAGGACCAGTACTTCATGCAGCACGTCAGCGGTTTCAGCGCCCTGTTGCTGTGGGTCGGCTTCCTGCTGACGCTGACCCGCCTGGCCGCGAACTCCTTCTCACCTTTCCTGTATTTCCAGTTCTGAGGATGCCCCCATGTTTCCGGTGATGAACTCGGCCAGCAAGATCAACGGGATTCTCTTCTGCGTGATGCTGTGCGCCATGTTCCTGTACTCGCTGCCGACGGTGTTCGCCTTCGCCGGCACGCAGTCCCAGGCCCTGTCGCTGTTTCTCGACGGCAAACTGGTGCGCAAGTTCGAGCAGTTCTACGACAAGCAATTGTTCCTGCGCGACCCATCCGTCGAGCTATGGGCCAACCTCCAGCACGCGATCTTTCGTGAGGGCGCCAGCGGCGTGGTACTGGGCCGTGACGGCTGGCTGTTCACCAACCAGGAATACCTGCAGCCCCGTGACCTCGAGGGCAACCTGGAGCGGCAAATCGTGCTGATCGACAAGGTGCGCGCGCAACTGGCGCAACAGGGCGCGCGGCTGATCGTCCTGCCGGTTCCGATGAAGCTGGACACCTACGCAGAACACTCCACTTATACCCCCTCGCAGCAGATCAGCGACCTGTACCAGCACTTCAGCCAGCGCCTGCACGACCACGGCATCGACACCGTGGATCTGCGCAGCGCCTACCAGAGCGCGGCGGCCACCGAGCAGCTGTTCCTGCGTAACGACACCCACTGGAGCCCAAGGGGCGCCGAACTGGCAGCCCAGACCCTGGCCAAGCAGTTTCCCGAACTACAGGGCGAGACCCCTTACCTGACCCAGGCCGTCAGCGAAAAAGAGGTGACCGGCGATCTGCTCAACTACCTCAAGTTCGACCCCAGGCTGGCGCCCAGCTATTTCGAGCCGGTACATATCCAGCTCTACGAAACCCTGCAGCAAAGCCGCAACGACCTCGCCGACAGCCTGTTCGGCGAAGAGGCCGTATCACTGGCGCTGGTCGGCACCAGCTACACCCGTATCGATGACTGGAACTTCGTCGGTTTTCTCAAAGAGGCCCTGCAGCGCGACCTGGTAAGCGTCGCCCTGGAAGCCCGCGGCCCGTTCCAGTCGATGAACGAATTTCTCGCCGGCCCAGCCGCGAAAAGCGGTGAGCTGCAGACGGTGATCTGGGAGTTCCCCCTGCGCACCCTGCTCGCCCAGCGTCAGATTCCTTCCCCCCTGGCTACGCCAGAAACTGCCCAACACTGACCGAGGTACCGTCGTATGCCTGCCCTCATTTCCCGCGCCCTGATCATCCTGCTGACGATCGCCAGCGCCGCCGCCCAAGCCCAGGACGGCAACGCCGACCTCTACGACCCGGTGGCCCCGGCCAACTCGGCTTTCGTGCGGGTACTTAACCTCAGCGAACGCAACATCGAAGTCACCCTCAGCGGCAAGAACAAGCCCCAGATCGTCACCGGCGGGCAGTTCGGCGGCTATCGCTTCGTCGCGCCAGGCAAGCAGCGCATCGCCGTGGCCAACCAGGCGATCGAGCATGAGCTGAAGGCCAACACCGCCAGCACGGTGATCTACCGCGACGGCGAACTGCTGCTGATCGCCGACCAGTTCGTCAACGAACCGCGCAAGGCGCAGATCGCCTTCTACAACCTCACCGACAAACCGGCGGCGTTGAAGACCGTCGACGGGCAGCACGTGGTGGTCGACACCATCAAGCGCGACGAGACCGGCAGCCGCATGGTCAACGAGTTGAAGATCGCCTTCGCCGCCTATGCCGAGAGCGAACAGCTGATCGGTTTCGACGAGCTGTTCCTGAAAAAGGGCCGCTCCTACAGCTATGCCCTGCTACCCGCAGCCAACGGCTACCGCGCGATAACCCTGGCCAACAGCATCGACCCCAGCGAATGAACCCTGAACGGCTGGCCAAACAAGTGAGCGGACAATGATCCCAACGAGCATGAAGCACTATTTCCTACTGGCCATCGGCAGCCTGATCGCAGCGGGTGTACAGAACGCCTCTGCTGCGGCGCAGGGCGAAAAGACCGATGAATGCACGGATTTGCAATGCCTGATCTGCCCGCAACTCAGTGCGCCCGAGGAATATGCCGAAGGCAACATGAAGTCACTCAAGCAGATCGTTCCGGGGAGCGATCGCTGGCTGTTCCGTTCGGAAGTCGACCTGACCAACGATTTCGGCATTCCACCGGCCATGCAGCCGGAGTTCGCCCGTCTGATGCGCGCGTTTGCCAGCCATGGCACCCAGGTGGCGGTGGCCGTGCAGCCGACTCGCGGCCTGATGCATCGCGCCCAGCTGCAGCCAGGGCAGATGCATGGCTTCGACTATGCGCGTGCCAGCGCCAACCTGCGCAAGTTCCTGCAGCAGATGCGTGACGGCGGCGCCATCGCCCCGGACATCATGACCCTGGTGGAACAGCCCCCGAAGGACTTCTTCTTCCGCCGCGACCACCACTGGACCCCGGTAGGTGCAGAAGCCACCGCCCGGGTCACCGCCGACGCCATTCGCCAGCACCCGGTCTACGCGCAACTCCCGCGCAAGGGCTACACCACCGAGCAAACCCTGACCCTGTCCAAGGACGGTACCCTCAACCTCGGCCTGGCGGCGATCTGCGGCAACCACTTCGGTTATCAGTTCGTGCCCGGCTACCAGACCGTGCCGGAAGACAACGACGCCGCCCTGCTGTTCGAAGAGCAGCCCGACCCGGAAATCGTCCTGGTCGGCACCAGTAACTCCGCCGCCCGTGAAGACGAGACCAAGCAGTTCAACTTCGACGGTTTTCTCAAGCAGTACCTGGGCAGCGACCTGATCAACTACGCCCTACCCGGTGCGGGCCAGGACGGCTCGCTGCTGGAATACCTGCTGTCGCCCAACTACGCCCCGGACAAGGCGCCCAAGCTGATCATCTGGGAACTGCCGGCCAACTATCGCCTCGATGGCGATCTGACCTACCGCCAGCTGATTCCGGCGGTCAACGGCGGCTGCAAAGCCAGCGACAGCCTGCTCGAAGCCCGCGTCGAACGCCCGGCCATGGGTCTCAACGACCGTCTCGAACTGCTCAGCAACGCCGGTGCGCAGCTCAAGGACCTCAAGGGCCGCGATGCGGTGCTCGACATCCGCATCAGCGATCCCAACATCAAGAACTTCTACATCATCACCTACTACGACAACGGCACGCGCGACAAGGTGTGGTTCCGCCGCGAGGCCATCGTCACCGGCGGCCAGTACTACCTGGAACTGAGCCGCGCTGCGGAGTTCCGCGACGCCAACCTGCTGTCGGTGCTGCTCGAGCCTACCCAGGTCGTGGAGCAGCCCTTCCAGATCGAGACCAAGCTATGCCTGTAAGGATTTCGCCCGGCCGCCTGACGATTATGCTGGTGCTGCTCGCCGGCCCCATGAGCGCCAGCGCCACGCAGTCGATCTGGAGCAACCACACGCCGAACATAGCGGCGCAGATGACGGGCGACTACCGCAACCAAAGCTGCCCGAAAAAACCGCCTGCCGCCTACACCGGGCACCTGCAACTGGACAGCAAGTACGACCAGAGCGACGCCAGCAAATCGCGGCTGGTGGCGCGCCAGAGCAAGGACACCGAACGCATCCGCCAGCAGGTCAAGCACTACATCGGCGGCCTGGTGAAGGCGTCTCAGGTGTTCCAGCGCACCAGCAAGGCCAACGAAGCCACCATCGCCCTGGCCTGCCTGAACCTGTGGCTCGATGCCTGGGCCAGCAAATCGGCACTGCTCAGCGACGACGCCAGCAAGACCGGCGTCGCCTCGCGCAAATGGGCGCTGGCCGCCATCGCCTCGACACTGCTCAAGGTGCAGGCCTTGAGCGATCAGCGCTATCAGTTGAGCGCTGTTCAGACGCGCTGGCTGGGCCAGCTGTCGGCCAAGGTGATGGCCGAGTACGAGCCACGCCGCTACGACAGCGGCATCTACTTCAACAACCACGACTATTGGGCCGCCTGGGCCGTGGCCGCCACCGCCATGCTGCTCGACGACGACCGAGCCCTGGCCTGGGCCGATGTCGCGCTGCGCCGCGCCTTCACCCAGCTCACCCCCGGCAAGGGTGACTACCAGTACCTGCCCCTGGAGGTCGCACGCGGCCGCCTGGCTACCGACTACAGCCACTACGCCCTGGTACCGCTGATGTTGCTGGTGGAGGCTGCCGAACATAACGGTCGCCCGCTCACCGAGCAGGAGCGCGAGAAACTCGCCGGCCTGGCCAACTTTGCCGCGCGCGCCGTGCTGGAGCCCAAGACCCTGGCGGAACTGACCGAGCGCCAGACGGAAGTCGGCCCGCACAAGATGGTCTGGGTGCTGCCCTTTCTCACTCGCTATCCGCAGCACCAATGGGCCGCACGCCTGTATCAGGCACACGGCAAAGCCATCAATCATTACAGCCAGGTGGGCGGCGATCTGAAACCGCTGTACCCCCAGCTCAACTGACTCAGGATGCCACCATGTCCCAGGCACTGACCCTCTCCCGCGCGCTGCTGCTGACGGCCTGCGCAGCCTGCAGCCTGAGCGCCCTCGGCGGCCCGGCGGCGTTGCACACGCTGGACCCGCAGTGGCAACAGCAGCAGCAACAGCGCACCAGCCAGCAGATCATGCAGCACAGCCAGCCACCGGCCTTCGACCTGCAGGCACCGGCGCAGCGCGGCAACGCCAGCCTGGAGCCGATGTACTCCGCGCAGGCAGGCAGCTGGCCCTTCGAGCCGTTCGTGCATAACGGTCTGTTCCGCGCCATCGCCGGCTACCAGGCGCAACACCCGCGCGCCGTGGTCATCCGCGGTGGCAGCGTCAGCCTGACGCAACTGCACGCGCAACTGAACGACCCAAAGGTTCTGCGCAAGCATGAAGACGGTTACCTGCTCAGCTACCCGCTGATGATCGCCGAAGACGCCGCCCTGCTCGTCGACGATCAGGTGCTCTACCTCTTCGGCCCGTCGGGCACCGCGCTGATCAACCAGGGCTTGCTGCAGGTACAGGGCTCACGCCTGGAAAGCTGGAGCGACGGCCGCGCGCTGGCAACCGACCGCCCTACCCGACCCTTCATCATGAACTGGGCCGGCAGCCGTCTGCGGGTTGTCGACTCGCACCTGGTCAAGATCGGCTACAACGCCAACTTCTCCCGCGGCATCAGCAGCGGCATCAGCGCACAGCAATCGGCCACCCGGCCGGCGGCGCGCATCCTGATCGACAACAGCCGCTTCGACAGCATGGCCAGCGCCCTGGAGCTGCGCCACAGCGAGGCCCTGATCCACAACAACCAGTTCAGCCACCTGCAGCAGTACGGCATTGATCTAGGTAACAGCCGCTTCCTGATCACGGACAACCGCATCGACGACGTAAAACACAACAGCGGCATCCGCATCGGCGGTAGCAGCAGCGGGCGCATTCAGAACAACCTGATACTGCACACCGGCAAGAGTGCTATCGAAGTCAGCGAGCAAAGCGGCGCCCTGCTGATCGAGAACAACCGCCTCGGTGCATCCAGGGGTTACGGCCTGATGCTGCGGCAGATCAACGGCGGCGCCGGGCTTCTGATCGAGAACAACCTGATCGCCAACAGCCGGCTCAGCGCCATCGACGCCGGCGGGCTCAGCGGCGCCCTGATCATCGACAACCGCATCCAGTCCACCCCGGAATACGCCATCAGCCTGCGCAACGAGCAGCTCACCGCCGGCCAACTGGTCATCACCGGCAACACCCTGGAAAGCATCGGCAAAGCCATGATCCGCGTGGAAGGCATGCAGAACACCGTACTGGGCAGCAACCAGTACCGCGCCAACCCGCTATTGCAGAACCTGCTGATCGGCGACCTGCTACCCCTGCAGAGCCAGATCCTCGACAACACCGTGCGGCGCAACTGCCACCTGCAGATATCCCAGCCCCTGACCGGCACCGCAGGCAGCGCAGACGCCCCCACCTGCACCAACTGACCAGCGCCAGACATATCCGAAAGGCCTGCACTCATCCTGATCCGAGTGCAGGCCAGGCGGTGTCAGCAGGCGATTGAAAAACGTAGGCGAGGCAGGCAAGACAATACCGATGGCGGCCCCACAAAAACGGCCGAAAAACGCTCGGAGTCGCGCTCGTGCGGATTTCGGTGAACGTGACCGAGCGTTTCGCTAATACGTGACCGGTGCTTCCACCCCGATTGCGCGGGTTCTGGATTGTAATCGCATCGGTCACGATGCGGCTTGTTCCTCGGCTTTTTTTCG